>Ga0206130_10000079_pt1 | contig 154456 bp, 160 predicted proteins | sample Helgoland_Spring_9_FD_148637 | JGI IMG/M metagenome (GOLD analysis project Ga0206130, IMG submission 148637) | Pelagic subsurface seawater microbial communities from Kabeltonne, Helgoland, North Sea - Helgoland_Spring_Bloom_20160512_1 | ecosystem: Environmental > Aquatic > Marine > Epipelagic...
TCAGTTGCTGATCTAAAAGATAAGAACCTCTATGTGTGGTATTATGGAAACGAATGGCCGTTCCTAAGTTGGATGAATAAACTTGGCTTAGCAACAGATGGAAGCGCTGGTGGTGTTTCTGTATTTAAGCAAGGCTGGGATATTTTACCGTTAACACAAGGCGATGCAGATTGTGTTTCAGCAATGTCATATAATGAGTACTGGCAAGTTTTAGCCGAGGGATTGAAGCCTGAAGAGTTGACCGTATTTAGATATGAAGACGAGGGCGTAGCCACATTAGAAGATGGTCTTTTTGTGAAAGAGGAAAACCTATCTGATCCAGTATTCGTTGATAAAATGGTTAGGTTTGTTCGCGCGTCTATGAAGGGTTGGAAGTACGCTGAGAGTAATACAGCTGAGGCTGCTCAAATAGTTGTCGACAACGATGATTCTGGTGCTCAGACGGTCGATCATAATACTATACAAATGGGCGAGATAGCCAAGCTTACTGCTGGTAGTAATGGTGCATTATCTGAAGCCGATTTTAATCGCACAGTTTCAAGTCTTATGACTGGTGGTGCCGACCCTGTAATTACAGCTACCCCTACAGGTGCCTGGACTCACTTAATTACTGACAAGGCTCTTAAGTAAAATTATTTAAGTTTTGCATCGTCCCGCAGACTGCGGGACGATGCTGGTACGATCATACGAAGACTAATTTTGGTACATTGAAATTGGTATAGTGCTGTTGGGTTAGCTCTAGCCTTATGCGATTTTACTGAGATGTTTTCTCAAACTGCGGTTGCGGGTTCATCAAAATATTAGAAAATGCAAAATTAAATTGCCCAGTTTGTACGTGATTACGTTGTTCGGTTTTATTCAGATTTTTCGAGCAATCGCAGCAAACTAACGACTTGCTCCCCTTGTAAATTCACATGTGAAAACATGAGTTCTTGAGCTCTATCTGCATCGCCTTTCGAAAGTGCGGACAATACATTGGAGTGCTCCTCCAATGACTTTTCCATATAACCCGGCAACCTTGAGATATGATGGCGAAAAGGGAATGTTACTGGACGTGCAGTCGCCAATTGATCATGTAATAAACGGTTTTTAGCACCCTTGATGATCGAGTTGTGAAAGGTCATATTGGCTGAATTAAACCCACTAACATCCATTATAGAAACAGCTTTCTGGCACAGTTCATTGGCTTCTTGCGCGCTTTGCAACACTTCATCTGAAATCCGTTGTGCGGCAAGGCGAGCGGCAATCCCCTCTAATTCAGCCACAACCAAAAAGGCGTCCAATAGATCTGAGGCGCAGTGTTGGGAAACAATAACTCCCCGCCTTCCTAGGTCTTCAACAAGGCCGATCGATGCTAGTTGGCGAAAAGCTTCCCGTATTGGGGTGCGTGAGACGCCAAATTCTTCTGCCAGTGCCCGCTCATCTAACCGAGTTCCCGGTCCCCGCACACCATTCACGATCTGCGTTTCTAAGACGGCCACTATAGCATCTGCTTTCCGGGCAGTAGTCAGGGGTGTTCTCATGTAGTCACCCGTATCTGCCTACGCCTTTGAACCAATCATCATGACCGGCTGCGGTTCGTACAATAACCGACTTTTTGGTCAAATATGCACGTAAAGCGTCCCATCCGTTCTCTTTACCAAAACCGCTATCTCGTACGCCGCCCCAGACAGAGCGCGGGTCATTTCGGTGATGATCATTTAGCCAAACCACACCACCACGTACTTTAAGTGACAGGCGATGTGCTCGCGCAATATCACGCGACCAGATTGAAACGCCCAGCCCAAAAGTTCCCGTGTTGGCCATTTCTACAGCCTCATGGTCGCTATAAAACCGAGTGACTGAAACGACTGGTCCAAAAACTTCTTCTAAAAATAATTCATGGTGTGTTTCAACATCCTTAAACACGGTTGGGCGAATGTAAAAGCCATTATAAAAATCATTGTGAAGATTTAATGGGCCAGCTCCAGCAATCATTTTGGCGCCATCGACTTTGGCCTGTGCTATCATACGTAAGCACCGATCCTTAGATTTCTGAGAAATTAGTGGACCCATTTGAGTAGTTTTGTCCATCGGGTCGCCAATTTTTATCTGTTCCGTCCGCTCGGCGATACCCTCGACAAAACTGTCATAAATTTTATCGTGCACAAGGAAACGGGCGCCCGATACACAGGTTTGTCCAGAAGCAACAAATGCAGCGAACAATGTGCCCGCGACTGCGGCTTCAATATCGGCATCCTCGCATATGATGACAGGCGTTTTGCCACCTAGTTCCATCGTTGTGCGTATCATCCGTTCTCCTGCGAGGCTGGCTACTTTGCGTCCCGTAGAGGTTCCGCCTGTAAGGTCGATATAGTGGATGTCATCGGCAGCACATAGCGCTGCCCCGGTTGCCGGACCGCCAGTTATCACATTGACGACGCCGTCAGGCAATCCTGCTTCAGTTGCCAGTGCTGCGAGTACAAGCGGCGAAACAGGGGCTAGTTCAGAAGGTTTGATCACGCATGTATTGCCAGCCGCCAACGCAGCCGCCAACTTTTTTACTAAAATTAAAATTGGGTGGTTCCAAGGCGTCAACAAAGCGACGGGACCAAGTGGCTCATAGTGGGTAACCGTAACATAGCCCCCTTTGACTACATTAGACTCTCCCTCTAACCCGATGGCTATGCTTGCAAAGTATTCTAGCCACTCGGGAATTCGTGCCATTTGGGCATTCATTTCTCGTATAGACCGACCAGTGATCGTCGTTTCGAGTAGGGCCAGAGATGACATATTGGAGCGAAGAACATGTGCAAATGCATGAAGATGTCTTGACCGGTCCAGTGGATCCAGTTCTGACCAACCACCAAAGGCTGATCGGGCCGCAGTGACGGCAGCTTTAACGTCACTGGCCGTTGCATTGGGCACTGTGGTGAAGGCTTCCGCCGTAGCAGGATTTAACACTTCGATCACAGCGCTAGTGTGAGGTTTTTGAAACCTACCACCATAGAACAGGCCTTTATTTATGCCAGGTTTTAGAAATTCATGGATCAGCGATGTCATTACAGGCTCCAAGAGTATTTTGGTATACCAAGAAGAATAATCTTACAAAATGCAAGCTAAATTTTGGATGACCTAATCTAGAAAGTGCAAAATTTGATCCATTAATAAGATATATACCCTCCAATTTTCTTGACTTGTAATATATTTTGCGGCTTTGGTGTACCAAACAAAAGGAGGAACGCCTTGACCACTCCACTCACCATGAAAGCCGCTTTACTTACAGAGTACGGTAAGCCTTTAGAAATTTCCGATGTCCCACGACCTATTCCAAAAGAGGATGAAGTTCTTGTCAAGATGGAAGCAAGTGGTGTTTGTTTTACTGATGTACATATATTGAGGGGCGAGCATGCATCCCCTAATCCATTACCCTTGATTATGGGGCATGAAGGCGTGGGCCGTGTTGTGGAACTTGGCTCTGAAGGTGGGATACTTAAAGTTGGGGATCGTGTGGGAATTGGCTATGTATTCGGCGCTTGCGGTCATTGCCGTGACTGTCTGACTGGTGGTGAAAATTACTGTCCCGATTTTGATGCCACCGGGTTTTCTGTCAACGGTTGTTTTGCGGAATACGTGTGCATGCGCAAAGAATGGGCTAATCGGATTCCTGAAGGTATTAGCTCAGTTGAAGCTGCGCCGCTGATGTGTGCCGGAGCTGCCGCTTACGCGTCTCACAAGAAGACAGGTGTTAAAACTGGAGAAACACTTGCGATTTTTGGTCTAGGGGGGTTGGGGCAGTATGCAATTCAAATTGCCAAGCTTTCTGGGGTTCGAGTGATCGCAGTAGATGTCAGTGAGGGGAAGCTCGCCACAGCTAAGGCATTGGGCGCTGATGAAGTGGTGGTGGCGGACGAAAACGCTGGTGCTGCAATCCAAGCATTTGGGGGCGCGCAGGGCTGTGTGAATTTTGCGCCAGTGGGGGCAACCTGGCCTTTGATGTTAGCTGCTTGCAACCCCCGCGCAACGATTGTTCTAACAGCTGTGCCAGCTGATAAACTTGCCTTTTATACATATGAGGTGGTCGAACGCGGGCTTAAAGTTGTAGGCAGTTCAGCTTCCAACCGCCAAGAAATGAGCGAACTTTTGGCGCTTGCTGCAAGGGGGAGCGTGAAGGGTATGATCAAAACGATGCCTTTTGAAGAAATTAATGACGCGCTTACTAGCCTGATTGAAGGTAGGACAGAAGGCCGTACAGTACTTGATCTACAATAGGAGGCGAAACTGGACCTTAATCTAAGCGGCAAGACCGCACTTATCACCGGTGCTTCAATGGGTATTGGTGAACATCTGGCTGAAACCTTTGCTGCTGAAGGAGTTAACTTACACCTGACGGCCCGTAGTATGGATAAATTGGAGGCTCTGAAAAACCGTATTGCTAAGATTAGCAGCGTTAGCGTTACCCTCCATCCCTTGGATTTGACTGCTGATGGTGCTATTGAGGAGCTTAGCGCTGGAATCCATCAGGTTGATATACTGGTAAATAATGCAGGGGCCATCCCCAGCGGTGATTTATGGGACATAGATCAAGAAAATTGGCGGAATGGCTGGGATCTAAAAGTCTATGGCTATATTGATATGTGCCGCGAGTTCTATACAAAAATGAAAAACGCCGGTGGTGGCGTTATCATAAACAATATTGGTAATGGAGGTGAAGTCCTGGATCCGAAATACATCGCGGGCGCGTCGGGGAATGCCAGCCTCATGGGATTCACACGCGCACTTGGTGCGTTCAGCCTCGACGATAATATCCGGGTGATTGGAGTAAACCCTGGCCCAGTCGATACGGACCGTATTTATAACATGCTCAAGAAACGTGCAATCAAAGACCTGGGCGACGAAAATCGCGCTGAGGATTTGCAAAAAGGCTATCCACTTGGGCGTCCGGCTCACAAGCAGGAGGTATCTGATATAATCGTATTTTTGGCGTCTCATCGCGCGGCATACGTCACGGGAACGATCGTTACTGTGGACGGTGGTATAGCTTCGCGCCGTTCTATAATATAAACATGCCCGCAGGAAAACGCATAGGGATTGTAATCCCGTCCTCAAATGTAGTGATCGAACCTTTAGTTGCGCAGAGTTTTTGGAAATCGGACAATACTGTGCATTTTTCGCGCTTGGGTGTAGTTAATATCGAGCTCGACGGGGGGGCATTGGCACAATTTAAGATGGTAGAGCAGCTTAGTGCTGCAAAAAAACTCGGTGATGCTCGGGTCGATGCTATCGTATGGGGCGGAACTTCTTCCAGTTGGCTTGGGATTGAACGCGATGAGGAGTATTGCAGACTTATCGAGAAGGAAACTGGTATTTCTACCACAACTTGTGTTCTTGAAATGAACCGTACTGTGGCTAGCATGGGTGCCAGACGAATTGCTATGGTGACACCATATACAGATGACGTCCACAATCGCATTCTTGATAACTATGAAGAGTTGGGCTTTCCACGACCTACGGGACAAAACCTTGGTGGTACACTAAGTAATGATTTTGCATCAATTTCACCTAATACAATTGAAGATATGGTTTGGAACGTGGCTAAAGATTCTCCGGATGTGATCATGATTATGTGTACGAATTTACGAGGTGCTGGTGTGGCCGAAAATCTAAGTAAACAGTTGGGACTGCCAGTTCTAGACAGTGCTATTGCGACGTTACAGGCGGGGTCAAGATTGATTTCTGGCAGTTCGTGAATAAGATATATTTTTTGAGAGTCAGACAATGTAAGGATAAACAATCTCGGTAAACTTTCTGATGGCCAGAATTAACGTGACAACAGTTATTTAACACAACCTGAAAGATCCAGTGTTCGTTAATAAAATGATCCGTCTTATGCGTGAATTTATGGAAGGCTGGTAATATGCAAAAGCCAATCCTGAAGAAGCCGCGGGCATTGTTATGGATAACGACGAAATAGGTGCGTAAAATCAAGCCGCTCAAGTGCGCATGATGGGCGAGCTTGAGAAGCTTGCTGTGGGGTCTAACGGTGCACTGGATGTTGCTGATTTTGACCATACGGTTGCAACGTTTTTGTCTGGCGGGTCAGCCCTGTGATCTCTGCTGTCCCAACCGGGTTTGAACACATGTTATCACAGATGTGGCGCTCAATTAGTCATGTTTGGTTTGGTAACATCTGTTGTCTCACAAAGTCTGCTTTTAGGTTTATCCTAGCCGGGGTTGCAAAGCTTGGCAGCGGCAAGATCGCGATATTAGATCTGAAATTCATAAAAAAATAATTAAACGCAATGACCTGTTTAGATTTATAGTAACGGACAAAACTGCGTTCCTACCGCGCAGATATGACAGTCATAGGAAATGCTGATCGGCAAGAAGTGGGCCGCTGTATAAACAATAGAGCTGGGAATTCCAACTTATCGTTCCTTCGACGAGAGTGGACAATGCTGAGATTTCGACGAATGCAAACCTTAAAGAAATTTGTCTCAGTCCGTGCTTTAATTCAGAACTATTTCAACCGCAAACGGCATCTCTACTTATGCGTAATTTCAAGTTAAATCGTACGGGTGCTCTCGCTGAGTGGCGTCAATTATAGAGCGCATAGATTTAGGCTATGCCAGCAATGTGATGCGTGTTTTCATTCGTTTGACTGCACCAAAAAGCCCCAAAGGGCAATCAATACTTGGATAAAACAGTACAATCACATCAGGCCGTACCAAGCCCGGAATATGAAACCGTCCGTACCTGAAACTCTGTTAAAAATAGGCTCATAAATTAGGGTCTGGATAGGGTGTATTTAAAGAGAGGCGGTCGAAACTCTTAAAATATCTTAATGGTAGACAAATAAGGCAGCCCTTATAGCCGACATTAAAGAACAATATTGTTTTGTATTTTGGTCTAGCTGAAATAAATGAGGAATGCCTGTCATCAGGCTTGGCTAAAAATATGTTCTGATCGCTTCGCTTTGTCTCATAGTAGTTGATAAATTTATATTTATTAATGATCCACAAGACGTTTTAAGACGGACAGTATTAGAACTGTTAGGAAAACTTTTATGAAGAAAACCTCAATCCTTGCGGCTGTAATGATCATAGTCGGATTTGCCTTCATCGCATGGCAAAAAACGGATCAAGGTCGGCAGAACAAATCCGATGTAGGTATGGGCAATACTACATTGGCCGAGGTTCTATTGCCGTCTACTCTTTCACAAAGCGCCCAAATTGGAAAACGGGCATTTGAGGAAAAATGCATGGCTTGCCATGGCATTAATGCAGCTGGCCAAGTCGAAGTTGCTCCACCACTCGTGCATAAAATATACGAGCCGAGTCATCATGGAGATGAAAGCTTCCAAAGAGCCGCAAGTCTCGGTGTTCGCGCCCATCACTGGTACTTTGGGGATATGCCAGCTGTCGAAGGCCTTACACGCGGCGATGTCACCATGATTGTTGCCTATATCCGAGAGTTGCAACGCACGAATGGTATCAATTAAAGTGCGTCACGTCGCATATGCAAAGGAATAAAGATGAAGGAAATTTTACTTGCTGTGGTTGTTGGGCTTTGGGCCACCGCTTCAATCGCACATTCTCCTCTCGAAGCAACGACGCCAGCAGATAAATCAATTGTCACAGAGATGCCACTTGAAGTGTTTTTGAATTTTAAAAATACAATTCGCCTAACGCGGGTGGTCATGACGAATTCTGACAAACCCGGCATCGACTTAGATCTCGATGGCAACAAAAAGTTTTTGTCAGAGCACAGAATTCCCGTTCCGCCGATGGGAAGCGGTATATACTTGATCGAGTGGCGTGGCCTTGGTGCCGATGGCCACGCCCTTAAGGGGTCTTTCGGCTTTTCCGTCAAATGATAATGCCTGATATCTGGGGCCTTGCAGCGATCATCACAAAATTCTCACTTTACTTGGGGGTATTGGCGGCCACAGGGACCATTTTGGTCGCGTTAATGTTTAGGCTGAACCAATTTCGGGGCATGGCCCTGATATTTGGTGGAGTCGCCCTAATTGCCACTCTGATAGGCTTCTCTTTGAAGGGGGCAAATTTGACGGGTGACATCAGTGGCATGATAGATCTGGAGATATTGGTTCTATTATGGAGTACGCCAGTGGGCACGGCCATGGCACTCCGCCTATGTGGTCTTGGAGTTTTGATTGCAGGCCTATTCGTGGCGCGCGGCGGGCTTGTCCTATCCGCCTTTGGTGGAATCATCTCTGTTTGGTCGTTTGGCCATGTAGGACACATCTCTGACGTTGGTAACACAGTTCTTGATGTTGCCCTAACGCTGCATTTGATAACGATTGCAATTTGGATCGGCATTCTTACGCCACTCCAGCGATTGGCGACGGAGCCTGCCACGTATACTGAAGCGGTGGAGGTTGGGCGGCGATTTGGTGTGATAGCATCAATCACGGTTCCAGCTCTGATCATTGCTGGTGTTTACATGAGTTACACACTGGTCGGCTCAATAGCTGCGCTGACCCAAACAGGATATGGGCAAGCACTGATCATTAAGGTGTTGTTGGTCGCCATCCTGCTTAGCTTGGCCACCGCAAATAAACTGCGCTTCATGCCGAGACTAAGAGCTGGCGATCCTACAGCCGCAAATCATCTTGCAAAATCAATTTCAATCGAATGGTTGGTTGTAGTTCTTGTCCTTGCGATCACTGCTGTTCTGACATCCAACCTCATGCTTCCAACCTAGGGTCTACCATGAATAGAAGATATTTCTTGGCCTCCAGCTCTGCCATAGCAATCTTGCCGTTGCCAACTTTCTCAGGCCAAACGAGGCTGCACCTTAAAGCTGAAGCGGTAACACAGCAGATATTGCCACTCGGTGACGGCACCACATCGATGCTGGGATTTAACGGGTCAATGCCGGGACCGGAACTACGGCTGCGCCGTGGACAACATGTTCAGATCGATGTCGAAAACGGCCTCGACAAAGGCACAGCGGTCCACTGGCATGGCATCAGGTTGGAGAATCGGATGGACGGGGTCCCGATGGTAACACAAGATCTCATCGAGCCAGCTGACATCAAGGCCTATACCTTTGTACCACCCGATTCAGGTACCTACTGGTATCACTCTCACTATACTTCTCACGAACAGGTCGCACGGGGCATGATGGGGGCTTTGATTATTGAAGATGACGTCCCGCCAGATGTGGATCATGACATCACCGTTTTGATATCAGACTGGCTGATGCAAAAAGATGGCACCCTTACGGATGAATTCACCGACATGCACAGCCTCGCCCATGACGGGTACATGGGGAACTATGCTCGGGCATTTTTGTCGCAGCGACAAGTAAAGCAGGGAGATCGTGTTAGGTTTCGGCTAATCAACGCGGCAACAAATCGTGTGTTCTCGACGGTGGTCAGCGGAGTGAGCGGGTCAGTAGTTGCCCTGGACGGAATGGCCTTGGCGAAGCCACATGCGTTAACAGAGCTTGTTCTTGCACCGGCACAACGGGCAGATTTGATTGTAGATATCATCAGCCCTGTTGGATTTGACATGGTGACCCGACAGGGCCCCTACCGTTTGGCCGATTTGGCTGTGAGTGGCACCAATACTGATCGGAAAACTGGACCTATCCCGGCACTAGCACTACCCAATCTGCCGCTCCCAGATGAACCTACCCAACACTTGACACTAACGATGATGGGCGGTGCGATGGGGGGGCGGCACGAGGGAGATAACATCTGGGCGTTCAACAATATTTCAGACCTACAATCCGAGCCATTTGGGTCATTTAAGATTGGAGAGACAGTTCGGATTACACTTGCAAATGACACCTCTTTTCCTCACGGCATCCATCTGCATGGCCACCACTTCTATGAAGTCGATGAGGAAGGTGTCTTGGGCAACCTACGCGACACAACATTGGTCAATGCTCGTGAGAGCCGAGACATAATCTGCGTGTTCGACAATCCGGGACGTTGGTTGTTGCACTGCCACATGCTCAGCCATGCTTTCGGAGGTATGCGCACTTGGGTGAATGTGGCATGAAGTGGCTACTACTAATTTTTCTATGCTCTGCAACTATTGCATCTGCTAATCACGAGCTTGAAGATCGCGACTTATCTTCGGGGCAAATTCTCTACACAAACAACTGTGCATCCTGCCATGGAATAAAACTGGAAGGTCAACCAAACTGGCGGTCGCCCAATGCAATTGGCGTGCTACCAGCTCCACCACATGATGCTAAAGGGCATACCTGGCATCACGATAACGCTCTGTTGTTTAATTATACAAAATTGGGAGGGGCAGGCGCATTGGCGGCGATGGACATTGCGGACTTTAATAGTGGAATGCCCTCTTTCGATGGTATTATTCCAGATGAAGAAATCTGGGATATCATTGCCTTCATTCGATCCACATGGCCCGAACGCGAGCGACAATTTCAGAAAAACCTAAATCCAACTCATTGATACAGGTGCAACCACCAATGAGAACACATATTAGACTGCAAGCAGGATCCAGCGCTATGCACGCAATCATTGACCCTTATTTTGATACAAGATAGTCACGGTTTAACTTGACGCTAGCCGGCCAAATCGTTGGTCCGCTCTTACTCATGAGGATCGCTCTTGGGACTGCAGTCTAAATCAGATGATTTTACGGCGTTTTATGGTAACATAATCGCGAACGATTGATCATCGCACTAGGTTAAAATAGACTCACTCACGTCAAAAAAGTTATATTTCACATGACCCTACAATGGGATGACAAGCTTTTGATCCTCCTCTGGCGCATCAAGAGATAGATGCTTTTCCTCGAGAACCAGAATGTTTTCGGCGCCAATCACACTGCTTTTTGTCTTATAGCCGATAACCTCTTCTACGGGCATGTCTAGGTTCCGGGCCAGTAGCATCGTTTCTTCGGATGAAAAGTTAGTTAGGCCTCGGGCAATTTCATCGCCATCATTATTATAAACATGCAGCACATCACCTTTGGTGAAATCTCCCTGAATCGAAATCACGTCACAAATATTGATACCACAGTTGCCCATTGCCACAGCTTCAGCAACTTCATTTGACACTGCGAGAGTGCCGGAGACTTGGAGTCTGTTGCTCAGCCAAACCTTCAGAGGCGATGCCGTTACCCCTGTGACCAAGCATCGGGTATATCGTCTTTCGTTTTTCAAAACAGATGACAATGGGCGCTCGATGATACCTTCTGCGATGATTGTCTCACAGCCGGCATTCTGGGCCATGTTCGCAGCCTGCATCTTTGTCAGCATTCCGCCGGTGCCCAATGCACTGATGCTGGTGGTGGATTCAAGATGCTCGCTAACGTCTTCGAGTTCTGGAATGAACACGGCCTCTGGGTCGGATGGATCGCGGTCAAACAACCCTTCGACGCTGGTAAGAATGATCAATAAATCAGCCTGAACCATTTGAGCGACTTTGGCGGAAAGACGGTCGTTATCCCCGACCCGCAAGTCACGTGTGGCGACTGAATCGTTTTCATTGACGATGGGCAAAATGTCGTTTTCGAACAACCGTATCATAGTGTTCTTGATGTTTAAAAATCGCCGGCGATCTTCCATGTCTTCGACCGTCACTAGCATCTGAGCAACTTCTAACCCATGTTCGGATGCAACCTGACGATAAGCATTCATCAACAGAGGCTGGCCACAAGCCGCCGCCGCTTGCTTGTCCAAAATTCCCGCGTCTTCAGGTCGTTTGCCCACCATATTCAAGCCTAATGCAACAGATCCTGACGATGTCAAAATGATGTCGTGACCGTCTTTTTGCAGAAGCGCAAGATCGCTCATTAATCCGTTCATAAAAGCGTACCGAAGCGTCAGCCTGTCACTGTTTGCAAGAAGGCTAGATCCGATCTTGACAACAATTCTTTTTTTCTTCGACACGAGGCTCTCCGATATTCAATTGATTTTGTTAATAATACATGAGAAATTTGTTAAACAGGCCACCGACCTATAGTTCTGCACCATCAAACGATTCGCTGGTGTATAACACGCAGTCCATGCGTGATTACAATGGTGCTGACGCCTCACGCCATAAATTGGCCTATGCCGTGTCTCCGTGGCGACGAAACTAAATATCTAAACGATAGGACATCCTTGCGGCGCGACCCCATGTTTTTTCTACTTGGTGGGAAACGAGACAATTGGAGACCAAAATGAACATACTTTTGATCGGCTGCGGAAACGTGGGCGGAGCTCTGCTGCGCCAATGGCTTTATAACATCGGCTATAGATTCACCATCGTGAGTCCCACGGCTACCGGCCTGCCAGTGGGTATGAAGCATGTCACAAAAGCGACACAACTGAGCCTCGCGGAATTTGATATGGTGCTGATTGCGATCAAGCACAAAAACTTGCGGACGTGCTGCCTGAATATGCTTTTTCCCTGAAGCCACAGGGATGCTTTGTCTCTATCGCGGTCGGTTGCAGCATTGATCAAATCGCTGGAATTGTGGGGGAAAAGGTAATTGTGCGGGTTATGCCAAATTTGGCTGCAATGGTTGGACTTGGTGTGTCTGGGCTTTACGCGAACGCTAAATGCACAGAGCATCAGAAAACAGAGGTAACCAAATTAATTGCTGAGATGGGCACGTGTATTCTGTTTTCCAGCAAGGATGAGATCGATCGTCTGACAGCTATCAGCGGCAGTGGTCCCGGCTATATATTTGAAGTCATGCTCAGCTATGTGCTTGGCAGCCGAGTCTATTGGGTTTGATGACGAGACAGCCCGTACTTTGGTTTTGGATACGATTGCAGGCACGGTCGAGACGGCCCGACAATCGACAGACACATTGGAAGAGTTGCGCACTTCAGTGACCAGTGAAAATGGTACGATCCAAGCAGGACTAGCCGAACTGATGCGTGATCGTAAGCTTGAAGCGTTGTTTCAAATTACCGTTCAGGCTGCCTACAACCGTGCAATCGAACTTAGATAATACCAGGAGGCTATTTTGGCTTGAACTGATGTAATTTAGGTGGAATGCCTGCACAAGCGGGCGCGATGAAGTGCCCCTACATCTTCCTACTATTTTTTTCACAAAGTATCATTCGCGGAGTAAAAAGGGACAGCTTAAGCTAAAAATTGAGCCCGAGGCCCCCGCACGGGTCGATGTGGCCACTGTGTGATTAGCCTCTCCAAAACGTGCGTGGGTTGTTAAAGAGTGATAGTTGTTTAGACCAAGTAAGCTGGGATGCCATCCGTTCTATTTTTTGGCTCCATTAACAAACAACGATCGCTGATTTTTCTTAATGTGAGTCCAAGCAATAAAACGACTTGTTTTCTGTCCCTGTGCCATTTCGACTACTTTAAAATCGGCGACTTTAGCTTTCCGTAAAATTCTGTAGAGTGGTTCGAGGTTAGCTTTTTTTGACACCAACGAGCTAAACCAAAGGCACTGGTCAGCGAACTCCATACTCTGTTCAACCATGCTAGCGATAAACTTAATCTCACCACCGGGGCACCAAAGCTCATCGTTTTGGCCGCCAAAATTGAGTTTGCTTGATTGCTCTTTGCCAAGTTTAAACCACTTACGTTGGGTGCCTTTGTTAGCTTTTTCCATGGATGCATGGAAAGGTGGGTTGCAAAGGGTGATGTGAAAAGTATCGTGGGGTTCGATCACTCCTCTAAAGATATTCTCCCGAATATTTTGTCGTCTAAGGTTGATTTTCAGCTTGTTGAATTGGCAAATCTGCTGTGCCGATTTAAGAGCGGCCGGATCTATATCGACGCCAGTGAAGTGCCAGCCGTATTCACTCTGGCCAATAAGGGGGTACACCAAGCTGGCGCCGGTGCCTATGTCTAGGGCTTTGATATTACGCCCACGAGGGATTTTTTGATCGTTACTGCAGGCAAGTAGGTCCGCCAGATAGTGGATGTAATCTACACGACCAGGAATCGGAGGGCATAGATAATTGGTTGGGATATCCCAAAAATTTATGTTGTAATAACTTTTTAGCAGCGCCCGATTAAGCATTCGTACCGCCCCCACGTCTTGAAAATCAATAGTCGTCTGACCGACAGGGTTGCTGATCGTAAATGCCTCAAGTTCAGGTGATTGCGCCACTAAACGCGCAAAATCGTAACCTTCTCTATGTTGATTGCGTGGGTGCAGCTTAGTTTTGGTGGCCATGGGGAGCCTTCATTAAAGTTGGTTGAAGTAGCTATCCAAACCGTCCGTTGACCCTACCCCGTCGTGCACAAATAGTAAAATTAATATGGTGTCACATGGCAGTGCTAGATTGGGAGCATAAAAAACTCAGTTTATGAGGCTTTGACCCTCCCTCTCTCTTTATATTGGTCCAGCTCGATCGTTGGTAAATGGAGAATTTGATAGGGGAACCAGAGGGCACAAGCTGGAAGGCATTGTTACGAAACCAACTCAGGTTAAGGGTCTTTATGGCCAAGGAATGTTGCAAATTGATGCAATCAGGCCAGGGCCAGTTAACCGATCGTCTTGCTTGCCGTGTCTTGGGGCAGCGTCGATCCACACATAGGTGAATTCCCGTCAGTCCTGCCGATTAGGAAATCTTTGCCGCTGATAGGACCAAATTGACACGCAAATATGGTCGATATGGCTCAGGCCCCCGCCCCTGGACCCTCCGCCTCAACTATAACGAAAGCATCACGTGGACTTAAAGCTGATCAGCTTGAGGTAAAGATTGTTGGAAAGAGAGGTTCTCAGATTTGGGAGTGCCCTAAATGAAAGGTATCTCTTGTAGCTGCCCAGAACGACACAAAACACTGCGTTAAGGAACCTTCATCATATAAACAGGCTTGCCAACGGCGGGGAATGGTATGACACAACGTATGCCTGTAACTGCGCCGAGTAAATGGATATGGCTTTTGAGAATAACTAGATATACGGGCACAGGAAGCTCATTTTTTATACAAGAAAGAAAGGACCCATCGTATTAATAAGTTTGACCCTAAGACACTATCAATAACTCATCAAAACATCGTAAAAATCACCCGTCGATGGCTTGACCAAATGGTAATAGGATTAAATCTGTGCCCGTTTTCCTATAGCGCCATAGCCCAAGACCAAGTGTATTATGCTATTTGTGATGCTACCACGGATGCACAATTAAAGCAGTTCTATGTGAATGAATTACAGCGCCTGCTTGGGGCTGACGAAAATGACATTGCGACTACCTTACTCATGTTTACCCAAGGCTTAGAAGTGTTCGACGATTACCTTGACTTACTCGATTGGTTTCAGCAGTTATTGGAGCAGGCAGAACTTACAGAGCATGTGCAATTAGCATCATTTCATCCTCAATATCAATTTGAGGGTGTGGCTGCTGATGATCTCAGCCACTTTACTAATCGCTCACCCTACCCAACCATTCACCTTCTACGACAAGCTCAAATTACTAAATCCCTCGCTCACGTTGTGGACCCTGAGAAGGTTTATATAGATAATATAAAAACATTGAATAAACTTGGCCGCCAACAGCTCGAAACACTCTGCCCCTGGGGTACATAGGAAAGGTTTTATAAAATTAATGGTCCTTGCTAAAGACAGGGATAGGAGTCACTAGAGGTGCCTCTAGTCTCCTAGACTTTCGCCTCGTCCATTTTATTTGTTTTCTGTCATAGTCAACCTGCGGCGGAACCTTAATTAGCAAGTGCACAAAGTTAGTAATACCTGCAATGTGTTTCGAGTTCATTTGTCGCACATCACTCTGCGTAATTATAGGTGATGCTTGAACAACAGGACTGAGAGTTTTACCTTCCGTTCCGTTGGCTAGAATGGGAAATTCTGAGATTTTGACGAACGCAAACGTTGCAGAAATTTGTATCAGTCCACGCTTCAATCCAGAACGCCATCTCAATTCATGCATCAATTTCAAGTTAAATCGTGCCGCTGCTCTCGCCGAGTGGCGTCAATTATTGAGTGCATAGATTTAGGTTATGTCAGCAATCCGATGAGTGTTCTCATAATTTTATAGCACCCATTTGAATTGCATCGCAAAGTCTCATATTAATACTTTTTAGGTTGTTAAGATGAAGTTGTGTTCAATTTCCTTGTGTTTACTTTCAGCTTTTATTGCTGGTCATGCTGATCTTTCGACCTTCCCCCTGCCAAAATATTTATCTGTGGCCGAAAATATTCTCTGGTGAGATGATGTAAATCATTCTAAAGCCTGCGCAGATGAATCTGGTAGAGCGCTTTTCCCAACAGCGTTCGGCGTCTGGCCCATCCAGATAAATACCTAAATTCATTGTAATATTAAATCAACACGCAGTCTTGGAATTGCATCATGAAACATATGCCCCCTGAGTCGTCCGGTCCGCTCATGCTGATTGGATGGCGTGAAACAATCAGCCTGCCTGAGCTGAAGCTGCACGATTTTGCCGTCAAAGTGGATACTGGGGCGAAGACAACGGCTTTACATGCCGATGCGATTGAGACCTTCCAAAAAGATGGTGCCAATTGGGTCCGGTTTCAAAGCCCTGAGCTTGGGGATGTGCCAGTGCATGTGTGCGAGTTTCCAATATTAGCTCTGCGCAGAATTACCAATACTAGCGGCATGCCCGAGGCCCGTATCGTGATCCGCACACCGATTGAATTGGCCACGCAGAGATGGGAGATTGATATCTCTTTGACCAACCGTGCAAATATGCGATTCCCGCTTATTCTAGGACGTCGCGCCTTGCGTGACCGAAACATTGGTGTTCATCCTGCCAAATCATATCTTGTTAGCAACAAGCCTCACAGCGAAGGATCAAAACGATGAAAATCGCGATGCTTGCTCGAAATGCAAAACTGTACACCCACAAGAGGCTTAAGGCAGCGGCAGAGGAACGGGGCCATACACTTGATATCATCAACACGTTGCGCTGTTATATGAACATCGCATCGCATAGGCCTGAGGTTTATTATAACGGGGAAAAGCTGGTCGGGTATGATGCGGTCATTCCGCGCATCGGGGCGTCGATCACATTCTATGGCACGGCTGTATTACGTCAGTTCGAGATGCAGGGCGTGTACCCGCTAAACGAAAGTGTTGGGATTGGTCGCTCGCGCGACAAGCTGCGCTCCATGCAACTGTTGGCCCGCGATGGCATAGGCCTGCCCGTGACTACCTTTGCCCATGACCCCAAGCAGACCGAAGAAGTGCTTGATCTTGCTGGCGGTGCACCGGTTGTTATCAAGCTTCTCGAGGGCACCCAAGGCATTGGTGTTGTTTTGGCAGACACCAAGCGTTCCGCAAAATCTGTGGTCGAAGCCTTTCGTGGGGCAGGTGTCAATATCTTGGTGCAAGAGTTTATCAAAGAAGCTGGTGGTACAGATATTCGTGCAATCGTCATTGGCGGTAAGGTTGTTGCGGCCATGAAACGCACTGGGGCCGCAGGCGATTTTCGCTCCAATCTGCATCGTGGTGGGACAGCTGAAGTGATTAAACTCTCACCTGAGGAGCGTTTGACTGCGATCCGCTCGGCCAAGGCCATGGGGCTCAATGTGTGCGGTGTTGATATGCTGCGGGCAAATCATGGCCCCGTGGTCATGGAGGTGAATTCTTCACCGGGGCTTGAAGGAGTTGAAGCCGCAACCGGCCTCGATATCGCGAGCAAAATTATTGAGTATATCGAGAAAAATGCGAAGCCAAACGCAACAAAGACCAAAGGTAAGGGATGATAAAACGCCCAAGTTTTGAACTTGCTGGGGTGTCCGTAGAGCCGGCATCTCGTAAAACCATAAATATTCCCGTCAGCACCTTGTCGGATCATACACCGGTCACGCTATCTGCGCATGTCATTCATGGGCGCAATGAAGGGCCCGTTATGTTTATCAGTGCCGGCATCCACGGCAATGAGGTAATTGGCGTGGAAATCGTTCGGCGGCTGTTGCGGACCAAAAATATTAAATCCTTGCGAGGAACTTTGATTGTTGTGCCGATTGTAAACACCTTCGGATTTCTCAATCATTCGCGGTATCTGCCCGACCGCCGCGATCTTAACCGGTGTTTCCCCGGCTCTGCTGATGGTTCTTTGGGCTCGCGGTTGGCGCATATTTTCATGAATGAGATTGTCGCACAATGTTCATTGGGCATCGACCTGCATTCCGCCGCCATCAATCGGATGAACCTGCCGCAAATTAGGGTATCGGCCAATAACCACGAAACCCTCAGACTGGCGCATGTTTTTGGTGCCCCCGTGATCCTCACCAGCGCGCTGCGCGACGGGAGCCTGCGACAAGAGGCCAAACGGATTGGTGTCGATGTCTTACTATATGAGGCGGGTGAGGGCATGCGCTTTGACGAAATGTCGGTGCGTGCAGGCCTTGCCGGCATCCTGCGGGTGCTCAAAGACGTTGGTCTTTTACCTCTGGCAGGCATTGCTGGGCCCAAGGCTAGGTCCATTGTTTGTGCCGACAGCCATTGGCAACGCGCACCCGCAGGTGGGCTTTTGCGGATGTTCAAGGCGGAGGGTGACGTTGTTGACGTAGGTGACGTTTTGGCTGCAATTTCTGATCCATTTGGGCAAAGCGAAACGGAAGTCAAAGCGCGTTATAGCGGAATCATCGTGGGTAGGGCTGTCATGCCGATCGTGCATGAAGGCGATGCATTATTTCATGTTGCGGCTGTAAAATCAGGCGATATCGCTGAAGCTGCGGTGGATGATCTGGCCACCCAGTTAGAAGAAGCATCATTGTTTGACGAAGACGAGATTATCTAACAAATTACCACCCAGCAAATGAGTGTAACGTATTGTAATGTGCTATCGAGCTTCACCTTCGCGCTATCAGCAACGTTGCCCCAAGAGCGCCTGCACCTTCAGAGTGGACCTCATTGGGTTGCAAGGAAAATACTTCACCAACTGAGTATGTTTTTTCTAGATTGGATGTATGAACGTAAAAGTCACCGGCTGTTACCATCGCAATAACAGCCCAATCGTGATCATGCTCATTCAGTGAACTGTTGGGCGTGACTTCACGCTCAACGATAGCATAGCCATCTAACTTTAGCTGGTCAGTGAAGTCTTTGATATCCATGCTTAAGCAGCGCAGGTCATGTCTGCTCCGCAGCACATAGGAGACTTTATTTTCCCCTCACATTTAGGGCATTTGGATATCTGTACGATTTTGCCGTCATCTAAGGTCAAATTGTCATTCACAAGTGCCTCTTTGCAGTCAGTACAACTTGCATCAACACCCATGTTACATACTGTGCAGCGGTAGGTAGCCATCGTTTATCTCCTGATTTATCTTTTGGTCTGAATAAGGTAACGCTGTAGGGGCATAGCTGTCTAGTTGTTTCAGTTAAAACACACCCCAAACTACAACTTTTCATCATCTGCACGCCAGAGCTTGCCCCAACTTGGTACAAGCGACGCTGGTTCGTCCAAAGTGTAAATTTTGGAACTATGTCTGGGTGCCGATGCTATCTTGCCAGACATCTTCAAAGGGCTCTGCAAAGCCGTAAACAGTGTCCACTTTGTCGAACATCGCTAAATCAAGACCTGCCACAAGGTCTTCAAAGCTGGGGTTTGGTCCGACCATCTTAACAAGCCCAACTATGATGTCATTCTCGTGGAGTTCAGCATGTCCCTCGCTGACGGCATGGCCAAAGCACTTTATTTTGACGCCAAGGGAATTGGTGAACTGGTACTTGCTGCCCTTCAGGCGAAGTGACCTGTAAAACTTCTGGGCTTCTTTCTGCTCTGCGCCTGACATCGACATTTTCCAATCCTAAGTATTCTTGCAAACGACTAGTCCGAACCATGAAGGCTTGGGGCCAAAGCTGCAAGCAACTCCGCATTGAATGATGTCTCAAGACACCACGGCAATCTTTGAAAGGGGCAGCGGCCCTTCCGGGCATACTCCTATTTTCCCTTCCACACAGGATCACGCTTCTCGGCAAAGGCTTTCGCCCCCTCGAGTTGGTCCTCAGAGGCATATAAAATATCGACCGAGGCCAATTGTCTTTGGGTAATCCGGTTCATGCTGTCTTGGAACTTGCTGTTCTCGGCATCGCGCACGATTTCTTTAATTGCGGCATAGACCAATGGTGGGCCGCTGGCCAACAGCCGAGCCATATCCCAGGCCTGCGCCATTAGATCCGCCGCCGGGTAGGAATGATTGACCAGACCCCATGTTTTTGCCTCCTCGACATCGAACCAGCGACCTGTCAACAGCAGCTCCATTGCGATGTGATGCGGAATGCGTTTGGGGACTTTAACCGATGCTGCATCGGCCACAGTGCCGGATCTGATTTCGGGCAGGGCAAAGCTGGCATGGTCAGCCGCCAGAATGATATCCGCAGAAAGTGCCCATTCGAGCCCACCGCCGCAGCAAATCCCATTCACCGCTGCAATCACCGGTTTGTTGAGGTCGCGCAGTTCTTGCAAGCCACCAAAGCCGCCAACGCCGTAATCACCATCTACTGCATCACCACCCGCAGCCGCTTTTAGATCCCAGCCGGGGCAAAAGAATTTGTCACCCGCCCCGGTGATGATCGCCACCCTTAGGTTGGGATCATCGCGAAAGGCGGCAAAGGTTTCACCCATGATCTTGCTTGTTTCAAGGTCAATGGCATTGGCCTTTGGCCGGTCCAGCGTCACCTGAAGGATACCACCTTCCGCATGGGTTTTAATCGGGCTCATTGAGTTTTCCTTATTAGAGCATCTGCGGCGATGGCCGCTTGTGCTGTACACATCAGTGGGTTAATCTCAACTTCCTCCACTGTACTCGCATTGGCAAGCACATAGGATTGCACGGCGTCAATTGCATCTAAAAGCGCCTCAAAATTTGTAGGGGGCTTGCCGCGATAGCCATGCAGAAGGGGGGCTATTTTCAAACGGTCAAGGGCCGCTACGACATGTACGCGCGCGGCAGGAACCAGAAGGCTTGTATGGTCGTCCAGAAGCTCAGTCATCGTACCGCCGGCGGCGAGTGTAAGCACAAAACCATGCGCCGGATCGCGGATGACACCAACCAACAACTCTGCTATGTTGCCAGAAATCATTTTCTCAACCAATAGGGCCCCGGGGGCCAGTGCGAGCAAGGCCGCTTCTACCTCATCGCCTGATTTGAGCCCAAGTGCCAAGCCGTCGGCATCAGTTTTATGGGCCAAGCCAAGAATTTTTACGGCCACTGGAAAGCCAATATCTTGGGCGGCCTGCGCTGCTGAAGTGCGATCTGAAATCTTGGCACTCTGTGGAACCTGCAGCCCATGTTGGGCAAGCTCTTGTTTTGCTGTATGCTCGTCGATAAGCGTGGCGGTCCTTTCGGCTCCGGGCAAAAGGACAGGCGCATGGCCTTGAGGCAGTGGGCGGGTCAAGAGATCCAAGGCATAAATGCCATGATCTAATCCGTTAATTGCAGCAACCCCATTCTCCATTAGCCGTTTGGCGACATGCTCGGGCATTAGTTCCGCTAAGCTTGCCACGACCGCGTAGGGGCGTTGTGAAAGCTTTGCGGCTGCAATGGCGGCATCGGTTACGCAGGCCCAATCACTTGGGTCGCAGATGTCTTCCCGGGGATAGTCACTGATCAAGAGAGTTAAGGCAATTTCAGGATCTGCCATTGCGGCCCAAGCCTTGGTCATGGCCGGTGCATCTCGCCAAATGTAGGTATGATAATCCAACGGGTTGGCCAAGGCGACCATAGGGCCCAATGCATCGCTCAGCTTTGCATGCTGTTGCGCAGTGAGGGTTGGGAAGACTAGGCCGGTAGAATGGGCAGTATCCGCAGCCAGTGCAGCCTCACCACCCGAGCAGGAGATTGAGGCGATCCGGTTGCTGGCCAGATGTCCAAATTGGTGGGCCAGCTTTAGCGCTTCCAGAAACACAGGTAAGCTGCTGGCGCGTCGAATGCCGAGGCGGTCGAGAAAGGCCTGCGCTCCGGCGTCGCCGCCCGCCAATGACGCGGTATGAGACAGGGCGGCGGCCTGAGCCTGCTGTGATTTTCCAGATTTTATGGCAATCAGGGGGATGTTCTTAGCTTGGGCCTTGAGCGATAGGGCTTCCCAACCACGCAGGTCGCCAAATCCTTCGATGTGAAGGCCAATGGCTGTGACGCGTGGGTCATCTAGCAGATGCAGGCCAACATCAGTTTGTGAAGTTTGTGCTTGATTACCACAGGTGATGACATAAGCGATGGGCAGGCCTCGGGCTTGCATTGTGAGATTGATCGCGATGTTGGAACTTTGAGTTAAAATGGCTGCGCCGTTTTCAACTTTGCGGCAACCGTGTTGATCTGGCCAAATGCCGCAGCCATCGAGGGCGTTGAGAAACCCATAACAATTAGGCCCCAAGATAGGCATGTCGCCGGCCGCTACGATGAGCTGCGCTTGCAGATCATGCCCCGCCTCATCTTCCGCCGCTGATTCAGAAAAACCGGACGCAAAACAAGTGGCGCCGCCCGCTCCTAGGCTGCGCAATTGTGTCACGATGTCCAATGTAGCAAGACGATTGACTCCAATGAAGGCTGCATCGATGGGACCAGGAAATTGATCAAGCGAGGGCAGGGAGGGAATGCCCGCGATGATTTTTCCCGAAGGGTGGACGGGCCGTAAAATGCCCTCAAACCCAATTTGATGCGCCGCTACGATGATAGAAGTGCACCAAGCACCGCCACCGATCACCGCAATTGACTTGGGATTTAACAATCTTGAGAGATTTCGCATGTGCTACACCACTAAATGAAGGCGCAGCGGCGAGAGTATTTAGGGGCAGAAAAATTAAAGTCGTATTTACCAATGTGTGCAAGTGTCGTGTCGCGGTACAGGCGGGAGCGCCGATGGCCGTGCCAGGAGAGTGCTCCCTGATTGGCGTTGTTGCAACCTAGGGGGGCTGGGCCCCAAATTCTTCTGGCTCTAAATACTCCCGCCGGAGGTGTTAAATATATTATACGAGTCATGGCTGATTAAGCTCCAAGCGCACGAAGCAGATGTCGGCTGATTATGTGGCGCTGAATTTCTGACGTGCCGTCCCAGATGCGCTCAACCCGCGCATCTCGCCAAAAACGCTCGAGTGGGTAATCGTCCATGAGGCCCATGCCGCCGTGGATCTGGATAGCGGCGTCGGTGACCCGAGACAGCATCTCGCTGGCATAGAGTTTTGCACTTGCGATTTCACGGTTGGCGGGGAGGGCCATGTCCAAACGGTTTGCAGCGGCGAGTGTCAGCAGGTCCGCGGCGTCTATTTCGGTGATCATATCTGCGATCTGAAAACTAACACCTTGAAATTTACCAATTTTCTGTCCAAATTGCTCGCGTTCTGCGGCGTAGCTTAGGGCGTAGTCAAATACGCGTCGGGCGCGGCCTACGCTCATGGTGGCTACGGTGATCCGCGTGGCATAGAGCCAGGTATTCATCACCTCAAAGCCCCCATCGACTTCACCCAAAACTTGAGCCTGTGGGAGGCGGCAATCATCAAACTCGAGGATCATGTTCTTATAGCCACGGTGGCTCACGGATTTATAGCCGTTGCGGATGATGAAGCCTGGGGTTTCGCGGTCTACGAGAAAGGCGGTGATACGTTTTTTTGGCCCCTTTGGAGTTTGGTCTTCGCCCGTGGCAATAAAGACGATTATGAAATCTGCATGATCGGCACCGCTGATGAAATGCTTGCTCCCATTAACGACCCAATCGCCTCCATCCAACACGGCCGCGCATTTCATTCCGCGAATATCTGAGCCGGCTCCAGGCTCGGTCATGGCCAATGCATCCATGCGTTCACCGCGCACAGCAGGCATCAGGTAGCGGTCAATCTGCTCACCTTCGCAGGCCATCAATATATTTTGTGGCCGGCCAAAGAAATGATTCAATGCCATAGAACCGCGGCCAAGTTCGCGCTCTACAAGGGCAAATTCCATATGGTTTAACCCAGCACATCCCACGCTTTCGGGGAAGTTGCAGGCGTAGAAGCCTAAGTCCAATGTCTTTTTTTTGATCTCTTGGGTAATTTCCGCAGGCACTTCGCCGGTGCGCTCAACCAGGGCTTCATGGGGGTAGATCTCTTTTTCGACAAAGGACCGGACCGTGCTTGCAATCATTTCTTGCTCTTCGGTGAGGCCATATTGCATTGTAAGATCCTTTGCTGGGTGGTTGATCTCAAGCTAATGAGGTTGCTAAGCTATATCATGCAGTATTATTAAAAATCATGCTATATTCGCAAAATCATCACCCAACCTGTCAGATATCGATCTTGGTGTTCGACAATTATTCCAACCATTGTTTGGCCAATATTTTGGAGCCATTGCGGGCGGCGAATGATCTGTCTGCGCAACCGCATTATCGGTGGAAAATCGTGACGTTGGATGGGGCGGAGGCCGTTTCGTCGTCAGGCCTTCGGCTTGGTGCTGATGCGCGATTGTCGGATGTTGGTGGGGATGTGTTGATGGTCATGCCATCCTATGGCTTTTTAAGCCATGCGACTGTGGCCGCAAGCCGGGCTTTGCGGGCCGCGTCGAAGCGATTTACAACCTTAGCTGGTTTGGACACTGGAAGTTGGCTGCTGGCGGAAGCGGGCTTGTTGGAGGGCTATAAGGCGACAATTCATTGGGATGAAATTGATCGCTTTTCGGAACGGTTTTCCGACGTTTATGTTCAGCCGGATGCCGTGGTATTTGACAGGGATCGCGTTACATGTGGCGGGGCGTCCACCGCTTTTACTCTTGCCTTGCAGTTGATCGTTCAAAGCCATGGACAAACATTGCGTCTACGGGTGGAAAACCTGTTTGCGGGGGCTTATTCGGAACGGCCGTATCCACAGGTTGGCATTGTTGCGCGGGCTGTGCAGCTGATGCGGTCCAATCTTGAGGAGCCTTTGTTGATTCGCGATATTGCGGCGCGTTTGGGGCGCAGCCAGCGGCATCTTGAAATGCAAGTGCGTGAAAAGATGGGGGCTAACCCTCAGGTAATTTATCGCCAGATGCGGCTTGCTTTGGCCCGCAGCTTGGCCAGAGACACGGAATTATCCGTGGCTGAAATTGCGGTGCGTTGTGGCTATCAAGATGCTAGCGCGATGACCCGGGCCTTTCGTGCTGAATTTGGCACGACGCCACGGGCTTTGCGGCGGGGGCTTGGCTAGTCGAAACCGTCAAACTCGACGGATTCATCCCCTTGTCCGGCGGCCACGCGGGATAGGGTGCCTTGGCGGGTGGTGGCGATTTTATCTTCTGACAGCTGCGCAGTGAGGGCTTCGGCGGCTAGCGCTTGATAAGCCGGAGCCCCGCGGCCGGCCTCAGTCGTGGCCGCCACGCGGGTGGCAAAGCTTTGGCGCAAGGCCACGTGATGGGGCTGAGAATCGGAGACAGCGGCCACTGTCAGAGGTGTGGTCTCCAAATAGCCCAAGCGGACGGCCTCATACAAAAACTGCTGCCCAATATCTGTATGTGCGAGTATTGCGTTTTCACCCGGTGTTTCCCCCTTAGGCATTCCGCCGGCCCATATGTCGCCGGTGGCAATATCAGCTTGTAAGCCGACAGCGTCGGGGCAAATTTTGCAGCGGAACTGAGTTTGCCAACTGCCGGTCCAAAGTTCGGAATAGGAGCCGTCGACCACAAGACCATTCGGCAGGGTGCCTTTGGTCACTCCGGGACAACCATCGCCGCGCCACTGCATAGCGGCCAGATCTTGGGTTCGAACGCCGCGTCTTTCAAAAAATGTATCGGTTTCGGATCGACTTGGGGTGGTGCCGCAAAACATGGCTTGGGTAAATGCGATTTGATCGCGGGCGCGTGGATCAGTCTTTTGCAGATTTCGGACCCCCGCTATATCGCAGGGCTTTAGGGACACGACAAAGCGCTCACTGGTTTCGAGCGCCTTGAGGATCGCGCTCAGTGGCGCGGTGGGCGCGTAGCGAGATTGTGATCCGGTGAGCAGGTCCTCGGGGTTGCGGATAAAGACAGGGTCACTGCCAATTACATCATCAGGGCTGGCGGCAACTTGCAAAATGAAATCGGCACGGCTTGTCTCCAGCGCAAAGCGGTTCAAAGCGGTCATGACGCCTCCTGCGGAGGAGCGGAACCGGGTTTCAGCATCGCTGGCCCATCCCATCACCACATCGCGCAGGTCCCCCCAAATTGGGTCAGGGTTTTGCAATGGCACTTCGAAAGGGCCGGTGACGTTGATGCCGGGGCAGATCTCCAAAATTTGAGCCTCCACCTCTGGGGTGATTTGCGCGGGATTGGGGCGCAACTGGCCAGAGGTTAAAAACTGCATTGGGACGGCACCCTCTGACAATGCCTCACAGAGTCCGCAGCTGACGCAATATCCTTGCTCAACGATTTGCTGAACGGAGTGGAACTCATGGTTCATTTGCAGGCAGTCCTTGTTTTTAAATAGTCTTTTATTTTGGCCCTACCAGTTTCGGAGCCATCATGAAATGAGCTAAATAATTTATTCTATGGGACATCTAGAGTGCCGTGGTTTACTTCGAAATAGTGGCGATGAATTTGGTGATGAAAATTGACAAAATGCATTCGTTTTTTGTGGCGAAACCATAGGCCGTCAAAGCCGGTCAGCTGTGCGGTGCCACTGCCCAGGGCCCAAAACATATTGTTTTTGACTTGATCACTAAAGTTGAACTTACAATTTTGATGCATCAAGGGCCGATGGCTGAAGCGCAGGCGCGCGCCTTGGCCTTTTTTTATGTAAAAAAACCCAATGCAACCCGCCTGCCACCAAAAACACCAAACCCATATTTACGATCCATGTTTGCAACACCAAAGTAAGCTCCCATGTATGCGCGGTCTCAAGCGATGGGTAGAGCGTGTACCAGAGCGCTAAAGCAGGCAGGACCATCATCACGCGCTCGGACAGGTTAACCAATTTTTGCGAAACCAATGCGCAGAAATGCAGTATTCGGCGGCCATTTGAGCACCGAAGCGTCTTCAATTGGAAGGTCAGGGTGGTAGTTCCAGTCGCGTGATTGATGTTCTTTGGCCATAGCTCCTGATCCTATGTGAGCTTAAGCGGCGTAGCTGCTGCCCTCTTCATCTAAGATGGCCTTAAGTTCGGCCAAATGTCGGGCATCTTGCTCGGGGTAAGCTTCTAGCTCTTGTGCTGTTTTCTCGGCAATGGCGTCATCGAGGATGCGCAAAGGCCGTCCAGTTTGCAGCGCCAAAAGGTAGGTCTGGCAGGCGCGTTCGAAGTAAAACATCCGGTTAAAGGTTTCAGCCACCGTGTCACCAATGATTAAAATGCCGTGGTTGCCCATGATCATCACTTTTTTCTTTGGATCATCAAACAGACTGGCACAGCGGGCGCCTTCCTCCTCAAAGGCAAGGCCGCCATAATTGTTGTCTATCACATAGCGGTTGAAAAACATGCAGGCGTTTTGATCTACAGCTGGCAGATTGCTATCCGCTAGTGACGCCAGCGCCGTGGCATAGGGCGAATGCACATGCATCGCACAGCGGGCATGTTTGCAATATCGGTGCAATCCGCCGTGCAGTCCCCAAGCGGTCGGATCTGGTGCATCGGGACCCTCCATACTGCTCGGATCATTGGCATCAACCACAATTAAGTCAGAAGCTTTGATGCGCGAAAAATGCATCTGATTGGGGTTCATCAAAAACTTGGTACCCTCATCATTGATCGCAAAGCTGAAGTGATTGGCCACAGCTTCATGCATGTTTAGTCGCACAGTCCAACGAAACGCCGCTGCCAAATCGACACGCTCCTGCCAATTGTCCATATTTGAGCGCGAAACTGATGTTGTCATTGGGCGTTCTCTTTACATTTTTGGGTATAAAATGTGAATTTTTTTGATGAAACCAGTCTATTCGCGACATCGCTCGGACTAGGCCCCTTTTACTAGTAGGCCATCGGTATCGATCAGCAGGCTGCCATCTTCTTTGGCATAAGGCGCGGGGGGCCATTGTTTGAGTAGTGATAAAACCTCACCGGACGGACGACACAGTCGCACCTGGCCTTTGCAGGCAACAAAGGGGCGATTGACCAAGATAGGATGGGCGACCATAGCCTCCAAAAGCTGTTGCTCTGTCACATCGGGCGAGGTCAGGCCCATCTCTTCGGCGGGGGTTTTGGACACTCTGAGCGCCTCATGCGTGGTGATGCCAGCGGTGGAGAAGAGGGTTTGTAATTGAGGTATGCTCCAACCTGAAGTTAAATATTCAATAACATTAGGGGTATAGCCTGCATCTTTGACAATTTGCACCACATTGCGCGAGGTGCCGCAATTTGGATTGTGGAAAATAACAATATTCATGATGTGCCCTTTGTGTGTCGCAGACTGCGGTGAGAAAAAGTGTAATGGGGCTTGCGCAGATCGTCCAGATCGGAAAGCTTGGGCTATGGAAAACACATTTAAAACTTGGCCTGAGAGTGCTGCGCAATTGGTCGCGGTCGCAGCAGGCCGCAACGCAGCTGATACTGTTATTTTAGATGGCAAGCTCGCCAATGTTCATACCCGCGAAATTTTGCGCTGGGATATTGCTATCGTCGACGGGCGCTTTGCCTATGTAGGCCCGGATGCCAGCCATTGTATCGGGCCTGACACTGAGATTTTGCGCACCGATGGATTTGTGATCCCTGGCCTCTGCGACGGGCACATGCATGTCGAAAGCGGCATGCTCACCCCTGCGGAGTTTGCCCGTGCAGTCATCCCCCATGGCACCACCACGATGTTCACGGATCCACATGAAATTGCCAATGTGATGGGCTTGGAGGGGGTGAGGCTTATGCATGATGAGGGGTTGATGCAGCCTGTGAATATGTTCACACAAATGCCAAGCTGCGCTCCATCTGCGCCCGGCTTAGAGACCACGGGCTTCGAGATCAGCGCCGAGGATGTGGTCGAAGCCATGGCTTGGCCGGGCATTATTGGGCTGGGTGAGATGATGAATTTCCCCGGGGTGATCAATGGCGATCCGCAAATGTTGGCGGAAATGGTGGCCACGGCGCGGGCGGGTAAAACCATTGGTGGGCATTATGCCAGCCCCGATCTTGGCCCCGCCTTTCACGCCTATGCTGCGGGCGGTCCTGCGGATGATCATGAGGGCACCTGTGAAGCAGATGCGGTGATGCGGGTGCGGCAAGGCATGCGTTCGATGCTCCGGCTCGGAAGTGCGTGGTATGATGTTGAAACTCAGATCACTGCGATCACTGAGCGAGGGCTGGATTCTCGGAATTTCATTCTATGCACTGATGATTGTCATTCGGGCACTTTGGTCAATGATGGCCATATGAACCGGGTGGTGCGTCACGCTATTGCCTGCGGCTGTGATCCGATGGTGGCGCTGCAAATGGCTACGATCAACACTGCAAGCCATTTTGGTCTAGAGCGCGAGCTGGGCAGCATAGCGCCCGGGCGCCGCGCGGATGTCATCTTCACCAGTGACCTCACAAGCCTGCCGATTGAGCGGGTGATAGCGCGCGGCAAAACCGTGGCTTTGAACGGAGATCTCACCACAGAGTGCCCGCATGTGGCTTGGCCTGACGCAGCCCGCCAAACTGTGCGCATGGGGGCGGATAAAACGGCCTCTGAGTTTGCCATCGCCGCCCCTCATGGGGCGCTATCTGCAGACGTGCGGGTGATTGGGGTGATTGAAAATCAAGCGCCGACTAAGGCTCTGGAGGCAACATTGCCTGTGCGCGAAGGCTGTGTTGTGGGGCAGGGTGATATTTGTAAGATTGCGCTGGTGGAGAGGCATCAGGCCCGCGGATCTGTGACAAATGCTTTTGTCTCTGGCTTTGGGTATCAAGGGCAAATGGCTGTGGCCTCAACCGTGGCCCATGACAGTCATCACATGATCGTCGTGGGGACCTGCCCTGAGAACATGGCACAGGCGGCAAATCGTTTGGCTGAAGTTGGCGGTGGGGTGACGGTTTGGAAGGACGGGGCTGAACGGGCTTTGATCGAGCTGCCCATCGCTGGATTGATGTCAGATGCACCTGCCGCCACAGTGGCCGCCAAGGCCAATGAAATGGTGCAGGCGATGGCAGATTGCGGATGCAGTTTGAATAATGCTTATATGCAGCATTCCTTACTGGCCCTTGTAGTGATCCCCGAGTTGCGGATCAGTGATCTCGGATTGGTGGATGTGACGCGGTTTGAAATCATTCCCGTATTGAAAGGCGCATAGTGTTCATGGACAAAACGGATCATATTTTCACACTGCCTGATGATATTGCAGCGCAGAATTTCGAAAATGCACTGGATGCGGTGGCGCATTTAACTGAGCTCTATCAAGCTGCTGCTGATTTTCTATGTGCAAAATTCGTATCCGTCTTAGAGACTGGCGGCTCCAGCACCCGCTACCGCGCCTATTATCCGGAGGTGAGGATCACCACCAAAAGCTATGCCTCTGTCGACAGCCGCCTGTCCTTCGGCCATGTCTCAGGCCCGGGCACCTATGCCACCACTGTCACACGCCCGGCCTTATTTAGCCACTATCTGGAGCAACAGCTACGCTTGCTGATGGAAAATCACAATGTGACTGTGCAAGTGGCCTATTCTGACACGCCCATCCCGGTGCATTTCGCCGTGGCCAATGATCCCAGTTTAATTGTCCCACCAGACGCCTCTGGCTTTACGTTGCGTGATGTGTTTGATGTGCCTGATCTGTCGACCACCAATGATGATATCGTCAATGGCAGTACAGAGCCGAAAGCGGATGGCAGTCAACCGCTGGCGCTGTTCACTGCACAGCGTGTGGATTATTCTCTGGCAAGGTTGGCACATTATACTGCCACCGATCCCGCCTATTTCCAAAACCACGTGCTCTTCACGAACTACCAATTTTATGTGGAAGAGTTTGAGGCCTTTGCGCGCCAGAAATTGGCAGATCCCGCCAGTGGATATTTGGCTTTTGTGGGCACCGGCAATCATCAGATCACTCGCAATGACGGCAATTTGCAGCGGTCCGCAAAAACGCCACAAATGCCAACCTACCATTTGACGCGGGCTGATGGCAGCGGGATCACTTTGGTGAATATCGGTGTGGGTCCGTCCAACGCGAAAACTGCCACTGATCATATAGCTGTTCTGCGCCCGCATGCTTGGTTGATGGTGGGGCATTGCGCTGGGCTGCGTAATTCGCAGAGCCTTGGGGATTTTGTTTTGGCCCATGCCTATCTGCGCGAAGATCATGTTTTGGATGATGACCTGCCGGTCTGGGTTCCAATCCCGGCTTTGGCGGAAATTCAAACCAGCTTGGAGCAGGCTGTGGCGGAGGTGACGGAATTGCGTGGATATGATCTCAAGCAAATAATGCGTACCGGAACCGTGGCCACAATCGACAATAGAAATTGGGAGCTGCGTGATCAATCAGGCCCCGTGCGTCGGCTAAGCCAATCACGCGCCATCGCTTTAGACATGGAGAGCGCCACAATCGCGGCCAACGGTTATCGTTTCCGGGTTCCCTACGGCACCTTGCTGTGCGTGAGCGATAAACCCTTGCATGGAGAGTTGAAATTGCCAGGAATGGCAACTGACTTTTACAAAACCCAAGTTGCGCGCCATCTTAGGATTGGTATTCGCGCGATGGAACTCTTGCGTGAAATGCCACTGGAACGGATTCATTCTCGCAAGCTGAGGAGCTTTGAAGAAACGGCTTTCCTGTAATTCTGCAAAAGCATTTAATTTTTTTCAGATTTAACGACACAATTTGTTGTGTCTTTCTACAATATGCAGTTAACTATACAAAATTGGTGCCCAAGGTGTTGGGCTTGTTAGGAGAAAATGAATGTCGAAACCTATGACGAAAACACAGTTGGTTACTGCCTTGGCAGAGAAAATGGACACCGACAAAAAATCAGCAGTAGCCTCTTTGGATGCGATTTGTGATTTGATTACAAGTGAAGTTTCTGGCGGTGGCGCTGTAACTTTGCCTGGCGTTGGCAAAATATATTGCCGTGAGCGTCCAGAGCGCATGGTGCGTAACCCTGCCACCGGCGAAAGCTTCAAAAAAGGCGCTGACAAAGTTGTCAAAATGACAATCGCAAAAGCTCTTAAAGATAGTGTGAACGGCTAAGTTCATCTTACTGTTTTAATTTTAAATCCGTTCCAATTGCGTTGGAGCGGATTTTTTTGTTTAAATTCAAGTGTTTGGCGGCGTTTCGCTGTAAGGCTATAGGTTGTAGGCGTCTGACAAGCCTTACGCTCTTTAGTGATATTGCTCAAAGCTTATTGCAATCGATTTATGGGGAAGTGCTACACGATGGATTTGCGCGCTATATTGGCCGGCTTGGCATTTGCACTTATTTGGTCCTCTGCTTTCACCTCGGCTCGGATCATCGTAACGGACGCGCCGCCTATTTTGTCGCTGTCTTTACGCTTTCTAATTTCTGGCCTGATTGGTATCGCGATTGCGCGTATGCTGGGTCAAACTTGGCGGCTGACGCCGGGGCAATGGAAGGCCACAATTGTATTCGGCATCTGTCAAAATGCGCTTTACTTGGGGCTAAATTTTGTTGCAATGCAGTCTATTGAAGCCTCCTTGGCCTCGATAATTGCCTCCACAATGCCACTTGCTGTGGGATTCGCTGGCTGGGTTTTCTTTTCAGAACGTCTGTCTTGGGTCGGAATTTTGGGACTTTTGGCTGGCGCCGTGGGAGTTGCCTTAATTATGGGCGCTCGTATGCAGGACGGGGCGGATCTTTTTGGCATCGTTTTGTGCTTCATCGCAGTGGCTTCTCTGACGGTGGCGACATTGATGGTGCGGGGGGCCTCCTCGGGGGGCAATATTTTGATGATTATCGGTCTGCAAATGTTGGTTGGCTCGGTGTTATTGGCTGTGCCGGGGCTGCTTTTGGAGCATAAAGTCGTGCTTTGGTCGCCTAAGTTGGTCCTTGCTTTTTCATATACGGTCCTGATGCCCGGACTTGTCGCCACGTTTATTTGGTTTTGGTTGGTGCAGCGCATTGGGGCAGTTAAGGCCGCGACATTTCACTTTTTGAATCCATTTTTTGGGGTCGCAATTGCTGCACTTTTTCTGGGCGAGAACCTACGCTTTTGGGATATTATTGGAGTTGTTGTGATCATGGTTGGAATTTTGGCGGTGCAAATGGCGCGCCAAACGCAGGCGTGAGGCCATAAGTTTGCGGCCAGTTGAGCCTAAAGATCAGCCGCCTCGTCCACATCATGAAGCTCAGCCACTGTGGCAATCTTTAGGTCTGGAATGCTAGCTATTGTATCTTGCAGGGCCGTTGCTGTGGACCAGCGCACGCCGTGAAATAGCTGTGGTGGAGTGGGTGAGTTGCGCTTTAATCCGATGAGCCAATAGCCACCGTCAGGCGCGGGGCCGAAGGTGGCGTCATGGTCGCCTATACTGCGAAACGCTTGCCATATCTCACGGGACGTCACCCCCGGAATATCGGCGCCTATGATGCATAAAGGCCCGCGTGGCAGGCCGTCAAACACCGCCTTCATTCGGGTACCAAGATCACCTTGGCCTTGAGGGATGCGGGCGATGCCTTGCGGCCACACACGACTCTGTAGTCCTTCATAATCAGGGGAAACCGCGAGGATCAACTCCCATCTGGGATCTTGTAAACGGCGCAAAATCTGGCGAGTTTGATGTCGAAACCACCAAGCAGAGGCGGTCAACCCGATGCGCCGCCCCAGCCGTGTTTTTACCTTGCCCGGACGTGGTTCTTTGACCATAATAACCAAACGTCGGCGGTATTTAGGTGAAATAATCACTTAAAATCCGAGTGTAGATTGATTTCAATTGATGTATTTGGGCGATCTCGACGCGTTCGTCTACTTGGTGCATGGTTTTCCCGACCAACCCAAATTCGACGACGGGGCAATGATGCTGCACAAAGCGGGCATCAGATGTGCCACCACTGGTGGACATTTCTGGTGTGCGGTTGGTTTCAACCTGCACGGCGCGGGCCACAAGTTCAGACAGGGCGCCCGGAGGTGTGATGAAGCTTTCGCCTGAAATGCTGACGTCTAATACAACCCCGACACCAAACTCAGCGGAAATTTCGTCAGCTTGGTCCTGAAGCCATGTTGTGAGGCTGGCGCCAGAATGGGCGTCATTGAACCGAAGGTTTACAGTCGCACGGGTTTGGGCCGGGATAACATTGGTTGCGGGATTGCCCGTGTCGATGGTGACAACGGCGAGGCTGGAGGCATCAAAATGCTCGGTACCTTGATCCAATTCGGCGCAACTCAGCTGATCAACTAAACGCGCCATGGCTGGAAGCGGATTGTTGGCGCGGTGCGGATAAGCGGAATGACCCTGCTGACCGGTAATGGTGAAAAATGCATTCATTGAGCCTCGACGGCCAATCTTCATCATTTGCCCCATATCATCGGGACAGGTTGGCTCGCCGACCAGACAGACATCCATGGTCTCGCCATGGGCCTGCATCCAGTCAAGCAAGGCCACGGTGCCATTTTTGGCTGGGCCCTCTTCATCGCCAGTGATTGCCAAAACGATTGAGCCACCAGGAGGGGTTTCAGAGACAAAATCCATCGCCGCCGCCGCAAATGCCGCAACGCCAGATTTCATATCCGTCGCGCCGCGCCCATACATGAAGCCATCACGAATTTCAGCGCCAAATGGATCAACAGTCCAAGCCGCCAAATCACCCACAGGTACCACATCGGTATGCCCATTAAAGCCAAAGGTCTTTCCTGTGCCCCAGCGTGCAAAAAGATTGGAGACTTCGCCGCGATCCACCCGCGTGCAGGTGAAGCCATGGCTCGACAGCCGTTCTTCAAGCAGGACCAAGGCCCCACCTTCAACCGGGGTGACACTGGCGCAGCGAATCAAATCGGCGGTGAGTTGGGCCGGATCAACCATCAGTGCGCGCCTTTGGGGGAGTTTTCAAAGAATGGAGTCATTTGGGCGACCACAACGCTGTTTTCATCCAAGGCGCGCTGCATCAGCTCTCGCTCTTCTTGGGTAATGTCGTGGCCCTCGGCCAAGCGTTCATCCAAAGTGCCATAGCCTGTAACATCCAAAGGCGCGAGATCGGCCTGCTTCAATATGGCCACGGTTTCGCGGACAGCTTCAGGCTCATCTACGCCGCTGGCATAGATCATCAACGCCCCACCGGTGGCTTCTTTGGGCAATCCGTCGCCTTCTTTTCGTCCCACCTCGACAAGCAAGGTATAGACATAGTGGGTTCGTTTAATTTTTTCGGTCATGGCCACGCTGCTTTGTTGTTTGCATGTACTTACCCTTTTCGGTGCCCCTTGGGAAAGGGGTTTCACGCAAAGTGATGGAATTTGGAGGTTTGCCCAAGAAAAAACCCGATGCAGAACCTGCACCGGGTCATGTCACTTGAAATGAGTGTTTAGTCTCGCAAAAGCTCATTAATGGCTGTTTTAGAGCGGGTTTTCGCATCAACCCGTTTCACGATGACCGCACAATAGAGGTTTACGTTGTTTTTGGACGGCATGGAGCCAGCCACAACCACGGAATAGGGTGGCACTTCGCCATACATGACTTCGCCGGTTTCCCGATCAACAATTTTTGTGGATTGGCCAATAAAGACGCCCATGCCTAAAACCGCACCTTCGCGAACTATGCAGCCTTCAACCACCTCGGAGCGCGCGCCGATGAAGCAATTATCTTCGACGATTGTTGGACCGGCTTGCATGGGTTCAAGAACACCCCCGATGCCGACACCGCCGGACAGATGAACATTTTTGCCGATCTGTGCGCAGCTGCCCACTGTGGCCCAAGTATCTACCATGGTGCCGCTGTCGACATAGGCGCCGAGGTTTACAAAAGAGGGCATCAAAACAACGCCGGGAGCGATATAGGCCGATTTGCGAACCACACAATTGGGAACAGCACGAAAACCAGCTGTGCTCCATTCGTCAGCGCCCCAGCCTTTCCACTTGCTATCAACTTTATCCCACCAGCTGCCACCTTGGGCGCTGCCACCTTGCAATTCCATGTTTTTCAGACGGAAGCCGAGTAAAACAGCCTTCTTCGCCCATTGGTTCACATGCCAATCGCCATTTTCCTGCTTTTCCGCAACACGCAATTTGCCGCTGTCGAGTGCGTTCAGCGTGTCTTCAATTGCGTCACGGGTTTCGCCGGTTGTGGCAGGGGTGATTGCGTCGCGTGCATCCCACGCGGCCTCAATGGCTTTTTCTAGCTGTGCGTTTGACATGAAGGCCTCCGATTGGTTTGAATTTAAAGCGTCATACTGAAACTCGCGCGCCAGGTCTACGCCCTATTGTGATTTGAAAGTGCGACGGATCTGCATGTGGTCAAAATTTGAGCGTTACAAGGGATGATCTGCTGGGTTTGCGCCACATAGCAAGACCGCTACACGCTCGCCTTTTTGGGGCACATAGGCGCCCGAAAGCAGCGCAGCGAGCGCGGTGGCCCCTGCTGGTTCCACCAGTTGGCGCAAATTTTCCCAGAGCATGAGTTGAGCTTTGGCAATCGCGTCATCTTCCACATTCACGCAAACTGTGCCTGTGATCTGCGCCAAATTATAGCATATGCGGCCCACTTGTTTGGCACCCAATGCATTGGCGGCAATGCCGGAGACTTCAACCGTGGTCTCAGGGCCGTTTTCTAGAGCCTGTGTCAGGGTTGGCGCGTTGAAGGGTTCAACACCCATAATTTTGCACCGGCCCTCAAGCCAAGCCATCGCACCACCGATCAACCCACCACCACCTACGGCAATCAATACAGTATCTGCCTGCATGTCCTGATCTTCCCATTCCGCCATAACCGTGCCTTGGCCCGCCACAGTTGCGGGGGCATCAAAGGCATGAATTTGCGCAGCACCTGTCTCGGTCTCATACTGCAAAGCCTGCTCTAGAGCGTTGGAGTAGGCGCCCGGAACCACCACGAGATCGGCGCCGAGGCTTTTGATCAAGTTGATTTTGGCAGGCCCTGCAATTTCTGGCACATAGATCCGTGCCTTATGGCCCAAGCGCGCTGCTGCCCAGGCCACCGCCGCGCCATGATTGCCGCCACTGGCTGCCACCAAACCTGCGTGGGGCACATCCATCGAAAGCAGCGAATTCATAGCGCCACGCGCCTTAAAACTGCCTGTGTGCTGCATATGTTCAAGTTTAAACGACAGCGGCATGCCAAACACATCAGTTTGCACCACAGGGGTCCGCAGCACATGCGGTCGAATTTGATCCCATGCGGTGCTGATTTGTTGTGGATTAACCATTATCTCTCTCCTGACGCCTACTTACATTTAATGGGTAAGCCTTCAGGACCATTCAGACAAGAGCTGCCAAAAATCTGTTTAGCCAATGCCGGCTTCGGCCGCGATTTTTTTGCGGCTTTTGCGGGACCGTTCTGTGGCGGATTTGAGCTGGCCACAGGCGGCAAAAATATCCTCGCCGCGCGGTTTTCTTACTGGGCTGGCATAACCTGCTTGATAGACAATTTCCGCAAATGCATTGATGCGATTGTTCGACGAGCGCTCATACGGTGCTCCGGGCCATGGGTTGAAGGGGATCAGGTTGACCTTGGCGGGAATTCCCTTGATCAACTCAACCAAACGATGGGCGTCTTCATCGGTGTCATTCACACCTTTGAGCATCACATATTCAAAGGTAATTCGTTCGGAATTGCTCACCTTAGGATAGTCGCGCAGGGCATCGAGCAAAGCTTCCAAATTCCAGCGCTTGTTGATTGGCACGAGCTTATCGCGCACCTCATCAGTGGTGCCATGAAAGGACACCGCTAAAAGGCAGCCTATCTCGGTTGCGGTGCGGGCAATTTCTGGCACAACACCAGAGGTCGACAGAGTAATTCTGCGGCGGGACAGTTGGATGCCTTCTGGATCCATGGCTATCTTCATTGCATCGCGGACATTTTCGAAATTGTAGAGCGGTTCGCCCATGCCCATCAGTACGATATTGGACAGCAACCGCGCCGTGTTCACAGGATTGCGGCCGGGTTCGGGCCATTCCCCCAAATCATCGCGTGCCAACATAACTTGGCCGATGATTTCTCCAGCAGTTAGATTACGCACCAGTTTTTGCGTGCCTGTGTGGCAGAAAGAACAGGTCAGGGTGCAGCCCACTTGGCTGCTTATACATAGGGTGCCACGATCCGTCTCAGGGATATAAACGGTTTCAACCTCATGGCCGCCTGCGATTCGCACCAGATATTTCCGCGTGCCATCGACAGAGACTTGCTTTGACACAACCTCAGGGATCGCCACCACAAAGTTCTCCGCCAATAAAACGCGGTATTCTTTTGACAGATTTGTCATCTCATCAAATATACGCACGCCCTTTTGGTAGATCCACTGCCAAAGCTGACCGGTCCGCATCTTTGCTTGTTTTTCAGGTGTGCCCGCCGCGACCAAAGCCTCGCGCAGGGCTTCGCGTGTCAAACCCACCAAATTGAGCGGTCCCTCCGGCAGTTTGCGCGGAATGGTCACGAGATCTTGGGTGATAGGTGTAGAGACGTCGGTCATAGCTGGGATCCAAATGAATAAGGCCCCGCTTTAGCAGGGCCTAGGGTATTTGCCAATCGTTCAGGCTTTGTTAGCCAGCACAGCGCTTTTCAGCATCTTGCACCGCAGCGGTAAAGCCTTGCAAGCTGAAGGTGTCTTTGGTCACGGTGCCCCTCTCGGATTGCGCGGTGACCACGGCTTTAGCACCGCGCTTCATAGCGGCAATAATTTTTGCATCATCGGCAGCGCTGGGCGGCCATGCCCATTCGTCGTCAACGGACAATTCATAGCTCACTCCGTCGAGATCCATGGAAATGCTCTGGCCCTTGGCAAATGGATAGCCACCAGTGAAAGCCACTTGACCTTTTACATTGTCGGTGGGGCGGTAAAATACAAACAATAGGATTTTGCCGCGGCGCACAGACACCACACTGCCGTCTTTGGTGTTCACAGTCTCTTTGGGCGCAGTGACCGCCCAACACTCTGTTGGATTGCTTTCAACAAAAACTGACCAATCAGTCTGAGCTGACACTCGGTTTGAAGTTTCTTGTGCCATTGCACTGGAGCACAAAAGCGCCAGAATACAGGCCGCGGAAGAAATGACTGTCTTGAACATCAGATATGCCTTTATAATTTGCGCGGGTCGCACTTAGCACGGTGTGGTTTTGTCTGGCCGCGTCGTTCAACCTTTGTTAATAGTAAACCTAACGCACCTATTGCCTATGGGGAAACCCCCCATAGGCAATAGGTGGCAAAAAAATGCTTGCAGGAGTCAGAAATGTTGCACTCAGTTCCTTTGGCTCAGATTTGGCGGGGCGATTTTTTGGAAAGCTCTCATCGGGGGCATGCTGTTGTCAGTACGTTTGAGGGCGAGATTGTCGACGCTTGGGGCAATCCGGAACATGTGATCTTGCCGCGCTCATCGTGCAAAATTCTGCAAGCCTTGCCGTTGGTCACCTCTGGGGCGGCGGATGCCTTTGGGCTTACGTCCCGCCAATTGGCTCTATCCTGCGCCTCACATCAAGGGGCGAAGATTCATTCAAATTTGGTGCTGAGTTGGCTAAAAGACTTGGGCAAAACCGATGATGATTTTCGCTGTGGCACGCAATGGCCCCGCGACATAGCGGCCAGCAATGATTTGGTGAAAACCGATCAAACCGCCTGTCGGTATCACAACAATTGTTCTGGCAAACATTGTGGATTTTTGACCCTGAGTAAACATCTGGGGGCGGGGCCAGATTATCACTTGGTGGATCATCCGGTACAACAGGCAGTGCGGACAGCTTTTGAAGACATAACCGGTGAGACCAGCCCGGGCTATGGCATCGATGGCTGCTCTGCGCCCAATTGGGCGTGCACCATGGCGGGTTTGGCCCGCGCGATGGCGCGCTGTGCCGGGGAGGAGTCTGACACGATGGGGTCAGCAGCTGCACGTTTGCGTGATGCAATGATGGCGCATCCTGAATTGGTGGCTGGAGAAACCCGAGCTTGTACCGAGTTGATGCGTGCAGCTCCGGGGGTGGCGCTGAAAACTGGAGCTGAGGCAGTGTTCATCGCGATTATCCCCAGTCTCAAACTTGGCATATCAGTGAAGATTGAAGATGGGGGCACGCGTGCCAGTGAAGCGGTGATTGCGGCGTTGCTGATCCGTCTCGGTGTCTTGGATGCGGCACATACCGCGTCTTTGAAACGTCTCGGTCCAATCCATAATTGGGATGGTCTGCAAACCGGACGTATTTCTGTTGAGTTGAATTAAGGTGCAGAGCTGACGTTTTCTGGTGTCACAAACTGTGTTTTCGTGTAGCCTTGCAGGTATAAAAGTGCGGTTAGATCCCCGTGGTTGACCCGCACAGAGACTTGCTCCTGCACAATCGGTTTGGCATGCAGTGCCACGCCCGTTCCGGCCAGTTGCAACATTCCAAGATCATTGGCGCCATCGCCCACTGCCAAAACATCCTCGGGGTTGAGCCCTTGGGTCGCCGAAATTTCCTGCAAAGCGGTGACTTTCGCCTCACGTCCTAGAATCGGCAAGCCAACCTCGCCAGTCAACGCTCCATCGACCTGCAACAGGCTGTTGGCGCGGTGGGTGTTAAAGCCAAGGTGTTGTGCCACTGGGTGGGTGAAGTCTGTGAACCCGCCGCTGACCAAAGCTGCATAGCCGCCCTGGGCTTGCATTGTGGCCAAAAGGACCGCACCGCCGGGCATGAAGGTGATCCGATTTTGATGGACTTGCTGAATGATTTTAGTGTTCAGGCCTTTGAGTAGGCCAACCCGTTCGCGCAAGGCTTGCTCGAAATCCAACTCGCCGTTCATAGCGCGCGCCGTAATCTGCGCCACTCTGGGGCCGACGCCCGCTTCGGCGGCGAGCTCGTCGATGCATTCTTGCTCGATCATTGTGCTGTCCATATCTGCCAACAGCATTTTCTTGCGCCGCCCGGCAACCGGTTGCACGATTAGGTCGATGCCCAATTCTTGCATGTCCCGCCAGACCTGCCACAGATTTTCAGGAAGAGTGAGAATTTCAAACTCAACCGCTTCCATGGCAGCCAACCACGTCAATGCGCGCCCGCCCCATGCGCCAAGCAGGGATTGAGTAAGCGCAGGCGTAAGCGCTTGCTGACCGGGTTTACAGAGCAGGGTGGTGATGTACATCGGACGCCTTTTCGTGATTTGCGGTAGATGTGCCAAACCCTTTAGCAAGTTGCAAGTGATCCAATGTGGTGATGGCGGCGAACAACCTTTACATAAGCTGCTCAAACGAGGTGACCCCATGGTTCGAATTTTAGCTACACTGATGCTCATCTTGCTGACGCCGATGGCGTAGGCAGAGCTGGTTTTTCCAACGCTGACCGCAGATGATTTGAATGGGCGCAGCCTGAGCATCCCGGCTGATCTTCCCGGAACACCAACCATTGTGTTCATCGCCTATAAGCGTGAACAACAGCCTAATATCAATGCAGGGGTGGAGAAGCTTGAATTGCACGAAACCGGTGGGCCGGCGTGGGTTGAGTTGCCCGTGGCGGGCCTTGGTGCCGTTTTGTTTCGCTCTTTTGTGGATAACGGCATGCGCTCGGGGATCACATCGCCTGAGATGCGGGCGCGCACCATCACAATTTACTCGCGCCGAAGTGCGTTCAACCGGGCTTTAGGAATTCCGGGGCGTGGGGAAATTTACGTGGCATTGGTTGATCCTGATGGCACGGTGCATGCTTTGATCGCGGGGGATGTCACTGAGGCCAAGGTGGAGCAACTGCGCGCGGCTTGCCACTGATTTCATCACCAACAGGTGACAGCGGGCCATGGTGCCAATCTGGCTCAGATGTTTCCGATCCGCTCATAGACCGGTCCTGCTGGTCCATAATTGAGGGCTACCTTCTGCATTTCGTCTCTTGTAGCTTCCCGGATCTGTCGATATCTCTGTGGGTGGGACACCCTTCCCCAACGAAGGGCGCATATCTGAGAGGATAGCATCAATGGCTATTGTACAACCGGCAACGCGGCCGGAAAATCCGCGATTTTCTTCTGGCCCCTGTGCCAAACCCCCCACATGGACACATTCCTCTTTGGCAGATGCTTGGCTTGGTCGTTCGCATCGGGCTGCAGGTGGTAAAGTGAAATTGGCAGATGCCATTTCGCAAACGCGCGGTGTGTTGAATATTCCTGAAGACTATAAAATTGGCATCGTACCCGCCTCTGACACCGGCGCTTTCGAGATGGCCATGTGGTCTATGCTGGGTGAGCGTCCTGCCCAGATGGTGGCTTGGGAAAGCTTTGGTGCGGGTTGGGTCAGTGATGTGGTCAAACAGCTCAAAATAGAAGCCTCTGAGCATATCGCACCCTACGGTGAGATTTTTGATATGGCCTCGCTGAACTATGGCAATGATGTGTGTTTCACTTGGAACGGCACAACCTCGGGCGTTTGTTTGGCCTCAGGTGATGCGATCCCTGCAAACCGCGCTGGGTTGACGCTATGTGATGCAACATCTGCCGCCTTTGCGGTAGATCTGCCTTGGGACAAGCTTGATGTAACTACCTTCAGCTGGCAAAAAGTTCTGGGTGGGGAAGCCGCTCATGGCGTTTTGATCCTCTCGCCTCGGGCAGTGGCACGGTTGGAAAGCTATACACCTGCTTGGCCCATGCCAAAGATTTTTCGCCTGACCAAAGGCGGTAAGTTAATCGATGGTATCTTCCGCGGCGAGACCATCAACACGCCGTCGATGCTCTGTGTGGAAGACTACCTCTTTGCCCTTGATTGGGCTGAATCTGTGGGAGGTCTCCAAGGTCTGATGGGGCGGGCGCAAGTCAACGCTCAAGCGGTTTGGGACTTCTGCGCGACTCGAGACTGGATCGATAATTTGGCAGTGGATCCGGCAACCCGTTCGGTCACGTCGGTTTGTTTGAAGTTCACCGATCCACGGATCAAAGATCCAGCAGTATTTTCAAAAGCTGTGGCCAAACGTATGGATTTGGAGGGCGCGGCACTTGATATTGGTGCCTATCGTGACGCACCGGCAGGCCTGCGGATTTGGTGTGGTGCTACGGTTGAATTCACCGATGTTGAGGCCATGTTGCCTTGGCTGGAGTGGGCCTACCAAACCGAGTTGAACGCCCAATAAATTTAGGTGGGGCCCCGGGTCCCGCCTCTTTCTCACCTCATTTTTAAGGAGCGCCGACGTGGCCCCGAAAGTACTCGTATCCGATAAACTCTCTGAAACAGCTGTCCAGATTTTCCGTGACCGCGGCATCGAAGTTGATTTTGATCCCAGCCTTGGCAAGGACAAAGACAAATTGCTTGCCGTTATTGGTCAATATGATGGTTTGGCCATTCGTTCCGCCACCAAAGCCACAGAAAAAATTATCAATGCAGCTATCAATCTTAAAGTGATTGGTCGCGCCGGTATTGGTGTTGATAATATTGATCGTGTGGCTGCGTCAAAAAAAGGTGTGATCGTGATGAACACGCCCTTTGGCAATATGATCACAACCGCCGAGCATGCCATTGCAATGATGTTCGCAGTGGCCCGCCAAATTCCTGAGGCCAGTGCCTCAACACATGCGGGCAAATGGGAAAAATCCAAGTTTATGGGCGTGGAGCTGACCAGCAAAACCCTTGGCGTGATTGGTGCGGGCAACATTGGTGGCATCGTATGTGAACGCGCTGTTGGTTTAAAGATGAAGGTTGTGGCCTATGACCCATTCCTGTCCGAAGAGCGCGCAGAAAAGCTTGGCGTGGAAAAAGTTGAGTTAGATGCGTTGTTCGCACGGGCCGATTTCATCTCTCTGCATGTGCCAAAAACAGAGCAAACCACAAATATTATTAGCGCAGAGGCGATTGCGAAAATGAAGCCCGGCGTGCGCATCATCAACTGCGCCCGTGGTGGCTTGGTGGATGAGGAGGCTTTGGCTGAGGCTTTGAAGGCGGGTCATGTCGCCGGTGCGGCTTTTGACGTGTTCTCCGTCGAGCCTGCCATCAATAGCCCGTTGTTCAACCTGCCGAATGTGGTCTGTACGCCGCATTTGGGAGCGGCCACTACGGAAGCGCAGGAAAATGTGGCTATCCAAGTGGCTGAGCAAATGTCTGACTATTTGCTTACAGGAGCTGTCACCAATGCGTTGAACATGCCATCCGTCACCGCTGAAGAAGCTAAAGTAATGGGCCCATGGTTGGCACTCGCTGGGCATTTGGGTGCGTTTATCGGCCAAATGACTTCTGAGCCGATTAAAGCGATTAATATTCTTTATGATGGCACCGTGGCCAGCATGAACCTCGAAGCGCTGAACTGTGGCGTGATTGCGGGCATAATGAAGGCCGGTAACCCTGATGTGAATATGGTGAGCGCTCCAGTGATTGCTCAAGAACGTGGTATCAAGATCAGCACGACCAATCAGAACAAATCTGGTGTGTTTGAAGCTTATATCAAAGTGACTGTTGTCACAGAGTCGCGCGAACGGTCTGTTGCAGGCACGGTGTTTAGCGACGGCAAGCCTCGGTTTATTCAGATCAAAGGGATCAATGTGGATGCCGAAATTGGCCGCCATATGCTCTATACAACCAACAATGATGTCCCGGGCATCATTGGCGTGCTTGGTTCGATTATGGGGCAAAACGCTGTAAACATCGCGAACTTCACTTTGGGCCGTGCGGCTGAGGGTGCAGAGGCCATAGCGATGCTTTATGTGGATGCGCCGGTCTCTGACTCCGTGCTTGCTGATTTGACCGAGACCGGTAAATTCAGTCAAGTAAGCCGCTTGGAGTTTGACGTTTCATGAGCCCTATCTACGCGATTGGTGACATCCACGGACAATTGAGCATGCTTGAGCATGCGCTTGAGCTAATTAAAGCAGATGGAGGCCCCGAGGCCCCTATCGTTTTTCTTGGGGATTACACCGATCGCGGGCCTGAAAGTTGCGGGGTTTTGGACTATCTGATTCAAGGCCGCGATGCTGGACGTAATTGGGTGTTTTTGAAGGGCAATCATGACCGAATGTTTGAGTGGTTCTTGCAAAGCCCAACGCGCGGGGACCCTTATCTGTTCACCGATCTGAGTTGGTTGCATGAGCGCTTGGGCGGGCAAAATACCCTACGCTCTTATGGTCTGGATTTTAGCCTGCGCCGTCGTTTGAGTGAGGTTCATGCGGAAGCGTTACAGGCTGTACCAAAGGCGCATCAAGACTTTTTATCTCAGTGTCAGCTGTCTTATGGCAGTGCAGATCTATTTTTTTGCCATGCGGGTATTCGTCCCGGCGTGCCATTGCACGCACAGGATGAAGAGGATTTATTGTGGATTCGCAACGAATTTCACGCAGATTTGACAGCCCATCCCAAAATGATTGTCCATGGTCACTCACCAGTTGATCATGCCAGTCACTACGGAAATCGGATCAACCTCGACAGTGGGGCTGGCTATGGAAAGCCTCTCACTGCGGCGGTGTTTGAGGCGGGTGCTTGCTATGTCTTGAGCCCTGATGGGCGTAGGGAAATCTTGCCTTTCGTTTGAGCTTAAGAATTTTGTACAATCAAAAATGCTATAGCACGGCCATCGAGGTCGCGAATGGCGGGGGCCAATTTGCGTCATAGCGCGCGGTATCTCCTGCGCGCGCTAAAGCAGTGTTTTCGCTGGAGGTGACTTCTAAAATCCCTGATATCATCATCAACTGCTCTTTGGCTTTCGGACCATCTGGCGCGCTGTCGAGCAATCCGTCTGGCTGAAATGCCAATTCATAAACTTCGTGTTGGCCGGTCTGTCCCGGTGGGTTGAGGATGCGAATGCGGCACCCTTCGCCAAGGGTTCCTATGGTGGGTGTAGAGGCGGATGACATGATCTCAATGCCCCGTGATTGGACCGGATTTTCCACCAATTCAGCAAAGTCGACTTTCAGCGCTTGGGTCAGGTTCCAAAGGGTCGAGACGGTGGGGCTACTTTCGCCACGCTCAATTTGACCGACCATCGACCGCGACACCCCGGACAGCTTAGCCACCGCATCCAGCGAAAGATTTTTGGCTTTTCGGGAGTTAATGGTTTGGTGGCTCTTTGGCTACAGATGCCCTTGGAAAGAGTTTAGAACGGCCACATAAACGTCACGTTTGAACGGAACAATTACATGTGGCAGGGCGCTAGGTGAAATCCATTTCCATGCGGAAAATTCCGGTTCCTCGGTGTCTATGTTGATGTCAGCGTCCTCGCCCAGAAACCGCATCAAGAACCATTTTTGCTCCTGTCCACGATATTTGCCGTTCCACAGTTTGGCTATCAAATCCGCAGGCAGTTCATAAGGGATCCAGCCGTCGGTTTCAGCTAGAATTGTCACCTTACTTGCGGGTATGCCGGTCTCTTCTTCGAGCTCACGCAGGGCGGCAACGCGGGCATCTTCACCTAGATTAATGCCGCCTTGGGGCATTTGCCAAGCATCGGCATAGTGTTCGAGCCTCTGGGCCACAAACACATCACCAGAGCCATTTATCACCATAACGCCCACATTGGGGCGATAGGGCAGCTTGTCGATATCCGTTTGCAACATCTGCTATTGCGCCGGCTGGATGGCGGAGAGGCCTTTAAGAAGATCGATGGCATAAGACAATTGGAAGTCTTCCTCACGAAGTTTTGCAGTCTCTTCAGCCAAGGCGCGTTCTTCGTCTATCTGAGCGCGCTCTGCTTCTGATATGCTATCATTATCGAGGGAGCCGCGCAGGTCAGCTTCGCTGCGTATTTTCCGCACTTCATCCTCAGGCTCTTCGTTTTTTATCGCGCGGCGGGGTTGCTCAACAATGATGTCGGGGGAAACGCCAAGGGCTTGGATGGAGCGACCGGATGGTGTATAGTAGCGCGCAGTTGTTAGGCGCATGGCACCATCGCCGGCCAGGGGCATGATGGTTTGCACAGAGCCTTTGCCAAAACTTTTGGTGCCTACAACAATCGCGCGGCGGTGATCTTGCAACGCTCCGGCTACAATCTCTGAGGCCGAGGCCGAGCCGCCATTGATCAGCACCACAATGGGTTTGCCTTGCGCCAAATCACCGGCACGGGCATTCCAACGATCGCCAGTTTCGGGATCACGGCCACGGGTAGAGACAATTTCGCCTTTTTCGAGGAAGGCATCGGATACCATTATGGCTTGGTTCAACAGCCCACCAGGATTGTTGCGCAAATCAACGACAAAGCCATTGATGTTCTCAATCCCGCCCGCCGCTTCAATTTGCTTGGTGATGCCATCTTCCAAATTTGGATAGGTTTGATCATTGAAGGTGCTGACCCGCATAACAATGCTTTGGCCAATTGTTTTGTGACGCACAGCGGTCAATTTGATAGTGTCGCGAATAATGGTGATGTCAAAGGGCTCAGGTTCATCTTCACGCACAACGGTGATCACAATTTCAGAGCCCACCGGGCCACGCATCAGCTGCACAGCAGCGTCGAGTGTAAGGCCTAGTAAGCCTTCACCGTCCACATGGGTGATGAAGTCGCCGGGCTCCACACCTGCTTTGGCGGCAGGGGTGTCATCAATGGGTGCGATGACTTTAACAAAGCCATCTTCCTGGGTCACTTCAATGCCAAGGCCACCAAAGGCGCCGCGGGTTTGAATGCGCATGTCACTGGCATCATCAGGAGACAGATAGCTTGAATGCGGGTCTAATGAGGTAAGCATGCCATTTATGGCCGCTTCGATCAGTTTTTCATCATCCACTTCTTCCACATATTGCGCGCGGATGCGGTCAAAAATGTTACCAAATAATTCCAGCTGCTGATAGGTCTTGGCTTGGTCTGTTTCCTTGGCCAAAAGAGGGCCGGCCAATTGTGGGGCGATGACTATGCCTAAAAGTCCGCCCACCACTGCTGCAATCAAAAACTTTTTCATTCCACTATCCTTATTTCGCAGGGTTTCATCGAATTTAAGTGCCCGCGTGAAAATCGTTACTCTATATAAAGCCTGTCTTGCGCCAGCTTTCCAGCCCCTTGTTGATTGGCCATCATATGGAAGCTGCTAAATTGGTCACAACTTCGACATATGGCGTAACATATCGGTGCATTTGGCCAAAATTGGCCCAAAGGTGCATTCGGTTAGAGGATCAAGGAGTGCCCTGTCATTTCGGCTGGTTGCGGTAGCCCCATCAGCTCGAGCACTGTAGGGGCAAGATCGGCCAAGCGACCCGAAGATAAACTGCGCCCCTGTGGTAGGCCCAGTCCGACAACTGGCACGAGGTTTGTGGTATGCGCCGTATGTGGTCCGCCAGTTATGGGATCAATCATCATCTCGCAATTGCCATGGTCGGCTGTGACAATCATAGCGCCACCAACCTGTTCTAAGGCTTCAACTACTTTTCCTAAACCCTGATCCACGGCCTCACAGGCGGCAATCGCGGCCTGTAAGTCGCCGGTGTGCCCGACCATATCGGGGTTGGCATAGTTGGTGATGATCAAATCATAGCCCGCAGAAATCGCCGCCACAAACCTCTCTGTCACCGCTGTCGCTGACATTTCAGGCTGCAAATTATAGGTGGCCACTTTGGGAGAGGCTGGCATAAACCGATCTTCGCCCGTGTCAGGGGTTTCAAGACCACCGTTCATAAAAAATGTGACATGCGGATATTTTTCAGTTTCTGCGAGACGAAATTGAGTTTTGCCATTCTGGGCCACCCAAGCGCCTAGAGTGTTGGGAATGTTGCGCTTTGGGAAAACGGCGGTGAGATAGGTATCATGGGCTTCGGAGTAACACACCATCCCCAGTTGTGCCGCCAGTTTGACCCGTGGCTCTGTGTCAAACTCTGTGAAATCCGGCTGGCAGAGGGCCGCCAAAATTTCGCGAGCGCGGTCGGCGCGGAAGTTGAGGCAAAAGAGACCATCTTGAGGCCTCAACCCGGCATAATCTCCGATCACACTTGCCGGAATGAACTCGTCGGTCTGACCCTTGGCATAGGCCTGCGCGATCACCTCTTGCGGGGTGGCGGCTTTTGGACCCTTGGCCTGTGCGATGGCTGCGAATGCGGTTTCAACACGCTCCCAACGATTATCGCGATCCAAGGCGTAATAGCGACCAATCACCGTGCCAATACTCGCGCCCTGCGGCAGGCTGTCTTGCAGAGTTTTAAAATAACCTTCGGCAGAGCTGGGGCTGACATCGCGGCCATCTGCGATGGCGTGAATGACAACTGAAATATTCATCCCCGTTAATAATTTTGTGGCGGCTTGCAGATGGGTGATATGCCCATGCACGCCCCCGTCGGAAATCACGCTCATAAGATGCGCCGTGCCAGATGTGGCGCGCAATGTGGCGGCAAAGTCCAAAATGGCGGAGTTCTCAAAGAAACTTTGATCTTTAATTGCCAAATCAATCTGCCCCAAATCCATAGCCACAACCCGGCCTGCGCCGATATTGGTGTGGCCAACTTCTGAATTGCCCATCTGCCCGCTGGGTAAACCCGCGTCGGGTCCGTGGGTGATTAGCGTGGCGTTGGGGCAATTTTCCATGAGGCGGTCAAAGTTTGGCGTATGGGCCAATGCAGGGGCATTGCCTGCCTGTGTTTTGCTCAATCCCCATCCATCAAAAATACACAGTACAACGGGTTTGGTCATGGGGAAGCTCCTTGTTTTCTGATCACTGTTTACCTGATCTGCGGCTGTATTCCACCGCTTTTGCGCTGTTTTCTGCCTGGGAGACTCGACTCTGGATTTCGACCCTTTATATGGGGAACATATATGGAACATATAGGGAACAAATGCTACTGCATATGCCACATCGAAGGGTTTTATCATTATGGTTCCCTCGAATGGGGGCGGAGCGGCTGTTGCGACAGGCCCGTATGACAGAAGAACAACCTTTGGCCGTGGTTCAGGATACTGGGCAGATGCAGGTGATTTCATCTCTTTCGCGCCATGCTGAGGACCGGGGCCTAACACTGGGTCAGCCTCTGCGCGATGCTATGGCGATGTGTCCTGAGCTGATCACCCGTTTGCAAAACCCACAGCTTGAAGCACGTTTTTTGACCAGCCTGCACCGGTGGGCGAGCAAGTTCTCACCTTGGGTGGCCGAAGAGCGACCCAATGCCTTGGTGATTGACCTTACGGGCTGCGCGCATTTGTTTGGCGGTGAGGAGGGGGTGATTGCGCAGGTGGAATTGGATTGCCTTGATCTTGGCCTTTCGGTGCATATCGGCGTAGCCGATACCAAAGGCGCCGCTTGGGCCTTGGCACGTTATGCAGGTCAGCCTTTGGAGACGAGCCGCACCGGGGATGCTATTGATCAAGAGGCCCTCGCAACCCGATCTCGCGCCGTCAAACGTCGCAATTGGGAACGCGGTGGTCAACCGCCACGCCTGCGCTCAAGCGGGGGAATATCGAACCGCATTGCAGCGCCGGGGTTCACACGGCAAGCACTGGCGGCCCTGCCTGTGGGGGCTTTGCGGTTGGAGGATTATGTGATCACTGCACTGAACCGCTTGGGCATACGCCGGGTTGAGGATTTGATGGGCCAGCCTCGTGCGGCCATTGCACGGCGTTTTGGTAAGGGGACGGTCTACCGGATGGATCAGGCTTTGGGCGTCGCCCCTGAGCCGGTCAGCCCGGCCAAGCAATCCCTACATTTCGCATGCCGGTTAACCCTGCCTGAGCCGATTGGTTTGGTGGAGGATATGCTGGCCGCTTTGGATGAATTGCTGCCCCGTCTCGCGGCAAGTTTGACCGCGAAAGGTCAGGGTGTGCGGCGGTTGCGACTTGAAGCTTATAGCACGGATCAAACCATGCAATCGGTGGAGGTGGGCTTGGCGCGTCCTTCGGCGGATATCGCGCGAATGCGGCCACTTTTGGCCATGAAACTTGGAGATATTAAAGCTGAATTTGGCATTGATGTGTTGCGGGTGCTCGCGGCGCAAACTGAACCCGTCTATGACCATCAACATAAGGGCCACATTGAGGCTGGGGTGGCGGCGCGGTCGTCGCAAAATACCGAGCTTGATGACCTCATCGGCAAGCTGGGTGCGCGCATCGGACTAGAAGCGATCACGCGGCTACATCCGGGGGACAGTCATATCCCTGAAAAGGCTGTCCAAGTGCTTGCGGCGGCTTGGTCCGCGCCACAGATGGATTGGCCCGCACCACCACGGGTGCGGCCTTTAGTGCATTTTAAGCCTGAACTTCTGAGCGCGAGCAACGGACCGCAGATGCCATTACACTTCAAATGGCGGGGACAATTGCATGAGGTAGACATCGCCCAAGGCCCGGAACGGATTGCACCAGAATGGTGGTTGGCCGAGCAGGCTTGGCGCAGCGGCACGCGAGATTATTGGTACGTGGTGACCAAAGTTGGAGATCGACTTTGGCTTTATTTCGCCCATGGAGGTGCAGCATCGGGCGGTTGGTTCTGCCAGGGTCGGTTTGCCTAGTTGGCCTTGGACACATGTGGTTGAAAGCAAGTAAACGGAGGATCAGCTTGGCGTATCCGAGTGGGGGCAGGAATTACACTTAAGACAAACCGTCCGTTCGCTTGGGCGTGAAATTGCAGAGCAAAATGGCCTTGTTATGACGTGAAACGGGAACTGGTGGGACCATTTCGCGGCAGGATTACGACAGGGTTGATTAAAGATGAATTTAGCGCAAATCTATCCCAATGAATGTTGTAAATATTAGAACCGAATCTCTGGGGAAAATTCCTGAAAAAGTTGCGTTTCACCGTTTGGAGTTGGCTCCTATCCTCACGTTATATGGCCGTATGGTTGCGGCTGGAGAATGGCGGGATTACGGAATTTCATGCCTGCGCGAGGTCGCGGTCTTCTCGATTTTCAAACGCACTGCAGAAAACCCACTGTATCGGATCGAAAAACGCCCGAAGCTGCGCAATAAGCAAGGCATGTATGTGGTGATCGGCACGCAGGGACAGGTTTTGAAACGTGGTCATGATCTGAAATCAGTTTTGGGTGTGTTGGAGCGACGCTTGATCCGCACGGTGGACTGAGCGGTTAAAGCTGTGCGCGATGGGTGACTGGCCCGTCGCCAGCTTCAGCAATGCGAGAAATCGTGACTTCAATCTCTTCGACTGTCACTGCCATAGCATGGGCATTCGCATGTATCAGTTTGTCTGAGCTGATGGTCAAAGCGACATGGCCCGGCCAAAAAATCAACTGCCCCTTGCCCCAATCTCCGTCAAAGTTGGGGAAAAATTCCAGCTGGGGGCCGGTGTCGCCGGGGCAGTCAAGACCGCTGGCCAGACAAGCCACCTGTACAAGACCCGAGCAATCAATGCCGGATGCAGAATTGCCGCCCCAAAGATAGGGTGATCCTAAAAACATCATTGCGACCGCTATTGGGTCAGCAAAAAATGTCCCAAGCGGACGCAGGTGTTGCTGTGGGATAAAACCCTGCGCGGTTTCATAATAGGCACCACTTTTGGCCGTCACGGTTACCTGCGCGCCGAAGGGAAGGGAGACGTGATTGGCAGATTTCAAGTCTGGCGCAGCATAGGCATGGCTAGACAGGCCGGTCACCCAATGAGTTTTGGCGAGGAATGGCTCCAAATGGGCCGTCCTGACATAGCCAGGATAACCGTCTTTCTCAGCATGACCACGGCTCCAGTCCCCGTCTTGCTCTAACAGGCGAAAGGCTTCACCCAACATCAATTGTCGATCGCGGGGGCCATTGGGGCTGCGGCATAGGTCGGTGAGGCCTGCACGTATTTGATGCGCGACGCTCATAGATTCAAAAGGTCTGGTAAAGCTTGGAACAGTGCTCGGGTGCCTTGGCCAACTCCGCCTTTGGGGCGCGCTGGGGCGGCGTTGGGTTGCCAGCCGTAGCAATCGAAATGCACAAACCGAGTGGTTTCAGTAACAAAGCGGTGCAAAAATAATGCGGCAGTTGTAGCACCGGCAAAGCCCCCAGCTGGGGCGTTGTCCAGATCCGCGATGCCGGGCTCAATCATCGCCTCATAAGGCGCATGCAAAGGCAATTGCCACACAGGATCATCAATGCTGGATGCGGCTGTGGCAATCGAATGGCCGAGAGATGCATCCTTGGTGAAATAAGGCGCAATATCAGGCCCCACCGCTACCCGCGCTGCGCCAGTGAGTGTTGCCATGCAAATCATGAGATCAGGCGGGGTTTCATCGGCCAAGGCCAAAGCATCCGCCAAAACCAACCGCCCTTCGGCATCGGTGTTGTTGATTTCAACGGTGAGGCCTTTGCGGCTGGTGAGAATATCTTGCGGGCGAAACGCATCACCGCCGATTGCGTTTTCGACGGCTGGGATCAACATGCGCAATTGTACAGGCATGTTTGTCGCCATAATCATCTTGGCCAGCCCCATCACATGGGCGGCGCCGCCCATATCTTTTTTCATCAACCCCATCGAAGACCCGGGCTTGATGTTTAACCCGCCGGTGTCAAAGCAAACGCCTTTACCGACCAGCGTCAGATTTGGGCCTGTGGCGCCCCAAGTCATGTCGATCAAACGCGGGGCACGTAGGGACGCGCGGCCAACAGCGTGGATCATCGGAAAATTTTGCGCAATCAGATCTTGGCCAGTCACCACGGAAATCTGAGCGCCGTATTCATCGGCCAGATCTCGGGCTGCGGCCTCCAACTCATCTGGCCCCATATCATTGGCCGGAGTGTTGATCAGGTCGCGGGTGAGAAACTCGCCCTCAATAATCGCTTGGAGCTTTTGCGCGTTGACTCCGGCAGGGCATATCAGCTCGGCCTTGGGCGCGGCACTCGATGCGTAGCGCGTGAACTGGTATTTGCTGAGCGCGAAGCCCAAGGCGAAGTCCTGTGCTGTCTCAGGGGATTGATCCAAAATCTCAAATATTGTCGCCGGCAGGCTCGCTATATTTGCTACCGCCCCAAAGCGATTGCGGCTGCGGGCGGTGGCGTCGCCGAACCCAATGGCCGCCACAATCGGTAAGCCGTTTTTTGTGACGCAGAGAATCTGGCCCAGTTTGCCATTCCAGCTTTGGCTGGTTGCAGAATTTTGCACCCGTGATCCTTGAGTTCTTAGCCAATTCTCGGCATCCCCGCTTGCAATTAGATATAAAGGTACGGCCTGTGATGACGGTTGCGCAAAAATATTTGACTTACATGGCATTGGGGATCCCTTTGATTGACCTAAAGATCAGGCTAATCATTGTCTTAGTTGTGATGCAATGCTGACTGGCCATCTCGCTTGGTACTATCAAACAAAAGCAACTTTAGGCGGACAGTGTGTTACTGTGATTAGGTGATATGAAAACCCTAGCCTACTAATTTAAAATCTCTTCTGATACATTGCATTTAGCTACAATTTTATAGGTGCTAGATCTGTCTATAACTTTGAAAGTTTGAGCAAAAGTTATCCTTTTGATAATAAAAATTGCAGCATAAAAAACCGCAATATTTAGGAAAGTTTCACAAGTTCAAAATATGGCCAGGCCTATATTTATAAGTGTTGAAGAGTGAAAACTGAATGGTAAACTTGTAATGAACCCTAAAAGCGACTTATCTAAATTCGGTTTAACATATCAATGATGCCGTATTGTAAATTATGATGTTTTTTAAAGGCCAGGTAACCAAAGTCCTATTTGTGGAAAAATTACCAGCAGCATTACAAGTAATAATGAACAGCCTATAAATGGGAACGCTGAGGTATATATCTCTCGCATTGTTGTGCCTGGCGGCGCTACTCCCTTCATTACGAATAGAAGCAGCCCAAAAGGTGGCGTTGTAAAGCTAATTTCAAGTGCCAGAAGCATGATTAGGCCGAACCATACAAGATCAAAGCCAAGAGTTTGAGCAAGCGGAAAAAATATGGGGACTGTTAGTAACATGATCGAAATTTGCTCCATGAACATTCCCAAAAGTAACAGCACGCCGAACATTACTAATAGCATTAAGATTGGTGCCAAATCATAGGATGTTGCCCAATTGACCAAACCGCGTGATGCACCTGAAAATGCCAAAAGCTGGCTAAAGGTCGCTGAACCGAAGACGATTAGGTAGGCCATCAATGTTACCCGAAGTGCACCTATAATAGATTTTTTAATTGATACCCAGGTGAGGCAACGAAACATGGTTGCGAGGACTAGCACGCCGAACGCTCCAAACGCAGCTGCTTCTGATGGAGTGACAAATCCGTTTATCATTAGAATGATTATAGTGACCATAACCCCTACCATTGGTACAACTTCGGTCAAAAAGAGAGTTAATTTTGTGATTAACGTCATTGGCTCAACATCATAAGCTGGGGCTGCAGTTGGATCTATCTTGGTCTGAATCCATATGGTTGCTATGTAGAAACACGCAAGTATTAGGCCGGGGATTACGCCTGCTATTAAAAGGGCGGCAACGTCAATCTGTGCTAACGTTGCCAGCAGCACGCCTAATGCCGAAGGAGGAATAATTATAGCTAAACCGCCGGTGCCAAGAATGGGTCCAATACTCATGTGTGGTTTGTATCCTCGGCGGCTCATTTCTGGGACCATCAGAGAGCCTAATAAAGCCGTGGAGCCCATCGAAGAGCCTGAAAGTGTCGAAAATGCTGTGCCACCAAGAACTGTGACGTAGCTAAGGCGACCAGGCAATTTCCCAAGTAATTTGTCGATGGCTGTGAACATACGCCCGCCTAAGCCGGTATGAAAAAATATCTCGCCCATCAGCAAAAATAGTGGGATCGGTACAAGCGCATATTTAGTCAGTGCACCAAGTCCGTTGTTTAAAAGCTGACCAATGCCACGCTCGCCTCCCATGAATATCCACGCTCCGACGATATTTGCTGCTAAAAATGCAAGAGCAACAGGCATGCCAAAAGCCATCAAAAACATGATCATGCCTACTAGAAGTCCGAGCGCTTGATACCATTCCATTATTCGTGGATCCCTGCTTCGCCTGTGTGCATCAGCTCTGAGCCAACAACAAATCGTGAAAATTCTATCGCCATTATTCCGAAACTGAGCGGAAAGTTAATGGTTAGTAGCCAACGGGGATAATAATAAGCCCGGGTGTCAAAATCACCACGTTCTATGTTAGTAAAAAATAAATCTACACCTTTCCAAGCTAGGATCAAGCAAGTTAAAACACAGGATACAGCAACGATGCGACTTACAACTTTTCGGAGGTTTTCCGGGAGAGCCGATGTGACCAGCTCAATATGAACATGACCTTTTTCGCGCACCAACCAAGGGGCGCCCAGCATTGTTATATAAAGAATACTATATTCAGCGGAGGTGAATAGCCAGGCTGCAGGTTGGAGCCCTAAGTTACGCATACTCACAGAAATAATTACCGAGACCATCAGCCAAACTAATGTCGTCCCTGCGACAACAGCCATGGCATACACCAACATACTGTAGGTTTTGTATAGTGCTGCCATTCCATCCACCTTAAATATGTTGGGCCCACTTGAATAGTGGGCCCATTAATTAAATGCTTAATCGAGCTTGTAAAACAATTCGAGCAAACGAGCATAGTTGCCTGTGCCGCCAGGCTGCTCGGCCATAACTGACTTCATCCGTTCCAATGTCTTTTCACGGGCTGCCGCAAGATAGTTAGCTCTTGCTTTACCCTCTAGATTCACAACTTTCATGCCTGCTTCAGCAAGTGCAGCAAAATCTGCGTCGCGTTTAGCGCCAAGAGCTTTGACACTATCCTTCTCGTGCTGAATTGCTACGTCTTGAAGAATCTGTCTGGATTGATCGGTTAGGCTGTTCCATTTTTCGTTGTTTACTATGACGCCAAGGTCAGTGGAGAAGAAGCAAGGTTCTATCCTGTAATTTAGAAATTCGTTCCATTTAAGATCGATCAAACCGATCTGTGTCCAACCTGTTGCATCTACCACTCCACGTTGCAGGGCCGAGTAGACTTCACCTGTTGGTAGGTCGATTACTTGAGCTCCAAGGTAATTAGTAAAAAAGGCATTATATACATTGTTGCCCCGTAGTTTGAGGCCTTCGACTTCTAAGTTGCCGTCGGTATCAAACTTAGGTGCTTCACGTGTCCATAGATTGTAGCAAACGCCGCTATCAAACCAACCAAGATATTTTAGACCCATCTTTTCTTGATGGATTTGGTCGATTAATTCGGTTCCGCCATTCATGCGTGTTTCTATAGCCGTTAAATTAGATGTTACCATCGCGTCTTTTTCTGGCAGTGCGCCACCGTAGAAAGAACCGGGAGTATAGACCATATCAACAATACCATCTCGCACTGCATCAGGTTGTTGGAACATGCCGATGGCCTCTGGCCCGCCGCGCACGTCGATTTGGATAACGCCTTTCCCAGCTTCGTTTACCTTGTCCACAAACGATAGAAAGCTTTTCGTATATATAAGTGTTTCAGGAAACGCGTGCACAGCAGAGATCGTTTCCTCTGCATAGACCACACTTGCCATTAGAGTTGTTCCGGCGACAAAGCCGCCAATTAAAGTCATTTTCATGTGTTTTACTCCACATTGAGGAACTGCAGTCTTTGCCGTTCCAGGTTAATAGGCAACTCCCTGATGCCCGTTTATACCGACTGGTTGCCGGCCTTTCTTAATTCGCGGGCGCAGGCCAGGCCCACGCTGACGTCGAATATCGTATGTTCTGATAACTGCGTATTTTATCCATGTGCTGTAGAGTGAGGTCTATATCATCCAATCCACTGATGAGCTTAGTGCGCCAGCTATCTTGCAGCTGAAACTGCATTTCCGTTTGACCGCAGCGAAGGGTGCTGGAGCGCAGGTTAATAGCTATTTCGGCGGGCTTACCCGTAAACAGTTTTGAAAGCGCCTCAGCATCATCGGCGCCTATTAGCGCTGGCAACAAACCATTATTTACAGCATTGCTCGCAAATATATCGCTAAAACTGGGGGCAATCACTGCTCGGATACCTGCATCAACTAGCGCATAAACGGCAGCCTCACGTGATGATCCGCAGCCAAAGTTACAGCCTGCCACAAGAATACTTACTTCCATATTTTGGTTCAATGCGAAGTTGGCGGAAAGCGATCCGTCTGCATCACGTCGCATGTCATGTAGCAAATAAGTGCCATACCCCTCGCTGCGCGGTACCGACATGAACCTGGCTGGGATCAATTGGTCGGTATCCACATTGTCGATCGGTAAAATCAGAGCTTGACCCGTGCATGTTGTCCAACCTGCCACTATAATTGCCCCTCCTGCAGTAGAAGGCGTACGTCGGTGATCCTACCAGTCACCGCAGCAGCGGCAACCATTGCAGGTGACATTAGATGTGTCCGAGCACCTTGCCCCTGTCGGCCTTTAAAGTTTCGGTTGGTTGAGGATGCGCAACGCTTGCCCGGGGCAACTAAATCTCCGTTCATGCCAACGCACATCGAACAGCCAGCGGCCACCCACTCGAGGCCGGCATCTGTAAAAATAGTGTTCAAACCCTCCTGCTCGGCTTGCGCTTTAATCAGCGAAGAGCCTGGAGAGACGATGCCTGGAACCTGAGATTTGCGACCGGCTAAAACTGCGCTAGCAGCACGTAAATCTTCGATCCGACCATTGGTGCAGGACCCAATAAAGACTTGATCTACCGGTGTGCCAGAGATGGGAGTGCCCCCACAGAGACCCATATAATCAAGAGCAGCGGCGGCGGCAGACCCCTTCCCATCGGTCATGGAGGCAGGTTCAGGGATATTTGCATCAACTGGAATCGCTTGTTCGGGACTTATGCCCCATGTAACTGTTGGTGCGATTTCAGAAGCTAAGATATGCACGTCTCGGTCAAAGAGCGCTCCATCTTCGGACTTTAAGCTTTTCCAAGCTATAACTGCCGTTTCCCAATCAGATCCATTTGGCGAGTAAGGTTTGCCATTGAGGTATGCAAATGTAGTCTCATCTGGGGCAACCATACCAAAGCGTGCTCCGCCTTCGATTGATAGATTACATAACGTCATACGCCCTTCTATTGATAGGCCTCTGATTGTGCTGCCCGCATATTCCACAGCGTGCCCTTGTGCGCCACCGACGCCAAGTTTTGCAATCCAATTTAATGCAATATCCTTTGCAGAAACCCCTGGCCCCAGGTTTCCTTCGACTGTGATCCGCATTGCAGCAGGCTTTTTTTGCCAAATAGTCTGTGTCGATAGTACATGGGCTACTTCTGTAGCTCCAATCCCAAAAGCGAGCGCACCCAAAGCACCATGCGTCGAAGTATGACTGTCGCCACAATTTATTAAAAGCCCAGGCAGGGTGAGCCCTTGTTCTGGCCCAATCACATGCACTATTCCCTGTGCGGGATCGAATAAATCAAATAACCGTATTCCATGAACCTTGGCATTTTCTGTCAACTTTTTGATCATTTTTGAAATGTCTGGCGCCATATCCGCCTGTCGATTTCTTGTAGGGGCGTAATGGTCTACAACACCGAAAGTTAGCCTAGGCTGAGCTACCTTTGCGCCTCTCGCGGCCAGTTTTGCAAAACCATGATGCGACCCTTCATGCACTAGGTGCCTGTCTACCCAAAGTAGTGAAGTGCCATCTTCGCCTCGAAAGATTTCATGAGCGCTCCAGAGCTTGTCGAGCAGGGTCAGCGGGGCGCTCATGGTGTGCTGTCTCCCTCTTGACCAATTGCAGGTTCCCAATGGCGCGCAGGCCCTTGGCCAACGCGGGTTAGGGGCATTTCGAGCCGGAACATGTCCGGGCGATAAAGGCCAGAAAGATATTCTACGCCATTCCCATTTACATCACGCACAACTCGGCGCAGTGAAAGTAATGCGGATCCAACGGAAACGCCTAAGGCACTTGCCACTTCAGGCCCAGCCAATGTAGCGGACACTGATTGATGGGCCGCTTCAATTTCCACACCGCTGCGTTCCAGCAGGGCAAAGAGTGGCTGGCTGGCCAGATCGTCCTCTGAATAATTTTTGGCGATAACTGCGGGGACATATGTTGTCAGATGTGAGAATGGTGTTTTTTTGGTGCTACGGACACGGATTGCAATTTGGACATCATCAATCGCGTTTAGGCCCATGGCTCGCATTACGAAGTCTGGAGCCTTGCCATAGGAAAACGAAAGAAGTCTAGCCGTGGTACTTTGCCCCATTTCGACAAGCTGTGGCATAAGGGTGCTGAAGTTCATCGCAATTGGTTTGTTGACGTTTAATCCTCTGCACACAGTTGTTCCACTGCCGGCACGCCGTTCGATCAAACCTGTTTTAGCTAATGCATCTAATGCCCGCCGCACTGTGACTCGCGATACTCCAAAAGTTTCAGCAAGCCGTTGCTCCCCGGGCAGGCTATTGCCATCAGAGAGTGACCCACCTGTTATCTGATCACGTAGCGATAGATAGACCCTCTGGGCCTTGGTGCCTTTGGGAAGTGAGATTGTCCCGTTTATCTGCACGTGGGTGACCCTCCTAGTTTCCAAGACAGTACCTAGATGCAAATAAAATGCAAGTTATTGTCTTAACAATCGGTGCAAACTAGTATTATAGATAATACATGTGATAGGAGCTCAGAATGCCGACTGTCGAACTACATGTGCTGCAGGGTTATGGACCTGATGAAAAACGTCGTTTGGGCGAAGCGCTGACCGATGCTGTGCGCTTTATAGTGCCTGCGCCTGCCGAGGCGATCACGGTCATGATACATGAAATGAATACTGAACATTACTATCGTGGTCGGACCCAGCGCTGTGGTGCGCCAGCCTTGCCGGACCCAAAAGAGATTGTGCGATTGTATTTAGAGGCGATGGAGCAGCGCAATATCTTAGTTGCAGCTTCCATGCTGGCGCCGAATTTTGTGATGCAGTTTCCCGGAGCTCCTCCAATGACTGAGCTGCAAGAATTGATAGATTGGGCCAAGCTGCGTTACCAATCCGTTATAAAAAACTATGAGGGTTTCGACGCCATGCAGTCCGAGGCTACGGCTGCGGTAGTTTATTGCCGAGGTACCCTTGCTGGCGTTTGGCCTGACGGGGCAACCTTTGATGGCATACGTTTTATAGACCGGTTTGAGGTTGAGAGTGGCAAAATCACGAAACAAGACGTCTGGAATGATATTGCAGACAGAAAGGCCAAAGCATGAGCCCGCAGACTGCACGCGAGATTGATCCTATTACCCTCTCTGTTCTGGCGGGTAGGATGGAGCAGATAGCTGATGAAATGGACGCTACGTTATTTCGCGCTGCCTTCAATCCAATAATTGCTGAGGCACATGACGCCAGCCACGGGCTGTATCACGCCATTACTGGCGATACGCTTGTTCAAGGTAAATCTGGGTTGCCCATTTTTGTTGGGGTGATGGCGTTTGCCGTGAAGGCAGTTATCGACAAGGCAGCGGCGGATGGTGATTTGGCAGATGGCGACATTTACATCTTTAATGACGCACATATTGGTGGCACGCATTTGAGTGATATGCGACTTGTTAGACCTTATTATCGTAATGGAAAATTGTTTTGTTATTTAGCATCTGTTGGCCATTGGCATGACGTTGGTGGCGCCGTTCCGGGTAATTATAACCCTTCAGCTACAGAGGTTTTTCAAGAAGCGTTTGTGCTGCCGCCCGTTAAGTTGGCGCGTTCAGGCGAAATCAACCAAGATATTATCGATATTCTTTTACGTAACACGCGCTTGCCGCAATCAGCAATGGGCGACCTGAATGGCCAGATGGGTGCACTTGATTTGGGTGTGCAGCGGATGGATGAATTGCTGGACGAATATGGTGCCGATACAATTTCTGCGGCACTTGAATCTCTTGGACACAGGGCTGAAGCCTTGATGCGAGCCGAGTTGGAAGGTCTGCCCAACGGACGTTGGGAGGCTGAAGATTTCCTCGATAATGATGGTATCGTTGATAAACCTCTAGCCATCCGTGTCGCACTTGAGATCAATGACGATAAGATGCTAATTGATTTCACAGGATCTGCTCCGCAATGCGCAGGTCCTGTTAATATCGCTTTACCAACATCGGTAGCCACGGCCTATGTGGCGATCAAGCATATTTTTCCGAGTCTGCCTGCAAATGCCGGTGTGATGCGTCCAATCGAAGTGAAAGTACCCGAAGGATCGATGCTGTCTGCTGAATTTCCCGCACCAACGGGCGGCTATACTGAAACAATTCTGAGAATGATTGATGTGATTTTTTGCGCCTTTGCGCAGGCTGCTCCTAATCGAGTGGTGGCCAATGCTTATGGAACCATCAACGCGTTATCGATTGCTGGTAAACGTAGTGATGGGCAGCGTTGGGTGATGTTCAGCTTTTACGGTGGTGGCCATGGTGGTTCGCCAGAGGGCGATGGCCTCAACCATGGAAATGCACCTATCTCGACTGCAACTATTCCACCGATGGAGATTCTAGAAGCAGCTTATCCAGTCATGTTTCGCCAATGGGCCTTGAGGCCTGACAGCGCTGGGGCAGGAGAAAATCGTGGCGGCGTGGGTGCGATTTATGAAATTGAAGTCCTTGAAGAAAATGGCGCAGAAGCTTTTCTTTTTGGGGAACGATCGCGCTTTGCTCCAAAGGGCATATCGGGCGGTGCTGAGGCAGCTATGAACGTTTTTTCCTATGAACAGGATGAGGGGTGGCTGCACCCGCCTCTAGCTTCAAAGATGACAGGTATTCAATTGAAGCAAGGGCAAGCTGTACGGCTTGAGACTCCTGGAGGTGGTGGATACGGCACTGCGTCAGCAAGGTTAGCGGAAAACATTGCCCTCGATGTAGCTCGTGGCTTAATTTCTGCAGAGGCCGCAGATACGACTTATGGACTTAAATGGCGGGAGATGACGCAATGAGTGGGTGCATTATTGGCGTTGATGTTGGTGGTACTTTCACAGATGTTTTTATCCTGAATGAAGCAGATGGCACCGCTTCTGTTGCCAAGGTTCCCACAACACGTCCCGATCAGTCGGACGGTTTTCTAGATGGTATTAAGCGTGAAGTTTCCGACCTTTCTGAAATTTCTGTCGTGGTCCATGGTACGACAGCAGGGACTAATGCTTTGTTAGAGCGAAAAGGAGCCAAAACTGGGGTAATATGTACACAAGGCCTGCGTGATGTGCTTGAGATGCGTCGCAGGGATCGGCCCCGTACATGGGGTCTGCGCGGTGATTTTGAACCGGTTGTGGATCGCCGTGATCGTTTGGAAGTGCCAGAGCGTACTTTGGCAAGTGGAGCCGTCCGTACGCCTGTCAATCTGAACGCGGTACGCGCGTCGGCGGCCCAATTGCTGGAGCAAGGATGTGCCGCAGTATCAATCCTGTTTGCCAACTCATATGCTAATCCTGAAAACGAGGTTGCGGCAGTGGCCGTGGTACGTGAGTGCTGGCCGAACGCCCACGTCTCAGCATCTTCAGAAATTTTACCCGAAATCCGGGAGTTTGAACGCTTCTCTACGACTGCGTTGAATGCTTACTTACAGCCGGAACTCTCTGGCTATCTAGGCCGTTTGGAATTGGCTCTCAAGGCTGGTGGCTTTGATGGAGAGTTCATGATCGTACAATCAAATGGTGGTGTAATGGCTGTTGATACGGCTTGTCGTTTACCTGTTCGCACGGCGCTTTCTGGACCTGCTGCGGGGGTAATCGCGGCAGCTTATATAGCAAAATCTGCTGGTTTTTATAATGTTATTACAGGTGATATGGGCGGGACTAGTTTTGACGTTTCGTTGATTGCAGGTGGGCAATCGAGGCTCTCTGCGCAGACTTCGATTGATTTTGGCATGGTTATACGCGCGCCGATGATTGAGATCACTACAATTGGTGCAGGTGGTGGATCAATCGCTTGGGTTGATAAGGGCGGTTTATTGAACATTGGCCCTGAAAGTGCAGGTTCTGCCCCAGGTCCGGTGTCTTACGGCCTTGGAAATGATCGACCTACGGTAACGGATGCTAATGTGGTGTTGGGGCGAATTGATCCTGAAAATCCGATGGGAGGTAAATTGGAACGGCTTGATGTCATCGCTGCTCAAAAGGCAATAGATGAGCATGTAGGAGTGCCTTTGGGACTCGATACATTGGAGGCGGCAGAGGCAATTCTGAAGGTCGCAAATTCTCGAATGGCAGGTGCGATCCGACTGGTGAGTATTGAGCGTGGTTTTGATCCTAAGCGCTTTGCCTTTATGCCCTTTGGTGGTGGCGGCGCTCTCCATGCTGGTGCCATGTTGGCTGAGGTGGGTATTTCTTGTGCGATTGTGCCACGCTATCCTGGTGTCACGTCTGCTATGGGCTGCGTCATAGCAGATATGCGGCAAGACTTCGTGCAAACGATCAATACGCTTGTTTCGAATTTTGACCAAAAAACGGTGGGCAGCTTTATGCAGCGCCACACTGATGATGGCATGGCGCTGCTTGATGCAGCCCGCACCACATTTGAGGCGCGAAGGGTCGATTTTGAGTTGGATATGGCCTATGTCGGTCAGACCCATACGGTTTCTGTTCCGCTGACCGTGCAAGTTGTTGAGGGAAAGGTAAAGCCACCTACTAAGGCAGAAATTGATGTGGCATTTGATGTGGCCTACCAGGCGACCTTCGGAAGGCTCTTGAAGGCGGGAACTCGTCGAATCATTAATCTGCGTAGTGCTGTGACAGGCAAGAGACCCAAGTTTGATCTTTTGACACTTGCCCCAGCGACTACGGGCGAAGTCACGCCTAAGGCTATGCGGCTAGTACACTTTGGTAGCCATTGGCATAAGACTAACATTTACGAACGTCTTGGATTGCCCATAGGCACTGTTATCCAAGGACCCGCCATTCTGGAGCAGCCAGATACAACTGTTCTCATTGAGCCGAATCTTCAAGGACGCGTCGATGATTTTGGCAATACAATTATTGAGCCTACGGAGGGCCGCTGATGGGCAAACTGACAAACTGGAACCTGACGAGTACCGCGCTGCTGACCATTGATTTGCAGAATGACTTTATACATCCAAAAGGCGCTTATGGTCGTGCTGGGCAAACAGCAGACAGCATCTCTGCTTTGCCAGCCCGCGTTGCACCTTTGGTCAAGGCACTGCGGGCTAAGGGTGGATATTATATTTCAGCCCAATTTTCGTTGGTGCCGGGGCCGGATGGAGAGCCACTAATAGCGCCTCACCTTAAAGAGTTGCGGCCATTTTTGACTAAGGGTGATTTTGAGCCAAGTAGCTTTGGTCACCGTGTTGTTGACGGGCTACATCCAGCGGACTTTGTGATCGAAAAGGTTGCCTATTCCTCCTTCTATCAGACGCGGCTTGAATACATCATGCGCGCCATGGGCATCGAAAATCTTATTGTTGCTGGAATAGTTACCAATGGCGGTGTTGCATCTACCCTGCGAGATGCACATCTGCGTAACATTGAAACGCTTATGTTGACTGATGGCTGTGGTGCGTTCCGACAAGAAGTGCATGATGCAACGATCCTATCGCTTGGAACGGTCACGCAACAAATGACCTGTGCTGAAGCTTTGGGTTGGCTGGAGGATGCTACATGAATTTGAAGAATCGGCTTGCACAGACAGATATTCTAACAGCACCGGGGGTCTATGATGGCTTGACTGCGGCGATGGCCGAGTGCGCGGGCTTTGAGGCGCTGTACCTTAGTGGGGCTGCGGTGTCCTATACGCGACTAGGACGCCCAGATATCGGTTTGACCTCGGTCTCTGAGATGGCTGATACGATGACCTTGATTGCTGACCGCGTTAATCTCCCAGTGATCATAGACGCTGATACTGGGTTCGGGAATGCGCTGAATGCGCAGCGAACCATGCGGCTCTATGAGCGGGCAGGAGCATCTGCCTTGCAGGTCGAGGACCAGACATACCCCAAACGCTGCGGACATTTGCAAAATAAGTCTTTGATTGGTGCCGACGAAATGGCAGGCAAAGTTGCAGCTATGGCAGATGCGCGGCAATCTGAGGATACGCTGATCATTGCTCGCACTGACGCAATTGCGGTTGAAGGTTTGTCCGCTGCACTTGAAAGGGCTGAACAGTATCTTGAATCTGGCGCTGATATTTTATTCATTGAAGCTCCACAGTCCAATCAGCAAATGGAAGAAATTATTACCACTTTTGGGGCCCGCATCCCACTTCTGGCAAACATGGTTGAAGGCGGTTCCACTCCCATAAGTTCTGCCACAGAACTGCAAGAACGTGGGTTTTCTATCGCAATTTTCCCTGGTGGGATTGTCCGCGCATTGGCGCGTACTGCACAAGACTATTACGCCAGTTTGCATGCCAATGGGAGCAATACTGCCTTCATGGAAAGGATGTTCGATTTTGACGGTCTTAACGAGGTGATAGGCACTAATGTGATGCTGGCAGATGGCGCGCGCTATGATCGCCAAAAATGATACCGTCGCACTATCGCCTGAGGTGTTCGATCTGAACTGCGAGACCTTAATTATTGGAGGTGGAGCCTGCGGCTTGGTTGCGGCGCTTTCGGCCAAAGAGGCAGGGCAGAGCGTTCTGGTGATCGAAGCAGATGCAATACTAAGCGGATCCACTGCATTGTCTGCTGGGCTTATTCCCGCCGCTGGTACGAAGGTACAAGTTGCAGCTGGTATTACCGATGACGCTGCTCTTTTTGCCAATGACATTCAGGCTAAGGCACACCAAGAGAACGATCAAGATTTAGTCGATTTACTGACTGGAAACGCAGCAGAAACAATAGACTGGTTAATGGACACCTGCAACTTACCGTTTTCAGTTATCACCAATTTCGATTACCCGGGCCACAGCCAACGCCGAATGCACGGCTTGCCAACGCGGGCCGGCGCGGAGTTAATTGATTCTCTGCGCGCGGCTTGTGAGGCTGTGGAGATTGACATCATATGTGAGCGCCGATGCAAGACACTGTTTTGTGAGAATCGTTTGATCAAAGGCGTGCTCGTCGTGCGGCCAGATGGTGAAGAAGAGACGATTGGATGCGAAAAACTGATCCTCGCCTGCAATGGATTTGGTGGCAATAGGGCGATGGTCAAAAAATATATGCCGGAAATTGACGGAGCTATCTGGTTTGGTCATGACGGCAATCAGGGCGAAGTCATCCGTTGGGGCGTTAGCTTGGGAGCCGCCTTGCAAAACCTTGGTGCATATCAGGGCCACGGTAATGTGGCCCACCCTCATGGCATTTTGATCACTTGGGCGGTTATCACCGAAGGTGGTATTCAGGTGAACCGGGATGGTCACCGTTTTTGGAATGAAGCGCAGGGTTATTCAGAGGCTGCACGTGCGGTATTGGGTCAGCCTGGAAGCGAAGCATTTGTTATATTTGATGGCCGCATATGCGCTATCGCTGAGCAGTTTGAGGACTTTAAAAAGGCTAAATCTGTGGGGGCGGTTCGGTCACATGATACGCTTAAAGGTTTGGCTGAATGTCTTGGACTGCCACCAGACGCACTTTCTAAATCGGTCGAGGATCTGCCGAAAGGCGGTAAGGACAGTTTTGGTAGGTCATTCGACAACCCCCCGTTAGTTTCTCCTTTCTACGGTGTTCGTGTGAAGGGCGCGCTGTTTCACACTCAAGGTGGGTTGCGGGTAGACAGCCAAGCGCGCGTGCTTGCGGAGGATGGTCGGGTGTTTTTAAACCTCTATGCAGGCGGCGGCGCAGCTTGCGGTGTCTCGGGCAAAGGGGATAGTGGTTATCTCTCGGGGAACGGATTGCTCAGTGCCTTTGTATTAGGGCGTTTGGCGGGAAAAGCGTCAAGTAGCTCAATTTTAGATAACGTTACATGAGACTGCCAGAGTGGATTTGTGATTTGATTATACAATAACTTTATGAAACTATTGATATAGTCTAGTTTTGCACTCGAATTTTGTGAATTTATTAGTTAAGTTCATATTCACAAATAATTATTAAGTAAGGGTTCTAATGGATTTCGTCAAACCTCTTCCGACCTATTTGGTGCAACGTTACCACGGTTGGAAAGCTACAACGTTTGAAGACAATCACGCTTGGTATCGCCGATTGGCAAGCGAAGGCCAACGACCGCGTGCAATGGTGATCTCATGTTGTGACAGCCGTGTCCATGCGACTGCAATTTTCGGCGCCGAACAGGGCGAATTTTTCATCCACCGCAATGTTGCCAATTTAGTACCGGCCTATCTGCCTGATGGTGAGCCACACGGAACGTCTGCTGCGGTGGAATATGCCGTCACAACACTTCATATTTCACATATTATTGTTTTGGGGCACTCTAATTGTGGTGGTGTAAAGGGTTGTCATGACATGTGTACCGGCCTCGCGCCAGAACTGGAAAAAAGCAGTAGCTTTGTAGGGCGCTGGATGGATATTTTGCGTCCCGGCTTTGAGCGGGTGAAACATATATCGGATGAAGCGGAGCGAGTTGCGCAGTTGGAGCGTGAGGCGGTCATAGTCTCAGTTGAAAATCTGATGACCTTCCCGTTCGTGAAAAGCGCTGTCGAAAAAAACGAACTGACTTTGCATGGGCTTTGGACTGATATTGCGGAGGGCACGTTGGAACAATTCGATGCCACCTCGCAGGATTTCATCCGTATTTGATCTGACCAACAAAAAAGGTCCCGCAAAATGACGGGGCCTTCATTGATATATCGTGGTGAACTTAGCCCTTTTTCAAGACTTTATTGCCCAATACTTCAGCAATTTGCACAGCATTCAACGCGGCGCCTTTGCGCAGGTTGTCGGACACACACCAAAGGTTGATGCCATTTTCGACCGTGACGTCCTGACGGATGCGGCTGATGAATGTGGCGTAATCGCCAACGCATTCAACCGGGCTAACATAGCCACCATCTTCGCGCTTATCGATAACCATCAGGCCAGGCGATTCGCGCAGAATTGCCCGTGCTTCATCTTCGTCCAAAAACTCTTCAAATTCGATGTTAATCGCTTCAGAATGGCCAACAAAAACTGGAACTCGCACGCAGGTTGCTGTGACTTTGATTTTTGGGTCCAGAATTTTCTTGGTTTCGGCCACCATTTTCCACTCTTCTTTGGTGTCACCGCTGTCGAGGAAAACATCGATATGTGGGATCACATTGAAGGCGATTTGCTTGGTGAATATGCGCGGTGGTTTGTTGTCCACTGGGTTGTAGATGGATTTTGTTTGATCCCAGAGCTCATCGATACCGTCTTTGCCAGCGCCGGATACAGATTGATAGGTGCTGACCACAACACGTTTTATCCTGGCGCGGTCGTGTAAGGGTTTCAGGGCGACAACCATCTGCGCAGTCGAGCAATTTGGATTGGCGATGATGTTTTTCTTGCTGTAGCCAAAAATGGCTTCTGCGTTTACTTCGGGCACAATCAGCGGCACATCAGAATCGTAACGATACAGGCTTGAGTTGTCGATCACGATACATCCTGCTGCGGCAGATTTTGGTGCATATTCTTTGGTCGCCTCGGAGCCCACAGCAAAAAGCGCCATGTCCCAACCGGTGAAATCAAAGGTGGCCAAATCGGTCGTCTTAAGAGTTCTGTCGCCAAAACTCACCTCGGTGCCAAGAGATTTTCGGCTGGCAAGAACTGCAATTTCCGCAATCGGAAATTCACGTTCGTGCAAAATGTTCAGCATTTCGCGGCCCACGTTACCTGTGGCCCCAACGATGACAACTTTATAAGACATAGTCTCTTCCTTGTTTCAAAGACGTGCTCGTTTAGCGTGCTGTTTGAGCAATGGAAAGGGGGGGGGCTAGTCTGTTCGGTCCTCTGAGAACAGATAAATTGCCAAACCCAGCAACATTGTCACACAAAAAAGTAAAATTACGGCATTATATGAGACAATCGCCGCGGCACCATCCATTATCTTGGCGTCATAGATCCGAGCTGAAAGGTTTTGCATCACGCCAACGCCACCTATTGCAAATAGATTAATTAATGTTACGCCTCGCCCCATCAAATGTTCTGGAAAAAAGCTTCGGCCATGCGCTACCAAAATTGGAAAGGATGCACCAAAAAAGCCGATCCCTGCCATTATTCCGGCAGCTACCCAAAAACTATTTTGTCCAAAATTATAAAGTGCCATACATAATGCTGCACATATAGAGTTGCCCGCGAAGATTACCCATTTTCGGGTATGAAATAACCGATCAAGTGGTCCATAAAAGAAATTACCAGCAATCATAGCCAGTGCCATGACTGTGGTTACAGTACCAACTTGAGCGATGGTAGAGCCGAACAGATCAGTGAAATAAGGTCCAATCCAAAGGCCGCGCAGCCCTGCGGCTGGTGTGTAATTGACCAAAACCATAGGTAAGATAAACCACATGGCGCGCATGCGCAGCAGATCCAACACACTGCCTTTTTGGGTCGCAATCACCTTCGGGGGGTCTTTGACGATCAGATAGCACAAACCGGCCACGGCCACGGTGATCACACCAATCATCATAATTGAAAGCCGCCAGCCAAACAGCTCTACCAAAAGGGTCAAAGGGAAAGCCGCGCCGATATTGCCCAGCGATCCGATCCCGAGAATGAAGGCGGCCATCGTGGCGAAAGCGGCGGCTGAAAAGCTGCGCGCCACCACATAGTAGGAGGCCATAAGAACCGGCGAACAGCCTATCCCTATCAAGGTCATTGCGAGTGAAATGTGCCAAGGCGCTGTCGCAGCAGCGAACACCATGGCGCCCCCCCCAGCCCCAAGCGCCAAAATAGCGGCATTGGTCCGCTTTGGCCCCAAGGTATCCAGCGCCCAGCCCACGGGAATTTGCATCAACGCAAAGGCCAAAAACCAATATCCTGAGGCGGCCGACAGCTGCGCCGCAGTTGCCCCAAGATCCGCCTGCAATGGCGCGGCCAAGACAGCTAGAAATGCCCGGTAAAATTGGGACAATACGTAGGCCATCGTCAGGATAATTAAAGTTGCCCGCATAGTTGTCTCCGTTCTGTCTCTCTGGTGCCATGGCTAGGTCGCATGGTAAAGTCAGAACCGCAATAGAGCATAAGTAACGCAACTTTCGACCGGGCCTAGGCCAGATTTTAACGCCCAGTCGTCACCACGACCATGATCATCAGTGCCGCCATTGCGCCCTGAGTTTATGGATTTGGGCTTGCAATCGAGTTCCGTGAGTTCTGGTAGACGCTGACTTGTACCCCTGCCGTAGCGGCGCTAGCTTGGGTGCAACCCAGTTGAAAGGCAGCGCGCAAATGATATTTTCAGGAAAAACAGTTTTGATCACTGGAGCCAGCCGAGGCATAGGCGCTGCCACGGCCCATCATTTGGCTGCCCTTGGCGCCAATGTTGTTCTAACCGCCCGAAGCGTACAATCGTTGGAGCAACTCGCGGCAGATATCGGACCACAAGCCAAAGCCATTGCCTGTGATGTCTCTGACTATGATCAAGTCAAAGCCGCGGTTGATCTTGCTGTGGCACAGTTTGGTGGCCTAGATATCTTGGTGAACAATGCCGGGCTTTTGGCTCCAGTGCATCGTGTGGCCGATTTCGCGCCGAAAGATTGGGATCAGGTAATAGACGTAAACGTGAAGGGTGTTTTTTATATGATGCATGCGGCTTTGCCGAATATGATAGCACAGGGCGGTGGCACTATTCTCAATATTTCATCCGGTGCGGCCTATGGCGTTCTGGAGGGTTGGAGCCATTATTGCGCCTCCAAAGCGGCGGTGTTGCAGCTGACCCGCTCGGGCCATGAGGAATATGCAGCCCAAGGGATCACCTGTCTGGGGCTCAGCCCGGGCACGGTGGCCACTGACATGCAGGTGTTGATCAAGGCTTCCGGTGTTAACCCGGTCAGCAAACTTGACCTCAGTGATCATATCCCGGCCTCTGACGTGGCCGAAGCGATTGCCTATCTCTGTGGTCCTGCTGGTGCTAATTTCGCGGGTGAAGATTTTCATCTCAAAGCGCCAGAGTCGCGGGCGGTGATCGGCCTGCCGGCGCGATAGCGGCTACAGCTCCGCGCCTGCCGTCCACTCTCCCCATTTCATCAGCGCATTGGCTCCAAGTCAAGCAAAAGGTTCGGGTGGCAGCTTGCTGGGCACGTCTTGGGTGAGCACGTCGGTTAGAATGTCACTGCAGTGCCCACTGGCCAAATTTGCGGCGAGCATGCCGTGCAAGGTGCCTTTGGCCGTTCCTAAACCATTTTGGCAACAGGCTGAAAAAAGGCCCGGCGCCACCTCGCCAAAGGCTGATACAGTGTTGCGGGACAGGCAAAGTCGCCCACCCCATCGATATTGCATTGCAACGGCTTTTAGCATGGGAAAGCGTGCGGTAAAACTGGCGTCATGCGTGCGTGCCACGGAACGCATGCGGGCTTGCGACACTTCCATGGACGGGTCAAAGCTGGCGCGGTTGCGGATTATGATGCGGTCGCCTCCGGTTTCCGACACGCGCCGCACAGTGGTGCCCAAGGGATCGGCGGGTGTGGCGGCCCAATTGGCCTGCCCTCCCAAGGCTTTGACCTCTTCAGATGTGAGCGCGCGGGTCATACTGGCATAGGTGAACACATGCATCAGCTGGCGTTTGAAAAACCCAAATGAATTTACATGGCCATTCACCGCCAAAATAACCCGCGGCGCCGTGACTTGGCCACTGGGGGTTTGGGCAGTCCAATCATCGTTATGATCCAAATCGATCACAGGAGAATTCTCGTGAATCTCTCTGTACTCAGATGCCAAGGCTCCAGCAATCCCACGAATGTACATTGCCGGTTGCAGCATAACCGCGCCGGGGGTGAAGAGGCCAGATTGGTAATAGTGGCTCCCGGTCAGCTCCGCCATTTGCGCAGGATTATATATCTCCCAAGGCTCATCCATTTTGCTCAAATGCGCGGCGTAGTCTTGGTTGTGCTTATGGCCCTTGGCGGTGGCCGCAGCGTTGAACTTTCCGCAAAGGTTGAACGCCTCTCGGGGCAGGTCAAATTCATCCGCCATATCTTTTGCAAAAGCAATAGCAGCCCGATTGTCGCGGATTTGCCTCAGATCCGCCGCGAGGCCGCCGCCATAATCTTCAGAGGCTAGATCATGCGGCAAATCAATCATAAAGCCAGAATTGCGGCCTGCTGGACCTTCGGCAATGCGCTTGGCCTCTAGCAGGATGATTTTATCGTGCGGATGCAGCTGCGACAGACGGCGCAGAGCCGCGAGCCCCGCAAACCCACCACCGATCACTAGCCAATCCGCGGTTTGCGCGCCTTCGAGCACCTGAGCCTCGGCCGCCTGCGGCAAAAGGCAGTTCCAAGCCGCAGGCCCTGGATCCACGGGCAGATGGCTCACCTTCATCTTAATACTCCTGATTTAAAGCATCCGCAGCGGGAATTTCGCGCTCACGACGGGCGATGTAATCCAGCAAGGCCTCGTTCACGCCTGCATCAAGTTTAGGCTCTTCGTACTCGTTGAGCATTTGCCGGGCTCGGATCAGCCCGCGTTCATTTGTCTCGATGGATCCATCCGCTTGCCACTGTTCAATTGAATTGTTGTCAAACATCTCGGGCATGAAAAACGCCCGTTGGAAGTTTTCCAAGGTATGGGGATGGCCCAGATAATGGCCGCCGGGGCCAACATCACGCACGGCTTGCATGGCCTCATCAAAATCATCCCAGCGAATTCCCTCCGCCATCCGGTAGCCCATGGCGCACATCTCGGCGTCGACCACGAATTTAGCCATAGAACAATGCATGCCCGCTTCATTCCAGCCCGCGCTGTGCCAGATGTAATTGGCCCCAGCCATAAGCACGGCGTTGAGGGTCATGGCGCTTTCATATCCGGCCTGCGCGTCCAGCACCTTTGATCCGCCCAGGGTGTTGGAGGTGCGCCAAGGCACTTCATAATAGCGCGCCATTTGACCGATCATAAAGTTCATCAAGCTGATTTCAGGGGTGCCTGCCATTGGCGCCCCCGAGCGCATGCTGACCGTCGCCAAATAATGCCCATAAATTGCAGGTGTGCCTTTGCGGACCACCTGCGTATAGGCTAAACAGCTGAGAGCTTCGGCATTTAGCTGCGCCACAGTGGGGGCGACAGAGGCTGGCGTATTAGCGCCACCCAGAACAAAAGGGCTGCACAATATCGGCTGGTTGCGTTTTGCAAAGGCGCGCAATGCACCCAGCATGGTTTCATCCCAGACCAAAGGGCTGTTGCCATTGCAATTGCCGGTGACGACCGCATGGTCCTCCATATAGTCAGCTCCAAACAGCAAGGCGCACATTTCAAGCACATCTTCGGCATTTTTTGGGCTGGTGGTCATGCCCATAAAGGTCTTGTCGGAATGTTTCATCGACGAGTAGGTGATGCGCAAATGTCTTTGGCTGATTGGATGATCATACGGCTCAACAATATGATGCGCTGAGGAATGCATGGCGGGTAACATATGGGCCAATTTATGGAAGTTGGCCAAATCCTCTAGCATTGGGTTGCGCCTGACGTCGTCGAGATCGCGCAGATAAGGCGCGCCGGTCATCGGCACAAAAATCGAATGATCATTGCCAAAGGGCAGGTTATTGGCGGGATTGCGGGCGTGATAGGTGAAGCTGGAGGGAATGGTTTTGATCAGCTCACGTACCAAGTCTCGATCGAGATGCACACGATCCCCATCACGAATATCTGCGCCCGCAGCGCGCCAATCGGTGATGGCAATTGGGTCGCGAAATACTACCCCCACATCTTCCAAAATAGCCATGGAAGCTTGGTCGATCTTTTCAATTTTCTCAAGGTCCATTGGCTCGGTCAGCGGCAGCTTGCGCTTGAGTGCAGGCAGCATGGTAATATCGCGAGTTTGGCGAATGACCTTGCGCGCGCCGCGTCCCCGGCGTGTGGTGCCCACAGTATCAACCATGCAGCGACCCGAAGGATATAGAGGACGGCGGTTTAGCCCACATTGTCACCCTCGCTGGGGTCTGTGAGGTCAATCCAAATGGTTTTAAGTTCGGTAAATTGGTCATGCGCCTGCAATCCATTGTCGCGTCCGCCAAAGCCGGATTGCTTGTAGCCACCAAAGGGCGTGGCAATCGAGCCTTCGCCATAGGTGTTAACGGTCACAGTGCCGGCTTTGATGTCACGGGCGGCCCGGAGTGCGTTACGGGTGTTGGCTGTAAACACAGAGGCTGCCAGCCCATAACGGGTGTCATTGGCCACGGCCACGGCCTCATCATTGCTGGCCACGGTAATCACGCTCAGGATTGGTCCGAAAATTTCATCCACGGCTTTGGCATCTTTGCGGCCCACCTCGTAAATGGTGGGAAGCACAAAATTTCCTTCCGATGTACCGCCTACCAAGGCCGTTCCGGTCAAATATCCGCAAACTTTGGCAGTATGATCCGCATCAATCAGGCATCCCAGATGATTGGCCGGATCCAGCGGATCACCGGTCTTCCAATCTCTAACCCGGGCCAAAACGCGTGTCATAAGGACCTCTTTAACATCTTGATGCACAATCAAACGTGATGCTGCAGAACAGTTTTCACCCATATTCCAAAACGCAGCGTTTACCACATGGGCGGCAACATGATCTAGGTTTTCGGCATCATCAAACACCACGCAGGGGTTTTTGCCGCCACATTCTAGCACCACTTTTTTGAGGTTACTGTCTGCCGCATAGTGCAAAAAGCGCCGTCCGGTCTCTGTCGAGCCAGTGAAACTGACCATATCAACATCCATATGCCGCCCCAACGGTTCGCCTACTGTGGGGCCATCGCCGGGTAGGACTTGCAAAACCCCACGCGGGATCCCGGCTTCACTCGCCAATTCGGCCAAGCGCATGGCGGTGAGGCTGGTTTGCTCCGCAGGTTTCACAATCACTGAGTTACCCGCCGCTAGTGCGGGGCCAATTTTCCATGCCATCATCAGCAGGGGAAAATTCCAAGGCAGAATAGCCGCCACAACTCCAATGGGTTCGCGCAAAATCATGCTGATTGCATCGTCTTGCGCAGGGGCCATTTGGTCATAGATCTTATCAATCAGCTCCGCATGCCATTTTATCGTGGCGATGGTTTCTGGGATGTCGATAGTCTCGCAGTCCAAAATAGGTTTGCCGCTGTCCAGGCTTTCCATCACCGCCAATTCTCGGCGGTTGTGGGTGATCAATTTGCAAAAGCGTATCAACACATTCTTGCGCGCGCTCGGGTGGAGCGTTGCCCAATGGCCTTGGTCAAAAGCAGCGCGCGCTTTGGTCACGGCCAGATTTACGTCACTGGCATCACAGCCGGAAATTTCTGCCAATACCGCGCCTGTGGCGGGATTAATCGTTGTAAACTTTGGACCGCTTCCAGCGCGATACTTGCCGTCAATAAAGGCGGTGCGCGGCGGCGCGAGATCGGCAGCGAGGGCTTTATACTCCGCCCTTGTTAAAAGATCGGTCATGCGCATTCTCCCACAATCTGCGCAATGGACGTGTCCATGGTGTGGACCACTTCGGCCAATTCGCGTTTGTCATCGTTGTTCAAGGGTTGAAGCGGTTTGCGCGGCGGCCCCGCATCAATACCGCGCAGAGTGAGCCCATATTTGATACATTGAACAAACTTTCCACCCTGCTCGAGCACCCGCATTAAGGGCAACATTGCCGACATTATGGCGCGGCCTTTGGTGAAATTTCCCTCAACCGCACAGGCTTGGTAGAGTGCGATATGCGCCTCAGGTGCAAAATTGGAACCTGCACAAATCCAGCTGCGTGCGCCCCAAGCGAAAAACTCCAACGCTTGATCATCCATACCGCAAGACAGTGCAATATGTGGATAATCTCTTGCCAACATATGCAGGCGATTGGGATCACCAGAGCTTTCTTTGATCGCGCAGAAATTGGGGCTTCGGCCCAGCCGGTCGAGGGTCTCTTCGTCCATATTCACGCACATGCGGCCGGGATAATTGTACAGGATCACAGGCAGATTGGCCGCGCGATCAATCGCCAGCGCATGTAGAGCAATCTCGCGCCCGGTTGGATAGGCATACGGCGGGGTTGCGATCAGCAAGGCATCCGCTCCAATGTTTCTGGCCGCCTCAGCATAGATCACCGAATCTTCGGTGCGGATGGCACCAGTGCCGATGATCATCGGCGCGCGCCCAGAAATTATTTCTTTGGCGATTGTCATCATCTCAATGCGCTCATCCATGGATTGCGCGTAATACTCTCCGGTGGTTCCTGCGATGATAAGCCCATGCACACCCGCCGTTATGAGATGCTCAATCGTGGCCTCGAGCGCAGGCCTGTTGAGCGAGAAATCATCATGATAGGGGGTCACGACGGGGGTATAGATGCCCTCAAATTGCATGGCGTTTCTTCTTTTGAGCGGCCATGTCGCGCGCCGCGGCAAAAGCGCGGCAATGGCTTGAAAGCATGAAGCGCTCGAATTTGCGATGATGTGCCATTCAGTCTCCTTTCCTAAAAGTGTATCGGCTCGGCGCAATTTGTTTGGGCTGTTGGCGACGTTTTATGCGATCATCTGCGACTTCGGTGCGATGTTATGGGGTGGTCCGGCCATAAAAGCCCAAATGCTCTTCTGCAGAGAACTTGCGGCCGGGCGCATCAAAATAAGTTAAAATGGCATTGATACGCGGGATTTCCCCCTCAACCGGTGTAACTCGATGGGCGGTGTTCACGCCACGAAACACGTTCAAAGTGCCCGCATCCTGTGGGCAGAGGGTTGTGTCCAGCTCACCGTTCAAAAGCGCTGCAACCCCATCGTAATTTGGATCTTCTTCAGAGCGTAGATCGCGTAAATACTCAAACGCACCACCCGCGCTGGGGGCCTGTAGCAGCAATGTGGTGGTGAATTCTGACCGGTCAAAATGCCAGTTAAGCGCTTCGCCGTCATAATAGGTCATGACATTTGCGCCAGCGATGCGATCATCCATTGGGAACAATGCGGATTTTTGCATCACATCGGCCAAAAAACTGGCAAAGGCGGGCCAATCATACAGCTGTGTGATGGCGGAGCCCTCGATTTGATCGGCGCAAATTGTGTGATTGGCGGTTTGGCGCAGTTGGAGGGCTGGGTGATCTGGGGCCAGGCCCAGAATGATTTTCTTGAAATAGATGTTATGGATGCGGCGGTGCACAAAGGCCTCGGTGGCGATCACTGGGTTGACCCGCTCTAAGGTCTCTCGCAGCGCTTCTGGGTGCAGAAATCCGGGAAGATTGAACAGGCCGTTATCTGCCAAATCCGCCCTGCATTGCTCCACAAGAGCATGGTAGGCGGGGCTGTCTGGTTGGTCGATTGGGTATGTCGCGGTGTCGATGATATCCATGGCCGAATACAATCCAAATTATAGGGCTGTGTCAAAAAGAAAGACGCCGGGCAAGCCCGACGTTTTGCAGTTTTTAGATAGTGGTCACCTAGAGGCTGGCTGTAAGAGCCTCAAGAATAGCATCACCCATTTGCGATGTTGTCACTGCGGTATCGCCTTCAGCTTGCAAAAGGTCTGCGGTGCGAATGCCATCTGCGAGGACTTTCTCAACAGCTGTTTCAATCCGTGTGGCCTCTTCTCCAAGATCAAACGAATAACGCAGAGCCATTGCAAAAGACAAAACACATGCCGAGGGGTTGGCTTTGCCTTGGCCGGAAATATCTGGGGCCGAGCCATGCACCGGTTCGTAGAGCGCTTTCGGGCGGCCATTTTCCATCGGTGAACCAAGGCTGGCAGATGGCAGCATGCCGAGCGAGCCGGTCAACATGGCTGCACAATCCGATAGGATGTCACCAAATAGATTGTCCGTGAGAATCACATCAAATTGTTTGGGCGCACGAACTAGCTGCATTGCACCATTATCTGCATACATATGTGTCAATTCCACATCCGCATAATCAGCTTGATGCACTTCAGTTACCACGTCGCGCCACAGAACGCCGGCTTCCATCACATTTGCTTTTTCCATGGAACATACACGATTGCTCCGACGACGCGCCAGTTCAAAGGCAGCGCGGGCGACACGCTCAATTTCAGATTCTGTATAGCGATGGGTGTTGATCCCGACGCGTTCATTGCCTTCTTTGAAAATGCCGCGTGGTTCGCCAAAGTAGCTGCCTGAGGTCAATTCACGGACGATCATAATGTCCAAACCAGCCACAATATCGCGCTTTAGTGAGGAAAAATCGGCCAAAGCATCAAAACACTGCGCTGGGCGTAGGTTGGCAAAAAGGTCCATTTCTTTGCGCAGGCGCAGCAATCCACGCTCAGGCTTCAAGCTGAAATCAAGGTTATCATAGGCTGGGCCCCCAACAGCCCCAAGCAAAACTGCATCTACCGATTGCGCTTTGGCCATGGTGTCGTCATGCAGCGGCACGCCGTGCACGTCATAGGCGGCACCGCCGACCAAATCTTCAGAAACGTCAAATTTAATGTGACGGTGGGTTTCAAGCCAGTTAATGACTTTGCGTACTTCGGTCATGACTTCAGGGCCAATGCCATCGCCAGGTAGAATAAGGAGGGAGTGGGTGCTCATGAAAAGCCCTTTCAATTATCTCAGATTGCTGAATACCGCTCAGGGCTAGTGGGGTCAAGGAATTGAGTTACCCATCCAAATCAATCGGTGAGGGCTGGCTTCAGCGACAGTACCGTGGGCCAATGCACCGCACTGCCGTGCACGAGAAAATCGCGCGAGGGCAGTATATAGCTGACGCGCAGGTTCCCTGGCTGTTTGTTTGGCCAATCAACTGCGTCGAGGCTTGGAATGCCTATATTGCTCGGATCTGCCACGGCTTTGGCCCTAGCGTTTTTGGGCGTGGCACCAACAGATACGGCATGGCCCAGCCCGCGGCGTTCAAAGCATCTTTAAACGCCCGCGCTGCTCGAAATTGCGCATCCCAATCGAAGCTTTGCAGGGCTAAGATGTTGGGTTTGGTCTGTGCGATCACTTTCAGAACCGCACGAATTTGCTGGTCTTTCCCGGGGAGGATGTCGCGGAACAAAAGTCTCGGCGCAGTGCACTCAAGAACTGTGGTATAGGTGGCAAGGCGCACAGTTTGGCTCAACCCTGGATCTGGTGAGACCAAGCGGAAAAAAGCAGGGTGCCCAATTTTTGGATGAAGCGGCGCGTGCTGCGGACTGCAGTTCTGCGACCGCGCGCAAAGCGCATTGATTGAGATAGCAGTTTTGAAAAGATGACCGCGTGGGGATCTAACGTTGTGCTCATGTTGCGCAGGAGTGAAGCGCGAAATTTGTTAAGAACTATCTAATTTTGATGGGAAAGAATGCGTTTTTCGGGTTGATTAAAAAAGGCCAGCCATTTCCGGCTGGCCTAAGACTTTAAACCCATGGCGCGCTATGTGCCATTTGGCTTTCAAAGGCGTCAATGGAGGCGATTTTTTCCAAAGTCAGACCGATATCATCCAACCCGTTGATCAGGCAATGTTTACTATGCTGATCGACGTCAAAGGTGATCACCTCACCATCGGATGTCTCAACGCTTTGGTTTTCGAGATCGACCACCATGCGCGCATTGCTGCCTTTCTCGGCGTCTTTCATCAGCACTTGCAGCTCATCTTCGGCCACAATCACCGGCAGTATACCATTTTTGAAGCAATTGTTGTAAAAGATATCTGCAAAGCTGGTGGAGATCACGCAGCGGATGCCTAAATCCAGCAGGGCCCAAGGCGCATGCTCGCGCGACGAGCCGCACCCAAAGTTGTCGCCGGCGACCAAAATATTGACACCTTTATAGGCATCTTTGTTGAGTACGAAATCTGGATTGTCCGTTCCGTCCAGATTGTAGCGCATCTCATGAAATGCGCTGACCCCAAGGCCGGAGCGTTTGATGGTTTTTAAAAACTGCTTGGGGATGATCATATCTGTATCGATGTTGATCAACGCCATTGGTGCGGCAATTGCTGTGAGTTTTTCGAATTTTTCCATTACATTATTTCCCGCACATCAGTGAGTTTTCCTGTGATAGCAGCTGCGGCGGCCATGGCTGGGCTCATCAAGTGAGTGCGCCCGCCGCGCCCTTGGCGGCCTTCAAAGTTGCGGTTAGATGTGGCTGCACAGCGTTCGCCGGGCTGCAACTGATCTGGGTTCATAGCCAAACACATGGAGCAGCCAGCCAAACGCCATTCAAAACCGGCATCTTTAAAGATATCAGCCAGCCCTTCTTCTTCAGCCTGCGCGCGCACCAGACCAGAGCCTGGAACGATCATGGCCCGAATGCCTTCTTTGATTTTTTGACCCTTTAAGATCGCCGCAGCAGCGCGCAGATCTTCTATCCGCCCATTGGTACAAGAGCCAATAAAGACCGTATCAATGGTGATATCTTGCAAGGGTGTGCCGGGCGTGAGCCCCATATAGTCCAAACTGCGTTGCGCGGCCCCGACTTTGCCGCCTTCAAAATCTTTTGCAGCTGGAACATGGGCAGTGATGGGCAGTACATCTTCAGGGCTGGTGCCCCAGGTGACTACGGGCGCAATATCTTCGCCCTTCATGGTGATGATCTTATCGAAATGGGCATCGTCATCGGAATACAAGGTTTTCCAATAGGCCAATGCGGCATCCCAAGTTTCGCCGGTTGGGGCGTTTGGGCGGCCTTTGCAATATTCGAATGTGGTTTCATCGGGCGCGATCATGCCAGCGCGTGCGCCGCCTTCTATCGCCATGTTGCAGACGGTCATTCGGCCTTCCATGGACAGGTTGCGGATGGCTTCGCCGCAATATTCAATCACAAAGCCTGTGCCGCCCGCTGTGCCAGTCACGCCGATCACTGCCAGGGTGATGTCCTTTGCGGTCACGCCAAGGCTCAGCTTGCCGGTGATTTCCACCTTCATGTTCTTTGATTTTTTCTGGATCAAAGTCTGGGTGGCAAGCACATGCTCTACCTCAGATGTGCCAATTCCATGGGCCAAAGACCCGAAAGCGCCATGGGTGGCGGTGTGGCTGTCGCCGCAAACAATGGTCATGCCGGGCAGGGTCCAACCCTGTTCAGGGCCGATGATATGCACTATACCTTGGCGCACGTCGTCGACCGGATAGTAGACCAAGCCAAATTCACGGGCGTTGGTGTCAAGCGCATCCACCTGAATGCGGCTCTCTTCGTTTTCAATACCTTTCAAACGGTCCAAAGTAGTTGGCACGTTGTGATCGGGCACAGCGATAGTTTTTTCTGGAGCACGTACGGTGCGACCTGTCATCCGCAGACCTTCAAAGGCTTGAGGGCTTGTGACCTCATGAACCAAATGCCGGTCAATATAAAGCAAACAGGTGCCGTCATCGGCTTCATGCGCCATATGCGCGTCCCAGATTTTGTCATAGAGTGTTTTAGGGGCCATATTCGGCGTTCCTTATATATCGTCTAATTTGTGGTTTCTTCGCAGTGAGGCTTTGAGCTCAAAGGCGCGGTCGCAGGCTGGATTTTGCGACGCTGAAAAACCGCCAAGGCAGGCGTGCGCGATCCGAGATATCAAAGATCATATTCATGCCCCCGAATAACCCGCTCGCAGGTCTGTTACAAGCCTTCTGATGATCCATGGCGCCAGGGCCCTCGGGCGGGCGTCTGGCATAAATTCCAACAAGTCGGCAGGCTGGCAGTCCAATACTTGGCAGACCTTCTAAAAAACATCGAATCGCGGCCCGTTCACCTTGCCGGATTTCAACAGGCTGAGATTGGCCTCCGGCAGGCCGATTTGGGTGACAAGGTCTTTCGATAAATCTTGCGAGTCCTATCATGTTGAGCCTTGGCTCTATTGTTTGACCTTAAGCGCAGTTTGCGCAAAGTGGTCCCCGATCAACACAGTTTTTTAATCTCTCATAGAGACGATTGAAGACTCCTGATTACAATGCTAGTGAGTTTTCACCCGGCGCCGGGAGGATGCGGCGTATTGTTTGGAGGACACGGTCCTGTCTTTGACGTCTGACGCGGAAGGATCCGCGCGCAAATTGGCCAAGGGCCAATCGAGTGCTACGAGCGATGCCATTTTGGCTGCCGTTTTGAAATCCCTAAATGATGATAAAGCCGAGGATGTGGTGCAAATTGATTTGCGCGGCATTTCGCAAATTGGCGATCACATGGTGATTTGCTCTGGTCGCTCCACTCGTCAGGTGGCGGCGATCTCTGAAAAGCTGAAAAACCGCTTGAAGGATGACTTGGGTATTTTCTCCAAGCTGGAAGGCAAGGGCACGGGTGACTGGGTGCTTGTGGATACGGGCGATGTGATTGTGCATGTGTTCCGTCCAGAAGTACGCGAGTTTTACCAACTTGACCAAATGTGGTTGGAGCCAGGAGCACCAGCCCCCTCCGAGGCATAATGCGTCTGCGCATTATTGCCATCGGACGTCTGCGCAACGGCCCAGAAAAAGACCTTATTGAAGATTATATCGCCAGGTTTAACCGTACCGGGCGCCCCCTTGGCTTGGGTCCCGTTGAGTTTAGCGAGCTGGAAGACAAAAAAGGTGGCGGTAAAGCGGCCGAAGGCGCACTTTTAAGCAAGGCCATTCCGTCAGGTGCTGCAGTGATTGCGCTGGATGAGCATGGCACATTGCAAACCTCCCCTGATTTCTCACAAAACCTAGCCCGCATTCGCGATCAAGCACCCTCTGAGCTGATCTTTGTCATCGGTGGGGCCGATGGTTTGGCTCCTGAGGTTTTGGCGCGTGCGGATGCGAAATTGAGCTTCGGCAAAATGGTGTGGCCGCATATGCTGGCCCGGGTGATGCTGACCGAGCAGCTATACCGTGCCGCATCGATCCTTTCTGGTGGCCCTTATCACCGGGTTTAGATCGTTGCAGTTAGATGATCTGTGGATGAAAAAGGGTTGTAAATGTCCCCAAGCCTGCCCTAGAGTTTGACGAAATTTAGGGAGTCTGATGATGCGAACACGTGCCGCCGTTGCCATGGAAGCTGGGAAACCACTTGAAATCATGGATGTGAATCTCGAAGGCCCAAAGGCTGGCGAAGTTTTGGTCGAAATTAAGGCGACAGGGATTTGTCATACCGATGAATTCACCCGATCCGGTGGTGATCCCGAAGGCATGTTTCCAGCCATTTTGGGCCATGAGGGCGCGGGCATTGTGTTGGAATGTGGCTCCGACGTCATGGGCCTAAAACCCGGTGATCACGTCATTCCACTCTACACGCCGGAGTGTCGCGAATGCGACTATTGTCTCAACCCAAAAACCAACCTCTGTCAAGCGATCCGCAGCACCCAAGGTCAGGGGCTTATGCCCGATGGCACCAGCCGGTTCTCAATGCTCGATGGCACGCCAATTTTACACTACATGGGCTGCTCTACCTTTGCCAATCATACGGTTTTACCTGAGATTGCCTTGGCGAAAGTGCGCTCAGATGCGCCTTTTGATAAGATTTGTTACATTGGCTGTGGCGTCACGACGGGCATTGGAGCGGTGATCAACACCGCCAAAGTTGAGATTGGCAGCACTGCTATTGTGTTCGGTTTAGGTGGTATTGGTCTCAACGTGATCCAAGGCCTACGATTGGCCTGCGCTGATCAAATTGTGGGAGTGGATTTGAATCCCGGTAAGATTGAGATGGCCACGCGCTTTGGCATGACAGATTTCGTGAACCCCAAAGATGTCACCGGCGATTTGGTGGCGCATTTGGTGGCACTCACTGGCGGCGGCGCAGATTATACTTTCGACGCGACTGGAAATGTGGATGTTATGCGCACCGCTTTGGAAGCGGCTCACAAGGGATGGGGTGAAAGCGTGATCATCGGTGTGGCTCCGGCTGGTGCTGAAATCAGCACACGCCCATTCCAGCTGGTCACCGGGCGCGTTTGGCGTGGTACTGCCTTTGGCGGCGCGCGCGGTCGCACTGATGTGCCTAAGATTGTTGATTGGTACATGGACGGGAAAATTGAGATTGATGCCATGATCACCCACACCATGCCTTTGGAGGATATCAACAAAGGTTTTGATTTGATGCATGCGGGTAAATCTATTCGCGCGGTTGTCGAATTCTAATTTCAGGGCTGTTCCCCAGAAATTTTAAGACTAGAATAAAAGGGTGCGGATGCGCCCTTTTAAGTAAGAAGTTTATTGTCCATGATCGAAGTTCTTCTCAAGACCTTACCTTTCTTTGCAATTGTTGGGCTCGGTTATGTTGCTGCACGCACAAATTTCTTTTCGGAGGCCGCTACAGCCTATCTGACCAAGTTTGTGTTCTACTTTGCCTTGCCAGCCATGATTATTCGGTTTTCGGCCAATCTATCTTTTGCCGAATTGATCAATATCCCCTTCATCGCAGCCTATCTTTCTGCGTCATTTTTGATCTATTTTCTGGCCACGGGTGTCGCGATCCTGCGGCGGCGCAATGTGGCTGAGGCCGCGGTTGAGGCGCAATGTGCGACGATTGGCAATGTGGGCTTTCTTGGAATTCCAATGTTGGCGATGTTGATGGGACCGGAAGCCGTGCTTTGGGTCATGCTGGTGCTGGCAATTGATCAGCTGGTGTTTGGCAGTTTGATTGTGATCTTAATCGTAGGCTCGCGCGATGGCCGCATGAGCTTTGGCATGTTGAAAACCGTGGGCATGGGCCTAATCAAAAACCCGATGATTATGGCGATGGTTGCTGGGCTACTATGTTCCAGCTCCGGCTGGGCGTTGCCGGTGCCTGTGACAGAATTTTTCGATATATTGGGGGCCGCGGCCACGCCGGGCGCTTTATTTGCTATTGGTGCATCCCTGGCCAGCAAGTCGGCTGAGCGAATCTCGGTCGCAGGCTGGCTCGCATTTTGCAAATTGATCCTGCATCCCGGCGCTGTAGCGATTGCCGCCCTGTTAATCTTTCCTGTGGCGCCCTATCCGGCAGCGGTTCTGATTGCGGCAACGGCTTTGCCTGTAGCTGGAAACATCTTTATTTTGGCCACCCATTACAACGTGGCCCCGACCCGAGTTTCAGCCTCAATTTTGGTTTCAACGGTGGCCTCTGTGGTTACGGTGTCCTTGGTGATTGCCTGGGTGAGTGCGCTCTACAGCTAAGTGATCGGCCCTCGGCAATACCCTTCTTCCTTGCATACCTTAGCAATTTCCGCTTTGCACAGCGCAAAACGTACGAAAGGAGTTATCATGGACATCAAATCAGAAATTGCTTGTTTCGCTGGTACGCAAGGGGTTTACACTCATGCCTCAGACGCCTGTGGTGGCAAAATGACCTTTGGGCTGTTTATGCCTGAGCAAGCAAGGCTCGGCCCGGTTCCGGTGCTCTGGTATCTGTCAGGTTTGACCTGCACCCATGAGAATGCCATGATCAAGGCCGGTGCGCAGGCTTGGGCGGCGGAAGAAGGGATTGCCTTGGTGTTCCCTGATACGTCACCGCGTGGCGCCGATGTGGCGGATGATGAGGCTTATGATCTTGGTCAAGGTGCCGGCTTTTATGTGAACGCAACCCAAGATCCATGGGCGCCGCATTTTCGGATGTGGGATTATGTGGCCGATGAACTGCCTGCGCTTTTGGGTGGCGAGTTTGCGGTGGATTTGGAGCGGCAATCGATCACGGGTCATTCTATGGGCGGTCATGGTGCTTTGACCCTCGCGATGGCCCGTCCTGCGCAATATCGCAGCGTCTCGGCTTTCTCTCCGATCTGTAATCCGATGGGCTCTGACTGGGGCCAAAAGCAACTTACGGCGTATTTAGGAGCTAAAAGCAGTGCATGGGAAACCCATGACGCTAGCCACCAAATGCTGGAAAAAGGCTTTGATGGTCCGGTTTTGGTGGACACAGGCACGCAAGATCCGTTTCTGGACCTGTTAATGCCCGAAACCTTGGCCTTTTCGATGGCAAAACGCCGTCAAAACGGCCATTTGCGTCTTCAACCAGGATATGATCATTCCTACTTCTTCGTATCGACCTTTATGGAAGATCACATTAATTTTCATGCAGAAGCATTATACGCGGAGTAACCCATGACGCAGTACGATCTGATTATAATAGGCTCAGGTCCTGGTGGGCGCTCAGCAGCCATTCAGGCAGGCAAACTTAAGCGCCGTGTGTTGGTGATTGATCGCAAAGATCGTTTGGGCGGCGTATCGGTGCACACGGGCACAATTCCGTCAAAGACCCTGCGTGAGACGGTGTTGAACCTCTCTGGTTGGCGTGAGCGCAGCTTTTATGGCCGCTCTTACCGCGTCAAAGATGAGATTGGCGCGGAGGACCTCAAAGAACGTCTGCACAAGACGCTCGACTATGAAGTGGATGTGCTGGAGCATCAATTTAACCGCAACCACGTGGAAACATTCTACGGCATGGCCCGTTTTGTTAGCCCGACTGAGGTTGAAGTGGAATCTGACACTGGAGAGGTGACTTCGGTCACCGGTGCCAATTTTCTCATTGCCACGGGCACGCGCACTTACCGCCCGGATTTGGTGCCTTTCAACGGTACAACCATTCTCGATAGTGACGAATTTCTTGAGATGTCACATATTCCACGTTCCTTGATCGTCGTCGGTGCTGGTGTTATCGGGGTGGAATATGCCACGATGTTTGCGGCACTGGATATTGACGTCACGCTGATCGAGCCACGTGATAGCTTTCTGGACTTTATCGACAAAACCCTAATCCAAGAATTCACCCATGAAATTCGTGAAAACGGCGTTGATTTACGGCTTGGTTCACCCATTGCCCAGATTAAAGATTGCAGCACCCATGTGGAGGTCGCACTTGAAAATGGCCGTCATGTGCGCGGTGAAATGCTATTGTTTGCCGCCGGTCGGATGGGTGCAACGGAGAAACTGGGTCTGGAGGCCACTGGCCTAAAAACCGACCATCGCGGCCGTTTGAATGTGGATCGTAAAACCTACCAAACTGAGGTGAAGCATATTTATGCAGTGGGCGACGTGATCGGCCATCCCTCTTTGGCGTCAACCAGCCTGCAACAGGGCCGAGTTGCAGCCTGCCATGCGATGGATACGCCCAGCTTGCCAGAAAGCCCTTGGTTTCCATATGGCATCTATTCGGTGCCTGAAATTTCGACCTGTGGGATGAGCGAGGAAGACATCCACTCCCGTGGCATTGCCTATGAGGTGGGTGTCGCGCGGTTCCGTGAAACCTCGCGTGGCCATATCATGGGGCTCGAGCATGGCATGTTAAAAATGTTGTTCTCGCTCAAAACCCGTCGCGTGCTGGGGGTTCAAATTGTAGGCGAAGGGGCAACTGAGCTCATCCATATCGCGCAGGCGGTACTCAATCTTAAGGGTACAGTGGATTACTTTGTGCAAAACACTTTCAACTATCCAACTTTGGCGGAGGCCTATAAAATCGCTGGTCTGGATGCCTTCAACCGCATGCCTATTCCTGATGAGCTCAAAGCCGTGCCCCCCAGTGCCTTATGATTTATGTTGATGCAGATGCCTGCCCGGTCAAGGCTGAGGTGGAGCAAGTGGCTAACCGTCACAAAGTGCAGGTGAAACTGGTCTGCAACGGCGGCATCCGACCTTCTGCCAATCCATTGGTGGAGCTGGTGGTGGTGGAAGCTGGCCCTGATATTGCTGATATGTGGATCGCGGATCGCGCGGGGCCCGGCGATGTGGTCATCACCACAGATATTCCCTTGGCCGCTAAGGCGGTGGCGGCTGGTGCCAAGGTGCTCAAACCCAATGGCGAGCCTTTGACCGAGGCCAATATTGGCAATGTTTTGGCGACGCGGGACTTAATGTATGATTTGCGCGCTGCCGACCCATTTCGCCAAGGTGGCGACAAAGGGTTCTCGAAAACAGATCGTTCTCGCTTTCTCAATGTATTAGATCGCTTTTTGCGCAGCTGACGCAAGAGACAAATGCGCCATTACATGAGTCGTAATTGAACCAGAGTATAGCGCGCGACGGGCGTAGCGGTGAGGCATGGATCAAACAAAAACTCCTACTGGCGCTCTTTGGGCTCTGCTCGCGTCGTTGATTTTTTCTGTTAACGATATGCTGATCAAATTTCTGTCCGATGGCTATGCGCTGCATCAAGTTGTCTTCACCCGTTCCCTGACTGGGGTCTTACTTTTGCTCATTGTGGTGATCCCTTTGACGGGCGGCTTTGGACAGCTGCGCACCAACCGGATTGGACTGCACCTGCTGCGGGCCCTATTTGTTGTGGCTGCCAACTTGTTTTTCTATATGGCCTTGGCGGATTTGCCTTTGGCGACTGTGGTGTCAATTTTCTTTATCGCACCGTTTTTAATCACAATTTTTTCAGTGGTTTTTCTTGGTGAAACTGTAGGGAAGTGGCGATGGATTGCGGTGGCTGTGGGCCTTGCGGGTGTGATGCTGATTGTACGTCCGGGGACGGAGGCCTTTACCTATACGGCGATTTTCCCCGCACTAGCCGCACTTTGCTACGCCTCTTTTCATGTGCTCACCCGAAAAATTGGTACGACAGAAAACCTGATGACGCTCACCTTCTACGTGCCGGTGGTGTTTTTGGTGGTGACCTCGGTGATTGGCTTTAGCCTTGGTCATGGTGGATTTTCCAGTGACGGTCATCGTTCTTTTGAGTTTTTGGTCCGCGCTTGGCATTGGCCCGCTTGGGAAGATTTGGGCATTATGGTGTTTATCGGCGTGGGTGTTACCGTAGGTGGAGCTGCGATTAGCCAAGCCTACCGGGTTGCCGAAGCGGCTTTGGTGGCACCGTTTGAATATACCGGTCTAATCTACGCCACACTGTTTGGCTATCTCATCTTCTCCGAATGGCCTGATGCCTTCGAATGGGCCGGGATGTGTTTGGTATTGGCGTCAGGTTTGGTCATGGTGTGGCGCGAAGCTGTGAATTCCAAACCAAGGGTTGCACCGCCGAATTCTCCGCGCTAGCAATTGCACAACGAAAGGCCTTGATATGACCGTTTATGCAGTTGTTTTTGATATTGGAAATGTGTTGCTTGAGTGGCATCCAGAGCGTTATTTTGACAGCACCATTGGCCCCGAGCGCCGCCACGCCATGTTTGCGGCTGTAGATTTACATGCGATGAATGACCGGATCGATATGGGTGAAGGCTTTCGCGATGTGATCTATGCGGAAGCGGAGGCAAACCCAGAATGGCGTGCTGAAATTCGTGATTGGTATGACAATTGGATCCAACTGGCGGCCCCACCGATTGATCATTCGGTGCGCCTGCTGCGCGCTTTGAAATCCGCGGGCGTCCCGGTATTTTCACTGACCAACTTTGGGGTGGAGAGCTATGAATACGCGCAAAGCCATTACGATTTCTTGGGCGAATTCGACCGTGATTACGTCTCTGGACGGATGCAGGTGATCAAGCCTAATTCGAAAATCTACGAAATGCTGGAACAAGATTCTGGAGTGGCTCCTGATCGGTTGCTCTTTGCCGATGATCGCGCCGATAATATCGCAATGGCTGCTAGTCGGGGCTGGCAAACCTACCTGTTTAAAACTCCCCAAGGCTGGGCTGACCGCCTAGTGGGGGCCGGGCTGTTGAGCTCAGAGCAAGCACAATGACCCCGGCCATAATTCCCTTTGAGGAGGGCCAAAAACGGCTCGATTGGCGGGCTTTAGTCATGGCGCTCACGCAAAAACATCAAGGTCCAAAAGCTGAGATCGAGGATCTGTTTTTATACCGTGGGACCGATACTCTGCTCAGCCGCTCGGCTTGGATTGACGGCATGGGCTTGCTGACCAAAACCGCCACAGTTTTTCCCGGAAATCCGAAGTCTGGCCAACCGATGATTGGTGGTGGCGTGATGCTGTTTGACGACCAATCGGGGCAATTAGCGGCGGTGATTGATTTTCATCTGATCACCAAATGGAAAACTGCGGGCGATAGCCTGATGGCCGCCTTAATTTTGGCTAAGTCGGATGCGCGCGAAATTTTAATTGTGGGGGCAGGCACGGTGGGCCGCTCCTTGGTTGAGGCCTTTCGTGCTGGATTTCCAGAGGCTAATTTCACCATTTGGAACAGAAGCCCAGCAGGTGCTCAAAAATTTTCTGAGGTTACAGGTGCTGCTGTGGCATATGATTTGGAAATGGCGGTGCGTGCCGCCGATATCATTTTGACCTGCACCATGAGCACAGATCCCATTATCAAGGGTGCTTGGCTGCGCCCGGGGCAGCACCTCAACATGATTGGGGCTTACCGACCTGATATGCGCGAGGCGGATGATGAGGCTTTGCAGAAATCACGACTGTTCGTGGACAGTTTTGACACCACACTTGGTCATATTGGTGAGTTGAAAATCCCACTTGAGACGGGCGCAATTGTCCGCGACCATGTGCTCGCAGATTACTACGATCTTGCCGCGTTTCAGGCTGGGTCGGAGGACATCACTGTTTTCAAAAACGGCGGCGGCGCGCATCTAGACTTGATGACCGCGCGGTATGTTTTGGATCAGTGGCAGGGCTAAGCCGCGCCTTAAAGCAATCCGGCAATCCGAGCGCGGGCTGAATTGGAGCGTGGCTGCCAAAGGCCCCGATCAATTGCTTCTTGGAGACGTTCGGCAATTTCGCGTAGCGCGGGTATATTGGCATCCCCTATGAATTCACGGGTCTCGTCATCTTCCAAAAAGGCCGCCTCTACAGCGTCAAAATGATGAGATTTTACTGCCCCGGTGGTGGCGGCAAAAGCGAACATGTAATCCACGGTGGCTGCAATCTCGAAGGCGCCTTTGTAGCCATGGCGTTTGACACCATCGATCCATTTTGGATTGAGCACCCGCGATCGGATCACCCGGGCCATTTCATCGTCAAGCGTGCGGATCACCGGGCGTTCGGGCCGAGAATGGTCATTGTGGTAGATAGGGCGTGATTGGCCTTGCAAGCTGGCCACCGCAGCGGCAGCTCCGCCTTCAAACTGGTAATAATCATCACTGTCGAGCAGATCATGCTCGCGGTTGTCTTGGTTTTGTACAATGGCATCCACCTGCATCAGGCGTGTTTCGAAGCCTGCGCGGTCTTTGTTGCCAGCCCGACCTTCACCATAGGCGTAGCTGCCCCATTCCAGATAAGCCGCGCCAAAGTCTGCTTGGGTGTCCCAGATGCGCTCATCAATCAGGGCTTGCAGACCCGCGCCATAGGCACCGGGTTTGGAGCCATAAACCCGTGCGCCTGCGCCATTGGCTTTGGCTGGGTTTACGTCATGCGGTTCGTCCAAGGCCAAAACTGCGCGTGCGGCGCTGTCGACTAAATCAATAAGTCCGGGAAAGGCATCCCGAAAAAAGCCAGAGATGCGCAGGGTGACATCGACCCTTGGCCGTCCTAAGGCGCTGGATGGTATCACCTCGAAGCCGGTGACCCTACGATTGGCACTGTCCCATTTGGGTTTCACTCCCATCAAAGCCAAACATTGCGCAATGTCGTCACCACCAGTGCGCATATTTGCAGTGCCCCATGCGGTGAGCAAAAGTGCGCGTGGCCAATCGCCATGATCTTGCAAGTGCTTGTCAATCAGAAGGTTGGCGGATTTCCAGCCTAAGGCCCAAGCGATTGGGGTGGGCACGGCGCGGCTGTCGACGGAATAAAAATTACGTCCCGTTGGCAAAACATCAAGCCGCCCGCGGGTGGGCGCGCCTGAGGGCGCGGGGCTCACAAATTGTCCTGCAAGTGCAGTCAAAAGGCCTTCGCCTTCCATGGGTCCGCACTGTGCCAAGGTTGGGGCAATGCCATCACGAATATGGGCCATCACTGCGCCAGATTTGTCACCCGGGGCTTGGGCCGTGGCCTCCATCAAATGTTGGGCCAAAAGCTCCAATCTCTCGACCGTATCCCCATTGCTGCGCCAGATATCTTCGCTGAGACAGGCCAAGCTGTGGGGTTTTGGTGCATCCCATTGGCCAGAAAGATCACAATCCAACGGATCAAAGGCCAACTGCAAATCATCGGCCATGGCCCGCAGCAATGAGGCGTCGCCGCCTTTGCCATTGCCACGCGGGATGCGTGCCAGTGCAATGGTCAAATCACGCAATTGTTGGCCTTCAGGGGTTTGCCCGAAGATATGCAACCCATCGCGAATTTGCGCCTCTTTGAGATCGCACAGATAGGCGTCAAGTTTGGCCAGATCTCCGGTTTCTTCGCCCTGAAACCCTATGTCTTTGTCCAAGCCGCTTGTGGCGGTTAGCGTCAGGATTTCGCGTCTGAGATAGTCTATCCGCCGTGGATCCATGCCTGCCGCTTCATAATATTCATCGACCAAAGCTTCTAGGTCTCGCAGGGGACCATAAGTCTCTGCCCGGGTCAGAGGCGGAGTTAGGTGATCAATGATGACGGCCTGGGAGCGTCGCTTGGCTTGGGTGCCTTCGCCGGGGTCATTGACGATAAAGGGGTAGATATGCGGCATTGGTCCCAAAATAGCTTCGGGCAAGCATTCCTCGCTCAGCGCCAAAGCTTTACCGGGAAGCCATTCCAAATTGCCATGTTTGCCCAGATGCACAATCGCATGCGCACCTTGGCTGTGGCGCAGCCAAAAATAGAAGGCCAAATAGTTATGCGGAGGCACAAGGTCTGGCGAATGATAGGTCTCAGTGGGATCAATGTTATACCCCCGCGCCGGTTGCAGGCCCAAAGTGACATTGCCGAACCGCAGGATGGACAGTTTAAAGCCTCCCTCAGTAGTCGGGGTTGTGGGTTCAAAGAAGGGATCTGTACTTGGATCCCCCCAACGATCTTCAATCCGTGCGCGCAAGGCATAAGGCAGTTTTTGATACTGCGCCAAATAGTCGACCAGCGGTAGGGTTTCTCCACCGCTGCGCTCGGCGCGATCTGTAAGCCAATTGGTAGGCCCGGCCATGATCTGCGCCATCAACGCCGCGCTGTCTGCAGGCAGCGCCTGCACATCATAACCAGCCTCTCGCAGAAGTGTCATCGCATGCACGGCTGAGGCGGGGGTGTCCAAACCAACCCCATTGGCCAACCGTCCGTCTTTATTAGGATAGTTTGCCAGTACCAAAGCCACTTGCCGTTGGGCCGCGGGAGTGCGACGCAGTTTGGCCCAATTGGAGGCGAGGGCAGCCACAAAAGAGATGCGATCGCCACGGGCTTTGTAAGTGGCAATCGGGCATTCGGTGGCCTCATCAAAGAATGCTTCACCTTTGAAACTGACAGCGCGAGACAAAATTCGACCATCGACCTCAGGCAGAGCTACATTCATCGCGATATCGCGTGCGGACAGGCCGTTGAGACCGTCCTCCCAATCCTGTTCGGTGCTGGCGGAGAGCACTACTTGAAAGATCGGGGCTTTGCAGGTGGAGGACAGGGTGAGCGGATTGTCGGGGCTGCCGTCCCCATGGGGATTGCCCACAGCGAAAGAGGTGCAGTTGAGAATCACATCTGGTGGCGCGGATTGAAATAGCTGGTCCAGCGTGGCCACAGAGATTGGATCTTTGAGGGAGGCCACGAATACTGGCAACGGATTGAGGCCCGCACGCAGCAAAGCTTTCACCATGCGGTTGATGGGATTGAGACCTGCACCTTGCACCAAAGCGCGATAGAAAATCACCGGCACAACCGGCGCGTTTTCAGTCCATTCCGTTTGTGCGGCGATGATGTCTGAGGTGCCGGTGCCGGGCCAATAGACTCCGGCGCGCAAAAGCGGCTTGGCAGACTGTGGCCGTTCGCTCGAAGAGATCATCGCGCTGCAATACTTTAGGAAGTTGACTGAGTTTTTGGGTCCGCCTTCAACCAAATAGGCCCAAAGCGCATCGTAATCTGTGTCGTCGACCGTTGAAAATAAGCGCAGTTCCGGATCTGGTTTGTCGTCTCCGGGGAGGGCTGCAAAGGCCACGCCCGCATCCGCCAACCGGGCTGCATATTGCTCAAAGCCATATTTCCAATATGCACCACCTCCCAAGACACGCGCTACAACCAGCTTGGCTTTGGACGCGCAGGCTTCGATATGGAGATCAACCGACATGGGATGTTGTAGATGAATCATGCTGGCTAAGCGTAGGCCTGGCGGGTCAGACATCTCGGAGCGCGCGGTTGAAAGCGCCGCAAGTTCGGTATCAGCGGCGGAGATAAAGATCACATCGGCGGGGGTTTGACCTAGATCAACGGGCTCTTTTCCATCATCGACAGATCCGGGTGTGGCGGCAAGTAGATGCATCAGGCGGTTCCGTCTTGCTCAATGGAAGGGAATAGGGCATCAGCGGCGACTAAGCGATCAGCCGCTGTAAAGGATAGATTATGGACTACAAAGACGCAGGCCACATTAAACAACGTGCCAACACCCCACGTCACAGCGAACATAACGCCAAGGGCACCAGTAAAAATCCCTTCGGCAAAGGCAACACCAAAGCGGAGCTGTTGGCCCGAATGAAAGCTGCCGCCGAAGCACGTAAAGCTGCCAAATAGCCTCATAGCTGCTTTTTCATGAAGATGCTGCTGGCATTGGCGGTGTAGTCGCCAAACGGACTGCAAAGCACGAAGCCATGCCGCTCATAAAGCTTATGGGCGGAGCGCAATGTATTTCCGGTCTCTAATTTCATCTCGTCAAGGCCAGTTTCGTGGGCCAGATCCTCAAGGGTCCTGAGGATGGCATCGGCCACCCCTTGGCCTCGCGCATCTGGATCGACGAACATTGATTTAATTTCTCCATATCCGTCTTTGACAGCCAGCGCACCGGTGCCGCGCAGGATCGTTCCACGGCGTGCTGTGAAAAAATGCACATCTGCGCCGCATAGCTCGTCAATCGACAGATAGGCGTTGTCTTCGGGTGGGAACAAAGATTGCATCAACGCATGACTGGCCTGCAACAAAGCTGTGGCTTGCGGATCGTGGGGGTTGGTGCGCTCAACGATAATCATGGTGTCACCCTGCTGGGCAGCAGGCATGCAGGGCCGCCTCAATGACTGGGCGGTCTAGCCCGGCTTGGCCAATGACCACCAAACGCGTGACCCGAGGAGCCGCGCCAAAAGGTTGATCAAAATAGGTATCGACCCGCGGCCCTACGGCTTGCAGCCTGAGGCGCATGGGCTTGCCTTGCACGGCGGCAAAACCCTTTAAGCGCAAAATATCATGGGCGCGGATAATGTCGGAGGTTTGATCTGCGAACGCCTTGGCATTGGCAATCTCACCAAGGGTCACCACAAAGCTTTCAAAGGCGTCATGGTCGTGCTCATGGTGATGACGGTCATGATCATCCCCTTCTTCGTCGTGGTGATCGTCACCATCGTGCTCGTGATGGTGATGGACCTCATGACGAGACGCCAAATCAGCCTCCGCACCAATGCCTTGGCCAAGTAAGACATCCACTGGCAGCTTGCCCATCGATGTTGTGATCACCTGCACACCGTCGCGCGCAGAGCTGCGCAGGTTTGCCACCAAAGCATCGGCCTCAGCCGCATCAAGCAAATCGGTTTTATTGACCACAATCATATCTGCACAGGCTACTTGATCCTCAAACAGCTCTGACAATGGGGTTTCATGGTCTAGGTTTTCGTCCAACTTGCGCTGTGCATCCACCGCTTCTACGGAATGGGCAAAACGGCCCTCGGTCACAGCTTTACCATCCACCACGGTGACCACACCATCCACAGTCACCTGTGTTGAAATGCCCGGCCAATTGAAGGCCCGCACCAAAGGCTGTGGCAAGGCCAAGCCGCTGGTTTCGATCACGATATGGTCTGGTTTATCTTCTCGGGCCAGAAGCTTCTCCATTGTGGGAATGAAGTCATCGGCCACGGTGCAGCAGATGCACCCATTCGACAGCTCCATCACATCCTCTTCGCGACAGGTTTCGTCGCCACAGCCCTTCAAGATATCACCATCAACACCTAAATCGCCAAATTCATTGATGATCAAAGCAATCCGCCGGCCCTTCGCATTTTGCAACATATGGCGGATTAATGTGGTTTTACCTGCGCCAAGAAAGCCGGTAATGATTGTGGCAGGGATTTTCGTTACCATGTCAGTGTTCCTTGTGATCAGGCTGGGAGTGTTTTAGGGCGAAAGTGACGTAAGCAAAAGGGGCTTTTGTGAAAGATCGAGTGGTCATATGCGATACCTGTGCTGCCAAAGGGGTGGTATCTTTAGGGGTGGCTTGGGCCGACCAGCTGTCTGCCGCCGTGGCGCACAGTGGGTTGGATATTGATGTTACTACAACCTCTTGTCTCAACATGTGCGATACTCCGCTGTCATTTGCGCTCCAAGGGCCGCAGAAAGCCACTTATCTTTTCACTGGCGCAGATCCTGAGACAGATACACAAGATATGCTTGGCTTGCTCCGTTTGTATGCAGATGCGCCCGATGGATGGATCACCGAGGCCCAAGCCGCTGGGCGTTTGCGTCTTTGCTTGCAGGGCCGGGTGCCCAAGCTTTAAGGTTCGAGCCGTTTTAAGGTTTCTGTCACCACATAGCCCAAGGTTGCCCAACCTGCTGCTGCGGTGCCCAAGCTTAAGGTTACGAATTCTGCTGCCAGCTCAGGCGGGGCCACGCCGAAAAACACGTCAAGGTGCGGTGCGCCGACCAGTTGGGGTATCGCGATGATCGCAATGCCCACCAAAGGCAGGTTGCTGCGGCCAAAGGCAATAAGCCCCATGCCGGAGGCTGTCGCTAAAATCGTGCCAAGCCACCACATTTGCCGTGTTCCAACCTCTGCGGCGATGGTGCCGGGCAGCTCGGGTGGCAGGCCAATGGACGGGGCTAATTGCACGGCGATAAAGCCGCATATTCCCCAAATGATGCCCTGACGTGCCGAGGTGGTGATTCCTTTCAGCGCCGCATAACTGATCATAGCAGACAACAGCAGCCCATAGCCGGTATAGGTGACGATATTGAAGGCGACTGTCATCGAGTGACGGCCCCAGTCTGAGCCTAGGCCCGGTGCACCTCGGTCACTTTGAGGAGATCCGCCGCTATCAAAATGAAGCCGCACGCCGGTTTCAAACAGCTCACCTTCCAGCAAAGCTGGAATCACAAACAGAAATTGCAGCAAAGAGGCGATGAGCCCCGCTGCAATGCCTGCACAAATTGCGCTGACAAAAAGATTTTTAGTCATGATTTAGTGGCAGGGAAAAGCCATTGCGTGGCGTTGGTCATGAGCAGCGTCATGCAGTGCGGTTGCTTGCGCGTATCCGGATGCAAACAACAGGGTCAAACCTGTGATGAAGGCCAATGCGATACCAGTGGTGGCCGGCGTCGAAACAGCGATTTCTTTGGTTTCAGTTGTCATAATTCTATCTCCTAAACCTGTCACACCCGACAGGGGGTTGGTACATTTCGCAGGCCGGTCTCCTGGCTGGCGGCGTGATGGTCTGTCACCTTCCCGGTTTCCCAGTGGCATAATAACAGACCCAAACCGCTTACAGTCGCGGGGGCGGCTTTGGTTTTGGATCCCTGCATGGGTCACCCGCACCAAATTCCCGTTTCAGTTCTGAATGCTTTGCATCCGTCGAACACCTTACAAGTTTATCTCTGTCCTGCCTGCGCCCAATCGTCAAGAACGTTTGCGACATCCAAGTGCAGAGTATCGGCATTTAGGGCTAAGCGTGGCTGTTTTGCGCAGCTTTCCCGAGCTCTCCAAATAGGAAATATATTCACCCTAGATCATGGGATATGCTGAATCGTCACAAAACACCGTCACGGCCCAACATATTGTGGATAAGCCAGGTTATAACACAGGATACGGGCCCTCAGCGTTGACTCAGGCCACTTTGATTCGGCAAACTCGTTGAAATAGAATCACAAGGGTGAAAGCGGTGCGGTTTTCTAAATTACGATTGAATGGGTTCAAAAGCTTTGTAGACCCTACGGATCTGATTATTGCAGATGGATTGACCGGTGTTGTGGGGCCAAATGGCTGCGGCAAGTCGAACTTGCTTGAAGCTTTACGTTGGGTCATGGGAGAAAACCGGCCCACTGCGATGCGCGGCGGCGGTATGGAAGATGTGATCTTCGCAGGCACCGCCACCCGTCCAGCCCGAAATTTCGCCGAAGTCAGCCTGCAAATTGACAATACCACACGGCTTGCACCTGCCACGTTTAATGAAAGTGATCTGCTGGACGTGGTGCGCCGGATTACCCGCGATATTGGCTCCGCCTACAAAGCCAACAGCAAAGACGTGCGCGCTCGTGATGTCCAAATGTTGTTTGCAGATGCCAGCACCGGCGCGCATTCTCCGGCCTTGGTGCGTCAGGGTCAAATCTCCGAATTGATCAACGCCAAACCCAAAGCGCGGCGTCGCATTTTGGAAGAAGCGGCAGGGATCTCTGGGCTTTATGCGCGGCGACATGAAGGGGAGCTGAAATTGCGAGGTGCTGAAACCAACCTTTTGCGGGTGGATGATGTGATCGAGCAATTGGGCAATCAACTGTCGCAACTGGCCCGGCAGGCCAAACAAGCCGTGCGGTATAAAGAACTAGGGGCCAGCCTGCGCTTGGCTGAAGGATTTCTTCTCTATCGCCGGTGGAAAGAAGCCGATGAGGCCCGCTTCACTGCTGAGGAAGCATTAGGGACCGGGACTGTGACTGCAGCACAGGCAGAAATCGCTGTGCAAAAAACCATAAAGGCCCGCGAAATTTGTGAAGCAGCCTTGCCGCCTCTGCGCGATGAAGAGGCCATTGCGAATGCAGTCTTGCAGCGGTTGAACGTGCAAAAAGACACGCTTGGTGATCAAGAAAGACGTGCTGAAGACACAATCCGCACGCTGCAACAGCGCATTGCGCAGCTGTCTGCGGATATGGAGCGCGAAGAGGACCTTAACAAAGATGCTGGCGAAACCATTGCGCAGTTGCGTGCTGAGGCGACGGACCTCGATGCGACAGGGGCAGGTCATGCGCAAAAGGTTCAAAAAGCAGGTGGTGAGGCCTCGGAATCGGTGGCAGTGCTGCACAACCGTGAAACGCAATTGTCGGAGATTACCGAGGATGTGGCCCGCTTGGCCGCAAGCCATCAATCCGCCGAACGCTTTGTTGCGGACACCCAAAAACGCCTATCTAAGGCTGAAACAGATAAGACCGCAGCAAACTCGGCCGTGACACAAGCGCAGTCACAGGCCAACGGCGCAGCCACTGCTTTTCAAAAAGCCAGCCAAGATGAGGCCACTGCGATCAAGGCCGTGGCCGAGGCCGAAACCGCATTGGGCAAAGCTGAAGTGGAACGCGCAGAGTGCCAAGTTCAAGAGACCGTGGCCCGCGGCGCACGCGCTGAAGCTGAGGGTGTGGTCAATGCTTTGCAGGCAGAAGTCTCGGCATTGGCAAAGCTGGTTGAACGTGATCGTGCGCAGGGCAATCAGGTCTTAGATCAAGTGGATGTAAAAACGGGCTATGAAAAGGCACTGGGCGCCGCTTTGGCGGATGATCTTAAGGCGCCTGCAGTGAGTGTGGAGGGCCTGTCTGGCTGGGCTGAACTGGCGACCTATGATCGGGCGCCTGCCTTGCCAGATGGGATTGAAAGCTTTGGTCAATATGTGACGGTACCGGGGGTTTTAAATCGTCGGATTGCTCAAGTGGGGCTTGTCACAGCGGCTGAAGGACCACGGCTGCATGCGGTGCTTTTGCCTGGTCAACGATTGGTTAGCCTTGAGGGTGATTTATGGCGCTGGGATGGGTTTCGCGCTCAGGCCAAAGATGCGCCATCTGCGGCGGCTTTGGCTTTGGAGCAGCGCAACCGGTTGCAGGCTTTGCAGCAAGAGTTGAATTCCGCGCAGGCAACATCAGAAGTTGCACAATCTGCGCATCAAACCTTGGTGGCACAGATGCAGGCTTTGGCTAAAGCTGATCAAGAGGCCCGTGAGGCCAGACGTGCTGCCGACGGGATGATGGCAGATGCTGGGCGTGCGGTGTCGCGCGCCGAAGCGGAGCGCAATTTGGCGGGCGGGCGTGTCGAGGCGCTGGCGCTTGCAGTGACACGCCACGGCGAAGACGCTGCAGAAGCGCGGGTGCAACTGCGAGAAGCGCGAACTCATGTCCATGGCTTGGAAGATCTTGCTGTTGCGCGCGCCCGGGTTGAGGATGTGAAACTCACCGTTGAGGCTAGCCGGGTGACTATGATGAGCCGCCGGGCAGCCCATGATGAAGTACGCCGTGAAGGTGAAGCGCGTGACAAGCGAATAGCGTTTGTGACCAAGGATATAGACAGCTGGGCAGAACGGTTGGGCAATGCTAAAGTGCGAGCTGAGGAGTTGATGCTCCGCCACAAAAAAGCCGAAGTTGATTTGGGCGCCGCTATTGCTGAACCGGATAAGATTCGCGCTCAGCGCACTGAAATAATGCAAGCCTTGCAAGAGGCTGAAGGCCGGCGGAAATTGGCAGCGGATAATTTGGCTTTGGGCGAGACATATTTGCGTAATGCCGCAGATGCAGAACGCAACGCCGCGCGTCTGGCCTCTGAAAGCCGTGAATCTCGTGCCCGTGCTGAAGCGCGCGCCGAGGCGGCTGTTGAAGCCGTCACATTGGCGGGCGATCGCATCCGTGGAGAGCTGGAAACTGAACCGCAAACCTTGTTGGAGCAGTTGGAGATTGATCCTCTGAAAATGCCTCCGGCGGAACAGGTTGAGGCCGAAGTTGCACGCTTGCGCCGACAGCGTGATGCGCTGGGGGCTGTAAATTTGCGGGCGGAAGAAGATTCTTGTGAAGTTCAGGAGGAATTTGACAGCCTGTCCAAAGAGAAAGCTGATCTGGAAGAGGCAATTAAAACTCTGCGTGGGGGGATTGCCAGCCTTAACAAAGAAGGTCGTGAGCGTTTGCTGACCGCCTTTGACGAAGTGAATCGAAACTTTGGTACTCTGTTTTCACATTTATTCGGCGGAGGTGAGGCCAATCTGGTACTGGTCGAGAGTGACGATCCGCTGGACGCCGGGCTTGAAATTCTGTGCCAACCGCCAGGCAAAAAATTGTCGACCCTCAGCCTCTTGTCGGGTGGTGAGCAAACATTGACCTCCATGGCGTTGATCTTTGCGGTATTTTTGGCAAACCCTGCACCAATTTGTGTTTTGGACGAGGTTGATGCGCCCTTGGATGATGCCAATGTGACGCGTTTTTGTGACTTGCTCGATGAGATGACCCGCCGTACTGATACGCGGTTTTTGATTATCACCCACCATGCTGTGACCATGGCGCGAATGGATCGGTTGTTTGGGGTGACCATGGCGGAGCAGGGCGTTAGCCAATTGGTGTCTGTTGATCTCAAAAAGGCAGAGCAAATGGTGGCGTGATCTTTGCCCTGGTTAAATGCGGTTAAGCAGCTCTGGCGTTGGCCAAGCGTCAGATGGCAGGCCCAGCCTGCTTTGCTCAGCTTGCACCGCAGCACGGGTTTTTGAGCCCAGAATACCATCAACTTTACCCACATCATGGCCTCGCCCTACCAGCTTTCTTTGCAGATCCTTCATCTGGGTCCCATCTAGGCCTTGATCCGGGATGCGCGCGTCATAGACAGGCTCACCGGTCAAAAGCGTTGCGAAATAGGCGGCTGTGGTCACATAGGTCAAACTTTGGTTCCATTCAAAGTAAACGCTAAAATTGGGATAGGCCAGAAATGCTGGTCCCTTGTGGCCGACGGGCAGTAAGACTGAGGCTTCGCCCGCCGTGTCGTGCAACGCCCCATTGCGCGCCGTGATACCAAAGGATTTCCAGCGGGCCACAGGGTAAGCCTTATCAAGACCTGTCATCGACCAATCCAAATTGGCCGGTAGTTCAATTTCTTGCAACCAAGGCGCATTGGCCTGCCAGCCCAACCGATTGAGCATATGGCCGCCACTCATCAGTGCATCTGGCGCAGAATTTTGCAAATCAACCTGGCGATCATCATCGCCATCTGTACCGCTTTCAAGAATATCTTCTGGCAGCATTTGGATCATGCCAATTTCTCCGGCCCAAGCTCCTTGGGTGAGGACTGGATCAAATTCGCCTCGTTTGAACAGCTCAAGTGCCGCGAAGATTTGGGGCCTAAATAGATCTGGTCGGCGGCAATCATGGGCCAGAGTGACAAGCGAGTTCAACGTATTGAAATTGCCTTGATTGGCCCCAAAGTCGGTTTCAAAGGCCCAAAATGCCAGCAATACCCCCGGTGGAATGCCAAATTTTTGCTCAACCTTCTGGAAGGCCAGAGCGTATTTCGCAGCGTTTCTCGCAGCGTGGGTGAGGCGATTTTGTGAAATTAGAGCATTAGAAAAGGCTATGAAATCTTTTTGAAATACGCCTTGGTTGCGATCTGCTTTTAAGACTTTTTGGTCTTGGCTAACCTGATCAAAAAAGTTATTTAACAGTGTTTCTTTATATCCCAAGTTACGGGCATCCTGTTTCAGTACTGACACAAATGGGTCAAACTTGCCGCCACAATTTGCGGAAGTGGTTGTTGCCGAACAGGTGACGGCCAAGGTGAGCAAAAGGCGGCGCATCTAAATTCCCCAAGATCAATATCTGGAGTGTATTAGGCCCGTTTCAGAGCAAACATACAATGGTGAAGCTGAGTGCAAGCGCCAACATGCCGAACCAGGTGACCCATAAGACACGGATGGACTTGTCTATTTCCACTGGGCCGATATCTTTTCGGCCTACGGCATTTACCCAAGCAAACTCCTGCATCTTGCCCTCATAGCTGCGGGGTCCGGACAGGCTGATGCCCAAGGCATGGGCCATTGCCGCTTCTGGCCAGCCTGCATTCGGGGAGCGGTGCAGCTTTGCGTCTTGGATGAGGGTGTACCAAGGCGTTGCACAGCCTGTTAAGAGCCAAATTCCAAAGGCGGACAGGCGGGCAGGGATCCAATTGACAAGATCATCTAAGCGCGCTGCGGCCGAGCCAAAGTTGATATAGGTTTCGTTTTTGTAGCCGATCATACTGTCTGCTGTGTTGATAACTTTGTAGATGATCAAGCCGGGCAGGCCTGCGATTGCGAACCAAAATACCGGGGCCACGATGCCATCGGAGAAATTTTCAGCCGCGCTTTCAATGGCGCCGCGTGCAACTTGCGTTTCATCCATCGTCGCCGTGTCGCGCCCCACAATCATGGCCACGCTGCGGCGACCTGCTGAGAGAGACAGGCGCAGCGATTGCGCGACGTCTTGCACATGTTGCACAAGCGATTTCTGAGCCAGCAAAATTGCAGCCAGAATAATTTCAACCAAGGGCCCCAATAGGGCAAGCCCTGCGCCCAAAACCCCGGCTCCGATCACGAGACCTACAACCAAGATGACGCCTTTGACTGTTTGCCCTGGCGCATGGTTCAGCCAGCGGCTTGCTTTGGCGATGATATTGCCAATGATTACCGCAGGATGCGGTAGCCGTGACCAAAGCCAACGTGGCTCACCCATCAGAGCGTCCAAAATCAGAGCAAACACGAGGGTCACAGCGCAGCCTCGAGGCGCTGCCAGTCAGATTTCGGCGGCAGGCCGAGCCGGATCCATCTGTCGCTATAAGGGAAAATGCGGGTCCAAATATGAGATTTGGCCAGCTGATGCTGAAGGTCATGGGCATTGGCCACGTCATAGGTGCGAAACAAGGGGCAGTCACCCATCGGTCGGGCGCCTATTTTATTCATGATCTGGTCTAAACGGGTGGCGTCTTGCGCCAAGCTGTTGCGTGACTGCTCGGCCCAATCTTGATCTTTAAGGGCCACTGCTCCCACCCTGAGAGCCGTGCCTGAGACGGGCCAAGGCCCTAACCTCTGGCGCAGAGCGTCGATCAGCTCAGGGTCGCCAATTGCAAAGCCAAGCCGCAACCCTGCAAGGCCCCAGAATTTGCCGAAGCTCTTAAGCAGGATATGGCCCGGAAATGTCGCCTTGGCGATATGGCTTTGCGCGGGGGCTATGTCGCAAAAGCTTTCGTCAATTATCGTCAGATCAGCGGGTGCAATCTGTGCTTGAAAGGCACCGGTGGGGTTGTTGGGGTGCACAACGACCCGTGCTTGTGGCGCTTTTGCGTCCTCTTGTGGATCCCAGCCGTGAAAACGAAAGGCGGCTGCATGTTCATTATAGGTGCGCAGGGCAATCTCGACACGGCCCGCTGGGCGCAGCGACGGGATCTGAGCGATGGCTGAGGAACAGCCCGGCACGGCCAATACATCGGCAGAGGCAGGCACATTCCAAAAGTGCCGCGCGGTGGCGCATAGATCTGCGTCAGCGCCATGATCGGGCAGGGCGGTCCAATCGTTGAGCGCAAAGCTGGGAACGGGATAGGGCTGTGGGTTTATCCCGGTGGACAGATCAAGCCAATCCGAGCGCGCACCGCCGTACTGTGCAGCTGCCGCATCCAATCCGCCCCCATGATCACGCCCATTTCCTGCCATCAGTCCAGATCCGGAATCGGGGCCATGCGTGCGGTGAAATGGCCTTTCACCCCTTGAGGCCATTGCCGGTAGGGCACTTGACCGTTCTCAGACCCTTGATGCAGGGCGGCATATTGCACAATAGCTTCTGCATCTTCGACTGTGGGTTCGAATGTGCCCAGTACATGGGCCAACTTACCCGGTCCTTGCACCGCCACATTACAGGCGCGCACACAACCCATCATACAGGACACACGGCGGGTCTTGACCCCGGCCGCTTCGGCGCGCGTTTCTATGAGGTCAGCCAAGATTTCACCATCGGTCAGGGGCTGCGCCACTGGGTCCCAGTTTTCGCGTTTGCAGGTGTCACAAATGGTTATCCAAGATGTCATAAAATTCTCCGGCCGTTTGTTTGCTCTTGGCGGATTGTTGCGTTGGGTGCAAGAAGAACTCAAGCCATCTTGGATTGGTTAATGAATTATTAACCAATTTTGATGAAGAGTTAAGGAGCCATCTGTTGTAAACTTATTGATGAGTTCTGGAGTGCTATATGTCTGTATTGTTTGCAGAGAGTTATCCTCGGCGGGCGATAATTTGAACCGCCCATTTGAGCCAGTTGGGGATTAGGTGGTCCAGACCGAGTCCCATCAAACAGCCCTTAACGCATTGGTTCAGCTGGAATTTGATGTCATTGCCTTAAATCTCGGTCTTACGGGAGGCGTTGTGATGGTCTTGGCGGATTACGCCGCCTATCGCTGGCCGAAGACCCGGATCATACTTCTGACGCCGGTGGGTACAATCCGCGATGGGTCATTGTTTAACTATTCCCAATGTCTGCGCCTGCGTGCCAGCGGCGATTGGGGCTGAAGGTTTGGCGATCCTAATTGATCATTACAGTAAGTGACGCCGAGATGGCGCGGCGTTCGCCTATCTCGATGCCGTTTGTGAAGCCGATTAACGTCGAAAGGCTTTAGTCGCCTCTAGCATGAGGCAGGTGCCAGTCTAAAATAGGGTTGATCGGGATGATCCGATTTGGATTTATAGTATCATGGCTATAGTGATAATGGCGGATGGTGTGTTGCATATTCACCGTATCAGAGATGCCATCATATTGGTAAAGTTCGCGGGTATAGGCCCATAGATTGGGGTAATCTATGATGCGTTTTTGATTGCATTTAAAATGCAGGTGATAGACGGAATCAAAGCGCGCCAAGGTTGGAAAAAGCCTCCAATCGGCCTCGGTAAGCTGATGGCCCATCAAGTAGCGGTTGCTTGCCAGATGGTCTTCCAGCCAATTTAGGGTCTCGAACAAGGGCACAACGGCCGCATTATAAGCAGCCTGCGTCGTGGAAAATCCACAGCGGTAAACGCCATTATTAAACGTGTCATAGATGCGCCCATTGATTAGCTCTATGTCTGCCTGAAGGGCCGGGGGGTAAAAGTCTAAATCATTATCAGTCAACCCGTTGAATGCAGAGTTGAACATGCGGATGATCTCAGAGCTTTCATTCGACACGATCGTATTTTTCTGTTTGTCCCATAGGATAGGCACCGTTGCCCGACCGCTGATATTGGGATCGGCACGCAAATAGATGTCTCGTACGAAGGGCAGGCCAAATTGACGGTCCCCCGTGGCGCTCGCATCATCGGTTGCAAAGGTCCAGCCGTCGCTCAGCATATCGGGGTGTACCACGTCAAAGCTGATATGATCGGCAAGTTCTTTGATCTGACGAAAGATCATCGTGCGGTGGGCCCATGGGCAGGCATAGGATACATAAAGGTGGTAGCGGCCGCTTTCAGCTTTGAAACCGCCTGTCCCGCTGGGGCCAGGGCTTCCGTCAGCAGTGATCCAATTGCGAAAGCTTGAGGTAGAGCGCTCAAAGGCCCCACCAGATTTTCCGGTGTCATACCAAACATCATGCCAAACGCCGTCTACCAATTGTCCCATGGAAATCTCCTACTGTGATGCTTGAGTTTGGGCTTCTCTACACGAGGCGCAAAGCGCTGCATAGAGATCGGGGTGGAAACGACGCGGCGGAAAAGAGTATTGATAGAGAAATTCAAAATTATAAAACTAGTTTTATTGAATTAAGAGGATGTGACATGAATTGGGAACAATCTGCTCAGGGATTTGCGGCTATAGGTTCTGAAGCTCGGCTTCAGGTTCTCAAGGCCTTGGTCCGCGCTGGGCGCAGTGGGATGACCGTTGGTGAAATCCAAGAGGCCACATCCATGCCTGCCAGCACCCTGGCCCATCACCTGCGGTTACTGGCTGCGGGTGAGGTGATACATCAAGAAAAAATTGGCCGCAGCGTGATCAACCGCGCAGATTTTGAGCGGCTGGAACAATTGGCGCATTTTATTTTGTGTGAATCTACACAGAAGAGATTAAACCGGAAACATAAAGTCATGGCAAACCCGTCCTGTACACCAACAGCTCAAAGCGGGGGACTATTACAACGTCTCGTGACAGTCATCGTCGATAACTTTGGTGACTTTGGTCGCGGTGTTCGATCCCAGTAATACGTCAGGCATTGTGACAACCGTTGACCGAGCGTTCTGGAGTACGCTGCCTTATATTCTGATTGCTGTTGGCTTGATCGCCTATCTTAAGTCCATAGGGGCCGAGGTGATGATTGCTGCGGCCTTTGAAGGGCGTGAGATTAAAATGATAGTCATGACCGCGCTGATGGGAGGATTGGCGCCCTTTTGCTCTTGCGAGGTCATTCCGTTTATTGCCGCGTTATTGTCGCTTGGGGTGTTCGGAGGTGGTGTAATAAAATTAATGCGAGATCGTGGCTATCTGAGTGACATTCTGCGCCCCAAGAAATTGGGCGGCTGTGGCAGTGGCCCCGCGTTCTTTGAGGGTACGCCGATCTGGGTCTTTTGGGTGGCATCGGAACGACGCGCTGTCTTTAAGACTGAATTTACAACCAATGCCCTGTTTTTGACAAAATGGTTGATCATGGCCTTTGTGCTTGAGGCTTTGATGCTGTCTTTAGTGCCCTCTGAGTTGATTGCACGTGTCTTGGGAGGAGACGGGTTTCTGCTGGTGGTGATTGCGGCTGTGATCGGCATGCCGGCCTATCTCAACGGCTATGTAGCACCGCCGATATTGGCGGGTCTAATAACCCAAGGCATGGGCGCAGGGCCGGCCTTAGCCTTTATGATTGCAGGCTTGATAAGCTGCATACCGGCGATGGCTGCGGTCTGGAGTTTGGTCAAGCCACAGGTCTTTGCAGCCTACATTGGGTTGGGCTTAAGCGGGGCGATCATCGCGGGTCGGATCTTTGTGCTTATCATCTGATAGCGAAAACTGCTCAGTATAGGTCGTTTGTGTGAGCTGCGCGGTCGGGAATCCATTTGCTCTGCTGGGCGAGATAGCGTAGCACGGAGCCGAGACGACGTCGAAGGACCGGAGCGGAGCATGGCAAGGCATTGACCCAAACTGGGGGTGCTCACCATGATCGTCAGCAAACGCAACATATCTTATATGTTGTGGGCTCTTCGATAGCTATTTTGAAGGACCCGACCATGACCCGCATAGTGATAATATTAGCTTGTTTTATACCTGCGCCCGCGCTGGCCCATATTGGGCATGTTGGCGGTTTGGCAGGCCATGACCATTGGGTGATCGCAGCGGCGATTGCAGCAGCGCTTGCCGCTGCGGCTGTGGCAGCGCTCAAAGGGCGGGGCGCAGAGGCGTCCGAAGAAGCAGAGGCGTCCGAAGAAAACGAACCCGAATTGCAGGAGGCTTGAGATGAAAAAAATTGGTGTAATGATTTGTGGCCACGGGTCTCGCAGCCAGGTCGCGGTAGATCAATTCAGTGTCTTGGCTGAAAAACTTCCAGCGCTTCTGCCTCGCGATTGGGCTGTTGAATACGGCTATTTGGAATTTGCAAATCCCGTGATCCGCGACGGCTTAGACCGTTTGCGCGCGCAAGGATGTGACAAAATATTGGCTGTCCCGGGCATGCTGTTTGCTGCAATGCATTCCAAAAATGATATCCCAACGGTGCTCAACACCTACGCGGCCAAACATGGCATTGAGGTGAGCTACGGTCGTGAGTTGGGCGTTGATCCCAAAATGATCGCGGCTGCAGGTGCTCGGATCCAAGAGGCGTTGGATTCGGCTAATGCTGAGTATGGCCCGGTCCCTATGCATGAGACTTGTCTGGTGGTGATCGGCCGGGGCGCGTCGGATCCTGATGCCAATGGCAATGTTGCAAAAATCGCCCGTATGCTGCACGAAGGCATGGGCTTTGGCTGGTATGAAACCGGTTATTCTGGCGTGACCTTTCCGCTGGTGGAGCCTTGCCTACAGCACACAACCAAATTGGGCTACAAACGTGTTGTGGTCTTCCCTTATTTCCTCTTCTCCGGCATTTTGATTGACCGCATTTATGGTTTCACTGATCAAGTGGCGGCTGAAAACCTGGATATCCAGTTTGTAAAAGCCAAATATTTGAATGATCATGATCAAGTCTTGGCGACCTTTGCCGAGCGAATTACTGAGCAAGTGGGCGAAATTCCTCCACCAAACTGTGCCATGTGCAAATATCGTACGCAGGTCTTGGGCTTTGAATCTGAGGTCGGCGCGGTCCAAGAGTCGCATCATCACCATGTGGAAGGCCAAGGGGCCTCGGCCCCGGGCTCAAATGTGGAAGATTGCAAGCTTTGTGACAGTTTTTGCACCGGCCTATGTCGCCTCGAGAGTCAGGCCGCCCAGCATCATGATCACAGCCATGGCCATGCACATGGCCACGATCATAGTCACGACCATGTGCACGCAACCTATCCCCATGCAGACCATCCGCATGGGCCGGAAAGTGCCCGTAAAACACTAAAGAATTAACTGAGCCGATGGGCGTTTGCCCATTGGTCAAAACCTAAGGTTCACCGATGCGTCTCTACGAGAAAAATCCCAAGGCGATTTACGCCGAAAGCTTTGCCACGGTCGCACGGGAGGCAAGTCTAGAACGCTTTCCGCATGGCTTAGACATGCTGGCCACGCGGATTATTCACGCCTGCGGTATGGTGGATATTGCCGATCGTTTGGCTTTTTCCGAGCATGCATTCCCGGTTGGCGCTGCGGCTTTGGCTGCTGGTGCACCGATTCTATGTGATTGCGAAATGGTGGCGGCTGGTATCATTCGCCGCTATTTGCCCGCTGATAATCAGGTCTTGGTCACTTTGAACGACCCTTCGGTGTCCGACCGTGCAGCCCGCATTGGCAACACCCGTTCTGCTGCCGCAGTTGATCTTTGGGCAGAGCATCTTGAGGGGGCAGTTGTGGCCATTGGAAATGCACCAACGGCCTTGTTCCACTTGCTTGAACTACTCGATCAAGGAGCGCCGAAGCCTGCAGTTATTCTGGGTTTTCCCGTGGGCTTCGTAGGGGCTGCAGAATCCAAGGCGGAATTGGCCGCAAATGCACGCGGCTGTGAATTTGTAGCGCTGCGCGGTCGGCGTGGTGGTTCTGCCATCGCGTCAGCGGCGGTCAATGCCCTGTCTGCGGGCTTGCCGGAGCTGCAGCCATGAGCAGCGCATGGCTGCATATCGTGGGCATCGGTGAAGATGGCTTGGATGGGTTGGTGCCCGCCGCGCGTGCGGTGGTGGAGTCGGCAGAAGTTATCATCGGCGGCGAGCGGCATCACCAAATGGTCGGTATACATAGCGCTGAGCAGATGAAATGGCCGAGCCCCTTTGATGCCTTGATTTCTCAGTTGCAAACATTGCGCGGCAAACGCGTGGTGGTTTTGGCCACAGGTGACCCGCTTTGGTTTTCGGTGGGTGCACGTATTGGGCGGTCGATCGATCCGGCGGAGATTACCTATTACCCACAGATCAGCGCGTTCCAGCTGGCATCTGCGCGGATGGGTTGGTCGATGGCGGATGTCGAAGCCCTGACCGTGCATGGGCGACCTGTTGAGCAAATTATTTCCTTTATTCAACCTAATCAGAGGCTTTTAATTCTTACGACGGGCGGTCAAACCCCCGGGCAGATTGCGAAGTTTCTGGCAGATCGTGGGTTTGGGGCGTCAAAGATGACGGTTTTAGCAGCCATGGGCGGCGGGAACGAATTGCGCTTTGATGGCATAGCCGCGACTTGGGATCATGAGGTGCCCGCCTTCAATACCTTGGCAGTCGACTGTATCGCCGCACCAGATGCGGCTCTGTTGCCACGGGTTCCGGGCTTGCCCGATGAATTGTTCGAACATGACGGCACCATGACCAAACGTGAAACCCGCGCGGTCACCATTGCCAAGCTGATGCCGATGCGGGGCGCATTACTTTGGGATATTGGCACTGGTTGTGGCTCTGTTGCGGTCGAATGGATGCGTGCGGCACGCTATGCGCAGGCGATTGGCATCGAGCCACGGGCGGATAGGAGAGCTATGGCGGCTCAAAACGCGCTGGCACTTGGCACGCCCACGCTTGAATTGGTGGCGGGCACGGCCCCGGAGGTATTGCAGGGTCTTGCAGCTCCAGATGCGATTTTTGTGGGTGGAGGCCTGACCGATGGCGTGTTCGACGCAGCCTGGGCGGCGCTCAAGCCTTTGGGACGTTTCGTGTCCAATGCGGTGACGCTCGAAAGTGAGGCGATCCTGATGGAGTTGCATAAAAAATACGGCGGCGAGTTGGTGCGCTTGGCTGTCACCCGCGCCGAACCTGTGGGCCCCTATCGCGGCTGGAGGCCATTCATGCCGGTCACCCAATGGAGTTTGATCAAAAGATGAGTGGAATCTTATATGGTGTGGGCCTTGGGCCCGGGGATCCGGATCTCATCACCGTCAAATCTAGTCGGTTGATTTCGCAAGCACGGGTGATTGCTTACCCAAGTCTGGCTGGAGGGGAAAGCTTTGCCCGTTCAATCGCAGCTGACCTGATTTCACCTGATGCGGAAGAGATTGTGATGGATGTGCCCATGACCGTCGAGCGCGCTCCCGCGCAAGCGGCTTATGACATTGGGGCCAAGAACATTGCAGCCGTGCTGGATCGTGGTGAGGATGTGGTCTGCCTTTGTGAGGGCGACCCGTTTTTCTATGGCAGCTTTATGTATCTCTACGCACGGCTAGTGGCTGATTATCAGGTTGAAGTCGTACCAGGCGTGACCTCAATCACCACATGCGCCGCACGAGCTGGCATGCCCCTAGCGGCGCGCAATGAACGTCTCACCGTGTTGCCTGGTCCTTTGCCTGCTGAAGAGCTGCGTGCACGCATTGAAGGGGCTGAAAGTGTCGCCATCATGAAAGTTGGTAGGCATTTGAGTAAAATTCGTGCGGTGATAGCCGATCTCGGCCTCACCGATAAAGCCGCTTATATTGAACGCGCCAGCCTGCCGGATGAATTGGTTTGTCCCTTGGCTCAGGCACCCGAAACTGCCCCTTATTTTTCAATGATTATATTAACGAAAGGGGCCGATCCATGGCTCTAACTCCTGTTGTTCTGGCTCTGAATGCCTCTGGGTTGGCCACTGCGCAAAAGGTGGCTGCGGCCCTTGGCGCTCAGCTGCATGGCCGGGAAGGCCGTGTGGCGCAGGCGGATGCCTTTTTTGCCAATACGCTTGATCATGCGCGTGATTTGTTCACCGCGGGTGTGCCGATTGTAGGGGTTTGTGCCAGTGGGATTTTGATCCGTGCTGTGGCGCCGCTACTGGCCGATAAAACAACTGAACCGCCGGTGATTTCGGTGTCTGATGACGGTACGGTTGTCGTGCCTTTGTTGGGCGGCCACCATGGAGCCAACCGATTGGCCCGTGACATCGCTGTGGTGTTGGGGGGCACGGCTGCTGTGACTACGGCGGGGGATGTATCTTTGGGCGTGTCTTTGGATGAGCCTCCTCAGGGCTGGGCTTTGGTGAACCGCGTGGATGCTAAAGACGCTATGGCCGCTTTGCTGGCCGGTGGTGGCGCTGCAATTTTAGGCGATGAGAAAGCCAAGGCCTCTTGGCTTGCTGATTTGCCTGCCGGCGATGCTGTGCGTCTCACCTGTGGGATCGCGCCGCAAGTGGATTTGGGTCCACACCATCTGCAATTTGCCCCGCAGCAGGTCACCGTTGGTGTGGGGTGCGCGCGCAATTGCCCACCGCAAGAGCTGGAGGACCTGGTGCGCGCTGCCCTCTCGGATGCGGGTGTTTGTGATGCGGCAGTTCATTCAGTAAATACGATTTCTCTGAAGGCTGATGAGCCCGCGATCCTTGATTTGGCTGCCTCATTGGACGCGCCGCTTCGATTGTTTTCTGCCGTTGAATTGGAAGCTGAAACGCCCCGGTTGGCGACGCCCTCTGACGTGGTTTTTGCCGAAGTTGGATGTCATGGGGTGTCTGAGGCGGCAGCCTTAGCGCAGATAGGCTCAGATGGCACCCTCTGGGTGCAGAAGCGTAAAACGGCCAATGCTACTGTGGCGCTTGGCCTGTCGCCGGAGCCTATGACTTCACTGCAGGGCACGCCGCGCGGGCGTTTGTCGGTTGTGGGTATTGGCCCGGGGCAAGCGGCTTGGCGGACGCCTGAGGTGTCGCGCTTGGTTGCGGATGCGCAAGAGCTTGTAGGATACGGCCTATATATTGATTTGCTCGGACCTTTGGCCACTGGCAAAACCCGGTCAGATTTTCCATTGGGTGGCGAAGAGGCGCGGTGCCGCTACGCCTTAGAACAGGCAGGCCAAGGCAAGAATGTGGCGCTGGTTTGCTCTGGCGATGCGGGCATCTATGCCATGGGCGCCTTGGTGTTTGAACTTTTGGACCGCGCGCCGGATCAAATGGGTGTGAGCGATGCAGCCCGTCGGGTGGACGTTGTCTGTTCGCCGGGCGTGTCTGCCTTGCAAGGGGCTGCGGCTCGCGCTGGGGCGCCTTTGGGTCATGATTTTTGCACGATTTCCCTATCCGATCTTCTGACACCGCGCGATGATATCTTGCGGCGACTCAAAGCGGCTGCCGAAGGCGATTTTGTGATCGCTTTTTATAATCCTGTGTCAAAAACTCGCCGAACATTGCTGGCTGAGGCCCGCGATATTTTGTTGCAACATCGCCCTGACAATACGCCGGTGATGCTGGCCAGCTCACTGGGACGACCTGAAGAGCATATCCGCTATCGCAGGCTCGCTGATTTACAAGTGGATGAGGTGGATATGTTGACGGTGGTTTTGGTGGGATCATCCAATTCGCGCTTGGCGCAATTGGGCGAGGGGCCGCGTATGTTTACGCCGCGTGGCTATGCGCGCAAAATTGATGGCGATTTGGCTTCTGGCACACAAAGGAAAGACTCATGACGGTATATTTCGTAGGTGCTGGCCCAGGCGATCCTGAACTTTTGACTCTCAAAGCGGCCCGTATCATTGGACAATGCCCAGTCTGTCTCTATGCGGGCTCATTGGTGCCGATTGAGGTCGTGGGTTGTGCGCCGAAAGACGCACGGGTTTTGGACACAGCTCCGATGACGCTGGATGAAACTCATGCCGAGATTTTGGCTGCACACGCCAAGGGCCAAGATGTGGCGCGGGTGCATTCGGGCGATCCGTCTCTCTATGGCGCCATTGCCGAGCAAATTCGCCGTTTGCGCATAGTTGGTATTGATTATGAGATTATCCCTGGCGTTCCGGCCTATACGGCTGTGGCCGCTGCTTTGGGGCAAGAGTTGACAATTCCTGAGGTTTCTCAATCTATCATTCTCACGCGTATGTCGATGAAATCCACCTCCATGCCAGCCGGTGAAACTCTCGAAAACTTCGCCATTTCAGGGGCGACGCTCGCCATCCATCTGGCAATTCGCAATATGCGCGAAATTGAGCGGGTCTTGATTCCTCATTATGGTGCCGATTGTCCGGTGGTCGTGGCTTACCGAGCCAGTTGGCCTGATCAGATCATCATTCGTGGTACTTTGAGTGATATTCGCAAAAAAGTACGGGATGCCAAGATTACCCGTACTGCCTTGATTTTATTGGGCCCTGCTTTGAAAGAGCAGCAAGATTTTGTGGATTCTGCTCTCTATCACCCCGATATGGAACATGTGTTGCGCAATCGTAAAACACCGACGCCAAATATGGCGTAACGTAAATATAGTATTTCAATCGTTCCCTTGACCAAGCTGAAAAACCCGCGCAGGCTGTGTTTTGGGGAGATACTAATATGACGACATTTTTGCCAAAAGAAGTGGCCGACGGGCTGGAAGCTGCGCGCAAACAGGTGCTTCGCAAGAAAAGCCTCCTGCGGGTGCAGGCCGGATTGGAAACTTTGACTGTGCTGAAATATTGGGATGGTGGATTTTCCGTTGATCTGGAAGATGCGCCGAAGCTGCGTGGATTGGTTGATCTCTATGATGGCAGCATTCACCTGTATCAATGCCTGATCGTGGCCTCTGAAGAAGAGGACAGCGAGATGCGCTATGAATTCAAACGCAATACCCTCGCCGTTGAAAGCGCGCCTTTGGATTTCGAGCGCGCCGAGAACGCACCTGTGGCTTTGATTGGGCGCAGCTAGGACCCCCTGTCTATTGTAGGTCTGCGAAGGCGGCCTGCATGTTAGCCACTGCACGCTCAACATTCGCGCGGGCGGTTCCAATGTTAAAGCGCAGGAAGGTTTCACCACCGGTTCCAAATGTTGGTCCATAATTGGCCGCAATTTTGGCCTGTTTTTGCACACGGGCGATGACCTCATCTAGGGTCATTCCAGTGCCTGAGAAGTCAACCCAAGCTAGGTAGGTGGAGTCTAAGTTCATCGATTTCACGCCGGGGATCGCATTGATGCCTGCGTCAAATATCTGGCGATTGTCGTCCAAATAACGCATCAATTCGTCAACCCATTCCGCGCCTTGAGGTGAATAGGCGGCGGTGACCATATGCAGACCAAACGAATTAGGCGACAGACCAAGTCCTTGCATCCTTTTGGAAAAACGTGCCCGCAAGTCTGGGTCATCAATGATGACATTGCCGGAATGACAGCCGGCAATGTTGAAGGTTTTGGTGCTGGCCGTCATCATGATCAATCTGTTGGCGATGCCCTCGATCAATGCCATGGGCGTATGCTTGACCCCGAAAGTCAGATCATGGTGGATCTCATCACTGACTAAAATTAGGTCATGGCGCTTGGCAAATGCGGCGACTTGCTCCAATTCTGCGCGGCTCCAAACCCGTCCGCCGGGATTGTGCGGCGAGCAGAGGACCACCATCCGGGCATGGGCGGGCAGGGCGGCATCATAGGCGTCGAAATCCATTTCATAGCGGCCATCGTTGAGGCCCAAGGGCAGTTCAATGACCTCACGGTCATTGGCGTGGATCACTTTGGCAAAGGCGTGGTAGACTGGCGTGAACAAAGCCACACCGTCGCCGGGGGCCGTGAACGTATCCACGCACATGGCTGTACCATGGACCAAACCGTGGGTGGTGAATATGCCAGCGCGTGGCACATCCCAGCCATGGCGGTTTTTCATCCACCACTGAATGGCATCCAGATAAGGGCCATCACCGCCATAATAGCCGTAGATCCCGTGCTCGGTCATTTCAGTCAATTTGTCTTGCACGATCTGTGGTGGGCGAAAATCCGTATCGGCCACCCACATCGAAATCCCATCATCGGGGGAGACGCCGTAGAGCAGTTCCATCATATCCCATTTGCTTGAATGTGTATTGCGGCGATCGATATGCTCATCAAAGTTCATAATGTTTCCTAAATCTAATTGTGGTTAGGTTATCTTGGAGAGACGTGGGATCAAGGGGAAACGTTGCATTTGAGCTTAAAAGCATAAAATATGGCCAGCAACCCTGCCTTTGGAATTGCGCTGTGACGCAGGTTTGAATATCAGGTGAGCCATGACATTACGCCCCATATTGATCCACCCGGACCCCCGCCTGAAAAAGACAGCGTCCCCTATAACCGAGGTTACGGCCGCAATTGCCCGTCTGGCTGATGATATGCTGGAAACCATGTATGATGCACCCGGCATTGGTTTGGCTGCGCCACAGATTGGGGTGATGAGCCGCATGTTCGTGATGGACTGCGTGAAAGAAGAGGGCGATGCCCCCAGGCCCATGGTCATTATGAACCCAGAGGTCCTCTGGGTCTCCGAGGATCTGAGCACCTATGAGGAAGGCTGCCTGTCAATTCCGGAGCAATACGGTGATGTAGAGCGACCTGCATCGGTTGAAATGAAATGGTTTGGCCTCGACGGCCAAAGTCATCAGCAAAGGTTTGACAGGCTTTGGGCCACCTGTGCGCAGCATGAGTTGGATCATTTGAATGGCAAATTGTTCATTGATTACCTCAAACCGATGCGCCGCCAGATGATCACCCGCAAAATGCAAAAGCTGAAACGCGAGCAGGCCCGACCATGAGCCGCCGCATTGTGCCTTGGCCTAACCCTTGTTTGAAGGCCAAAGCTGAGCCTATCGTTGAAATCACACCGGAGATCACCCAGATCTGGCAAGATATGATTGTGGTTATGGAGGCGATGCCGGGCGTTGGTCTAGCCGCCCCGCAGCTTGGCATGGGCCTGCGTTTGGCCGTGGTGGATGCCTCCTCGGTACGTGGTCAGGTGCTGCGCATGGCCAACCCTGAAATTTTACATGTCTCTGCCAAACTTGAGGTGGGTGAAGAGGCCAGCCCTAATCTGCCGCGTGTATCAGCTCAGATCAAACGCCCGCGCGGTGTCACGGTCCGCTATATGGATGAGACAGGCGCCATGCAGGAAAAGGATCTGGTTGGGCTTTGGGCGCGCTCGCTACAACATCAAGTGGACCATCTGAATGGGCGGATGTATTTTGATAATCTGTCGAATCTCAAGCGCGATATGCTGATTAAAAAGGCCCGTAAGCTATGCGCGTAGTGTTCATGGGCACGCCGGAGTTTTCCGTCAACGCCCTCGAGGCTTTGGCCGCAGCAGGTCATGAGATTGTGGCGGTTTATAGCCAGCCCCCCCGCAAGTCAGGCCGGGGCCAAAAACTGCGGCCATCGCCTGTGCATCAGTTGGCTCAGACGCGCGGCTGGCCTATCTTCACCCCGGCAAACTTTTGCGGTTCCGCAGATGTGGCGGCTTTCGCAGGCCATGACGCCGATATCGCCGTTGTGGTGGCCTATGGGTTGATCTTACCGCAAGCGCTTTTGGATCTGCCCAAACATGGATGTTTAAACATTCATGCGAGCCTGTTGCCGCGCTGGCGTGGGGCCGCACCTATACACCGCGCGATTATGGCCGGAGACCAAGAGACTGGTGTGTGTATCATGCAGATGGACGCGGGGCTGGACACTGGTCCGGTACGCATTCGGCGCAGCTTGGACATTGGTGCCACCGAAATTACAGCTCAATTACACAACCGATTGGCGTTTATGGGCGCCGAGGCTGTGGTTGATGTTTTGGCAGATCTTGCGGGCCATGCCTGCGTGCCTCAGGTCGAGGACGGCAGCTGCTACGCTACTAAGATTGACAAATCAGAAGCCCGAATTGATTGGACCCGCTCTGCTGTCGAGATCGACCGTAAAATCCGTGGCTTGTCGTCCTTCCCGGGCGCTTGGTGCATGATGGGTGACCAACGGCTAAAGGTTCTCGCCTCCTGCCTGTCGGACGGTGCAGGCGTGCCGGGGCAGGTGTTGCAAGCCAGTGAAATAGCTTGTGGTGATGGTTCCGTTATTCTAACAACTCTGCAACCGGCCGGCAAAACAGCCCAAATCGTGGAAGTGTTTTTTCAGGGCCACTGCCTGCCGGAGCGGTTGGACTAGATCGCCTTTAGCCTGAGCTACCGGCTTCTTGTTCACGCCCAGCGGATCAAGCCAATGATTGCGGAAGCGGCATAAAAGACTTGGAGCAGCAAAAACGTCCAGCGGTGGTCGATGACAGCCCAGGCGGAGAACAGGCTGGCGGAAATGAGCAGCAAGGTGAAGCCGATAGTTTCGTTCCCAGTATTGCTTGCGATCAACAAAGCATAGACCATGGCCAGCACTGAGCCTGTAATTTCAAATATCGAGGTGAGTTTTCGGTTGTCCATGGTTTTTGCCCCAATTCAATACGGATTTACCCTTTAAAGGGAGCCATTCCAGCGCGGGCCAGTTCGTCGGCCAGTTCGTTTTCGAGGTGGCCTGCGTGGCCTTTGACCCATACCCAAGTGACCGCATGTTGGGCTTGGGCGGCATCGAGTTGCTTCCATAGGTCTTCGTTTTTCACGGGCTTTTTGGCCGCAGTTTTCCAGCCGTTTTTCTTCCAGCCAAAAATCCATTTAGTCACACCATCTTTGACATAAACGCTGTCGGTCACCACAGTGATAGTTGAGTGTCGTGACAGGGCTTCCAGTGCCGAGATTGCGGCCGTCAGTTCCATGCGGTTGTTGGTGGTCTCCTGAGAGCCACCTTTCAGCTCACGTTGTTTGGTGACGTCTGAGCCAAATTTGGCCTGTAGCACCACACCCCAGCCGCCCGGTCCCGGATTGCCGCTGCAGGCCCCGTCTGTATAGGCAATCAAACTACGCATGTGCTGTTACCATGATGAAAGGTTCTACATCTCCCGCAAGCCCAAGCTCTTTGCCCTCGCGTTGATAGGAGATGGTAAAGCCGGCTTGAGTGAGCACATCTGCAAGCTCCTCGGCGGAATAATAAGTATAAAACCGCCCCAAGGAGTCGCGTTTCTCACCGGTGCCAAGCTTCATACCAAGGTGCAAAATCCCTTCAGGGTTCAGGGCAGTGTGACAGGCTTGAATGTGGCGCGCAAAATCGGCGCGACTGGCATGTAGTAAAGAAAAATTGGCATAGACGCCGTGATAGGTGGCGCCCGTGGGCAGGGTGTCGAATGTGGCGAGCTGGGCAGATACACCCGGGTGCTTGGCCGCGGCGGCGACCATCTTAGCGCTGCCATCGGTGGCGTCCACCTGAAGGCCTTGGCGTGCCATCGCGGCCGCGGCCAACCCTGGCCCGCAGCCCAAGTCCAGCACACGCCCACCCGCAGGAATAGCGTGAATGAAGGCCAAAAGCGATTTGCTCGGCGGCGCTTGGGTGAGGCGTAGATAGTCTTCAATCTTTGCGTCATATACAGCAAGAGTTTGGGTGTCGGTCATGAAATAAGACTCTTCAATTGGGGCCAAATACCCGTTGCGTTCATAGGCGCTCTCATCAAGCGTCACGTAAAATGCGCGGCACTTTGAAGCTCACATTTTCTTGTGCGGTCTCGACGGTTTCCACGGTGACCTCATAGTGTTTTGAAAATGCGTCCACGACTTCTTGGATTAAAACATCAGGGGCTGAGGCGCCGGCAGTGATGCCCACGCTTTTGATTCCATCTAGGGCGCGCCAGTCAATGTCGGTGGCCCGCTGTACCAGCTGCGCATAGCAACAGCCAGCGCGAGAGGCCACTTCGACCAACCGTTTGGAGTTTGAAGAATTGGGTGCCCCCACGACGAGCAATGCATCCGACAAAGGAGCAATAGCTTTGACGGCCTCTTGGCGGTTAGTGGTGGCGTAGCAGATGTCTTCTTTGTGAGGGCCCATGATTTTGGGAAAACGCTTTTGTAGGGCGGCTACCATGCCGGCGGTGTCATCAACAGAGAGCGTTGTTTGGGTGATATAGGCCAATCGCGAAGCGTCGCGGACCTCAACCAACGCCACATCGGCCTCTGTTTCGACCAAAAGCACTTCGTCTTCGGGTAATTGTCCCATGGTGCCAACGGTCTCAGGGTGCCCCGCATGGCCAATCATGATCATTTGCAACCCGTTCTCATAATGACGCTCTGCTTCGATATGGACCTTGCTCACCAAAGGGCAGGTGGCGTCGACGAACACCAAATTACGCGCTTTGGCGGCATTAGGCACGGATTTTGGGACCCCATGGGCGGAAAAAATGACAGGGCGATCATCGGGGCATTGATCAAGCTCATGCACAAAGATTGCCCCCTGCACACCCAGGCTGTCGACCACAAATTTATTGTGCACAATTTCATGGCGCACATAAACCGGTGCACCCCATTTTTGGAGAGCCAACTCAACGATTTTGATGGCACGGTCTACGCCCGCACAAAATCCGCGCGGGGCGGCAAGGTAAAGTTTAAGCTGGGGTTTTGACATTATTGGATCCTTTGCCCAGCAAACTAGTTGTGCCGGGCAGGATCGTCCAGAGTGCTGCTCTTATTTATTCTGCTTCAGCAGGCGCACTATGATCATCGGTTTCGCGTGTTGGGCGTCCGATTACATCGCGTAGACCATCCAACTCAATGAAGTTGTCGCACTGGCGGCGCAGTTCGTCGGCAATCATCGGAGGTTGGCTGCGAATTGTAGAGACCACGGAAACCCGTACGCCTTGGCGTTGCACAGCTTCCACCATTGGGCGGAAGTCACCATCACCGGAGAACAATACGATATGGTCCACGTGTGGGGCCAGTTCCATTGCATTTACAGTCAGCTCAATATCCATGTTGCCTTTGATTTTCCGACGACCTTGGCTGTCGGTAAATTCTTTTGCGGCCTTTGTGACCATGGTGAAGCCGTTGTAATTCAGCCAATCGACCAAAGGGCGGATTGGCGAATATTCATCGTTTTCGAGCAAAGCTGTGTAGTAAAATGCGCGCAGCATTTTGCCACGGCTCATGAACTCTTGGCGTAGTAATTTATAGTCAATGTCAAAACCAAGGGCCTTGGCTGCCGCATATAAATTTGCGCCATCAATAAAGAGCGCCAAGCGTTCGTCGCGGTAAAACATACTAAATATATCCTTTTTAAGTACCGTTCAGCGCTAGCCGTGATAGTATTGGAAACGGAAAATTTAGGATAGTCAGTAAAATAAGTCATGTAAATGTCGCAAATGCAAATTAGTGTACAACATAGCAAAAAAAGAGTTTTAGTCGCACTTGGTGGTAATTTACCGTCGTCGGTTGGTCCGCCGCGGGCGACTTTGGGCTGTGCACTGGCAAATCTGCGCTCACTTACGAATACTGTCATGCGCAAAAGTAAGTATTTTGTTACCCCGTGTTTCCCTGCAGGGTATGGCCCGGATTATGTGAACGCGGCCGTTGAATTCAACTTTTCTGGCGAATCACATGCGCTTTTGCAGATTTTACACGACATTGAAGCTTTGTTCGGCAGAGCCCGCGAGTCCAGATGGAGTGGTAGGGTTTTGGACCTCGACTTGCTGGCTTTTGGAGATGCTGTTGCCCCTGACATGGATGGTTACAGTAAATGGCGCGACAAACCGCTTGCCCAACAAATGGAGCAAGCACCGCAGGAACTGATCCTGCCGCATCCGCGCATGCAGGATAGAGCCTTTGTTTTAGGGCCTTTGATGGATATCGCGCCAGATTGGCGGCACCCGGTGTCAGGGCGAACAGTGCGTGAAATGTTCGCCAGTTTACCTGCGGGTGATCGCGAGGCCCTACAACCCATTTCAGAGCCTTAAAGGCGCATTTCATCCTTGCGTTTCCTTGCATTCACTCCTAAATAGCTAACTTCAATAAAGTTACAGGAGAGCAGACATGGCGCGTGTCACAGTTGAAGATTGTGTAGACAAAGTACCAAATCGCTTTGATCTGGTTATGCTGGCGGCTCACCGGGCCCGTGAGATTGCCAGTGGGTCCCCCGTGACTGTAGATCGCGATGATGACAAAAACCCTGTCGTTTCCTTGCGTGAAATTGCCGAAGAAACTCAGATTGTAAGCGATTTGCTTGAACGCCTGATTGAAAGCAATCAAACTCAAATCGAAATCGATGAGCCGGAAGAAGATTCCATGGCTTTGTTGATGGGTGGTGAGCCCGACAAACCAGCCGAAGATGATTTGAACGATGAAAAATTGCTGCGTGCTTTGATGGAAGCTCAAGGCCAACGTTAAGGAAATGGGCGCATGATAATTGCCGATGACCTAATCGGTCTGATCCGCGCTTATAACCCGTCGACAAACGCCGAACTCATAACCAAAGCTTATAATTTCTGTCTTGCCATGCATGAGGGGCAGATGCGTCGTTCTGGCGAGCCCTATTACACGCACCCTGTTGCTGTGGCGTGTTTGCTGGCCGATCAGCACCTGGATGATGCTTCCATCATCACAGCGCTTTTGCACGATACAATTGAAGACACCAAAGCTAATTTTGCGGATGTGGAGCGGTTGTTCAGCCGTGAAATTGCTGAACTTGTGGATGGTGTGACGAAGATCACCAATCTTCAGCTATCTTCCAACGTTACGAAGCAGGCCGAAAACTTCCGTAAGCTGATCATGGCCACGTCGAAAGATATTCGGGTCACTTTGGTCAAATTGGCAGACCGCTTGCACAATATGCGCACAATCCGCTCGATGGCGCCGGAAAAGCAACAACAAAAAGCCCGTGAGACCATGGATATCTACGCGCCGCTTGCGGGCCGGATGGGGATGCATTGGCTGCGGGAAGAGCTTGAGGATTTGGCGTTCCAAGTCTTGAACCCTGAAGGGCGTCAGTCAATCATCCGCCGCTTTATTAAGTTGCAAAATGAAACTGGCGATGTGGTGGAGCAGATCAACGGCGATCTCCTGTACGAGATGGACCGCGCCGGAATTGCGGCAGAAATTCAAGGCCGGGCCAAAAAACCCTACTCGATTTGGCGTAAGATGCAGACCAAGGAGCTGTCCTTTTCGCGCCTGTCGGACATTTATGGATTTCGCTTGATCGTCGGAGATGAAGCTGATTGCTACCGTGTGTTGGGGGTGATCCACCAACGCTGGCGTGCGGTTCCGGGGCGTTTCAAAGATTACATCAGCCAGCCCAAAACCAACGGGTATCGGAGTATTCACACCACCGTCTCTGGCCGAAATGCGCGCCGCGTTGAGGCGCAAATACGGACCAAAGCTATGCATCAGGTGGCGGAAAAAGGGGCTGCGGCCACTTGGTCCTACCGTGACGGTGAGCGGGTTGAGAACCCATTTGCCCTTGATCCCTCAGCTTGGATTGCGTCTCTGACCGAGCGATTTGGCGCTGAGGGGGACGATGGAGAGTTTTTTGAGGCATTTAAACTGGAAATGTACACTGATCAGGTATTTTGCTTTACGCCAAAGGGTGAGGTGATCAAGCTGCCGCGCGGGGCCACACCAATTGATTTTGCATACGCCATCCACACCCGTATTGGTTCGGCTTGTGTTTCGGCCAAGGTTGATGGCATTCGTGTGCCGCTTTGGACGCGCCTGCGTAATGGTCAATCTGTGCAAATCATCACAGCGGAAGGCCAAACCCCGCCCGCCAGCTGGATTGATATCGCAGCGACGGGCCGCGCCAAAACGGCGATTCGGCGTAGTCTGCGCGAAGTGGACCGCGACAAGTTTATCAATCTGGGGCGTGAATTTGCCCGGGTTGCTTTCGAGAACGTGAATAAAAAGGCTACAGATAGGGCCTTGAGTACTGCGGCAAAACATTTTGGCTTGCCCGATGCGGACGAACTTTTGGCACGCCTCGGTAGTGCCGAGATCGCGGCACGTGAAGTGGTGGCTGAGCTTTATCCGAACCTAAAAGTGCGCTCCACTGATGAAGTCGTTTCAGCCCTTGCTGTGATTGGTTTGGAGCCGGGACAAAATTTTACCCATGCCACCTGCTGCCACCCTTTGCCCGGTGAGCGCATTGTTGGTATTACATTCCGAGGGCGGGGGGTTGTGGTACATACAATCGATTGCCTCAATATGCTGCTTTATGAAACCCAAATGGATCGCTGGTTGGATTTGGCCTGGCATGATGGACAGCATGCCGTGACCCATCCGGCGCGCATTGAAGTGACCATTCGGAACGGTGCTGGCGTGATGGGCCGTATCTGCACTTTGATCGGTGATCAGAAGGCCAATATCTCAGATATGCATTTTATTGATCGTAAGCCGGATTATTTTAAACTGATCATCAATTTGGAATTGCGGGATGTGTCACAATTGCACATGGTGCTAACGGCGTTAGAGGCAGAGAACGAAGTGGCAGAGGTGAGCCGGCATCAGGATCCCAAACTGGGTAAAAATCAGGGTGCGTTTGAGGGAGAGTGGGACAAAATTGGTATTTAGACGTCGCGACAGACGTGGAGTAGGCAGAGCGCTTTGGGAAGGTATATATCCCAAGGGCGGGTGGAATCGAGCCTATATCTATGTCAAGCATCGCTTGCGCCGGCTGCCGGGCACTCCGGAACAAATTGCCCGTGGCATTGGCATCGGTGTTTTTACGGCATTCAGCCCGTTTTATGGCCTGCATTTTTTGGTTGCTGGACTGCTGGCGGTTTTGTTTAGAGCCAATGTATTGGCCTCACTGCTGGGAACATTCTTTGGCAACCCTCTGACGTATATTCCAATTGGGGCTGCGGCCTTGGGCACCGGTTACGCGATGCTGAGCCTACGAATGGACAGTGAATTGCATATAGGCTTTGGTCAGATGTTCATCCGCGCTTTGTCTGAACTTTGGTATAATTTCAGAGCAATGTTTACCGTAGCGCAGGCCGATTGGACCTATCTGATCGAGTTTTGGCACACAATATTTTTCCCATGGCTTGTGGGCGGTGTGCCGCCGGGAATAATCTCGGGGGTTGTGGCCTATTATATTTCCGTGCCAGCAATTCGTGTGTACAAAAATCGCAGAAAAGGCCTGTTGGCCACGAAATTGGCAGAGTTGCGCAAAAAAGGTTTGCTCAAACGCGATGAAAATTCTGGGCTCTGATCCTGTTGTAGAAAGAAATTTTGATGGCAATGAAGCAACGTCTTGGCGTAAATATTGACCATGTGGCCACGTTGCGCAACGCGCGCGGTGGCGCCTATCCTGATCCGGTGCGGGCGGCTTTGATGGCTGAGGCTGCTGGCGCTGATGGCATTACAGCGCATTTGCGTGAAGATCGCCGCCATATCAGAGATGCGGATATTGAAGCTTTGATGGCAGAGTTGACCACGCCGTTGAATTTCGAAATGGCCGCCACCTCAGAAATGCATGCTATTGCTCTGCGGTTGAAACCTCATGCGGTTTGTATCGTGCCAGAAAAACGCGAAGAATGCACCACCGAAGGTGGCCTTGAGGTTGCGGCGGACCAGAGCCGTTTGACTGATTTTATTGCACCACTTGCACAGGCCGGGTGCCGTGTGTCGCTGTTTGTTGCTGCCGATGAGCGCCAGTTGGAAGCCTGCGCGCGGGTCGGGGCTGCGGTTGTGGAATTGCACACTGGCGCTTATAGCGATTTTCATGCCGAGGGACATACACTGGCCGCAACTGATGAACTGGCGCGGATCACTCGCTGTGCCGCTTTTGCCGATGATCTGGACCTTGAAGTGCATGCCGGCCATGGCCTGACCTTTGACAATGTGGCCCCAATCGCGGCTTTGCCGCAGGTGGCAGAGTTGAATATTGGGCATTTTTTGATTGGTGAAGCGGTGTTCATGGGCCTCGCATCTGCGATTGCAGAAATGCGCCGCCTGATGGATGATGCCAGCGCATGATCCTTGGTATCGGAACAGATTTGGCGAATATCGAGCGCATTCAAGGCACGCTCGACCGCTTCGGGGATCGATTTAAAAACCGGGTTTTTACGGCAGTCGAACAAGCTAAGGCGGAGTCGCGTAACGATGTGGCTGGCACCTATGCCAAACGTTGGGCGGCCAAAGAGGCCTGCTCTAAAGCCTTGGGAACGGGTTTGGCCATGGGCATCAGCTGGAAAGATATGGCTGTCACCAATATGCGCACGGGCCAGCCGGTGATGGCGGTGACAGGCTGGGCGGCGGAGCGTTTGGCGCAGATGACGCCCGAAGGACATACGGCAGTGATCCATTGCACTTTGACCGATGATCACCCTTGGGCACAGGCTTTTGTGGTGATCGAGGCTCGAGCGGTTGGGGCTGTGCCAACTTGACTCTGGACGGCAAGCCCCTCACATACCCCTAAACCAGCCTTTGAGGATATTATGGACGAAATCGAAGAAAAGAGCTTTGTGGCAAGTGCCGTAGAAACCATTAAAACGATTGTCTATGCGCTGTTGATTGCGGGCGTGTTCCGCACCTTGTTTTTTCAACCGTTTTGGATCCCTTCAGGTTCGATGAAAGACACGCTTTTGATCGGTGATTTTCTGTTCGTCAATAAGATGGCTTACGGCTATTCCTATGCCTCCTGCCCTAAGATTCAAATTCCTCGTTTTGGCGTGAATATTGATGCAGATGATTTCTGTGGCTTTTTGAAAGATCGCGAGATGCGGATCCTAGGTGGTGAGCCAAAACGTGGCGATGTCGTGGTGTTTCGTCACCCAATCACTGGCTCCGACTACATCAAACGGCTGATCGGTTTGCCGGGTGATAAAATTCAGATGCAGGCTGGAGTTTTGCAAATCAATGGCACGGCGGTTGGAATCGAACCGACGATTGATTTTGGAGAGACCTATGAGCCGCAAGGCTCTCAACGCAATCGTCCAATCTGCGCCAATGGAGCGGTGGGTCTGGGTGCGAATTGCATCAAGAAAAAATACATTGAGACGCTGCCAAATGGCGTGTCATATGGGATTTTGGATACGTTTGATCAAGACGCAATGCAACTGGGTGGTCGGATGAATGTGGACAGCACCAAAGTCTATTCAGTGCCTGAGGGGCATTTCTTCTTCATGGGCGATAATCGCGACAACTCCTCTGACAGCCGTGTGCCTCAGACCATTGGCGGTGTGGGCTTCGTGCCGATGAAAGATATCGTTGGCCGTGCGGATCGTATTTTGTTTTCCTCCGCTGGCAGCTCAATTCTCGCTTTCTGGACGTGGCGCAGTGATCGTTATTTCAAGGCCGTTAACTAGATGGTGATTTTGATACAGTGCGCAGTATGATCAAACTCTCCGCAGATTTACGCCAATTCTCGGCTGATATTGGGTACAAATTTAAAGACCCCGGTTTGCTGGTCACCGCTCTCACACATTCGAGCATGTCCTCCACCACCCGTTCTAACAATGAAAGGTTGGAGTTTTTGGGTGATCGTGTGCTGGGTTTGGTGATGGCTGAGGCTTTGTTGGATCTAGACAACAAAGCCAGCGAGGGCCAATTGGCGCCGCGGTTTAATGCTTTGGTGCGCAAAGAGACCTGTGCCGATGTGGCGCGCTCAATTGGCGTGGGTGACATGCTCAAACTGGGCCGCTCGGAGATGATCAGCGGAGGCCGGCGCAAAGAAGCGTTGCTCGGCGATGCTATGGAAGCTTTGATTGCGGCAGTATATCGCGATGGTGGTTTCGCTGCGGCACAAAGCTTGATACTGCGACTATGGAACACGCGGATCATATCGGTGAAAGCCGATGCGCGAGACCCTAAGACAGCCTTGCAAGAGTGGGCACAGGCCCGTAAAGGCACGCCGCCTAAATATGTTGAACTGTCCCGTTCTGGCCCGGATCACGCGCCACTGTTTGAGATCGAAGTACAATTGCATTCCGGTCAAGTGGCGCAAGCTAAGGCCGGATCAAAACGCCAGGCTGAACAGGCCGCGGCACAACTGATGTTGGAAAGGTTAGGGGCATGAGCACACGCGCCGGATTTGTGGCCCTGATTGGGGAACCGAATGCAGGAAAATCAACCCTGCTCAATCGTATGGTCGGGGCTAAAGTCTCAATCGTCACTCATAAGGTGCAAACCACCCGCACACGTATTCGCGGCGTGGCCATCGAAGGCAACTCGCAGATCGTTTTTGTTGACACCCCCGGAATCTTCCGACCCAAACGCCGTTTGGATCGTGCTATGGTTAAATCAGCATGGGGTGGGGCTGCGGATGCGGATCTTACGGTCTTCCTGATCGAAGCTCACCGTGGAGTGACTGAGGGCGTAGACGGCATCATGGAAGCGCTGAAAGACCTGCCCAAGGGCAAGGCCATCGCGCTGGCCATCAATAAAATTGACAAGGTGCATGCAGAAGAACTGTTGGCGCTGACCAAAGCAATGAATGAGGCGTTTCACTTCGTTGAGACCTTCTTGATCTCGGCAGAAAAAGGCCATGGGTGCGATGCACTCAAAACTTGGATTGCGGGTGAAATTCCTGAAGGTCCATGGCTCTATCCTGAAGATCAAATTGCCGATTTACCCCTTCGCATGCTGGCGGCTGAAACCACACGCGAAAAGCTAACCCTGCGTTTGCACCAAGAATTGCCCTATCAGTTGACGGTGGAAACCGAAGCTTGGGAAGAGCGAAAAGATGGATCATGTAAAATCGATCAGCTGATTTATGTGATGCGTGATGGCCATAAGGGCATCGTTTTGGGCAAGGGCGGAGAGTCGATCAAAGCGGTCTCCACCCAAGCGCGTGCAGAATTGGAAGTGTTTTTGGGCCGGAAGGTGCATCTGTTCTTGCAAGTTAAAGTGCGGCCCAATTGGCTGGAAGAAAAAGAACGTTACATGGAAATGGGCCTCGACTTTCGTGATGGAAACGAATGATCCGGCTTACCAGTGATATTTGGGTCTCGGCCTATCTAACCCGCCTACGCCTTGTCAATATTCAAGCTTTCGTTGTAGCGCGCGGCGATGCAACTGCGGGCGCTGTACTGGTGAAGCTAAACACTTTGGACGGTAAGGGAAGAGTGTTTCAGAGGTCGTTCGATATGACCACTGGTGCACGCAATTGGATTGAGCTGATCGCTGGAGATGAGCCGGAACTGGATGCAGCCATCACCCGTCAACGCAGTTACGATCCCGATCTTTGGGTGATTGAAGTCGAAGATCGCGCCGGTCGGCACCTGCTGGGCGAGCCGGGATTGAGCGAGTAACCCCCGCTAGTTTTCTAATAGCTTAACATTGACTGACGGTCTGGATAGACTATCCAAAAGACATGCCTAGCGGCGTTCTTGGTTGAAAATCGGGGTCTAGATAGTGATCGAATGGCGTGATGAGGGGGTTTTGCTGGCGGTGCGAAAGCATGGTGAGAATGCTGTGATCATTGAAGTCTTCACGGAAAACCATGGTCGTCATTCCGGGGTTGTGCGCGGTGGTGCTGGGCGTAAGCAGACGCCAGTTCTACAACCCGGTGGACAAATTGAGGTGGTTTGGAAGGCGCGCCTTGAAGAACATCTCGGTGCCTTTAGCGCTGAGCCATTGCGCAGCCGTGCGGCCCAAGTAATGGCAGATCCTCTGCCGCTTGCGGGTTTGACCTCGACTGTGGGCCTTCTCAGTTTTTCATTGCCAGAACGTGAAACCCATCCTGCGCTTTATAAATCCTCCGTCAGCCTGCTAGATCTCATGTGCGTCACTGATGCTTGGCCCCTGGCGTATTTACATTGGGAAATTCAGCTGTTGGAGGTTTTGGGCTTTGGCTTGGATCTCACTTGCTGTGCAGTCTCGGGCACCACAGAGGACTTGGCCTATGTTTCCCCAAAGTCTGGGCGCGCGGTGGCAGCGCACCATGCCGGACGTTGGAAAACTCAGTTGCTGCCCTTGGTGCCTTGTATGATCGGCGACAGTGTCGCCAGCAACGCCGAGATCGCAGAGGGCCTGCGCACCACAGGGCATTTTTTGGAAAAGTGGCTGGCGCCGTCATTGGGGTATCGTGCTTTACCCTTGGCGCGTCGTCGGCTGGTTGAGCGCATGTTCCGGATTTCTGCTGTTTAGAACGTGGCCCAAGTAGCTAGTGCGACAACCAACAGCACGGATAGGGCCATGATGATATTGATCCCGCGTTGCAACTTTGCCGATAGATTGAGCCGCTTTAGGGATACTCCAAAATAAACCCATATTACGTGAATTGGGATCCAAATGATATTGAGGATCACAAATTTTATGGTGACCTCGGTCCAATAGTCTTCAGGATAAAGTGGGAAGCCTGTGAGCAGGGCTGTGAGAACGGCATAGGCCTTGGGGTTGATTGGCTGCAACAATATGCCAGCCACGAGGCCTGGTGCACGGGCAGTCTGAATAAAGGAAATTTTTGATCCTGCCATTGCAATACTACATGCCAAATAAAATAAATAGCAACATGATAGCAGCATCAATGTGAGACGTAGCCAAGGGTTGGCCAACACAACAGCCGATAGCCCTGCAGCGACAAACACGAACACAAGGGCCTGCCCGATGCAGAGCCCCGCAATATAACGCAACCCCGCTCGTGCTCCAAATCCCGCACCAACTCCCGCCGCTGACAGCACGCCAGGTCCAGGAGTGGACAACATCAAGACAATCGCAAGCGCAAAGGTAATCATAGGCTCTAACTATTGTTAAAATTTTGACGTGGCCAGAGATAACCGTAATAAGACGGAAAATTACTACCGCGGTGAAGTCCTGTCCCGGTGTCCCATTAAACATATTGTTATTGTGAAACCTTCTCGATGCGCTAAAATAGTTTTTCAATTTGGGAGAGTTCGATGAATAAGACTGTTGTGATCAAAGAATTTGGTGGTTCTGATAAGCTGAAAATAATAGACATGCCGGTAGGGAACCTAGCGGAAGGACAGGTGCGCATCGCTCATAAAGCATGCGGTTTAAATTTTATAGATGTTTACCAGCGTTCTGGACTTGCTCCGTTGAATTTACCGCAAGCTTTAGGCATGGAGGCAGCGGGCATCATTGAGGCTGTGGGTGAGGGTGTTACGCATCTTAAAGTTGGTGATCGCGCAGCTTATGCGTCGATGCCTCCAGGGTCATATTGTGAGCGGCGCGTCATGCCTGCTGCGCAGGTTTGTCCATTGCCTGACGGAATCAGTTTTGAGCAAGGGGCTGCAATGATGTTGCAGGGTATGACTGTGCAATATTTATTTCACCGAACGACGCCATTGAACGCTGGAGACACTGTCTTGTTTCATGCCGCCGCTGGTGGCGTGGGTTTGATAGCCTGCCAATGGGCTAGATCCGAAGGTATCACGCTGATAGGTACGGCCGGCACAGATGAAAAATGTCAGCTCGCATTGAAATATGGCGCGACGCACTGCATAAATTATAACACTGAGAACTTTGAAGAAATGGTTCGTGAATTGACTGGCGGACACGGTGTTGACGTGGTGATGGATTCTGTTGGGGCTTCCACTTTTGAAAGTTCACTTAATAGCCTCAAACCTCTAGGCATGATGATCACATTTGGCAATGCGTCAGGTCCGGTTCCGCCCTTTAACCTCGCACTACTTGGGCCAAAAGGATCTTTGAAAATTACCCGTCCGACATTGTTTACGCATATTGCTAGCCACGATGATTGTCAGGATATGGCGCGGCATTTGTTCTCCAAAGTGATTTCTGGAGAAGTTGAGATTGTTATTGGGCAAGAGTTTGCATTAGCGGATGTTCAAAAGGCGCATGACGCGCTTGAAGGCCGCGCAACTACTGGGTCAACAATTCTGACTGTCTAGGCGCCATTTAAATAATCAATGCGGGCGGGATTATTCATATCTCGCCCACATGGCTTAATAGGATCTTGGCAGTTCGAGGGTGTGTTCTGCTAGGTAGGATAGGATCAGGTTCGTTGATATTGGCGCCACTTGATAAAGCCGTGTTTCTCTGAATTTTCGCTCGATATCATATTCCTCAGCGAAGCCAAAACCACCATGGGTTTGCACTGCAACATTGGCTGCCTCATTTGAGGCATCCGCAGCCAGCATTTTCGCCATATTGGCCTCAGCACCTGGATTTTCTCCAGATTCGTAAAGTGTCAGAGCCTCTCTGACCATCAACTCGGCAGACCGCATGTTGGCATAGGCTTTTGCAATTGGAAATTGGATCCCTTGGTTTTGCCCTATTGCTCGGCCAAATACGCTGCGTTCTTTGGCGTAATGAACTGCTTTGTCGATAAACCATTTAGCGTCGCCGATACATTCAGATGCAATCAAAATACGCTCAGCATTCATGCCTGATAGGATGTAGCTAAAACCTTTGCCTTCATCACCAATCAGATTTTCCACAGGGACACGAAGATCATTGAAAAATACTTCGGTAGTGGCATGGTTCATCATGGTGCGGATTGGGCGGATCGTTAGGCCGTTGCCGATCGCTTCGCGCATATCTACTAGAAGAACGGAAAGGCCTTGGGTTTTTTTCATACCTTCGACCAATGGGGCGGTACGGGCCAATAGGATCATAAGATCGGAATGCTCAGCGCGACTGGTCCAGATTTTTTGACCATTGATTACATAGTGATCCCCATCCAACTGGGCTGTGGTTTTCAAGGCACCAGTGTCGCTTCCTGAGGTGGGTTCGGTCACACCAAACGCTTGCAGGCGTAAGGATCCCTCTGCGATCGCAGGTAGGTATTGCTGTTTTTGCGAATCGGATCCATAGCGCAGGAGCGTGCCCATTGTGTACATCTGCGCATGGCAGGCCCCGGCATTCCCACCAGACTTGTGAATTTCTTCCAATATAGCCGCACCTGCAGGCAGCGGCAGGCCGGAGCCTCCATATTCTTCTGGGATCAAAGCCCCTAGCCACCCTGCTTGTGTTAGGGCCGTCACAAATTCTGTTGGATAGCCCATCTCACGATCCAATGCCCGCCAATAGCTGCCGGGAAATTGCGCGCAGAGCTTGGCTATGGCATCGCGGATATCATCGTAGGGATTGGCAGGGTCGTTCATTGCGTGTTCCTCAAAGATTAGCTTGATAGGTAGGTGGCGAAAGACAGTATGACAAGAAACAGTATACTAGATCCCAAATATATATATTTGCACCAATCACGCATAATTTTGGGTACCATCGGCTTCGATTGATATGCCTCCGGTCGAATGAAACGCGCAAAGGATAGCCAAAAGTGTCTAGCTCTGGGCATAGCGCATCAAGTGATGGTCCTGATCGCCCCATTCATGATCAATCATCACCAATCTTTTAGCAAAATGTCCTAGATCATATTCCCAAGTCATCCCGATACCCCCATGTAGCTGAATGGCTTCTTCGGCTACATAGCAGCCTATACGGCCAATGGAGTATTTCGCCGCAGAGATCGCGCGATTGCGTTCATCCGTTGGGGCGTCTAAGTCTTTCGCTGCATTGGTGACAGCTGATTTGGCCTGTTCAATTTCTAAAAGCATTTGAGCGATGCGATGTTGCAGGGCCTGAAATTTGCCAATTACAGTGCCAAATTGTTGGCGGGTGCGCAGATAGTCGACTGTCAGGGTTTTGATGCTGTCCATGAGGCCTAGAGCTTCTGCACAGACCGCTAGTGTGCAGCGGGCCGCTGTGGCGTCCAAAATCTCATATGAGCCGCCCTCAGCGCCAAGCAGAAGGGCAGGTGTATCTGTCAAGGATATGTCGCAAGCGCTACCACCATCAATGGTTTGGAACCGATGCTGTGTCATCCCAGCCGCATCACCTTTGACCAAAAACAGGCTGAGCCCGGTGGTGGTTTGGATTTTCGCGCTTACGATCACCGCATCGGCCCCGTGGGAAAATTTCACGCTGGTTTTGGTCCCGGCTAAGGTCCAGCCGTCACCTTTGGCTGTGGCCAAGGTCTCGGGCATGTCCCAATCATAATCGGCACCGTTTTCGATCAACGCCAGCGCCACACGTTTGGTGCCAGAGATGATGTGCTCAACCCAATCCAGATGCCCGGTTTGGGCAAAGATATAACCGCTGGCCAGTGCCGTGTCATTGAACGGTTCGTTGATCAACCCTCTGCCCAGTTCGGTAAAAACGGTGGCGATGTCAAATCCGCCACCGCCAAAGCCGCCGATATCTTCGTCAAACAATGCGCCGATCAATCCCAGCTCTGCCATCTGTGTATAGGCCTGTGGATTGTAACCCAATTCACTGACCCCCGCATCCAATCGTGCTTTCAGAGGATAGTCATTTTGAATAAATTTGTTGATCATATCAGCCACCATGCGGCGCTCTTCGGTGGGTTGAAAATCCATGGTCTAAAGCCCCAATATCATTTTGGTGATGATGTTTTTTTGTATTTCATTTGAGCCGCCATAGATCGAAACTTTGCGCTTGTTGAAATATGCTGCGGATTGATTGGCCATATTTTCAGGCACCACTTGTGGCCCGTTGTAGCCGGGTTCAAACACTTCTGGCGTATGGGCCTGAGCATGACGGCCAAGGGCGCGGCGGGTGAGGTCATCGAAGTTTTGTTCCAACTCTGAGCCAATGATCTTGAGCATCGAGCTTTCTGGTCCCGGCCCTGCACCTTTGGCAAATCCGTCCAATACCCGCAGGTTAGTAGTTTCCAGATTGCGCAGCTCAATTTCAAGCCGTGCCATTCGTGCTGCAAAAAGTGGATCTTCGGCCAAAGGTTTGCCTGCTCGTTTTTGAGTTAAAGACAGCCGCTTTAACCGTGATAGTTTTTGGTTTGAAATGCCAACATTGGCGATGCCATTGCGCTCATGGGCAAGTAAATATTTGGCATAGGTCCAGCCCTTATTCTCTTCCCCCACCAGATTGGAGGCCGGTACGCGCACGTCGGTGAAAAATACTTCATTCACCTCATGCCCACCATCAAGGGTGCGGATTGGGCGCATGTCTATGCCGGGCACGGCGAGATCGATCAAAATGAAAGATATGCCCGCCTGTGGTTTGCAGATGCCGTTGGTGCGCACCAAGCAAAAGATCATATTAGCGTATTGGCCAAGGGTGGTCCAAGTTTTTTGACCGTTGATGATGTAGTCGTCACCATCTTTCACGGCGGTGGTTTTCAGGCTGGCCAAATCAGAGCCTGATCCGGGTTCGGAATATCCTTGGCACCACCAATCAGTCCCGTCGCACATCCGCGGCAACCAATGGTCCTGCTGCTCTTTTGAGCCGAAGGCCATCAGCACGGGTGCAAGCATTTTGAGGCCAAAGGGTAAGATGCGCGGCGCGCCTGCGGCGGCACATTCTTCTTCAAAGATAAATTGCTGGACAGGATCCCACCCGGTGCCACCAAAGGCCGTAGGCCAACTGTAGGTTAGCCATCCGCGCTTGTGCAGGGTCGCGTGCCAAAATTCGGTAGCTTCTTTGCTCACCGCAATATCGGCTTTCACCTTTGTTGCAATCGAGGTCGGCAATTCAGCTTCAAGAAACTCGATAACCTCCTGGCGAAAGGCGATGTTTGCGGCGGTAAAGTTGAGATCCATCAGTCTATCCTCAATTCAAGTCTTCAAATGTATGTCCGGCGGCAATCAAATCGACCAGCAAAGGCGACGGTTTCCAGAACACCGGATCTTCGGTTTCATAGGCGCGGATGTTGTCAAGCATTTTGCCCAGACCATACCCATCTGCATATTTCATAGGCCCACCCCGGAACCGTGGGAAGCCATATCCTTGGATAAAAGTGACATCAATGTCGGATGGTTTCAAGGCTACAGCCTCACGCAAAACTTCACAGGCCTCATTGACCATGGCGGCCATATAACGTTCCATAATCTCCTCATAAGAGAAGCTGCGGGGCGTGATGCCTTTGAGCGCGCGCTCGGCCTCGATAATGGTCAAGACCTTGGGATCCGGTGTACCAATTCTGGCCCCCTGCGGGTACAGATAAAACCCGCGCCCCGTTTTTTGACCAAACCAGCCATGTTCACAAATTCGATCGGAAATTTGTACGTCGCGTTCAGCTGGGTTGCGCGTGGGGGCTGCTGATTTTCGGTTGTCCCAGCCAATGTCGAGCCCGGCCAGATCATACATTGCATGGATGCCCATGGGATAGCCAAAGGCGTAGATGGCCGCATCAATTTCATAGGGTGTGGCACCATCTTCCATCATATGCGCCGCGCACATACCATATTTTCCAAGGATACGGTTACCGATAAAACCTGCGGAATTTCCAGACCGTACGGGGACTTTACCTAAACGTTTGGCCAAGGCAAATCCTGTTGCGACAACATCATCTGCAACACCCTTTGGCACAACAATTTCCAACAGTTTCATAATATTGGCCGGGCTAAAAAAATGCAGGCCAAGCACCTGATTGGGGCGACCTGTTGCGCTGGAGATGTGATCAATGTCGATATAGCTGGTGTTTGAGGCGAAGACCGCGCTTGGCTTCATGACCTTATCAAGTTGGGTGAACACTTCGCGTTTCACGTCAAGGCGTTCAAAAACGGCTTCAATCACCATATCGGCATCACACAAATCTGCATAGTCTGTGGAGCCTGTATAAAGCGCCATAACTGAAGCTTTGTGATCGTGGGTGATCCTACCTTTTGCGAGCAGGCGGTCATAGACCTTTTCCACATTGGTGCGCCCACGTTTCAGGCTATCATCGTCGCGCTCAATCATCGTTACGGGCAAGCCGCTGTTGAGCGCCGCCACGGTGATGCCTGCGCCCATGGTTCCGCCACCTACAACGCCGAGGATGTTTAGGGGGCGAGGTTGAGCGCGTCCGGCTTCGGGAACTTTAGCGCTGGCACGTTCGGCAAAAAAGGCATGAATCATGCCCTTGGATTGCTCAGAGGCAAGGCAGTCAAAAAAACAATCACGCTCATAAAGACGACCTTCGTCGAAGGTTTTCTCCAAGGTGGCTTTTACACAGGCAATAATTTGGAGCGGGGCTATTTGTCCCCGCATACGCTTATTGGCCATGTTTTCGGCGGCCGCAAGTGCCGCGCGATAGGCTGGTTCATCTGTCAAGCCGCGGGTCTCGTCGCGGGTTCTGCGCACTTGGGTCAATTGGCTGGCATAGGTAAGGGCTGCGTCTAAAAGATCTGACTCAACGATACAATCAATAAGGCCAGCGGCATTGGCGGCTTGGGCGCTGATTGGGGTGCCTTTAAGCATGATACCAAGGGCCATTTCTGCCCCACAAAGCCGTGGCACGCGTTGGGTTCCACCAGCGCCGGGGATGAGCCCCAGGTGAATTTCGGGCAGGCCCACACGGGTATCTGACAACGCGATGCGGTAATGGCTGCCCAAAGCGATTTCAAAACCGCCACCAAGTGCCGTGCCATGTAACGCCGCGACCACTGGTTTTGCGCAGTTCTCGATTTGGTCAATCACATCTGGCAAATGTGGATCTTCCATTGGCCTGCCAAATTCTTTAATGTCGGCACCTGCTGGGAAGGTCCGGCCGGCACCTATGATCACTATTGCCGTCACCTCAGGGTCCGCTTCCGCTTGTTTCACGGCATCCAACAAGCCTTTGCGCACTGCTTGCCCTAAAGCATTGACCGGAGGGTTGTTAATTTCAACGATGGCTACCGTTCCAGATTTTGACAGGGTCACAAGATCAGACATTGAGATATTCCTCGGGTGTTGAGCATTATGCTAGAATAGAAGGCGGTGGCTTTTGATATCTTAATCGGTCAATCTCCATGTGTCACAGTGCAGGTTTTGCTGTTAGTCACAAGCACCGCACCTAAAGCCATATTTGCCAAATGGTTAGCAATGGTTTGGCAGTTTTCTGGTCCGCGGGGCTTATACCAGTAAATCGGTGCGTGCAGCATCATGAGAAAGCTGCGGACAGTCACCGACAGATCTTGATCTTGAAATGCGCCAGAGCTGATTCCTTTGGCCAATACGTTGCGGAACATATCCTCATATTCCGATTGCAGGGTGGTGATTTCCACCCGTAACTGGCGCTCGCTATCGGTGATTCTGCCTGTTCCTGAGCCGCGCATTTCTTCGACAACAACCCGGTGATAGGCCAGTTCAGAAATCATGGCGATCACATGGGCTTGGGCCATTGCGTGGAACTTTTCAGGCGGTGGGTTCTGGGCTTCGAAATAAGGGCGTACCCGATCTATAGTGAGTTGCACCGAATGTTTGCGGATGGCACAGACCAATTCGCCTTTGGATCCAAAGTGATGGTAAATTTTACCCTTCGTAGCCCCCAATGCTCGGGCGATGTCGTCAATAGAGGTTTGATCCACCCCATGGGTGGCAAAGGCAGTGGCCGCCGCATCCAATATGCGCGGCTTGGCTGTTTTTGCACCAAGGCTCATGTGCTGGCCTGTTGGGCGGTGGCTTTCGCTGCCTTGGTCAATGTAATGATCGTTGAATTCATCGCGCCCATTCCTTTGGGGTTGGAAGCATTGCCTGACTGGGCGCGGTGGAGAACCCCCTCAAGAATAGCAGCCAATCGAAAGAAGGAGAATGCCATATAAAAGGCCCAATTCTCGGGCAATTTGATGCCCCGCAGTGCGCAATATTGCGCGACATATTCAACTTCATCGGGGATGCCGAGCGCTGTGCGATCAAGAGTATCCAACCCTTTGATCAGCGAGTCTTGTGACAACCGAAGACCCATACATTGATAGGCTAAATCAGCGAAAGGATGGCCCAAGGTCGACAATTCCCAATCCAAAACCGCAATCATTTTGGGTGTGTGGACGTCAAACATGACATTGTCCAAGCGATAATCTCCATGTACGATAGACATCTGTCCATCATCCTCCACCAAGTTTTGTGACAGCCAATCGATGGTCCAGTCCATGTCAGGTCGGTTTTGTGTTTCTGATGCGCGGTATTGGTGCGTCCAGCGGGAGACTTGGCGGCCAAAGTAATTTCCGGGCCGACCAAAGTTTTCAAGGCCCACCCTGTGCGGATCAACCTCGTGCAGGGCCGCAAGCGTTTCAACTAGCGCACTATAGGCCAGAGTGCGGAAACTCTTGGAGCACTCGGGCAAGGCCGGGTCCCAAAATACAGTGCCGGACAGATAGCCCATCACCAAAAACTGCGCTCCTATTGGGCTGTCATCGCCGGATAGATGCAGCATTTTTGGCACAGGAACGGCGGTTTCGGCCAGTGCTGTCATGACCCTAAATTCTCGATCCACCGCATGAGCAGATTTTAACAATTTCCCCGGCGGTTTGGCGCGCAGCACATAGCAGGTTCCAGATGTATCTAAGATTTTATAGGTGGGATTGGACTGTCCATTAGAAAATTTCTCAAGGCCCGCAAGTCCTGTAAACCCTGATACATAGTGTTTTAGATATGCCGATAGAACCTCTAGATCAAAGGTGTGCAAGGGTTTGACCATTGGTTTTTTCGGCTCCATCGCTCTTACTCCACGTCCGAGAAAACTACGACATTGACCCAATCGGCCAATAGCGCGGGCTTGTCTGTGCCCTCAATTTCAATGGTTAGCGTCGTGACCATCCGCAACTGGCTGGCGGAGGTTTGTTTGAGCTCCTTCAGTTCAAACACGCCACGAATTCGACTGCCGCTACGCAGGGGGGTTAGAAACCGCAGCCGATCAAAGCCAGCGTTGAGATTCATCACCTGCCCTTCAAAAGGTCTAACGGTGTCTTGCATCATGCGGCTGGCCATCGATAATGTCAAAAACCCGTGAGCTACGGTTCCACCGAATGGCGTTTCTGCGGCGGCGCGTGCGGCGTCGGTGTGGATGAACTGTGGGTCTTCAGTGATATCTGCAAAGGCATCGATGCGCGCCTGATCGATCAAAAGCCAGGGGCTGCGGCCCAAGGTCTTGCCTATCAAGAGTGACTGCGTGGCATATGCATTTTGTAGATTAGACATCAGCCTACTTCCATTGACAACATACCGAGGAGTATGTTTCATTACGGGGATGCCTGTAAAGGGCAAAATAACCAAGCTAAGTTGAGGGCACTATTATGGAAATGAATCTTGGACTTTCAGAGCGTGTCGAGAAGCTCCGTGACCGGGTTGCGGAAATCATCCGTGAAGACATCATGCCAATGGAGCATGAATATCACGCCGAGGTGTCCAAGGGCGACCGCTGGGCCTTTACCGACCGGCAAATTGAAATAATGAAGACGCTGAAAGACAAAGTGCGCGCTGAAGGGCTTTGGAACTTTTGGCTTACAGGCAGCGACAAAGGCTTTGGTCTGACCACTATTGAATATGCATATATGGCCGAAGAATTGGGCAAATCGCCTCTCGCGGCTGAGGTGTTCAACTGTTCCGCGCCTGATACTGGTAATATGGAAGTGTTTGAACGTTACGGCACCGATGAGATGAAAACCCGCTGGCTGGCGCCCTTGCTGACTGGAGACATTCGCTCTGCTTATGTGATGACAGAGCCAGATGTGGCCTCGTCAGATGCCACCAACCTGAGCTTAACATGCGTGCACGACGGTGATGGCTATGTGCTGAACGGTGAGAAGTGGTGGGCCAGCGGGGCCGGCGATCCGCGCTGTGCGGTCTATATCGTTATGGTCAAAACCGGTGACGACGATGCGCCCAAACACAAACGCCATTCAATGATTGTGGTGGATGCGGCGACTGCGGGCATCGAAAAGCTGCGCCCGATGCAAATTTACGGCCATGACGATGCTCCGCATGGGCATTATCACCTGCGTTTTACCAATGTGCGGGTGCCAGCTGAAAATCTGTTGCTGGGTGAAGAGCGTGGCTTTGAAATAGCACAAGGCCGGCTTGGGCCCGGACGTATTCACCACTGCATGCGCGCCATCGGACAGGCGGAAGCTGCTCTTGAATTGATGTGCAAACGCAGCTTAAGCCGGACGGCTTTTGGAAAGCAATTGGCGTATCTCGGTGCAAATTTCGATATCATTGCAGATGCGCGTATGGAAATTGAAATGGCGCGGCTATTGTGCCTGAAAGCAGCTTGGATGATGGATCAAGGCGATCTGCGCGCCGCTGCACCTTGGATTTCAAAAATCAAAGTTGTGGCGCCGATTATGGCTTTGAAAGTTGTAGATGAGGCAATCCAACTGCATGGGGCCGGGGGCATCAGCCAAGACACTCCGCTTGCTGCCTATTGGATGCACCTGCGCACTTTGCGCTTGGCCGATGGACCGGACGCTGTACATCGCAGGCAGGTGGCGCGGGCAGAACTGCGCAAGCATACGCAAGAAAAAATTTAACCCACAGGCCAGACTGCACGGCCGTCCTGATAGAGCTGGAGAGTGAACATGACGCCTTTCACATTCAACACCACACCAAGCCTACGCATGGGTGCGGGTCTTGCCCGGCAATTGGGCGAGATTGTGAAGCCGATCTGTGGCGAAAATATCCTGTTCGTTACAGATCCGGGCATGGTTGCCAATGGGCTGGTGGGGCCGGTGGTGAACACCCTGCGCGCAGCAGGGCTGCGGGTAACCATCTTTGATCAGGTTCAAGCTGACCCGCCCGAAGCCATCATCCTACAAGCGGCCGATATGGCCCGTCATGTGAGTGGCGTGGTGGGTTTTGGTGGTGGATCGTCTTTGGATGTGGCCAAGCTTGCGGCTTTGCTGGCCGCCTCGGGCCAACCTTTGGCTGAGGCCTATGGAATTGGAAATGCCAAGGGGCCGCGTCTGCCGCTTGTGCTGGTGCCGACCACTTCGGGAACCGGATCTGAGGTGACGCCGATCTCGATCGTCACCACTGGTGCCTCGGAGAAAATGGGGGTTGTGAGCCCGTTGATCTTGCCGGATGTGGCCGTGCTGGATCCTGAGCTGACGCTTGGTCTGCCCGCGCATGTCACGGCAGCCACGGGTATTGATGCCATGGTGCATGCGATTGAGGCCTATGCCAGCGCAAATCCAAACAACAATCCTGTAAGCCGTGCCTTGGCTGTGGAAGCCTTGCGCCTGATGGGCCGGGTGCTGCAACGGGCTGTGGATACGCCTGGAAACATTGAGGCGCGCAGTGATATGATGCTGGGTTCAATGCTTGCGGGGCAGGCCTTTGCCAACTCGCCCGTCGCGGCGGTTCATGCTTTGGCCTATCCTATTGGCGGGCATTACAAGGTGCCGCATGGGCTTTCAAACGCCCTGGTCTTGCCACATGTCCTGGGCTTTAATGCTGAAGTGGCACCGCTGGCCTATGCCGAACTACTGCCACATGTGTTCCCACAGGTGTCTGACACTGGTGTGGGCGATGCTGCTGTCAAATTTGTTGAGGGCATGGCGGCTCTTAGCCGTGCTTGTGGGTTGCCGCAAAACCTGCGTGATGTGGGGATCGAGAAAGAGGCTCTGCCGATGTTGGCGTGCGATGCAATGAACCAAACCCGCTTGCTGGTGAACAACCCGCGCCCTGTGGATGAGGCCGCAGCCTTGGCAATCTATGAGGCCGCATGGTGAGAGTAACCCCCAGAAACCGCGCCGATTATAGCGCTTTTTCGACGCTTGCCACCCGGTGGATAGACAATGATATCTATGGCCATATGAACAATGCGGTGCATTACCAGCTGTTTGATACCGCGGTGAATGGCTATTTGTTGGAGCAGGGCGCTTTGAATCTGAAATCCGGCGCAACTGTCTTTTTGGTAGTGGAGACCGGTTGCCAATATTTCAGCGAATTGGCCTTCCCAGATGTCATCACGGCTGGGATGAAAGTACGTAAATTGGGTAATTCTTCGGTGACATATGATGTGGGCTTGTTTCGGGAGGATGCGAATATCGCCGCAGCAGAGGGATATTTTGTGCATGTGCATGTGGACCGCGAAACGCGGAGACCTGTGCCTATGACGGGCGGTGTACGAGCGATTTTGGAGCATCTGGCGCAGGGATAACTTGTGGCGCCATTGATGATGAAAGTTGTAGCTGACCGATGTATCAGCCCACTGCTATTTGTTCTTAGAAGTTCACTTAGAATTTGACGCCAATCGTATTGGCTGAGTTGCCGGAATAAACTGCTGTCATGCCTGAACTTGAGATGCTAACTTTTCCAAAGTTAGGTCTGCTATAGCCGGCGCTGATGCCCGCATTATCGTTCAACGAATATTTCAGACCGAGATGGTGGGACTTGCCGCCGTTCGAGATAGTGAACAGGCTGTCACCTGCAGGACCGCCACCGGCTTCTTGGGCATAAGATAGGGAGGCCGAGATTTTATTAAAGAACTTTCGGCGCACACTGAAATTGAAGGAAATTTCATATGGTGTATCCCGAAATTACCAAAATGCCCTACTTTTCTAATCTGTTTGCATGACGGCGGATTATTTTAATTTAATATCAGTATATTAATGGATAAAGCCCACTCTTTCGAGTGGGCTTTATTTTTTAGAATTTAGGATTTAAGCGGCGTCGAAACGATCCGTATCCATCACTTTGACCCATGTGGCCACGAATCGGCGCACGAAAGAGGCTTTTGCGTCAGATGTTGCAAAAGCTTCCGCCAAAGCGCGCAGCTGTGAATTTGAGCCAAACGCCAGATCAACACGGCTTGCCGTCCATTTCGTAGCGCCCGTGGTACGATCACGACCTTCGAAGGCGGTTTCATTGTCTGAGACATCCACCCAAGTGGTGCCCATGTCCAACAAGTTGACAAAGAAGTCATTGCTCAATGTGCCGGGGCGGTCTGTGAAAACGCCTTGGGCCGATCCATCAGTATTTGCACCCAACACCCGAAGTCCACCCACAAGGACGGTCATCTCAGGCGCTGTGAGTGTGAGCAATTGCGCACGATCCAGCAGCAGCTCTTCAGCTGAGACGGTGAATTCCTGCTGTAGGTAGTTGCGAAACCCATCGGCTTTTGGCTCAAGCACTTCAAAAGACTCAGCGTCGGTTTGGGCCTGAGTGGCGTCGCCGCGACCCGGAGTGAAGGGGACAGTGACCGCATGGCCGCCAGCTTTAGCCGCCGCTTCAACGGCTGCAGCGCCGCCCAAGACAATCAAGTCCGCCATGGAGACGTCTTTGCCACAGCCGGCTTGGACGCTTTCCAAAGCAACCATGACCTTGGCCAATTGTACCGGTTGGTTGGCTGCCCAATCTTTTTGCGGTGCGAGACGCACCCGCGCGCCATTTGCGCCACCACGTTTATCGGAACCACGGAAGGTTGAGGCCGAGGCCCAAGCGGCAGAGACCAGGTCAGAAACTGAAAGACTCGTGCCCATGATGGCAGATTTCAACTCAACGATATCGGAAGCAGACAAATCCGCATTCCCGGCTGGGATCGGATCTTGCCAGATCAGATCTTCTGCAGGCACGTCGGATCCAAGATACAGAATTTTTGGTCCCATGTCGCGGTGGGTCAGTTTGAACCATGCGCGAGCAAAGGCATCAGCAAAGGCATCCGGATTAGCGTGGAAGTGCCGTGAGATTTTTTCATAGGCGGGGTCCATACGCATGGCCATATCTGCTGTTGTCATCATCACTGGAACTGTGGTGCTTGAACCGTCAACCTGTGGCGCATGATCGTCGGCAGTCAATCCTTTTGCATGCCAGATATTGGCGCCAGCTGGGCTTTTGGTCAGGTCCCAGTCGTATCCAAACAGCAGGTCGAAATAGCCCATATCCCATTTGATTGGGTTGGAGGTCCAGGGGCCTTCGATCCCGCTTGTGGTGGTATGAATGCCAACACCGCTTTCAAAATCGTTTTTCCAGCCGAAGCCTTGCTCGATGATGCTAGCCCCTTCAGGCTCTGCACCGACAAGCTCTGGATCACCCGCACCATGTGCTTTGCCGAAGGTATGGCCACCAGCCACCAAGGCGACAGTTTCTTCATCGTTCATGGCCATACGTGCAAAGGTTTCGCGGATATCTACACTGGAACCTAAAGGATCTGGGTTCCCGTTTGGGCCTTCTGGATTGACATAAATCAGGCCCATTTGCACGGCGGCCAATGGATTTTCCAGATTGCGCTCACCGCTGTAACGATTGTCGTCCAACCAAGTGTCTTCTGTGCCCCAATAGATATCTTCTTCAGGCTCCCAAACATCGACGCGACCACCACCAAAGCCAAAGGTTTTGAAACCCATAGACTCGAGGGCCACATTTCCGGTCAGGATCATCAAATCAGCCCATGATAGGGCTTTGCCATATTTCTGTTTGATCGGCCAAAGCAGACGACGGGCCTTGTCAAGATTGCCGTTATCAGGCCAGCTGTTGAGCGGGGCGAAGCGTTGTTGACCGGCTCCGGCACCGCCACGGCCATCGGCCGTGCGGTAGGTGCCAGCACTGTGCCATGCCATACGAATGAAGAATGGGCCATAATGGCCGTAATCGGCTGGCCACCAGTCTTGGCTGTCAGTCATCAACGCTGTCAGGTCCGCTTTGACCGCATCCAGATCCAATTTGGCGAATTCTGCTGCATAATTAAAATCTGGATCCATAGGATCAGACAGATCGGAGTGCTGCGCCAGAATCTTCACATTCAATTGATTTGGCCACCAATCGGTATTTGACCGGCCGCGAGATGTGGCATTTGTTGCAGCACCATGCATTACTGGGCACTTGCCGCCAGAAGCTGTGTCATTTCCGTCCATAATAATTCTCCGATGTCGTTCATGGCTGAAGTTTGAAACCTTGGTAAATGGCCTCTGCCCTAAGGGCAACAGATATCAAATGTGACGTGGCAACAATATTTCAATATCTCTTAGGTGTGAAATTTTGCCGGGCAATAAAGCGCCCGGCTATATGGACCTGAAATTGCCACGGGCCAAACAAAAATGGCCCACCAACATGTGGCGGGCCATCCTAAAAATATGTATGAACTATTAGCCCAGCTTTTCGGTCAGCTGTGGCACGATTTCAAAAAGATCACCGACAAGGCCGAAGTCAGCCACCTGGAAGATCGGGGCCTCTTCATCCTTGTTGATCGCAACAATCACTTTGGAATCTTTCATACCAGCCAAATGCTGAATGGCGCCGGAAATACCGACGGCAACATAGAGATTTGGCGCTACGACTTTGCCGGTTTGGCCCACTTGCCAATCATTCGGTGCGTAGCCCGAATCCACGGCTGCGCGAGAGGCACCAACGGCGGCACCCAGTTTATCGGCCAAGGCTTCGATGATTTTGAAATCACCTTCAGATCCAACACCACGACCACCGGAGACAACAATGCCCGCCGATGTCAGCTCAGGGCGATCGCTTGTGGCAACCTTATCTTCAACCCATTCTGACAGGCCGGGATTTGAAGCCGCATCGATGCTGGTGACAGATGCAGATCCGCCTTCACCCGATGCTTCAAATGTTGATGTGCGGATGGTGGCCACTTTAATGGCATCCACTGATTTCACCGTTTGAATGGCGTTGCCGGCATAGATGGGGCGCTCAAAGGTATCCGCATCTACAACCGCTGTGACTTCAGAGATAATCATCACATCCAAAAGTGCCGCAACGCGTGGCATGATATTTTTGGAGGCTGAGGTTGAGGGCGCGACAATGTGGCTATAGTCTTCAGACAGGGACACGATTAAAGCGGCCACAGGTTCGGCAAGGTCATGGCCATAGGCCTCATCTTGTGCGCAGAGAACGTTAGACACGCCGTCCAATTTAGCCGCAGCTTCCGCGGCACCTGAGCAACCCGAGCCCACGCAAAGCACAGTGACATCACCAAGCTGTTTTGCAGCGGTCAGGGCTTTTGCGGTGGAATCAAAGGACAATTCGCCTCCGTTCACTTCTGCGATTAGGAGTACAGCCATTATACAGCTCCCACTTCTTTGAGTTTCTCGATCAATTCGTCAACAGAGGCAACCTTGATCCCAGCCGCCCGCGTGGCAGGCTCCCCGGTGGACACAATGGTCAAACGCGGTGACACATCAACACCAAGATTGGCCGCTGATTTTTCGTCCATCGGTTTTTTTTTGGCCTTCATGATATTTGGCAAAGAGGCATAGCGAGGCTCGTTCAAGCGCAGGTCAACCGTCACAATGGTTGGCATGGAGACTTTGATGGTTTGCAAGCCGCCATCCACTTCGCGGGTGACAACAGCGCTGTCACCTTGGATGTCGAGCTCAGACACAAATGTTGCCTGTGACCAACCGGTCAAAGCAGCCAGCATTTGGCCGGTGGCATTCATATCGTTGTCGATGGCCTGTTTGCCTGCCAAAACGATGCCCGGCTGCTCTTCGTCAATCACGGCTTTTAGGATTTTTGCCACGGCTAGAGGTTCGATGTCTGTATGAACGTCATCAGCGGCAATGATCAAGATGGCACGATCTGCGCCCATAGCCAGCGCGGTACGCAGAGTTTCTTGATTTTGCTTCACACCAACAGAAACCGCAATCACCTCATCGGCTTGGCCTGCTTCTTTGAGGCGGATGGCCTGCTCAACTGCGATTTCGTCGAAGGGATTCATCGACATTTTTACATTGGCCAGATCGACGCCGCTGCCGTCCGCTTTAACACGAACTTTCACATTATAATCGATTACACGTTTGACCGGTACCAAAACCTTCATGGTGCGTATCTCCGTAATGAACGAGCCGCGTGCGACTCTTGGGTAATAATTGCAGCAGTGTTACCTGCGATTTTCGTCGAGAAACAGTGGGAAATCGACATCTTTGGGCATAGCCGCGCCTCAAAGGGTCTGATGCGTTTCCTAAACTGTCTAGATGGCGATAACGGTGACTTTAACGATTGGCCCCCGGCACCCAAAGAATATCCGCGCGCCCGTCGTCATTTGCAATGCGTCCGGCTACGAAAAACCAATCGGACAGTCGGTTCAAATATTTCACCGCAGAAGGATTAACGGCTTCTTGACCTGCCAGTTCAACGGTCATGCGCTCTGCGCGGCGAGACACGGTTCGACACAGATGCAAATAGGCCGCGAGTGCTGATCCACCGGGCAAAATGAAGGACCGCAGCGGCTCCAGAGCTTCATTCATCAAATCAATTTCAGCTTCCAGACGGGCTACCTGCACAGGTGTGACGCGTAGTGGGTGGTATTCAGCTTGGGCGTCTTTTTCCATGTCGGGGCGGCAAAGATCTGCGCCCAGATCAAACAGATCGTTTTGAATGGCGGCCAATTGAGCATCTAGCGTGTCCTCGGAGTGTTGGCGAGCCAGCCCCACAGTGGCATTGGTTTCATCTACTGTGCCATAAGCATTCACCCGCAACGAATGCTTATCGACGCGCACCCCATTGCCCAAGGCGGTTTGGCCGTTGTCGCCGGTCTTTGTGTAAATTTTATTTAAAATGACCATGTTTAGCTCCTGCCAAAAAAGACGGCGGCGAGAATCAGCAGCACGGCTATAAATTGTGCGCCGATGCGATAGCGCATCAAGCGGTTGGAATGCTTGCGGGCAAATTCGCCGCCTTTGGCAAAACTGCCTATGCCGAGGGCCAGAATGGCAAGCACCACGATGCAAGCGATGGTGGCGATAATGAAAAGCGGATCTTTATCCATAGCGGTGCTCCTTTAGGTTGTCTAAATATGTAGGCGAGATCGTCGAAAAGACCAATCCCATGCGACATTACAACCGTATGATGATCCAATCCAGCGCGCGCGTTGAAAATATACGGCGGAAAAACCCCATTAGATAAGTCGCTGTGGTGACATAGTAACGGGGATCTGGATTGGGGCTTTCCAAGGCTTTTATGACCTTTGCTGTGACGGCGGATGCGGGCAGTTCAAACGTGTCTGGGCCCTTTGAAGGAGTGTAGAGCCGTTTGATCAGCCCTGTCTCATATTGAGCCTTCCGAGGGGAGTTTTTCCAATCAACCCATTTCTCAAAATGAGGGATAGAGTTTTCCCGAATTTTCGTACCAATCGGACCGGGTTCTATCAAGATGACTTTAATATTGGTGTCGCGCATTTCAATGCGCAGAGTATCGGTAAGCGCTTCAAGTGCAAATTTGGTGGAATTATAAGCCCCGCGCCATGGCAGGACAACCAGGCCTAAGACCGATGAGCAATTCAGTACCCGACCATGGCCCTGTGCGCGCATGATGGGCAATACTTGGCGAACTACTTCGTGGTAGCCGAATACATTTGTCTCATAGATAGAACGCAAGGCATCCGTTGGGAGATCTTCCACTGCACCCGGAATCGCAAAAGCACCATTGTTAAATACAGCATCTAGCGTGCCACCGGTTTTTTGGGTAATATGCGCAAGCGTCTCTGTGATAGATTGAGCGTCCGCATGATCCAGCCGTGGTGCGTCTAGGCCCAATGCTGTGAGACGGTCACAATCTTCCTGTTTGCGGCAGCTGGCGAAAACCAACCATCCCATCGCATGAAGAGTTTGGGCACAATCCAGCCCGATGCCTGAAGAACAGCCTGTGATGAGGATCGTTTTTTGCATGTTGGCCCCAGTAAATTTCACGACAAGCTTGCCGTCATTCGAGGGGTGCGGTCAACATCCGTTCGGCCATCCGTCCCGCTTGATTCAACGAAGAGCATCACCCAATCGGTTTTCGAGCTTTCCAATATGGTGACTGCGGTGCCTTTGGTTAACACCGCCAAAATGGTTGCCGACGTGGATTGCCGCGTCCGCAGGTTCACCCGATCCCACTTTACCTGCCTGATGTTCTAAATCCGTGGTGCGGGCGTTGGCGTGGGTGAATCAAATTTTGCCTGTTGCTCTCGTTACAGATGAATCGCAACTTCTCATTCGAACACCATGGCCTGTTGATAGTCGGGATTTGTGACCTGGAGAGCTTCGGCGATTGCCTCACGATCTGCTGGTACAATCGTTAAAGGCGTGGTTTGGCAGCCCTAGGCTGCGCTGCTGCGGTCTGTTGAGTTTGGGTTTTGGGCGTCATTCTGTTCGGGACAGGAATTAATTGTGTATAATTTTTTGGCATTTTTGGTAACGTAAGATCAGATCTGCTTCTGTGCAAATAAAACCCCAAAGCAAAAAAAATGCAAAAACAGAATATAAGTTTCGACATAAATATGGTCCAAACTTGGAATTATATCCTCTCTCATTTAATAGGTTGAATTTTTATAAAAATTTAAACAAAAATTTAGAAAAAGTGGAACTGATTGTGAAATTTTCTGCACTCACTACAGATTTACCTCAGAACTCATGCGGGTTGGGCTGGACCTACTAGATTTGCGCAGCTACACAAAATCTATGTCAGATCAGTTGAACGATACCAGGACCCCGCCGAGTGAAATTACAGAGCCGCTGCGCCGTGCGATCGGGGAGCGTTATCTTACCTATGCGCTCTCAACGATCATGCACCGTGCCTTGCCGGATGCCCGTGATGGGCTGAAACCTGTGCACCGGCGTATTTTATATGCGATGCGCGAGTTGAAACTTCATGCCAATGGTGGGTTTAGAAAATCCGCGAAAATCTCTGGTGATGTAATGGGCAACTATCACCCGCATGGCGATGCAGCGATCTATGACGCAATGGCGCGCTTGGCGCAGGATTTCAACGTGCGCTATCCTTTGGTAGATGGCCAAGGGAACTTTGGAAACATTGATGGCGATAACCCCGCTGCGAGCCGGTATACTGAAGCGCGAATGACCATCGTGGCTGAGGCTCTGCTTGAGGGCTTATCGGAAAACGCCGTTGATTTTAGGGAAAATTACGACGGTACGTTGACCGAACCTATCGTTTTGCCAGCCACCTTCCCAAACCTTTTGGCCAATGGCAGCAGCGGCATTGCAGTGGGCATGGCGACCAATATCCCACCTCACAATATCCCGGAGCTGATCGATGCCTGCTTGCATTTGATCAAAACGCCAGACGCACGCGACGATACATTGTTGCAATATGTTCCAGGCCCCGATTTTCCAACCGGTGGAATTTTGGTGGAACCTCCGGAAAACATAGCGCAGGCCTATCGCACGGGCCGGGGCTCATTTCGTTTGCGGTGCAAATGGGAGATTGAGGATCTGGGGCGCGGGTTGTGGCAAGTCGTAGTCACTGAAATTCCCTATCAGGTCCAAAAGTCGAAATTGATCGAAAAACTGGCTGAAGTAATTCAAACAAAAAAAGTGCCAATCTTGGGCGATGTGCGCGACGAATCTGCAGAAGATCTGCGGGTGGTTCTCGAGCCACGCAGCAAGAATGTAGATCCTGAGCTGCTGATGGGCATGCTGTATCGCAACAGTGATCTTGAACTGCGGTTCAGTTTGAACATGAACGTGCTGATAGATGGCCTCACGCCAAAAGTCTGTAGCATGAAAGAAGTGCTGCGCGCATTCTTGGATCACCGGCAAGAAGTTTTGGTGCGCCGCTCTGCGCATCGTTTGTCCAAAATTGATCATAGGTTGGAAGTGCTCGAAGGCTTCATTCTGGCCTTCCTGAATTTGGATCGTGTGATTGATATCATTAGGTATGACAACGAACCGAAAACTGCATTGATGTTTGAAGAATGGGCACGGGATCACCCGCGCGCGATGGCGGAAAGCGACTACGTTGGGCCCTTGACCTATCGTAAGGTTGAAGAGGGTCAAGAAGAGCTGAGTGACGTGCAAGCCGAAGCCATTTTGAACATGCGCCTGCGCAGTTTGCGGCGCTTGGAAGAAATGGAGCTGCGCCGCGAGCGCGATGAGCTGCAACAAGAACGTGCCAATCTTGATGATTTGATGGTGGACACGGGCCTGCAATGGGCAAAAATAAGTGAACAACTGCGGGCCACCCGTAAAGCATTTGGCAAAGATTATGCCGGTGGCGCACGCCGGACGGCCTTTGCTGTGGCCGGCGAAGTGGAAGACGTGCCGCTTGAGGCGATGATTGAGCGTGAGCCTGTGACGGTCGTCTGCTCGAAAATGGGCTGGATCCGCGCAATGTCCGGTCACTTGGTACTCGAGAAGGCGCTAAAATATAAAGATGGTGACGAAGCTCGCTTCGTTTTCCATGCAGAAACCACCGATAAATTGATCGTATTTGGTAGCAATGGCCGCTTTTATACTCTGGTGGCTGACAACCTACCGGGTGGGCGCGGCATGGGCGAACCTCTAAGGCTTATGATCGATTTGCCAAATGATGTTGATATTGTCGATTTCTTTATCCACAATCCATCGGTCAAACGCTTGGTCTCCTCAACCGCAGGTGACGGGTTCATCGTGCCGGAAGCTGAGATCGTGGCGCAAACCCGAAGTGGGAGACAGGTGTTGAATGTGAAGGGGGATGTGAAAGCTCTCTTGGCACAACCTGTGACCGGGGATCATGTGGCCTGTGTCGGCGAAAACCGCAAGGTTTTGGTCTTCTCGCTTAATGAGTTGCCCGAAATGGGGCGCGGCAAGGGCGTGCGTTTGCAGAAATATAAGGACGGCGGGCTGTCAGATGCCACGACCTTTGCGATACAAGAAGGTTTGGCTTGGAAAGACCCTGCTGGCCGCACCCGCACTGTGGAGCAAGCAGAGCTTTTGGAATGGACAGGCAAACGCGCCAGTGCAGGCCGCATGGCCCCGCGCGGATTTCCGCGTGACAATCGTTTCACAAAGTGATTATGACACAACATTAAGTTGAATTGATAGAGAAGTCTGCGATGAGTGATATTACTTTACCTCAAGAGGTATCTGAGGATGCATGAAATTCTCGTTTAAGTGGCTACTTCTATTACCGTAAGTTGGAACTGCTTTGGCTTAGCATATGGACCGGGCTTCTAACCCTCATTACACTTGGTATTTATAGGTTTTGGGCCCGCAGTCGGATCAGATGTTATATTTGGTCGGGGATCATGCCCGGAGGGGATGCTTTTGAATACACTGGTACGGGACTTGAGAAGTTCTTAGGGTTTTTGATCGCTTTGGTGATTTTGGCCTTCTATTTGGGCATTTTTCAAGTTGTACTGACTTTTGTGGGGTTCAACCTGTTGGGGGTGTTGGTCGGGTATGCCTCATCACCAACGGATGCGGCCCTACAGCTTAGTGGGATCTACCTTGCTTTTCTAGCACTGGCGCCGTTGGCTCTTTTGCGCAATATAGTGCCCGCAGATATGTGCTGTCGCGCACCCGGTGGCGGGGCTTGCGCTTTGCAATGGACAAAGAGACTTGGGGTTATGTGTGGCGCGTGCTGGTCTTTTATGGGTTGGCGCTAGTGACCCTAGGATTCTTATGCCCTTGGCGCATTTCAAGCTTGAAAAGCATATGGCGGATCGCATGTGGTATGGCGTTGCAAAGATGGAGCAAGGTGGCCATTGGAGTATGCTCTAGAAGCCGATGCTGCACATTTCGGTGGGAAAACGCGGGACTGGCCGCACGTCGTTGCCAACGCCAGTTTTTGCCTTCGGCGGTGAATAAGCTGTGACCCAACCCGAGGGTCAGCACATTGTTCATCACGACGGATTTTGGATAATTTGTAACGTTATTGGCCATCACGCGCCGGAGGGCTTGCGGGTCATTGACCATATGCCAGCTAACCATAGCGATCTTGCCGCTGACCATGGGTTGCTCAACGGACAGCTGCGGCAGAATTTTCAATACATTACGCCGCATTGTGCGTAGGGTTTATAAAACGCTGAGAGGCTGTGTGACTAATGTCACCTTCATCGGGATGCGTACGTTACTCATAATGATCTCCTGTGATCTACAAGCTAGGGCTTGAGGGCATGGTTTCCAAGGGTTTGTGTTGAATAGCGTTGCTGGCCTTGCTAGCAGTAAGGCAGCTTTAAGGAGTTACCATGTTTTGGCGCGCCGCATCTCTTTGTCTCCTGCTGTTAGCGGGATGTTCCGCACCCACGCAGGATTTCAACTCTGAAGTGGTTCCCATCGGTAATTTTAGATTGGGTGAAATTGTGCCAAGGGCCGAGGCTGAACTGACCAAGGGGCCATTTTCGCGCTTAGCCAGCCGGGGAGAATGGATGGATGCTTTAGATCTGGCTTTTAATTCACGGTTTTCAAGGTTTGAAGGTGGGTCATACTATCATCTGGGCATCACCGCTGCGGGTTATGTTCTTGCTAAGCCCGGTATTCCCGTCATAGGGGCGCCGAAATCAATCCTCATTTTTACCGTGATTGTATTGGAAGACCACACCGGCAAAATCCTCACCGAAAAACCGCATCAGATAACGGTGATTGAGCAGTTGAGCGGGGCGTCGTTCTTAGGCTCAGGGTTCACCCGTAGGCGGGAAGAGCAATTGACCGATTTGGCCCAACAAGCGGCCCGCGCCACGGAAAATTGGCTGCGCACGCAACCCTGGTTTGACGGACCTGACACTATTGTTGAATTGCCCAACAATCTGGAGCCATCTGTTGGGGAAAGTGCAACTCAATAGCATCGTTTTTTAAGCTGGTGACACAAGGGCCTTGATTTTTATCTAGCAGTCCAATATCTGCGCGGCCATATCACAAACGTGGGCCGATGGCCCCTTTAACATAAGGTTGCCTCCCATGGCCAAAGCAAAGTTTGAACGTTTAAAACCACACGTAAACATCGGCACGATTGGTCACGTTGACCATGGCAAGACAACCTTGACGGCTGCGATCACCAAGCAATTTGGTGAATACCAG
>Ga0206130_10000080_pt1 | contig 154129 bp, 154 predicted proteins | sample Helgoland_Spring_9_FD_148637 | JGI IMG/M metagenome (GOLD analysis project Ga0206130, IMG submission 148637) | Pelagic subsurface seawater microbial communities from Kabeltonne, Helgoland, North Sea - Helgoland_Spring_Bloom_20160512_1 | ecosystem: Environmental > Aquatic > Marine > Epipelagic...
TTGGAAAGCGCGCAGACCAAATTCAGGTAAGACAGAAAGTAGGTGGTCAAAGATGTCGGATTGGATGTCTTCGTAATTTGCCCAGCGATTATCCGTTGTAAATATATAGAGCTCGACGGGGATGCCGTTCTCAGTGGGCTGAAGTTGACGCACAAGGAGTGTTTCCTCCTGGGCGATTTTCGGGTGATTTTTGAGATACTCTCTGATGTAGGCTCGGAAAGTGCCGATATTAGTAAGTGATCTAGCATTGATAGGGTTGGCCGAATCGGCATGCTTAGTATTCCATGTTTTGATTTCTTCTTCTTTGTCAGCGAGGTAATTTTTAAGAAGTGAGATCTTTCGCAAGCGTGGCAGTGACTCATCGTCTAAGAACGCAACGCTCGACATATCGACACTGACAGAGCGTTTGATGCGGCGCACGCCGGAGTTCGACATTCCGCGCCAGTTTTTAAAGCTGTCTGATATGAGTGCGTAGGTGGGAATGGTGGTAATGGTTTTGTCCCAATTACGTATTTTTACCGTGGTGAGTGCGACCTCAAGGACCTCGCCATCGGCACCAAATTTAGGCATTTCAATCCAATCTCCTCGGGCGACCATGCGGTTAGCCGATAACTGGATACCTGCGACAAGGCCAAGGATGCTGTCTTTGAAGATCAGCATGATGATGGCGGTCATCGCCCCTAGTCCGGAGAAAATTAGGACGGGGGATTTGCCTATGAGTAGAGAGACAATGAGTATGATGGCGGCTAATACCAGTATGATTTTGATAACCTGAAAGAAGCTTTTTATCGGCAGTTCTCGCGATACCTCAAGCCTACTATAGATACGCTCGACTATATTAAGCAGTGAGCTGATTGCTAGGAATGATAAGATAACAATGAAGACCTTCGCTGAGATCTTAATGAATGACTCAAAGATAGGTAAGCCATCATGCTGAGTCATGATGGCATGGGGTGCGGCAGTGAGAATGATCACGGCGGGTAGTAACAATGAAAGCCACTTGAACAGCTTGCTGTTGAGGAGCTCATCATCCCAGGTGGAGTCGGTTTTCTGAACAACTCGGGATATAAGGCCAAAGACAAAATTGCGGGCGACCCAGTAGGAGATGACGGAGGCAAGAATGGCAGCGAGTAGTAGGGTGCCATCCACGGCTAGGCTCTGGTGCCAGTCGATTTCAGCAAACGGTTTCGCAAAAAACTGCTCGGAGATCCTGTTGTGCCATGGATTTTTCATCGACGGATTCCTGCCACAGAGGTGACTCAGTGGCAAGGGGAATGCGCCAGTGTTAGTTTGTTCATCAAGGTGTTTTGCGGCTCTTCACAAGGTTTTCTGGAATGTGTTGTTGCTGTTGCGTAGTTATTAGTAAGATTGGATGACGTTCTTGGTGGGCTTGGTTCCTTGCTTATCGTCATTGTTCATGGATAGTGGGGATAGTGAAGCGTTTGGTAGCCCCTGAAATACTCGATGATCTCGATGCTGATGATCCTCGAGCTGTGCGCAGCCGTCGAGATTTACGACTGGTGAATTGGTTTATGAGAGGTGAGTCGTGGATTCTTTCAGAATTAGATAAAATCGAGGGGTTACAGCGGGTGATTGAGCTGGGGGCTGGTGACGGGTCTCTCGCGATAGCGATCAAAAATCACTTGCCTAATGTGGATGTGACGTGTGTTGATCTCATTGATCGTCCGCGCGATTTGGATAAGCGAGTTACATGGTGGCAGGGTGATGCCCTGCTCTACGAGGGCTATGGTAAAGATACCGTGATTGTGGCGAATTTATTTCTTCATCACCTTGATGCCTCTAAATTACGACAACTTGCAGGTGAAATGAATGAGGTTCGTGCGGTAGTGGCTGCTGAGCCCTATCGAAGTTCGCTCAGCATGTTGATGAGTCGTTGTCTGTATCCCTTTGTGAATCATGTCACTAGGCATGATATGGCTGTGAGTATTCGTGCTGGATTTAGGAGTGGTGAAGTTGGTTGTGCATTGGGTGACCAATGGAAATGGTCAGAGAGTAGAGGGCTATTTGGGGGTATAAGAGTCACCGGTAAGAAATGAGAAAGATCGAGATTATAGGTGGGGGGTTGAGTGGTTTGAGTCTTGGGCTGTCATTGCTAAGACGTGGTGTTGCGGTAAGGATTATAGAATCGGGGAGTTATCCGAGGCACAAGGTTTGTGGTGAGTTTGTATGTGGTGTGAGCAACGCCGTATTAGATGATATGGGCATCACTGATGTTTTTGTTGATGCCAGACGTCACCGTAATCTGAAATGGTGGATGGGAAATGAGCTGGTATTGCGAGATGAGCTTCCAGAAGAAGCTATTGGTTTGTCTCGTTACCGGATGGATGCTGATCTAGCTGAATCATTCCAATCGGCAGGTGGTGAACTCGTGACTGCAAAGAGAGTGGGAAGTGGCGACGCTGATGGCCGGGTGTGGGCGGCGGGTAAACGCAAACGAAAAGGTAAGTGGATTGGGCTCAAGGTGCACGCGAAGAATGTCAATCTCGATGGGCTCGAGATGCATGTGGGCCAACGTGGATATCTTGGTTTGTCAGGTATTGAGGATGGTCGTGTGAATTGTTGTGGCTTGTTCAGGATCAATAAGGAAGTAGAGAAGGATAATATTCTGGCTAGCTATTTAAAAATAAACGGCCTCGACCAGCTGCATGAGAAGTTTTGTCAGTGGGATATTGATGAGAGCTCGTTTTCTGCAACGGCGGGGTTTTCTTTGGGGGCTCAGGAAAGCCAGGGCGCTTTTTGTGTGGGCGATGCTAGTCTGTTAATACCCCCGTTTACAGGGAATGGAATGAGTATGGCAATTGAGTCATCATGGCTGGCTACTCCATGGTTAGAGAAATTCTCTCGAGGGGACTTGGGCTGGCTTGACACTTGCTCTGGTTATTCTTCAAGTTGTGAGGATTATTTTGGCAAGCGAATGAGATTAGCTGGTGGTTTGCATCCCTTGCTTTTTAATAGAGCTGGTCGTAGCTTACTCAAGTGGTCTGCGCTGAGCGGGCTGTTACCCTTTGGTTTTTTATTTAAGCAATTACGATCACAATGAATTTAGTAGCCGCAGGATCTGCATTTCCGATAAATAGCTTCAGCCAGCGTGAATGCTTCGATGCCATGCAGGCGGCTGATTTCTGGCAGGAACTGAATGGGCGCTCTCGAGTAGTTATTGAAAAAGTGCTCAATGGAGATAGCGGCATACAAAAGCGTCATTTTGCACTGGATTCGCTCGAGCAAGCTTGGAGCCGTGGAGCGCAGGAGCTCAATGAAGCCTATGAGAAGGAGGCCCCAGATTTGGCTGCCAAAGCGATACAAAACGCGATAGCGAAAAGTGGCCATCGCTTGGATCAGGTGGATGCCGTTTTTGTTTCCTCGTGTACGGGTTATCTTTGTCCTGGTGTGAGTAGTCATATGGCAGAGAAGCTTGGTTTGCGTGCTGATGTTTTTTTGCAGGATATGACTGGCTTGGGGTGCGGTGCTGCGGTGCCATTACTGCGTGCTGCTGACGGGGTGATAGCTCGTAATCCGAATGCTGTGGTTATTACGGTTGCCGTGGAGGTGTGCTCGGCCGCCTTCTATGTTGAAAATGATTTTGGCGTTTTAATATCTACTTGTTTGTTTGGCGATGGGGCTGCGGCCGCCGTTTGGGTGGGCAGCGGAGGTCAGTGGAAAGTGAGTGATTTTTCGAGTCTTCATATCCCTGAGGAACGGGAAAAGATTAGGTTTACCAACGCGAAGGGCAGACTGAGGAATCAACTAGACCGCAGTGTGCCTGAGCTGGCGGGTGCTACGGTGCAGAAACTCTACGAAAAGCGCAAGCAGGAGCCCCAGGCGTGGATAACACATGGTGGCGGGCGAGATGTGATTGATGCATTAGAGCAGAGACTGCAAGTAGGAGAACTGAATCTGGCGCGTGGTGTAATGCGTGATTATGGTAATTTGAGCAGCCCTAGTGTGCTGGTTGCATTGGAGCGATTTCTTGAGCAAGAAAATGCTGATGTTGATCATGCTTGGATGTGTGCTTTCGGAGCAGGGTTTTCAGCACACAGCTGTGAGTTGCAGCGTTTGTAAAAAAGCTCTATTTTCTCCAAACTCTGTAGTCTGTCGCATTCTGCTATGATGAGATGGCTCTACTTTTTAGTATTTGCAGATACGTCAGTTTTGTTCAGCTTGGGACACCCATGAAATTTGTTTCTATCGTTTTTCTCAGCCTTGTTATGCTGTTGCTAAGCAGCTGTATTGAGGGTGAAGAAGAAATATTTCTCAATGCAGATGGTAGTGCCCGAGTGGTGGCAATATATCGAGTGCCCACTATTCTGTTGTCAGCTGAGGACGCGGAAGATCTAAGGTCTAGCATTGAGGTGGAGGTGGGAGCTATCCCAAACCTCAAGCTGATAACCAATAAAATAGAAAAGCACAACGGTGATCGAGTCGTTCTCATTGAGATTGTTACCGAGGATGTGGCTAGCCTAGAGGGGGCTTTATCAAAGCATAATCCTGCATTAAAGCGAAGTCAGGGAGACGAAATTCTGCATGCGATCATTGGCCAAATCATGGTCAATATGGATGGACTCATGGTTGGCCTCAAGCGTGAGGTACATTTAAAACCCTTATTGGATGAGTATCTTGGTGCTAGTGGGGGATCAATACTTGGTGAGTCAGCATTTCGCTACACGGTCCATCTTCCGAAGCCGGCGGTATCAAGCAATGCTCACGAAGTGTTGGATGATGGCCGAACTCTTGTATGGAGTCACAAGCTAGTTGATTGTTGGAATAAGCCGATTCACTTGTCGATGACGTCTCGTATTCCAATTCCATGGTGGGCCTACGCATTAGGCGGGCTCATCCTCATGGTTTTGGTGTGGTTATGTTTTGCCATGGTTACTCGATTGAGGGCTGTCGCAGAAGATACAAGTGTTTAGGGATGCAAAAAAAACCCTACTCCGAAAAATCGGAGCAGGGTGAAATTGTTGTCAGTCTCGTTGAGACGATTATTTGACGCCCTTCTTGCTGAGGCGAGTTCCTTTGGTAGCACCTTGGCGGGCCTTGAACTTGGGGTTGCTCTTACAGATGACGTAGAGGGTGCCTTTGCGCTTCACGACTTGGCAGTCTTCGTGACGCTTCTTCATGGACAAGAGAGATGAGAGAACTTTCATGATGGAAATTGGTTGAGTTGTGGGCCTGAACCCGTGTCAGGAGGCGCAAAATACTCAGATTCGTTGCCGTGTAAAGTCTATTTGCGGGAAAAAAGGTGGGTTTTCTATATTTCTACAGCGATCACAGATAATATTCCGGGGGCTTCACTCAGTGATTGAATGATTTCGGCTCCAGGAGCGGTGTCCAATTCGATAATATTAAGAGCATCTCCCACTTTCTTATTACGGGCAAGGGAGAGGTTGGCAATATTGAGTCCGGCTTCGCCCAATGAGCTGCCTACAAGCCCTACAATGCCGGGGCGATCATCATTACGAACAATAAGGAAGTGACCTTTGATGTTGGTATCAACAAAGAGTCGGTCAATTTCGACAATGCGTGGAGATTTGCCAATAATCGTACCTGAAACGCGGAATTTTTCTCCGTCTTTGGTGAGTTCTGCGACAACGAGCTCGTTATACTCAGTTTTCGCATTAATGACCGAATCGATCAGCTCCAATCCCATGTCGTGGGCGACAGCTGGCGAGTTGACAATGTTGACCTGGCCCTCGGATCGAGCCGCTTCGAGGTATCCAGTAAGTGCTGTGCGGGAAATGAGCGCGGTGTCTTTTTCAGCGATTTCGCCGTGGTAAGATACCCTCAAGGAATCTGGGTTCGCTGGTCCTAGCTTGGCAAGAAATTTGCCAAGTGAATTGGCAAGATCTAGATAGTGTCCAATCTCTTGAAGTGCCCCAGCATCGAGAGATGGCATGTTAATTGCGTTGCGAATTTCACCGGTGGTGAGGAAATCTCTCAATTGCTCCGCCACTTGTATCCCCACATTTTCTTGAGCTTCATTGGTGGAAGCGCCCAGGTGTGGTGTGAAGGCAATATGTTTTTCTTGTCCAAAGAGAATATGGTCGGAAGCCGGTGGCTCATCTTCGAAGACATCAAGTCCGCAGCCAGCGATGTGGCCATTATCTATGGCAGCTTTTAATGCGGGCTCATCAATGAGACCTCCTCGTGCGCAGTTAATGACAAGAGCACCTTTGTTCATCAATGACAATCGGTCAGCGTTAATAATGTGTTTGGTTTGATCAGTTAGCGGCACGTGGAGCGTGACGACATCAGCTCCTTTAAGCGCCTCATCTGGGCTCACGGCCAACTCTACTTTCAATTGGTCAGCTCTAGACTGAGTTAGGAAGGGATCATATGCAACAACTTGCATACCAAATGCTTGAGCTCGTTTAGCAAACTCTGCACCAATTCGTCCCATGCCGATAATAGCAAGACGCTTGTCATTGAGTTCGATACCTGCGTAGGCTTTACGAGCAGCTTTGAAGTTGCCTTGAAGTACTTCGGCGTGTGCAGGGCCGATATTACGCGCGGCAGATAGCATTAAAGTGAAAGCAAGCTCTGCAGTAGAAATGGTGTTGCCCGTTGGGGTGTTCATGACGATGACACCGTGGTTGGTGGCGGCGTCGCGGTCCACATTATCAACTCCTACTCCCGCACGGCCAACAGCCTTAAGCTCTGAAGCTGCAGCAAGCACGTCAGCTGTGACTTTCGTTTGTGAACGTATAATCAAGCCGTGATAGTCGGGAATGATTTTGATAAGATCTTCTGGGCTAAGACCTGTGTTAACATCCACCTCCAGATCTGGATGATTGCTCAAAAGTTCTACACCCTTGTCTGAAATAGGGTCTGATACGAGAATACGTTTTTTCGCCATGCCGCGCGTGTAATCACAGAGCCTGCAATTGTCAAAGCATAGCGAAAGTATTTATCGTCATAGCAACAGGTTGATCATTAATTTCGGATTACTTGATCATCTCTAATACGGTGAACTTGGTGCCTAGCATTGCTGGATGGGTCAGCGTTTGAAATTGGCGCAGTAAAGCCGGTGCTTGCTCAAGCTCATCAAATCGGGTCTCAATGTCGATGAGCCATTCTCTTGCGTATAATGTCAAATAGCTTGCTTGAGTTGATACTATTGGTTCAGCAAAGCCAGCCACCAATAATTCCTCGGCGAGTTGAGAAAAGTTAATGTGGCAGGTGATGTCGAGCTTGCCAGGGTGTTCTAGAGGGTTGTCGGACTTCTGGTGCTTATAATACGTTTGTAGTGAGCCGCAGCTGCGATTTGGATGGTAATACTCTTCTGCTTGGTAGCCGTAATCAATGGTAATGATGAGCCCCGTGCGGATTGAAGCTGCCGCTTGCTGCGCAAAGCTAGCTACACCAGGATTGAATTCAGTTAGGTATTCATCAGGAAAGGCATTTCCGAGTGTTGAGCAAAAATCGGCAAGTGCGTGGTCTTGTATTTTTTGATCGATGAATGTCAGCTTACCATCACTCTCGGTAACATACATCTGCCACCACGTTTGGTCTTTGAATTTTATGAGATCGACTGGAAAAGCGTCGATTAATTCGTTTGAGATAATGGCGCCGTGTTCTGTTTTGATGTCGACGAGTGATGCGTGCGAGGAGAACTTTCTGTCATACTCGGAAGATAATTTGGAACGTTGCTCGTGATGCATACGGTTACTTGTTTCGACCAGGTGATAATGCACCGCATTGAAACATGCTGGTGACTGAGCTTTGATTTCACCGAGGATGTCAGCACATAATGAGCCGTTATGTGCGCCGGGTTCGATGATAGCAAAGGATGCGGGCATTTTCGAATCCTCCCAAAATTTGATCAATCGACGGGCGAGAATCAGCCCAAAACAACGACCAATGCTAACACTTGTAATAAAGTCGCCCTCCTTACCGACGGTTTGAGACTCATTGGTGTAGTAGCCGTAATCCGGGTCAAAAAGCGCGAGCTCCATATAGTCACGAAATGATATTGGTCCGTTTTTTTGGATGAGCTCGCATATTCGTGCCTTCAGCGGATTACTACTGTTTGCGAAAGCGGGGGTTGCCATGGGGTTCTTATGAGGGTATGTGTATGAGGACTTGTTGGAGGGTGACTTAAAAGAGTTACCGCGCCATCAAACATGTTCTAGTAATGGTTGAAAAGCGTATCAGTAACGGAAAATCTCCCACGGGCAAGGGAAACAAGCGCCGTAAAAAGCGTTTCTTCAAGCTAAAATGGCTACTATATCTCTGCCTACTTGGTTTGATCTTGGGTGTTGCTGGATATTTTGTTTTTTTGCAACAGACAGATAAATTTCGAGAGAGGGCAAAGATTTACAATCTTGAAGAGATTGATGATGTTGAGGTCAAAAGTCTCATTCTTGATCGCAAGGGCCGTGAGCTAGGGCGTATTTTCGTGGAAAATCGCGATAAGATAAGTATCAAGCAGGTGCCGCAAGTGATGATCAATGCATTAGTGGCGGGAGAAGATCAGAGATTTTTCAAGCATGATGGAATAGATCGTATTGGGGTGATTCGTGCACTTTACCTCAACATCAAAGCTGGTCGGCAGACTCAAGGTGCAAGCACCTTGACGCAGCAGTTGGCTCGCAACGCATTCCACCTTAAGCAAGAAGCAGATAAGCGGGGTGAGGGTGGTTTAGAACGTAAGGCCGTAGAGGCTTTTTTGGCGTTACGTATTGAAGAAAAATACAGCAAGGACCAGATTCTCGAGTTCTATTTGAATCGTATTCCTTTTGGAAGTGGTTTCTACGGTATTCGGTCGGCTTCTTTGGGGTATTTTGGCAAGGAACCACGTGATCTCTCCGCGATGGAGTGCGCATCTCTCGTCGGATGCATTAAGAATCCCACACGAATTTCACCTCTCAACAACCTGAAGGAAAACAAAAAGGCACGTGATCAAGTATTACAGAGGATGATGGACGAGGGCTTTCTCTCATCAAAGGAGGGCAAGATCTATCAAGATACGCCTGTCGTTGTCAGACCGAAGCCGATACGCAGAGGAACTTCGCATCTATATGAGAGGATTGCTAATGCGGTGCGATCTCGTCTTGGTGAGGATGCACTAACCGAAGGGGGCTTCAAGATTTACACAACCATTGACCTAGACGTGCAGCAGGCGATGGAAAAAAACCTTCTCAGGCAGCTCTCCATAGCTGAAGCTCATGAGCTCTACCAACAGCCACTCTATGAGTCCTATCGTAAGCGCGATGGAAAACCAAATTACCTGCAGGGTGCAGGGTATATGATCGATAATGAGAGCGGCTCTGTTTTGGCATACGTTGGAGGCAGGGATTTTAAGCATAGCCAGTATGATTTTGTAGAATCTGGTAGTAAGCCCTCAGGCACGGCCTTTTTTCCCTTCATATACACTGCCGCGTTGGAAAGTGATATGTCACCAGCTACAAAACTCATTGATCGGCCGATGGATAATCGTGCGGTTATGGTAGATGGGCAAGAGGGGATTCTGGGCGAGTGGGGGATGGAAACATTACAACCCAAGTATGAGGGCGATGTCAGCATGCGCCGTGCATTGGAGGTGTCAAAAATCGCAGCAAGCGTGCGCTTGGGTAAGGATCTTGGCCTTGATCGTGTCGCCGAGACAGCTCGTAGGTTTGGGCTTTCTCTGCCTGAATCAAAGTTACTTACTCGGATGCTTGTAGGCACTGACGATGTTTCACTGCCTAAAATGGTAAATGCATACGCAACGATTGCGCGAGCTGGCTACGCGCCAAGAGATCCTTATTTTATTGATCGTGTAGTTGGGCCCAAAGGGGTTGTCAGGTATAAAACAATCAACGCTAATGAAGGAGGTGAGAAGCGTGTGATCAGGCGAGAAACAGCCTATATCATGAACAGTCTACTTCGCAGTGCCTTGATCAATGGTACGGGAGCATCCGGAATTTCAGAATTAGCTGATGATCTGTCACTCGCGGGTAAAACCGGGACTACCTATGATTTCGCTGATAATTGGTTTGTGGGTTACAATAGCCGTGTCACATGTGGTTTATGGATGGGTTTTGTGCACGGTTCGCGCAAGGCTATCTATTTGGGTGCATTCAGTAGGGATACACTACTTCCTGTTTGGGTGAAGACCATGAACGCTGCTTTGTCTGATTTCACCGGTCGTGAAATGCTTCAGCCTAACTCAATATCTGGCCTCAAGGTGTGTGATGTGTCAGGGTTAAGAGCGACACGCTATTGTCAGAAATACCAACGAAATGCTTTAACTGGTGCAGAAACATATGAATCTACCGCTGTTGATGAGCTTTTTACGGCAAGATCACAGCCCACAGGTTACTGTGACGTACACGGTGTGGTCGATCCTGCCATCACTGCAAACCAAGACTTTGATGCAGACACAAAGCGGGGTAGCAAGTCTTCGGCAATCCCTGTTCAACCCAAGCAGCCACTCTTGTTAGGTGGTGATCCTTATGGAACCGAACAGCCAGATTTTGCTCCCAGACAGGCTCAGATAGCATCTCAAAACAGCATGATGATAAACTTCGATCAACTCGACAGCGAAGACAGGGATGCTGGGATCGTTTTAGATCGTCCGCGGCGCATTGAAATCTACGAAGATTAGTTGTCTGAGGGTAGGGGATGAAACCTCCATTTAGCATAACTGCCGACTTGAGTTTCTATGGCGAATAGAACATTGTTTTGGCATGTCGGGGGTTGATAAAACAAAACAAAACTGGGAGGGATTGATATGCCCAGTGTGTCGTTTTGTATTTCGTATACCAATCAATCACAGTGGTAATGGTGTCATATGCCCAGCCTGCTCCCATCTTCTTCAAATTCCGACGGTCGAACAACGGCAAATGTATGCAAATGTGCGGCTTGCCAGGGCAAGCAAATCTAGGTCGCAGCAACATAGTATCAAAAAGCGTCATGGTGATGTTGCAGATACCCATCTTAAGAAAGAGGAAACGCATGATGCCGAATACGAGTACGAGTACGCGGATGACGAGCTGACCACCTTTAAGAACTCGGGGCAAGCTATCGATCAAGCAGTTGATGATCACTATCAAATGGATGGCGCTGATCCGCTTCCGTCTTGGGAACACGAGACCGCAGTAGCAGTGCCAATAAGTCCCATGACATGGATGCTAAGCGGCTCATTACTCGGGGTTAGCATTGTGCTAATGGCTATTTGGCTAGTGCTACAGTCCGCCGATGATCAAACAAATGCGGCTCTTGTTGATGATGGACAAACTGAGTTCTCGGTAGCTGCTGATAAAACTAATTTCGAGGAGGATGATGAGAGGCAAATGATTAAAAAATCAAAAAAGATCATTGAGAAGTTTTTGAACGCAAAGTCAGTTTCTGAACTTGGGGAGCTTGTTCGAACTCCTTCTGTAACGATCCCGCGGATGCGTATATGGTATCAAGATGATGCATGGAAAGCTCAAGGCGTCAGGGTAATTGGATACAAGAAAAGCGCTGTTGTGAATGAACAGGTTGTAACCATGGATGTGCAACTGAATGATTTTTCAGTGAAAACTATATCGGTAGTGAAGACAGAACTCGGATATAAAGTTGATTGGGAAAGTTGGGTTGCTTGGTCATCTGTCAAGTGGGGGGATCTCTTTGTTATGCGCCCGAATCAGCCCGTTGAAGTTCGGGTGCAATGTAAACGTGTTAATTATTATAATCGCTTATTTGATGATAGTAACAAGTGGTTTGCGGTAAGGTTGTCGCATCCAGATTTTGACCGATCCATTTATGGCTACGTCGATTCGGGAGCTCCCCATTTTTTCGGATTTATTGCGGAATTGTTGAGAGGGGAAGAAGTCTTAGCTACTCTTAACATAAGCTATCCATCAAACACTTCGGTAGGTAACCAGGTGACGATTACCGAGCATCTAAATTCTGGTTGGATTAGCGACGTGCCAGCAGAGACTCAAGCGAAGCAACCCGCCTCGCGCTAATCTAAGTGAAATCGCGACACAATATACATCAGTCATTATGAATAGCAGGGAAATACCATCTACATACGACAAGGCTCTCCGCATCAACTTGGATGAGCAAAAATACGGCACTTTCGCTGAAATTGGAGCTGGGCAGGAAGTTGCCAATTGGTTTTTTCGAGCATCGGCTACGGCTGGGACAATTGCAAAAACCATCTCTGCTTATGATATGACAATGAGCGATGCTATTTACGGCAAGTCAAAGCGCTATGTTTCTCGAGATCGGCTCAATGCAATGCTTGAGTATGAGTATGATTTGCTCGTGGAGCGTTTGAAAGATGAGCGAGGTTCTGAATCCACGTTTTTTAGTTTTTCAAACACAGTGCGTGCGCGTGGCTATAAAGATACTGGTGAATGCCACGGCTGGCTTGGTATCCGCCTTCAGCTGCGCCCCATGGAAGATCCCTGCCAGATTTTAATCCATGTACGCTTGCTCGATCAGGAAAATTTTGACCAGATGGAGGCGCTCGGGATTATTGGCGTTAATCTCATTCATGCTGCTTTTTATCACCGTGATCGAATGTCCCTATTTGTGGAGTCTTTGATGGATGGGTTGAGCAATGATCGCGTGGAGGTAGATATGCTCAAGTTTAGCGGCGAAGGCTTTAAGATGATTGATAATCGCTTATGTCATTTGCAGCTGGTAAATAGTGGGCTTACCGCGGCCGCGATGTTTTTGCCTAACGGAGAAGTAGTGCAACCTGCTGAAGCACTCTACAATAAGCCTATTATTTTGCTGCGTGGTAGTTTCAATCCTGTGACAAACTTGCATCTCGATATGCTTAGTCAGACACGAGACCAATTCTGTAAATCATTGGATAGTGAGCAGCAAAGCAATGCGGTGGAGCTGTGTGAGATCTCGATGAATAACCTTCTGCGAAAAGGGGATGACGATGCTAGTGAGGTTGATCATTTAGCGTTTCTTGATCGAGCAGACGCTCTTCAAGCGCTCGGTAAGACAGTGCTGGTCTCTCGTTGTCCTGAATTTCACCGTATTGCGGGTTATTTGAGTCGGTATACTACTAGCCCAATAGGTATTGTGCTCAGCATCGGCTTGTTGAACGAGCTCTTCAAAGCAAAGTGGTCGGAAGGGCTTGCTGGCGGTATTCTTGAGTCTTTTGGCAGGCTGTTTAAGCACGGGCTTTCTTTATATGTGTATCCGTGGGGTAACAGAAAGGCGGGTGAGCTAGTAACAGCTGAAAACTTCAATACCCCTGAGAATTTGCAATATTTGTATAAGCACTTTCGTGAGAACGGTATGATCCGAGCTATTCCATGTGGAGACCAAGATCTTCTCAAATACACAGGCCGTGATATACAGAGAATGATTGCGGCAGGCGATGAAACGTGGAAGACTCTCGTACCAGAGCAAGCACACCGCGCGGCTCTTCATCACAGCTAAGCAGCAAGCGTTCACGATTTAACATTATCATTACATGTCTTGGGGAGATGTCAGGGGTTTACTTCAATACGTACCACAGTTCCGTGGTAAGGTATTTTTAGTAGTTGTGGATTCGCCTGTATCAGCTCTCGCTGAGGTCATGCTTAACTTAGTTAGCTTACAGAATATCGGGGTGCAGCTTGTGCTTGGGAGTACTGTTCACAAATACGATGTGATCTTAGATCTAGCTATCGAGGCCGAGCTCAAATGTGATCATGCAGCAGTAGGATTAGGCGGCCTTTCGGCTGATGTTTGTGAATCCCTGGCTCGAGGTCAGGCCATTATTATGGACCTCGAGAATCAAGATTCTATGTCTCGCGATCTTGCTGTATTTGCTCATGAAATTAACGCATCTAAGCTAATTGTTCTGAAACCAAGTGCCCAAGAGAACCTCACCCAAGGAGCTATTCGTGCGTCTGAGCTAAAGTCCACAGGCAATGCTCAACCGGAAGCCCTGCAAGCCGCAGCAGAAGCGTGTCAATTGGGTATTTCTCGAGTTCACATACTTGACGGGAGTGACCCAGAGACTTTGCTCAGTGAGTTGTTTTCCAATGAGGGTGCCGGTACGATGGTCTATGCGGATAGCTATCGCCTCATCAGGCCCCTGCGTGAAGACGATATTGTAGAGCTTCTCGGAATGATTGGTAGGTCGGTCCGGAATACTTGTCTAGTACCACGAGACTACGCAGACATCGAAACGCATCTTAAGGATTACTCCGTGATGGAAATTGATGGTAACGTGGTGGGCTCAGTAGCACTTTTATGCTACCCGCATTGCGAATCAGCGGAGGTTGCTTGTTTGTATGTCAAGCAGAGCCACGAGGGGCTAGGCTACGGTGTCGAGCTTGTCAGGCATGCTGAGCAGCGAGCTCATGAGTGTGGAGCCACATCGGTGTTCGCGTTAACGAATCGTGCGGCAGGGTTTTTTCAGGAAAAGCTCGGTTATTCTGAGCTGCCACTGGGCGATATACCATTGTCACGTCGTGAAGAACTCGACATGAGTGGACGAGATTCGCGAGCCTTTCATAAGGAGTTAATTTAGTGCCAAATTGATTATTTTGATCACGCAGCCCCCCTGTTTTTTGGCTTTTTACAGGCAGAAACATGACCTATTCATTACTAACAATGAATGTGAGGTCATTGACGATTAGGTAACACGCAATTATGGATATTAATTATATTATTGTTGCTCACGAGCGGCCACTTCAATTGAAGCGATTAATTAACCGTTTGAGCTCTTCGCACGCTCATTTTTATGTCCACATTGATAAAAAGGTAGATATAAAACCATTCTTTGAAGCACTTAGTGGCTGCAGTAATATTTGCCTCGTCGACGAGAATGATCGTGAGGTTTGTAGGTGGGGCGGGATTGGCATTGTATTGGCTGTTCTTGTTTGTATGCGCCATATATTGCAAGAGGGAAACAACGGGCCATGTGTATTACTCAGTGTGCAGGATTATCCACTAGTGAGTAATGCCCAAATTGAGGATTTTTTTGAATCGAATCAATCTAAAGACTTTATCGACATTCAGCCATTTCCAATTTCTGACTGGATTGATGATGGTTGGTACAGGCTAAGCCAATTTCATTATCAGTTTGGTGATAAGAAATATTCAACACGAGTACTACCGTCGTTGTGGGATTCAGCTTTTTACTCCAAGTTCGTGACGAATGTCATCACCGTTGCCAAGCTGATAGTCCACGGGCAGATACCATTCCATATTTTGAAGCGAAGAGACTACTCTATTGTAAAAACCCCATGTGGCGGGCATGGTTGGTGGATACTGAGTGCCAGTACCGTAAGGGCTGTTATGTCTTTTTTAGATCAACAGCCTGATTACCTTTTGTTTTTTCATCGCGTGCATGTTCCTGATGAGATAATATTTCAATCTATTATCAGGCAAATACGACCTGAAAGTGAATTGTGTTCAAATAAAACATACACTAATTGGCAGGCCGGAGGTGCTTCACCAAAAGTATTTAACGAGAACGATTTTGATGAATTAAAAAATGCATCTGGATCATTTTTATTTGCACGTAAATTTAGTGAGCAAGATGATGATAAGATTTTAGATTTGCTTGATGAGCATCTGCTCATGCCAGAACAGGTGGAATCATAAAAAGCTTATGCGATAAGGAGAATATACAAAAAACGCCGACTCTTCCGAGCCGGCGTTTGATTAAATAATTGAGTATTGAATTTACTTATTCTTCTCTTCCTCGCGCTTCTTGACATCAGCGATGACCTCTTCAGCGACATTCTTGGGGCAAGCTGCGTAGTGGGAGAACTCCATGGAGAATTGACCACGACCGGAAGTCATGGTGCGAAGGTCACCAATGTAACCGAACATATCACTCAGGGGAGCATCAGCTTTCACACGAATGCCTGTAGGTGTGCGCTGCTGCTCCTTGATCATTCCACGGCGACGGTTCATGTCACCGATGACGTCACCGACGTTGTCTTCTGGAGTGAAGACGTCGAGTTTCATGATGGGCTCAAGGATTTGTGGTCCAGCTTTTGGCATGGATGTGCGGTAAGCTGCTTTCGCAGCTATCTCGAAGGCAATTGCGGAGGAGTCAACTGCGTGCTGGGCACCGTCTACAAGAGTAACTTTGAATCTCGAAGGCAATTGCGGAGGAGTCAACTGCGTGCTGGGCACCGTCTACAAGAGTAACTTTGAAGTTCAAGCAGGGGAATCCAGCGAGGACACCTTTATCCTTTGATAACGAGAATCCTTTTTCAACAGCTGGCCAGAATTCCTTAGGAACGTTACCACCGACAACTTTTGATTCGAATTCAAACTCTTCTTCAGAATCTTCAGGAAGAGGCTCGATGATGTAGTCAATCTTACCATACTGACCGGAACCACCAGACTGCTTCTTGTGGGTGTAGGAGTCTTCGATTCGCTTGGTGATTGTCTCACGGTAGGCAACCTGTGGTTTACCAACGATGACTTCACAACCGTGTGTACGCTTGAGGATATCTACTTTAATATCGAGGTGAAGCTCGCCCATTCCTTTGAGGATGGTTTCACCTGAGTCGAGGTCGGTTTCAACGATGAATGTTGGGTCTTCCTTAACCATCTTACCAATGGCTGTTCCGAGCTTCTCAGCATTCGCCTTGTCTACAGGAGCAACAGCGATGGAGATAACGGGATCAGGGAATACCATGGGCTCCAGAGTAGCGGGATGCTCCTTGTCGCAGAGAGTGTGACCCGTCTGAACGTTCTTGAGGCCTACGAGGGCAACGATGTCACCAGCTTGTGCTCCGTCGAGTTCAATGCGGTCGTCTGCACTCATTTCAACGATACGTCCGATACGTTCGGTTTTACCAGTGAATGTGTTGAGAACGGTAGAGCCTTTCGAAAGCTTGCCTGAGTAGATGCGTGTGAAAGTAAGAGCACCGTATTGGTCATCCATGATCTTGAATGCAAGCGCACGGAGAGGGCCGTCAGGAGTAACGATAGCAAATTCACCAGTTTCATTACCTTCTGGGTCAACTTCCGGCTGTGCAGGAACTTCAGTAGGTGATGGGAGGAAGTCAACAACGGCGTCGAGAAGAACCTGAACACCTTTGTTTTTGAACGCTGATCCACAGTAAGTTGGGAAGAAGTCGAGGGCGATAGTTCCCTTGCGGATGCACTTCTTGAGGTCCTCGAGACTTGGTTCATTGCCATCGAGGTATTCCATCATGAGATCGTCATCTTGCTCAACGGCAGTTTCGATAAGCTCAGCTCGGTATTTTTCTACGTCGTCCACCATGTCGGCAGGAACGTCTTCGATTGTGTAGTTCTCAGGCTCACCGGTTTCATCCCAGACCCAAGCTTTGCGGGTTAGGAGATCGACAACGCCAACCATGTTGTCTTCGATTCCGATTGGAAGGACCATGATGAGTGGTTTGGCGGCGAGGACGGTTTTGATTTGATCAACTACGTCGTAGAAGTCAGCTCCTGTGCGGTCGAGTTTGTTAACAAAGATAATACGAGCAACAGCAGACTCGTTAGCATAGCGCCAGTTCGTCTCAGATTGTGGTTCTACACCACCTGATCCACAGAAGACACCAATGCCGCCATCGAGAACTTTGAGTGAACGATAAACTTCTACAGTGAAGTCAACGTGGCCAGGAGTATCAATAACGTTGAAACGGTAAGGTGTTTTACCCCACTGTTGGTCAGCACCATTCCAGAAGCAACTGACTGCAGCTGATTGAATAGTAATGCCGCGTTCGGCTTCTTGTTCCATGAAATCAGTGGTGGACTCACCATCGTGAACTTCCCCGATTTTGTGAATTTTTCCAGTGAGAGCGAGGATACGTTCTGTGGTCGTTGTTTTACCAGCATCCACGTGGGCGAATATACCGATGTTTCTGTAAAGAGAAAGGTCTGACATTGCTTTAGGTTCTAAGTTTGTTTTGATGTCTACCCTAGTAATGGAAATATCAATAGGGGAGTATGTTGTGTCGCAGTAAATGATAACTACAGCGGCGTGTAACTAGCGGATTATAGCCATTTGGCAACCTTAGATTGATAAAACCGCATTTTTAATGCTATTTTTTATTCGACAAAGTGTTAATGTGGATTTAATTCCACCCCGCCGCGACTTAGGTCAGGCTCGAATGGATATGGCAGGATAGCTCAGGGGTAGAGCGGAGGATTCATAAGCCTTAGGTCCGGAGTTCAAATCTCCGTCCTGCTACCATTCCTTTTTCGATCACCCCCTTTATTGATCATTTCTTTTTTGATTATTTCGAGCAGTGGGAATTTCATCCTAATCGGTCTTTTAGGTCTAAATGAGTTGCACACAGCAAATGGCGATCTCGGCAAGAGGCCACGCTTACATACTCAAGTGCTTGATTTTTGGGCTTTTCGGACTTCGATCTTAAAATAATCAAAAAAAAACGAAATACGTCTTGCCAGATGGGGGTGCATTTGTATATTCGCCGCCCCCCGTCCCAAGCTTTCGATTGAAATCAGAGTTTGGGGCAACAACATGAAAGCTGCGGGAAGGCAGTTAAACTATCGGGTAGCTCCGGATAAGAGGCGGTTTTCGAGGTCACTTAATATACCTCGTGCCTCTTGGGCGTATCTCTGTGGTTTAAACGTTTCCACTGCTGGCTTCACCACCATACAGCAGCAACTTTCGACAAACGTATTACAATTTCTCAACAAAACCTCTAATTACCACTGATTCTAGTAATCATTCATCAATCAAACCAAAACACGCAGGAATATGCCTACCATTAACCAGCTCGTCCGCAAAGGACGCAAGACACCAGTGACCAAGTCCAAGTCACGTGCCCTCAACAGCTGCCCGCAACGTCGCGGCGTCTGTCTCCAGGTCATGACTCGTACGCCCAAGAAGCCAAACTCCGCGCTCCGTAAGGTGGCCAAAGTTCGTCTTACCAACGGCCAGGAAGTGATCGCCTACATTGGAGGTGAAGGCCACAACCTTCAAGAGCACTCAATCGTTTTGGTTCGTGGTGGTCGTGTGAAAGACCTTCCAGGTGTGCGTTATCACATCGTTCGTGGAGCGCTCGATACACTCGGTGTCGACAAGCGTGCTCAAGCCCGTTCCAAGTATGGAACTAAGCGTCCTAAGAAGTAATTTTTTTTAATCTATAACTCTATAATACAATGGCTCGCCGTAAAAAAGTTTACAACCGCCCAGAAACACGTGACCCACGCTACGATAGTCCCGTAGTTGGAAAGCTAATCAGCAAAGTCATGCGTGACGGTAAGCGCTCCTTGTCTGAGCGCATCGTCTATGCCGCTATCGACAAAGCCAATGATGGCACTGATACGATTGACCCTCTCGAGGTTGTCACACGTGCTCTTGAGAATGCTAAGCCGCGCGTTGAGGTGAAGAGCCGCCGTGTTGGTGGAGCTACCTACCAAGTTCCTCTTGAAGTGGACGCCGGTCGTTCAGAGTCGCTCGCCATGCGCTGGTTGGTCAACTTTGCTCGCTCAAAGAAAGGCACTCCAATGCACGTGGCCCTCGCCAACGAGATCAAAGACGCAGCCAATAACCAAGGCAATGCCGTTCGCAAACGCGATGACATGCACAAGATGGCTCAGGCTAACCGTGCATTCGCCCACTTCCGCTGGTAATTCAACAAGCTGCAGCATTTGTTGCGGCATCCATTTTTCTTCGTAACGAAGAGATAAGAACCCTCCATACTACCATGTCCGAGAATCCTAATAATCCAAACCGCCCATACCCATTGGAGCGGACCCGGAATATTGGGATTGCTGCGCACATCGATGCGGGGAAAACCACTCTCACTGAGCGCGTTTTATTCTACACTGGAATGATTCATCGTATTGGTGAGGTGCACGATGGCGCTACCGTGACTGATCACATGGAGCAAGAGCGTGAGCGTGGTATTACAATTACCTCTGCTGCCGTCACTTGTGAGTGGATACAGCATCCTAACGACGGTGTCGCAAAATTGTTCCAAGGTCAGAAGCAAAGGATCAACATTATAGATACACCAGGCCACGTTGACTTCACCGCCGAAGTTGAGCGTTCACTCCGTGTTCTGGATGGTGCCATTGTCGTTTTTTGTGGCGTTGCTGGTGTCCAACCTCAAACCGAAACTGTGTGGAGACAAGCTGACAAATATGGCGTTCCACGTATTGTGTTTGTGAACAAGATGGACCGAACAGGTGCCAATTTTGAAAATGTATTTCAGGATGTAAAAGAGAAGTTTGGTGTCCAAGCTGTTCGTATCCTCATTCCCATTGGTGCTGAAGAGGGTCTGCAAGGGCAGATTGACGTGCTTAACATGAAAGCCGTCATCTACAAAGATGATGATGCCATGGGCTCTACATTCGAGATACAAGACCTAGATGGCGACCTTCTTGCCGAGGCGGAAGCTGCTCGTGAAGAGCTGACATCGATTCTTTGCGATTGTGACGAAGAGCTTGGTGAGAAATTCCTCATGGAAGAGGAAATAACGACAGAAGACCTCAAGCATGCTTTACGCCGCGCTACCATTTCCAGTAAAGTTGTTCCCGTTGCCGGAGGTTCAGCTTTTAAAAACAAAGGTGTTCAGTTCCTTGTGGATGCCGTAGTTGATTATCTACCAAGTCCGCTCGATATCCCAGCCGCCCAGGGGCAGTCTCCAGATGATGAATCTGTTGAGGTTCTGGCTAAGACAGATGATAATGAGCAATTCTGTTCATTAGCTTTCAAATTATGGGCTGATAAGTATGTCGGTAAGCTAGTCTTCTTCCGTGTATATTCTGGCATGGTTTCCAAAGGTGACATGGTATATAATCCAAGAACCTGCAAGAAAGAGCGTGTTGGTCGACTGATCAAGATGCATGCTGACAAACACGAAGATATAGAGACCTGTTACGCGGGGGACATAGCCGCCATCGTGGGGCTCAAAAATGTTCAAACAGGTGATACCCTTTGCCAAGAGCGTTTCGAGATCATGCTCGAACCACCACTTTTCCCCGAGCCTGTCATCTCAATGGCGGTAGAGCCCAAAACAGTTGCAGATCAAGACAAGATGGCACTGGCACTCACCAGACTCTCTGACGAGGACCCTACCTTTGTTGTGAAGACTGATGAAGACACAGGGCAAACTATTATTTCCGGAATGGGCGAGCTTCACCTGGAGGTCATCGTTGATCGTATGAAGCGTGAGTTCAAGGTAGAGTGCCGTGTAGGCAAGCCGCAAATCGCTTATCGTGAGACTATTACCAGCGCAGCGCCCGGAGAAGGCAAGCTTGTCAAGCAATCTGGTGGCCGTGGCCAATATGGTCATGTCGTATTAGACGTCGCTCCCGAGGAAAAAGGTAAAGGGCTGACCATCGACAACAACGTTGTTGGGGGCGCCATACCCAAAGAGTTTGTAAACTCCGTTCTCACTGGTGTGCGAACAGCAATGTCAAACGGCATTATTGCTGGTTACCCTGTAGTTGATGTCCACGTTAACATCACGGACGGTTCATACCACGAGGTAGATTCGAACGAAAATGCTTTTAAAATGGCAGCTATTCTCGGTATGCGTGACGCCTTCAAAAATGCCAGCCCCATTCTTTTGGAGCCGGTCATGGAGGTGGAAGTAACAACTCCAGAGGAATATCAAGGTGATATCATGGGTGACTTGAATCGCAGGCGTGGTCAAATCCAAGAAATTGAGAACAAGCCAACACATGCCGTGCTTCGCGCGCTTGTTCCTCTTGCCGAAATGTTCGGCTACTCCACAGCTATTAGAACTTTATCTAGTGGGCGTGCTGATTACACCATGAAGCCTTGTAGCTTTGAACAGGTCCCACAAGCTATTGTCGACGACCTAACTAACGAATATGCTTACGCTAGTTAATTAACTATCTCAATAAAACAACAACTCTCAAACACTCTAACTAACATCCGATATGCAACAGCAGAAAATCAGAATCCGCCTGCGCGCTTATGATCACCGCGCCATTGACAAGTCCGCACTGGAAATTGTCGAAACAGCCAAACGCACCGGTGCTAAAGTTGCTGGTCCTATCCCATTGCCTACTCGCATTGAGAAATTCAGCGTCAACCGTTCTGTGAACCAGAATAAGAAGTCAGCTGAACAATTCGAGATCCGCACACACAAACGCATGCTCGACATTGTCGATCCTACAGCGCGCACCGTTGACGAGCTCAAAAAGCTTAATCTTCCAGCTGGTGTAGATATTGCAATCAAGATCTGACCTGCAGTATTTTATCACTATCAATTAACCATTTTTTAATCACAAATCTTACCAATACCATGGCACTAGGACTACTAGGAAAAAAAGTCGGCATGACCCGCGTATTTGACGCAGAGGCAGGCACATCAATACCTGTCACTGTTGTTGACGTTTCAGGCAATGAGTTTCTTCAAGTCAAAACCTCTGAGACAGACGGTTATTCCGCTGTTCAAGTTGGATATGACGATCAACGTGAATTCCGCCTTAATCTTCCCAAGCGGGGACACTTCAATAAGTTTGGCACTTCTCCGAAAAAGCTCATCAAGGAGTTTCGTTTTGAGAGTGATGCAGATATGCCCAATACTGAAGAGGCGCATCCAGGTGCAGAGCTTTTTGAAGCTGGGCAATGGATTGATGTGATCGGCACGACCAAAGGAAAAGGTTTCCAGGGTGTCGTTAAGCGTTACAATTTCTCTGGTCAGCCTGATTCACACGGTCACATGATGCACCGCCGTCCTGGTGGCGTAGGAGCTGGAACATGGCCTGGTCGTATTTGGAAGAACAAAAAAATGCCTGGTCGGCATGGTGTCTATAATCGCACCGTTCAAAACCTAAAAGTTGTTCAGGTTCGCCCTGAAGATAACGTCGTTCTTGTCTCTGGTGCTGTTCCAGGCCACAAGGGTGCTTATGTTGTCATCCGCCCTGCAGTCAAAAAGACAGCACCCTCTGCAAGCTAATGAATTTCTCGGCAGTTACTCTGCTGGACATTAACTGAAAAACTATCAACTGATAACTAATCATGTCAAAAACACTCTCTATCAAAGATGCGCAAGCTGCAAATATCCAAGTGGTCGAAGGCCGCAAGGGTGACCAAGCTGTGCACGACCTAGTCACTGCATATCGTGCAAATCGCCGTAGTGGTACTGCTTGCACCAAAACTCGTGGCGAAGTAAAGGGCTCCAACAAAAAGCTTTGGAAGCAAAAAGGCACTGGCCGTGCTCGCGCGGGCACCAACAAGAACCCCGTGTGGCGTGGTGGTGGTATTGTATTTGGACCTCGTCCACGTTCGTATGCCAAGACAGTAAACAAAAGCACGCGTAAGCTTGCATTGCGCAAAGTGCTTGGTGATCTCATCAGCGCTGAGCGTGTGATCTCCATTCCAAGCTTTGCCGTTGAAGATGGTAAGACTAAGACTTTTGCAGCAGCTATTAAGGGAATTACCGAAGCTCGCAATGTGCTCGTTGTCGCTGACAAATTTGACGACAAAACCTACTTAGCCGGTCGTAACGTTCAGAATGTATTGCTCATCACTGCAGCAGAAATGAATATTGAACAGCTTCTATTAGCAGACTCAGTAATCATTGTAGAAGACGCATTCGAAACTCTTGCGCACCGCACAGCCTAAATCATTTAATTAACAATCGTATCCATGAAAGATATTTATCAGGTCATCGACACCGTTCTCATTAGTGAGAAAGCCACCCTGCTTCAGGAAGAAAACAACGAGTATGTGTTTAAGGTTGATCGCAATGCGAACAAGCTGGAAGTCAAGCGTGCTATTGAGCAACTTTTTGGAAAGAAGGTAGCCACAGTGCGCACTCTCAACTGCCGCGGCAAAAGCAAGCGCAATCGCCGTGCTGATGCTGGCCGCACAGCGCACTGGAAGAAAGCCATTGTCCGACTCAAGGATGGGGAAACACTTGACCTCGTCTAATTCAAATCACGCACATTTATTAACTATTTCCGCTGAAAAACGATAACATCGAACCCAATAGCGTATTATGCCTCTTAAAAAATTCAAACCTGTAACTCCTTCTAACCGCTACAAAGAGTGGCCTACTTACGAGGAGATTACCAAAACTACTCCAGAAAAAAGCCTGACTCGTCCACTCAAAAAGAGTGGTGGACGTAACAATCAAGGTCGTATTACTTGTCGTCACAAAGGTGGTGGTCACAAGCGTAAGTATCGTCTTGTTGATTTCAAGCGTAACAAAGTAGACGTTCCAGCAGTTGTTCAGAGCATCGAGTATGATCCCAACCGCACATGTCGTATTGCCCTTATCAAATACGAAGACGGTGTGCTTAGCTACATCCTAGCTCCTGTTGGTCTTAGTGTCGGTGATACTGTCATCTCAAGCGCTACAGCGCCTCCCAAGCCAGGTAATGCGATGCAGCTAAAGCATGTTCCACTCGGAACAGCCATTCACAATATTGAAATGACACCCGGTAACGGTGGTAAAATAGCTCGATCTGCAGGTCAGCAAGCTGTCCTCTCCAACCGCGAGGAAGGTGGGCATGCTCTTGTTAAGATGCCATCTGGCGAGATTCGCAAGTTCAACCAAAATTGCTACTGCACCATTGGTCAGGTTGGTAACCGTGACCACATGAATGAAGTTTCAGCAAAAGCTGGACGTAGCCGCTGGAAGGGCATTCGCCCGACTGTGCGTGGTATGTGCATGAACCCCGTAGATCACCCCAACGGTGGTGGTGAGGGTAAGTCTAAGTCCGGTGGTGGTCGCCAGCACCTCAAGTCGCCTTGGGGTCACACCAAAGGTCAAAAAACTCGTAAGAAGTATAAGCCGTCCAACAAGTTCATTGTTGCGCGCCGCAAAAAGTAATAATCTTTAACTGATAACCAATATGCCAAGATCACTCAAAAAAGGTGCCTTCGTTGACCAAAAGTTGCTCTCAAAAATTGATGCAGCTGAAGCCAGCAAAGACAAGAAGCCCATCAAGACCTGGAGTCGTAAGTCTGTTATTACTCCTGATTTCGTTGGTCACACATTTCATGTTCACAATGGAAAGTCATTCGTGACTGTCTACGTCAATGAGAACATGGTGGGCCACAAGCTAGGTGAATTTTCACCAACACGTATCTTTAAAGCCCACGGAGGTATCGGTAAGCGATAATCCAGCATTTCTTCATCATTCTACTCATTCCTTTTTCCAAAGACATCATGCCAGTCAAACACATCAAATCAGCTGTCACCGGGGTTATTCTCCTCGGTGCTGCTTGCATGTGTCATGGACAGTCATCAGATGATAGTGGAAAACTTCGCGCAGATTATCAGCTACTTCAGCTCAAGCTGGAGAAAGCGCAGCAGCAAAATCACGCATTAGCGCGTGATCTTGCGGCATCGAAAATGCGTGAAGCCGAATTGACCGAGGGAATAAACGATTTACGACTCCGATTCGCTGCCCTTGGTGACAATCTGCTTAACGGTGGTGAGGATGCTATCCTCGAAGCAGTTAAAAACGCAGAAGTCATTGATAAGCAATATCGAGCTACCGAAAAAGCTGTAACCAGCTTGATGGGTGACCTGCGTAAATATTTGCGCACAGCTGTAGCATCTGACCCAAGTTCGCGTGCGAGCTTAGAATCTTCAATACGAGAGCTTGACGTAGCCCTCGGATTAAGGCAGAACCCGCGCCCGCAGCTTGCACAAGGAAGCTTGCAGCATGCAAAGATTGTCAGCATCGACGCAGAAAGCGGTGTGTTGGTTGTCAATGCAGGAGAAGATCAAGCCGTGCGATGCGGTATGACCTTCACCATCATGCGCGGCAAACAAAAAGTAGCGGAAGCTATCGTCACTGACGTTCGCAAGGATTTCAGTGGTTTACTACCCACACAGCTTGATGAATCGCATGTAGCCATAAGATCTGGAGACATTGCATCCGTAAAAATTTCACAACGATAAACAAACACTTTTAACAATAACTAAACCGATGGAAGTTAAATCCACTTACAAATACGCCCGCATTTCACCTAAGAAGGCTCGTGACGTTGCTCGCGCTATACAAGGTATGCCAGTTTCAGATGCTCTTGATGCTCTCGCATATACACCTCGTAAAGCAGCCCAGCTTGTTGGTAAGACACTCAAGAGTGCTGTCGCCAATGCCGAGAATAATCATGAGCTTATCGCTGATGAACTGACCGTTAAAGAAGCAACCGTAGGCGATGGTCCAACTTTCAAACGCTTTAAGCCGCGTGCGCGTGGTTCTGCAAGTGCAATCCGCAAGCGCACCAGTCACCTCTACATCGTGCTGACAGATGAGGAGGAAATTCCTGAGCCGCGTGAGCGCTCATCGAAGCCCAAAAAGCGGAACCAAGTTTCAAAACCAAAGAAGAAAGCAGCATCTAAAGCGGCTAAAAAAGAGAAAAAAGAAGAAGCCCCTGAGGAAGTAGTTGAAGCTACAGCTGCACCTGAGGAAGTTGAAGAGGTTAAAGCCGAAGCTGCAACTGAAGAAGCCACTCCTGCTGAAGAGAGTAAAGGCGAAGACAAGTAATCAAATTTAAAAAATAAAACCATGGGCCAGAAAATCAATCCTATCTCATTCCGTCTCGCAGTCTCTAAAGACTGGCGTTCTAAGTGGTATGCCACTGGAAAAGAATACACAGACAATCTTCATGAAGATCTGAAGATTAGAAAGTACATCAAAAAGCGCCTGCATATGTCAGGTATTTCAAAGGTGATCATCGAGCGCGCATGGAACAGTGTTCGTGTCACATTATCTACCGCTCGTCCCGGCCTCGTGATTGGTCGTAAAGGGTCTGAGATTGAAAGAATGACCAATGAGATTTCTCAGCTTTGTGGGGGTTGCCAGGTTAAAATCGACATCATCGAGATTCGCAAGCCTGAACTAGATGCTCAACTTGTTGCAGAAAACGTTGCCGTTCAGCTAGAGCGTCGTATTGCATTTCGTCGCGCCATGAAACGTGCAATCCAGACTGGCATGGAATTCGGTGCCGAGGGTATCCGCATTCGTTGTGCAGGTCGCCTTGGAGGTGCTGATATTGCTCGTGCTGAATCCTACCGTGAGGGCACAGTTCCTCTCCAGACACTCCGTGTTCCTATTGATTATGGGTTTGCAGAAGCATCCACAGTTTATGGAATCATTGGCATCAAGTGCTGGATCAACAAGAAGGAAGAGAAACAGGAGCAAGGTGCTGGTGGTGGTGGCGGACGTCCGCGTGGCGGCCAACGCCGTGAGCGCAATGACCGTAGCAAAGCCCAGTAGTCTCGAAGATTAGATTAACATTCATATAAAACATTTAAATAGGAGGATAAGATCATGCCATTAATGCCCAAAAGAGTAAAATTCCGCAAGACTCAGCGCGGAAACCGTGGCGGTAACGCCCAGCGTGGAAATACCGTGAGCTTCGGAGATTTCGGCCTGCAATGTCTAGGCCGTGGATGGATGACAAACCGTCAGATTGAAGCTTGTCGTGTGGCCATTAACCGTAACTTAAAGCGTAAGGGTAAAGTTTGGATTCGTGTGTTTCCTCACAAGTCTATTACAGGTCGTCCACCAGAAACTCGTATGGGTAAAGGTAAGGGTGCTGTGGAAGCTTGGGTCGCTGTTATCCGTCCGGGAACAATGCTCTTTGAAGTTGCAGGTGTCTCCGAAACAGCTGCAAAAGAAGCTCTTCGTTTGGCGTCCTACAAGCTTGGTGTTCCAACACGCTTTGTTGTTCGTGGAAAGCACGGCTAACGAGTCAAACCCCAGATCAAACACAAATAATTTCAAGCCATGGCCCAGACCAATATTACAGAAATCCGCGAGCTCACTACCGAAGAGCTCATCAGCCGTCTGCGTGACCTCAAACAGGAGTCACTCAACCTTCGCTTGCAGCAAGCGACGGGACAGTTGGAAAACACAGCACGCCGTAAGCTCGTTCGTCGCGAAATTGCACGTGTGCAAACTACACTCTCTGAGCGTCGCCTCCAGAGCTAATAACCTAACCATTTAACATTATCAATCATGAGCGAATCTGAAACCAAAACACAAGGTCTCCGCAAGACCCGCGTCGGTATTGTTGTCTCGACATCTATGGATAAGACCATCGTTGTTGAATACACCAACCGCGTGCCGCACCCACGCTTCAAAAAGATCATTAAAAGATCCAAAAAGTTTTACGCCCACGATGAAAATGGTGAGGCAGCAGTAGGTGACAAAGTAAGTATCATCGAGACAAAGCCAATCTCAAAAAAGAAGTGCTGGAAGCTACAAGAAGTTCTTACTCACTAATTTGTCCGCATGTTGCCTGAGGGTGACACTGGCTAACATTCAATATTAATTACCAACAAATCATTTTACTGCCATGATCCAAATGGAATCCAAAGTTCAAATCGCCGATAACACCGGTGCACGTGTTGCCAAGATGATTGGCGTCATTGGCAAGCGCACCAAGGTGGCACGCGTGGGCGATGTTATCACAGCTCACGTCAGGGAAGCTATTCCAACGGCAAGCATCAAAAAAGGCGAGGTTGTCAAAGCCGTCGTCGTGCGTTCAGCATACCCAGTACGTCGTGCTGATGGTTCGGTGTTACGTTTTGACAGCAACGCAATCGTTATCATTGACAAAGACGGCAACCCTAAAGGAACCCGTATTTTCGGCCCTGTTGCACGTGAACTGCGCGACAAGCGCTACATGAAAATCGTATCTCTCGCTCCAGAGGTTCTCTAATCAAACTATAAACTCTATTTAAAATGCGTATCAAAACACACGTAAAAAAAGGTGATGAGGTCGAAGTCATCGCAGGTAACCACAAAGGCAAGCGTGGCACGGTGCTCGAAGTAAACGCCGGCAAAGGCCAGGTCGTTGTCGAAGGCGCACGCGTCATGAAGAAGGCTATCCGCAAGTCTGAACAAAATCCAGATGGTGGCATCATCGAACAAGATGGGCCAATTGCTATCTCGAACGTCAAAAAAGTATCCTAACTCAAATTTTCGATATTTAATCCTAAATATCAAACAATACCCCCAGCGCTTAAGCAACGAAACAACAAGCTGACCCGCAAATTATGAAACCTACATTACAAACCTACTACCAAGATAAGGTTGTCTCTGCTCTTAAAGAGGAGCAAGGCTACACAAACCCACACCAAGTTCCACAACTTGAAAAAATCGTTGTAACAACTCACGTTGGATCTGCTTCAGATCGCAAGCAAGCAGTTGAAGATGCGATTGAAGATATTTGCAAGATCACAGGCCAGAAGCCAAGTATCTCTTATGCTCGCAAGAGCGTTGCTAACTTCAAGGTTCGTGAGGGTGAAGCTGTTGGTGCTCGTGTTACACTTCGTGGTAACCACATGTGGGAGTTTTTGGATCGTTTCATCAATATCACAGCACCTAACATTCGTGACTTCCGCGGAATCACTCCGAAAAGTTTTGATGGACGTGGTAACTACGCTCTCGGAATCAACGATCAGTCCATCTTCCCTGAGATTGAGCTCGATAAAATCAAGCGCCAGCTTGGGTTTGATCTCATTTTCGTGACTTCTGCAAACACAGATGATGAGGGCCGCGCCCTCCTCAAGGCACTCGGCATGCCATTCCGTGAACCTAAGAAAGCCGACGACGCTGCCTAATCATTACGCAGCAAACTCAAATTAAACATTTTATAGAATTACAAGCACTATGGCAGTTTTAAGTGATCCAATTTCTGACTTTCTCACCCGCCTGAAGAACGCATCTCGCGCAGGCAATGAGACATTCAACGCCCCTCATTCCAAAATAAAGGAGGCAATCGCCAAGATTCTTCAAGACGAGGGCTACATCTGGAATTACGAGGTAGATACCTCAGGTAAGTTTCCAGAGCTCAAGGTGAAGGTTAAATATGCTGACAATGGAAACCCCATTCTCACAGACCTTAAGCGTGTTTCTAAGCCGGGAATACGTCGTTATGTTGGTGCAGGAGAAATCCCGCGTGTCCTCAATGGTTTGGGTATATCTATCGTGTCGACCTCTAAGGGGGTAAAGACCGGTGCTACTGCTCGCAGAGAGAAGCTAGGGGGCGAAGTCCTCGCGTTTGTCTGGTAGATCGTTATTCGTAAACATACAACTTAGGAACAAATACTATGTCACGTATTGGATTAAAAGATATCGCTCTGCCGGAAAAGGTAAGCATTAAATCTGACAACAATGGTACCGTCACTGTTGAGGGACCCAAAGGAAAGCTCGAGTGGACGATGCCAGCAGGTATCACCCTTGATGCTGCTGACGGCACAGTCACCGTAAAACGTGCATCTGAGCACCGTAGCCAGAGAGCTCTTCATGGAACATCCCGCAGCCTAATCAGTAACATGATCGAAGGTGTGAGTAACGGTTTCGTCAAGGAATTAGAAATTCAAGGGGTTGGATTCAGGGCCGCAGTAAAGGGCCAGAATCTTGACCTTAGCCTGGGTAAAAGTCACCCGATTCTTCACCCGATTCCAGAGGGTATCAAAGTTACTGTTGACCAGAACACAAACATCAAGGTGGAAGGTATCGATAAGCAAACTGTCGGTCAGTTCGCAGCTGAAGTTCGTCGTTACTATCCACCAGAGCCATTCAAAGGCAAAGGTGTTCGCTACGTAGGTGAGCGAGTCCGCCGCAAAGCAGGTAAGAGCGTTCAGTAATCATTAAAAGTTACACAATTACTTAACTACAAATTTATTTTAGAACAATGAGCACTCTCAATCGTAAAAAAGTCCGCCAACGGATTCACCGTCGCATTCGCAAGAAGGTATCAGGTGACGCTACATGCCCACGCTTAGCCGTCAGCTACTCTAATCAACATATCTATGCCCAAGTCATCGATGATGTCGCGGGGGTTACTTTATGTGCTGCTTCTAGTCTGGATAAAGGACTAGAAAACGCAGCGTCGAACCAAGCCACAGCGCAAAAAGTCGGTGAGCTTGTCGCCAAGCGCGCACAGGAAGCCAATATTTCATCCGTAGTATTTGACCGTGGTGGTCATCTCTATCACGGGAAAATCAAGGCTCTCGCTGAGGCCGCTCGTGAGGCAGGACTAAAATTCTAAACCATTTCAAAACCATGGCTGATAATCAAAACGAAAATAGCACACCCGCTGAAGCAGCAGATGCTCCAGCTCCTGAAGCCAAAGCAGACAATGCAGCGGCACCTGAAGCAAAAGATGCTGCACCGGTAGCTAACCAACCTGCTCCAAGCACAGAAAAAGCTGCTGAACGACCATCTAATGACGCTGGCAACGACCGTCGTGGTGGTGGACGCGGACGTGGGCGTGGTCGCCCTCAAAGGCAAGCACCTCCCAAACCTATGACCGAAGACGGTAAGGAATTAACCGAGAAAGTTGTTTTCATCAACCGATGTGCGACTGCGACTAAAGGTGGTCGTCGCTTCAGCTTCTCTGCCCTGATGGTATCAGGTGACAAGGAGGGCCGCGTAGGAGTTGGCTTTGGTAAAGCCCAAGAAGTTGCTGAATGTATCCGTAAGGGTAGTGATGACGCTAAGCGTTCACTTGTGCGTATGAAGATTGTTGATGGAACCATTCCTCACGAAGTTCAAGCTGAGCATGGTGGTGGAGTCGTATTGCTGAAGCCTGCATGTCCCGGAACTGGTATTATTGCTGGTGGCGGAGTTCGCGCTGTGTGTGAAGCTGTAGGCATCACTGACGTTCTTGGTAAGTCTCTAGGCTCCAATAACCACTCCAATGTGGTCAAAGCTACCATGAAGGCTCTGTCCCAGCTGCGCACACGCGAGGAAGTACTCGCAAGCCGTGGCAAGAAGGTCAAAGAGTCGCTGTAAAAGGATCTAATATAAACTTTAAAACTAAACACATAAGGACATGAATATGCACAATCTCAAACCACGACCGGGCGCTAAGCATCGTGTGAAGCGTCTAGGCTGTGGTGAAAGCTCTGGTCTAGGTAAGACATCAGGCCGTGGGCACAAAGGTCAGAAGTCTCGCTCCGGTGGTGGCGTTCGCCCAGGTTTCGAAGGTGGTCAGATGCCACTACACCGTCGCCTGCCTAAGCGAGGGTTCAACAACACTCGCTTCCAAGACAAAATCGCTGTTGTCAATGTAGCCTCACTCAATGAACGTTTTGAGGATGGTGACACCGTCAACATGGAAACCCTCAAGGCTGCACGTCTTGTGAAGGGAACCTATGATAGCGTCAAGGTGCTTGGTAACGGAGAGCTAGCTAAGAAACTCACTGTTGAAGACTGCAAGGTCAGCGCAACAGCAAAAGAGAAAATCGAAAAGGCTGGTGGTTCTATTGCTGAATCACAGAAGCCGGAAGAATAAGCATTTCTCTTCATTCCGTAACGATGGATTTATGGGGAGGAGGTGCTTATGCACTTCCTCTTTGTGCATTTAATCTTCCACTGACATGCACACTATCTGCTAAGCAGAAAACGACAATTGATAACAAATAAACTGATCACAGTAATTTCATGATTTCAGCATTCACGAGCACATGGAAAGTCCCAGAACTCCGGGAGCGTATTCTTTTTACACTAGCTATCGTGGTTATCGTCCGCTTGGGCGTTCACGTTACTCTTCCCGGAGTTGATGCTAGTGTTATTGCCGAGTATTTGGCCGACAAACAAAAAAGCGGCGGTGACAGTGGTCCTGGAGCCGCAGTTGGCGCAATGCTTGGATTCTTCTCTGGTGGAGGTCTGCAGAAAATGGGGGTATTTGCGTTGGGTATCATGCCTTACATTTCAGCATCTATTATGATGCAGCTGATGACAGCTGTCGTACCAAAGCTTTCCAAGCTTGCTCGCGAAGATGGAGGGCGTGAAAAGATTAATCAATATACCAGAGTTATCACAATCATCATCGCATTGGTCCAGGGTTATTTGCTTGCGATAAGCTTGAAAAACCCTGGCAATATTCCGGGATTACAAGGCATCTCTCGTTTTGGTGAAGTAGTTCCCGATCATGGTTTTGTATTCATCGCGATGACTGTCTTGACGATTGTCACTGGCACATTGCTACTAATGTGGCTTGGTGATCAGATTACAGAACGTGGATTAGGTAACGGTATATCACTCATTATCACTGTGAACATTATCTCAGCGCTTCCAGGCGCGTTGGTGATCACGTGGCAGACCCTTGTTTCAGGAGCTGATGCTGGAGTGGGAGCAGCTGCTTTCCTTGTATTCTTGGTGGCATTCCTCATCTTTGTAATCGCTGCAGTTATCGCCATTACCCAAGCCCAGCGTCGGATCGCCGTGCAGTATGCGAAGCGTGTCATGGGTCGCAAGCAGCTGGGTGGACAGACTCAGTATCTTCCACTGAAAGTGAATTATGCTGGAGTAATGCCAATTATTTTCGCCACGGCTATTTTATCGCTGCCTGCGTTTGTGCTTTCTTCTGCGTTCCCCACGGCACAATGGTCTCAGAACATTCAAAATGCACTAGCTGGTGGTGGGCTCACTTACTACCTCGTTGCTGGTGTAATGATCTTTTTCTTCTCGTATTTCTGGGTAGCAACGATGTTCCAGCCGAGCGAGATTTCAGAAAACTTGAAGCGTAGTGGTGGGTATATTCCAGGAGTTCGCCCCGGTAAGCCTACAGCAGAGTTTCTAGATTTCACCATGACTCGGCTCACGTTTGCGGGAGCTATCTTCCTCACGATTATTTTCATTCTTCCGTGGATTGTTTCGCAGATGCCACGTGGGATTATTGGCAAAGCAAAGAACTACCATTCCTTGTAACATCATTTTTCGGTGGAACTAGTTTGCTCATTCTCGTGGGTGTATTGCTCGACATGATGCGCCAAGTCGAGACTCACTTGTTGCAGCGTCATTACGACGGTTTCCTGCGTAAGGGTAAAATCAAGGGGCGTTATGATCGCTTGCGAAATACGGGTGAACGTGCCTCAGGTGGCACGATTATCTACTTATGGGTATTTATTGCAGTGCTCATCGTAGCTGCTGTATCTTACTGGATATACCAAGGGGGATAAGCTCATCATTATGATTTTTGAAAGGCCCGGGGTAGCTTTGTGCACTCCGGGTTTTTTGTGATAACATGAATACTGCCAAGCAGGCTTAATATCTTATTATACAGTTCTACGATCCAATGAGTAAGTCAGAGAATGATCAATTATTTGATGAGATATTAGCTGCACGTGAACGAGTCTATGCTCTTGGTAGTGTGACTCCGTTGCAGCCATTAGATATTCCATTCTCAAGCTGTGAAGTATGGGTCAAGCGGGAAGACCTAGGGCCTATAAAAGCATACAAGTGGCGCGGAGCTTATAACGCGATGGCAGCACTTTCTGAGAGTCAACGAGACAAAGGGATCGTGACAGCATCAGCGGGCAATCATGCTCAAGGTATTGCTCTTGCAGCAAATGAGCTGCGTTGTAGTGCGGTTATTTATATGCCGCGAGCCACCCCTGAGGTTAAGCGGAGCGAAGTGAAGCGGATAGGCGCTGAAATGGTGGAAATTAAGCTGGTTGGTGATAGTTACGATGAGGCTGCCGAGGCTGCTCGTGTTCATTGTGAGCAATGTGGGGGTGTATACGTGCATCCTTATGATGATTTGTTGGTGATGGGAGGGCAGGGGACCTTAGCTGATGAAATCGTTATGAGTGGTAGTGGGCCATTTGATCGTGTTTATGTTGCCATCGGAGGTGGAGGCTTAGCCGCAGCATTAAGCTGCTGGCTTAAGAAATATTGGCCCGGGGTTAAGGTTTTCGGTGTTGAAGGAGTCGACCAAGCATCGATGACTGCAGCTCTGGAGGCTGGTAAACCAGTTAGTCTCGACTATGTTGACGTGTTTTGTGATGGCACAGCGGTGCGCAAAGTAGGGACAAACACATATAATTACTGCTCTAAGCTACTCGATGGCATGATAACCGTTACTAACGATGATGTTTGCCACGCGATACGAACTCTCTGGGAGAGTGCTCGTATCATTCCAGAGCCCAGTGGAGCAATGTCGTTAGCGGGATTACAAAGGCACTCTGATGAGTGTGTTGTGGAGCCGGGAGAGAAGGTTCTTTGTATCGTCAGTGGGGCTAATATGGATTTCGCCCAACTGGGTGCCATTGCCCACCGTGCTGGTATAGGATCCAAACATCGCAGGTTTTTGAGAGTGCCGATTCCCCAAGGAAGAGGCACCTTAGTTGATTTTTTCCCCAAGGAAGAGGCACCTTAGTTGATTTTCTCAGTCAACTGCCCAAAGAGATCAGTATTATTGACCTGCAATATGGAATGATTGATTCTGAGGTGCAGTACCCTGTTCTAGGGCTGATTGGATCAGATCAAGATTATCACGATTTAGACCTAGTTATTCACCAGCGTGGTGTTTCTGCGAGTGATGTTTCAAGAGATGAGGACGTCGACTATCGCATCATTAATTATACGGCTGAATGTTTTTCGTATCCTCTTTTTGTCAATATTGAGTTCCCTGAGCGAGCGGGTTCGTTGCTGCAATTCATGGGAGAGGTTAAAGATTTGGCCAGCCTTTGCTATTTTAATTACGCTTATTCAGGAGAACGGGTTGGCCGTGCTCTTGTTGGTATGGAGTTTGATACAGAAGATGCGCGCCAGATTTGCCTCGAGCAAATCACGTCTATGCCTACTGCTGACAGTGGCTGTATTCGTGCTGTCCGTGAGGTAAGCGACGAGACATTTTTGCGACTGACTGGAAGAATTCGTAATTCACCAACTAGCTGAATGCTTATTCCCTTCATTTAGGGCTTGCTTGCGGTCACTCGAGACGTTAATCCCCCTACACATCAATCACTTCCTATGGGTAAGCAACATAATAAAATCATCAAGCGTAGCCGCCGCAAGCAATACTTGAAGCGCAAGAAAGAGCAGGTGAAAGCCACCATCGTAAAAAAGAAATCTGCGCCAGCTAAGAAAACTGTCAAAAAAGCCGCCAAGAAGGTCGCCAAGAAGGCTGCTGTTAAGAAGGTAGCTAAAAAAGCGGCGAAGAAAACAGCCGCTAAAAAAGCAGTGAAGAAGACGGCAAAGAAGGCCGCTAAAAAAGCTGCGCCCAAAAAAGACGACAACTAATCTCTAGGATTGGTCTTATTTGGTAGAACATCAATAAATTTCAAACTGGCTGCTTCCACGCAGCCAGTTTTTTTGTGCGGTCTTTAAGGTGTGGATTACAGCCAGGCTAACCTCTTTAGCCTAAAATCACCTTCCTGATCTACTCCAGCCAGCGACCTCATCTTTGATGAATTCCACTGAGGCGCCGTGACGTGGCACATAGTGAACGGTCTGCTGATAGCCAATACCGCTATAGTGGCTTCATCTTTGATGAATTCCACTGAGGCGCCGTGACGTGGCACATAGTGAACGGTCTGCTGATAGCCAATACCGCCATAGTGGCTTCGGCATCCATAGCGTCCATATCCATATCGATAATAGGGTGCCAGGTCATAGCTGTATACAGGCACCATGGTGTTATAATGCCACCGCTCAAATTTTTCGCCATGTTGGGTGCCTGATGTTTTATGATCAGGGTTGCCCATCGCCAGAAAGACGGCAGGTTTAGTCATGCCGCGTGAGATTTTTCCTGCACGGACTAGCTTTTGTTCATTATCGTTGAGCTTTTGAAATAGCTGAGGGTTCCGCTCAATACGCTTTTCGGGGGTGCTGCCACACCCTGCAAGTAACACAGATAGAGGAAGAAGGAGGCAAATATACAAACGCATCATGGATAAATTTAGAGAGGGAATGAGTGGTTTGTAAATGAGTATTCTGACAAAAAATTAAAAAAGATGAAGAAACATGCTTGCCAAATCGCTACAAGAACAGACAAAGTTGGGCAAGCCATAATGGCTTTGATGCGATACTACTATATTCCATGTCCGAAGAAATTATTCCAGCCGACGAACTAGATGAAACCCTTAAGCGCTGTCCTGAATGGGAAGCAGAAGGTGATGCGATTACCCGTACCATCGAATTTGAAGAATACATGGAGGGTATTGATTTTGTGAATGATCTAGCAGAGATAGTCAATGAAGCTCAACACTTTCCAGAAATCGATATCCGCGACCTGACGGTGACGATTCGACTCAAAACTGAAGACATCGGAGGTGTGACAGAGATCGATGTGGAGTTAGCCTCCCGTATCGATAATCTGGTAGATTAACTTCATTAGAACCCACACAATCATATTTAGCCAACCGGTAGACCTCGTATTGAGGCTGCCGGTTTTTCTTTAGGAGGGTAATCTGCCGCAGAGTTGGGGGGCTAGCGGGGCAGTAGGATCTGATCGTTTTGCATGCCTGTTATTTTTTTGAGGCTGGAAACAAATCTCCACATAATTATCATCAAAATAATGAGCATTGGGAGGCCAATAACAGCAAAACCCCAGCCAGTTAATTGAGCAACGCCATCATTGAAATCCTCTTGTGAGCCTGTGTTCTCAGCAAGAAAGTGGAGTGCCAGAAAGTAATTCATCACCATACTCAGAAAAAATGAGCCAGCAAGGAGTGCTGTTCCCGAAAAGATAAGCTTTTTGTAATCAGATTCTGCAGACTTTTCAGTGATGCATTTTTCGATGGATGGGATATCGAAAAATTCAGGATTGTAGAGGAAAACTCTGATGAGCGGGGTCTTCGTCCAATGTGATATAAAGATAGTCAGACCAAATACAAAAGGTATTGCCGCCTCCTTTAAAGCAAACCACTGTGGCGCAGCGGCGTCTACTGTTCCATTGTCCTTGTAGGCCATGATGGCAATGCCTCCTGTGAGGAGGATGCTGACGATGCCAAGAATTGAAAAGAAGTTCGGCTTCCTCGTTTTGATGAGATGGTGGACGCCATAGATAAGAGGTAACGAGACGGCAACAAGCATCCCTGCTACTGGTCCAATGTGCCAAATTTTATCCCCGTTTTTCCCCAAAAAGCTTAGTGCGACGATTGGTATGAGAACATTCCACATGATATTTGAAAGTGGATGATCTTGTTGTTTGTTCGTCATGTTAATGGGTAGTATCGGTGAGCTGTCCTGCGCCTGTGATTGGTGCAGATATAATCAAGCAAGGTTGAGTCGTATTAAACAACGACCACATCTTGCACAGGCAATGAAGGCCATTGTGCGAAAGCAGTTGAGCAATTAGATCTTGCCGTAGATTGAATTGCCGGTGGATAAGAGATCGTCACAGCATTCTTTGAGACGATCACAAAGGCTCTGCTCAGCCTTTTTGAGGTAACCTCGTGGATCGTAGGTTTTCTTGTTTCCTACTTCGCCGTCTATTTTAAGCACACCTTCGATGTTTTCGCAGACATGAGTAACGATGGGACGAGTAAAGGCATACTGTGTATCAGTATCGATATTCATTTTAATAACTCCGTAGTCGAGTGTTTCGCGAATATCAGAGAGTTCAGAACCAGAACCACCATGGAACACAAGATCCATCTCGGCATCTTTGCCGTATTTCTCCATGACTGCATTTTGACCGTCGCGTAAGATGCTGGGTTTGAGTTGTACTGACCCTGGTTTGTAAGCACCATGAACGTTTCCGAAAGTAGCTGCGAACATAAAGCGTCCAACGCCGTTGAGGGTTTCGTAGACCTGAACCATATCTTCCGTGGTCGTGTATAGTTTTTCTGCAGGTAGTCCTGAGGTGTCATGACCATCCTCTTCGCCGCCTACGCAACCAGCTTCAATTTCCAGGATAATATCGAGTTCGGCACACTCTTTAAGTAATTCTTTGGAGATGCTGAGGTTCTCGTCTAACTCAACTACAGAACCATCAAACATGTGAGAGTTAAATAGAGGGCCTTTGCCCTCGGCTTTACGCTTGCGAGAGGCGTCAAGGAGTGGTCTGAGGAAGCCATCTACTTTTTCTGGGTGGCAGTGATCAGTGTGTAAAGCGATCAATACATCGTATTTCTCCGCCAGAAGGTGAGTAGCTTCGGCAAGAACGATCGCGCCAAAGGCGTCGTCGGCTACAGCTGTGCCAGAGGCAAAGCCACCGCCACCTGTTGATACTTGGATAATACCATCAGACCCAGATTCTGAAAATGCTTTCAGAGCACCGTTAATAGTGGTGATTGAGGTGACGTTAATGGCGGGGTATGCGTAGCCACCTTTTTGGGCAGCGTCTAGCATAGCGGCGTATTCTTTAGGAGTAGCAACTGGCATGCGGGCGAAGTATCACAGACTTCTCTGGGATGCAAGCTAAGCCAGTCAACACTGGCCTATAAATCCTCAATCGTATCGACACAAAAGCGAGTCCATGTCTCCAGTCTATCGTATAGCGGGCCTCGAAGCTCCTCCAAAGAGGAAAGTGTGAGGTTTGCAATCGCATCCTCGTTTGCTCGAACATTTTTAGATTCTAAATCGATCATATGAACGACTCCTAAGTGAACTTCGCCAACTTCATTCGAGTCGTCGTTGAGAAGTGCAACGATGTTATTGGTGTGCCGGCCTGCGATAATAAGTTCTTCATCAATCTCACGTTCAACACCAGCCAGGTAAGTTTTCTCTCCTAGGTGATCTTCTCTTTGGTCTATCGGATTGATGTGACCTCCCACTCCTATGGATACTTGGGCATGGAGACGAGACTCTCCACCAGACTTACCACGGGTGTAGTTGAGATAGAGGTCTCCCTGCTCATCTTTGACTCGAAAAATACAATAGGGAATCAGTTGTTTATGCGATGGATCATTTTCGGCAGCGCCTCGATCCATGAAAAAATTGTTCTCTGGATTGAGCAGAGACGGTAGATAAGCGTCGATGTTTGTATTGATCCCTTGGAATTCGCCTAGGTTGTCAAAAAGCTCACGGGTGATAACGAGAATTTGTTCGCCTTGATAATCTTTCATTTTTGTATTGATGCCCTGGAATTCGCCTAGGTTGTCAAAAAGTTCGCGGGTGATAACGAGAATTTGTTCGCCTTGATAATCTTTCATTGAGTAATTCGTTGCTTATTAATTGGATGTCTGAGACCTGACGTAAGCGATAATAAGCTGATTATCATCACCTGAAGCCCACACGTGGCGTAAAAAGTCAGCGGGGTGGATATTACCGTGATCACGAAGAAATTTACGATCGCCACCACAGCCAAACATGATGTTGGGATCAAGTTCGCCACGAAGTTTAGCACGAGCTGCCCACACGTGGCGTAAAAAGTCAGCGGGGTGGATATTACCGTGATCACGAAGGAATTTACGATCGCCACCACAGCCAAACATGATGTTGGGATCAAGTTCGCCACGAAGTTTAGCACGAGCTTTCGTCAAAATGCGGGGGAAGTAGTTAATGCCATCGAGTGTGTCACCAAAAGTCGGCAGGTCATCCGTGCTTATTTCATCTTGGCTCAATATACCCTTTTGCTTGATAAGGAAATAGTCGCGCCTTACGGCGGCGATCAGCAGTGCTGTTGATTCGCTTGGTGTAGCCTCATCTGCCAAATCCTCGACAAAGTCGAAAAGTTCCCGTGGCTTACAGCCGATAGTTTCAAGAAACGTTAGGTCTGCCGGTTTGTAGTATGTGGTGAAGTCCTTGTTGCCAGCTTGATACGCGTCAATACAACGGCGAAATAATAGCAGGAATTGTTCATCCCAATTCATAGCGCTTAATATTTAGTTGGCTCGCCCAGAATAGCTGCCGTCCGTTGTGTTGATCTTGAGCTTATCGCCAGGCTTCACAAAAAGCGGCACGTGCACGATTAAGCCTGTTTCCAGAGTTGCCGGCTTGGTAGGGTTGTTTGCTGTGTCTCCTTTGATACCGTCGGATGATTCAGTGACCGCAAGCTCGACCACAGCTGGAACGTCCACGGTAACTGGGTTGCTTTCAATGAAGAGAATCTCTGCCATCATGCCTTCGGTGAGGTAGTCCTTATTGCTGCCGATAAGATCTTGGTCGAGTGTCACTGTTTCATAGGTAGTCATATCCATGAAGTGGTAGCCACTCGGGTCAGAGTATGAAAACTCAAGTTTTTGTCTGTCTGTCTCTACGATCTCAACTTTGTCACTAGAGGCGAAACGAATCGATTTTGTTTTTCCTGTCTGGAAGGAGCGAATTGTAGCCGCAATCAGTGCGTTGCCTTTGCCGGGCGTGCGGTGGTCAAGGTTGAGCACGATGCCTGTCTCGCCTTCATACTTGATACATTGGCCGCGTTTGACGTTGGTTGCTACGATAGATGCCATAAGACTGTTGAGTTTAGATTTTTAAGTTGATAATAGGTTCCGAGAAATGAATCGGTAGTGTGCTCAGAGATCCGTAACTTGCAAGGTTGAAGTGCTGTGAATCTTGTCTCTATTATGGCCACAAAAGCCATTTTTTTGGGGCTTCAATGCTGCTGCGTAATTCGTCGTAGCGGGAGGGAGCATGAAGCCTTACTCTCATTTCAACGCGGCTATTCGGTTCAGGTGACGAATCTATGATGGAAGCTTCATAGCTGATATGATGGAAGCTTCATAGCTGAGAACTGTTTTGTGTATTGCTATGTTGAGCGGTTGTGGTTCTGCTAAAGTTAATCTTTCTAGCGGCCCTCTAGCCACTGTTAAGGGTTTATAATATTCATCGGTGATGGACACCTCAATAAGCTCATCGATTCTGTGATATAGGCAGGGGAATGAAATCACCGCTCCTGACTGGTTGTTGATCGTGCAACGGAATTGAACAAGGTGTTTTTTATCATCTTGCTTGATGATTTTGGCATCTGCCACTTCGAGGCTGACTTGGTGTAAATCCACTCGAGCCCCGATTGGGGTGTATTTCACGGGGGGAGAGACCGTTGTTCTATTGGTGCAGGATACCCCTAAAAATAAATAGATGGAGAGATAGCAAAGGTATCGTCTCATAGTCTCATGCATTAGATAAGCTTCAAGCGAGCAAAGTCTTGCGTGTCGATGAGCCCCACAGGTTTCTGCGCAGCATCCAACACGACGATGTCATCGATACGATGCGTGCCAATAGTCGTGATGGCTTCAGCGGCTAATGAGTCAGAGCACAGAGTGACGGGGTCTGGGGTCATAAACTGACTGACAGGTAAGTTGCCAATTTTGTTGTTTTCTTGGTAAGATCTGGCGAAGTCCCCGTGAGTAAAAATGCCTGCCATGGAGCCATCATCATTGGTGATGATGCATGCGCCACTTCTCGCTTGGCTCATGCTCGATAGTGCATCTTGAATGGTGTTGGTGGGCTTGATAATCGCCAGGGATTCGCCACTGCGCATGATATCGCTCACTTTTGTTAATAGCGCTCTTCCGAGTGAGCCTCCTGGATGGAATTTGGAGAAATCCTCCTCAGTAAAGCCTCTGGACTCGAGTAATACCATCGCCAAAGCATCCCCCATGACCAACATCGCTGTGGATGAAGATGTGGGTGCCAAATTGAGTGGGCACGCTTCACGCTCTACTTCTGTGAGTAATGTCGCATCGCTTTGCTGATCAAGTGTTGACCCCCCTTTGCCGGTAATACTAATGATATTAACCTCAAAGCGCTTGACGAAAGGGAGGATGTCTAGGAGCTCTGAAGTTTCTCCAGAATAGGAAAGAGCGATAATAGCATCGCCATCTGAAATGATACCTAGATCTCCGTGGAGCGCATTTTGCGAATTTAAAACAACCGCTGTGGAGCCGGTAGAATTGAGTGTAGCTGCTATTTTGTGACCAATATTTCCGGATTTGCCAATGCCTATAACAACAATTTTCCCTTTGTTCTCAAGGCAATGCCTCAGCATGGATACAGCTTCGGTGAAGGATTCATTCATTGAGGCGGAAACTTTTTGTAGTTCCTGAATTTCCATCTCAAAAATCCGACGGCCACGATCCTCGTAATTTACATCGTTCACGCAATTAGCTTTAGACAAATGGGGGCTGCTCTGAAAGACCAAAAGTGAATCGAATGATGATGTTAAATATTTTACATGATTTTTCTTGCCATAAAGGCAAATTCTGGCAATTTCCCGCCGCGCTTAGCGCACCACTAATGCGACCCGTTCGTCTAGTGGTTAGGACTCCGCCCTTTCACGGCGGCAACACGGGTTCGAGTCCCGTACGGGTTGCCATTTCACCTCAATTCTTATTACTGAGAGTTGAGGTGAAGTGTTTTAAGGGTATTGACGAAAACGAGACGAGAGCCCGTAGGGTTTGAACGCAAGCCGAACAGCCACACGATATGTGGGGCGCATGCGGCAAATTAACAATAGCCATCTGCGGAGGAGCAGATGGGCGAACGCATAGGGCGCGCGGAGCGCATCCAATCCCGTACGGGTTGCCATTTCACCTCAATTCTTATTACTGAGAGTTGAGGTGAAGTGTTTTAAGGGTACTGACGAAAACGGGACGAGAGCCCTTAAGCGTAATTTGCAGGTTCAAGGCAATCGAGGTTGACCAAGAAAGCATCCATGGCGTTGAGGCTGAGCTCAAAGTGTTTGGAGCTTACGTTAAAATTGAAAAAGCTATGATTCATGCCGGCATATTCAATGAGCTCGCACTTATTTTTTTTACGGCTCATCGCTTTGGCAAATTTGACGATATGTTGATGAGGGACAATGGTATCAGCCTTGCCATGGATCAACAACATGGGGCAGAGGCCTTTTCTGACTAGTTTGGTTGGGCTAAACAGGGTCGCGTTTTTGCTGTCAATGAATCGCTTCATGCCCACACCTTTTTTTGTTGTGTCGGCGATGGCGCTCAAAGCAATCACTCCCAACGGGCGGGGTGAATATGTCTCTGAAGCTTCTGTTTCATTATTCATGGCAAGCATAAGGGCCATATGTGCTCCTGATGCAGCACCTGCTGCGGTGATTCTATTGGGGTCTAGCCCGAGCTCAGTGTGGTTGTTTTTCAGCCACAACATAGCGTTTTCAGCGTCTTCAATCGCATCTTCAGCAGTTGCATTACTTACTGAAGATACTCGGTATTGGACGATGACGGCAACCATGCCACGACTGGCAAAATGCATCGCATGAGGAGCAAACTGAGTTGCCATACTGACGTCCCACATTCCACCATGAAAAAAAATGATCGCTGGCCTGGAGTCCGCGGTTTGGTGACCTTGGGGGAAGAAGCAGTGGGCTATCAATTGGGTTTCTTCGACAGTGCAGTATGCGTATGACTCGGCATCCTTAAGTAGCTCAAGGTCTCGCTCAGCGCTCAGCGGTTTTGCCTTAGTGAGAATGCTCATAATCGATATTTCAGATAGTGGTTATACAATAAATGTTGTGCCTGCTTGACCCTCAACATCCTGCAACTGAGAAAAGGTTTGCCCTTAGCTGGAATTATTGTCCAATGTAAAGCGTGACGCAGCATTATTTATTTCGTGGTTTGCTAGTGGCGATGCTTTCATGGGCAGGATCAGGCATGTGCAATGCACAGCTTTCGAGCCAGCAGGACAAGTTTGCGCAATCGTTGAGTCAGGTTTATGGTCATTGGCGTGATGCTGTTGTAAGCCGCGATTATCGTAAGTGGCACAACATAACTTCTACACACCGCAGGTTAGCTCTGCAAAACCGTGTTTCATCAGAAAAGGGGAGCTGGCCAGCTGATATTTTTGAATTGCCCGCTGATCCACCTTCCCTCAAAGGCTTAAAGTTGCTTAGAGTGCATAGTAGGGGAATGACCGCTAAGTCGGTTTATTTTGGTAAGGTTGATTTTGGAGCAGGTAAGGCTTCCTCAGAGAATCTTCTTTTGCTGAGTTTTGTACATGAGGGCCGCGGCTGGAAATACGATACGGCAGAATTTATCAACCTCGATAACCTGAAGGATATCCGTGCCCAGCTCGCATCAGGTGATTTAGTTTATGTGGATACGGAGGCTTTCATGCCAAGCGGAGTGAAGCCAAAGCCTCCTATTGAGGTTCCTAGGGCCAAATATATAGCTAAAGTTTACACTTATTGCCCAGGTAGAGAAGTAAAGGTGAGAATCAACAACATCAGCGCGCACCGTTTTCAGGATAATCAAATTTCGGAGGTTGTTATTGGAGGTGCACGAGACGGTATGAATAATATCTCATTTGAAATTAGAGATCTGCCCGGCTATAAGGGACGTGATCCCATAGCATTGCGTGTGTATCTCATGTCTCAAATCGAGGGGGTGAAACCGATTAAGGTTTATGAATACCAAACTCAACAGAATGAGCAGCCTAAGGCACGAGATTCGGCTGTGTTCGAGGTGCGCGCTGAAGATGCAGCAAAGATTCTAGGGCTGCGAAGATGACTTGAGTATGACCCTTATCCTCTTTGCCTGTGTATGAATTTCGTTCTGCAGTGAGGCGACTGCCTGCTGAGAGAGGCCGCTAGCTGAGTTTGGTCTCAAAAGCTGAAAAATATCAGTAAGATATCGGCTTGAAATTCCTAAGCTATCTGCGCAAGAGACAGATCGTATGGACAGGTGGGTGCTGATAATAGCTATAATCCTTGCAGCAGTGGCAGCTATTCAAGGGGCAAGGCACGTGCGCCGTGGAAGCAAGTCTCGGTGGACGGTTTTGTGGATGCTGTTCTGCTTCATTGCCCAACTATCTGTGCTGAGCCTCCGTGGTGAAATGCGTGCTTGCTGCCCGTTGGGAGATACAGGCGAGGTATTAATTTTCTCGGCATGGTCACTGACGATTTTTTATATGGTGGTGGGTTCAGTATACAGGCTCTCTTTGTTGGGTGTTTTTACCGCACCTCTGGTTTGTTTCTTATTGTCGATTGCCTTGATGCCTGGGCTACTAGATACAAGTCCTGAGCGTAAGATCGTAGTAGATGGCTGGAGAGAGTCTCATGCTGCCTTTTCGGTTTTGGCATATGGAGCATTGGGCTTAGCGGCTGTTGCGGGTGTGATGTTCATTGTCTTAAACAGACAGTTAAAAGAGGCTCACACGGGCACTGGATTATTTGCCAACCTACCTCCAGCTCGTGATTTGAATCAAGTCGTAGAGCGTTTATTATGGCTTGGCTTCTCCTTGCTTACATTGGGGCTGATATGCGGTCTCGTGATGGAGAAATCAGGAGCGGCAAATAAGCATTTATATGTTGCTCTGGGGCAGTGGGGGTCTTATGCCTTATTACTTTTTTGGGGATGGATGCGAGGTATGCCACCTCGTAAGTTGGCTATCACAGCCGTGGTATTGTTTGTTCTGTCTTTGCTGATTTTCCCTCTGATCAACTAAATGGAATTGATATGCATGGGACTAAATCATGAAACCGCACCTGTTGAGGTGAGGGAGCATTTTGCGGTGTCTGAAGATAAGCTTGGAGCAATGGCTAGTAAGCTAACAGAGCTGACGACCATTGCAGAAAGTGTGGTGATCTCAACATGTAATCGTATGGAGGTCTATGTGGCTGCAGAGGATCGTCAAGTGGGATTAGAGGTGTTAACAAAGCATTTATCAAAGGATCATAATGAGGCAGATATGTCGCATCTTTACCAAAAATGTGGAGATGAGGCGAAAAAGCATCTGTTTGCTCTTGTATGTGGCCTTAATTCGATGGTGCTCGGAGAGACGGAGATTTTCGGGCAGGTGAAGAGTGCTTACAAGCAGGCTCTTGAGGCGGGTGCTACCAAGGGAGTATTGAACCGTCTTTTCCAAAAGTCATTTGCCGTGGGTAAGCGTATCCGGACTAATACCCGCATTCAAATGGGTGCAACTTCGGTGGGGAATGTGGCAGTTGACCTAGCCGAGAAAATTTTTGGTAAGCTCAACGGAAGTCATGTCATGATCATTGGTGCTGGTGAAACGAGTCGATTGGTTGCTCAGAGCATGATTTCTCGCGGAGCTAGTGAATTAACTGTCACCAATCGCTCTATGGAACGAGCCAAGGCGCTTGCAGATGAACTTAATGGTGAGGTAGTTCCGTTTGACTCTTGGCAGGATGCGCTGGTCAAGGCTGATGTCGTGGTATCATCAACAGGTGCTCCAGAACCTGTATTGCGAGCCAACCAGATTGAATCAGTTCGTCGAATGCGTAAGTTTAGACCATTGTTTTTAATTGATATTGCTGTGCCTCGCGATATTGAGGCGCAGGCAGGTGATATTGAGGAAGTTTACTTATATGATATTGATAAGCTTCAGCAACTAGCAAGCAGTGCCAAAGAATCGAGAGCGAAGCAGGTTGAACTTTGTGAGCAAATGATCGCAGAGGAAATAAGACAGATATCATGAAACCACTTGTCGTTGGAACACGCGGTAGCGCTCTTGCGTTGGCTCAGGCGGAAATGACCGAAAAAGCTTTGAGCATGCAATTTCCTGATCGAGAAATTATCAGGAAAATAATCAAAACGACTGGTGATAGGCGCACTGATGTACCGCTTTCGCAGGTAGCCAAGGTGGAGGGCGTTCTCGATAAAGGAGTTTTTACCAAAGAGCTTGAGGTAGCTCTTGAACAAGGCGAGGTTGATCTTGCTGTTCATAGCATGAAGGATGTGCCGACAGTGCTCGCGGATCATTTCATGATTGCGGGTGCTTTAGAGCGGGCCCCAGTTAGGGATGTTTTGGTTTGTTCTGAGGCCGAGAGCCTTGATTCATTACCAGAAGGTGCAGTAGTTGCAACTAGTAGTGTCCGAAGGCAGCGACAGCTAAGCTGGCTAAGACCGGATATTAAACTTGTTGATATTCGTGGGAATGTGCCGACACGACTCAAAAAGCTTCGAGATAATAATGAATTAGACGCTATTATGCTTGCTGAGGCTGGCTTGGTCAGATTGGGGTATGATCTCAGTGCCGAGCTTGAGGGGGGCTTGCATGCAGTAGCTTTGGAGCCAGCTGAATTTTTGCCGGCTGCAGGGCAGGGGATTGTGGGTTTTGAAATCCGTAAAGGTGATGAGGATACGAAGTTGTGTGTGGATGCAATCAATCATCGTGAATCGATGTTACTACTGAGGTCTGAGCGGGAGTTTCTGCGTTTGTTGGATGCTGGATGTCACACACCTGTAGGAGTTAGATCATGGATGGAGGATGAAACTTTATTCATGGAAGCCCGTGTGTTTGACGAACAATCGAATGACAAGCCGACAGAGTCGTCCGTGTCGGGAAAAATGACTGAGCCTGAGCAGGTGGCTGGTGAACTTTACGATTCCCTAAAATGAGTGGGATATGCTACTTAGCTGGAGCTGGCCCTGGTGATTTGGGCTTGGTGACACTGAAGGCGAAGCAGTGCATTGAGCAGGCCGATGTTCTTGTTTATGATGCTCTCAGTAGTGCTGAGCTATTGACATGGGTGAAACCCGATTGTGAGACCATTGATGTGGGCAAACGCGCTGCAGACCATAAGCTTCCTCAAGATCAGATCAATGAGCTCTTGGTCAAAAAAGTGAGTGAGGGTAAAATCGTGGTGCGCTTAAAAGGGGGAGACCCAATGATTTTTGGGCGAGGTGGTGAGGAGGCCGCGGCACTCTCGGATGCGGGCATGAAGTTTGAGATTATACCTGGTATTTCATCTGCCTTCGCTGGCCCCATCTATGCGGGCATCCCGCTCACTCATAGGGAGTATGGATCTCAACTTACTGTTTTTTCGGGTCATGATTCTAGCGATAAAGCCAGCAGTGATTTGGATTACGCTCAGCTCGCTAAAGCACCTGGCACCAAAGTTTTTTTGATGGGTGTGGCTCGATTGCGTGAAATAACGAGTAAGCTTGTTGAGCATGGAGCAGATCAAGAGACCCCTATTGCCCTCACCCGGTGGGCTACCACGGGTAGGCAAAAAACAATCAAAGGAACTTTAGCGAACATCGCCGATATTGCGGAGGAAGAAAAATTCAAAGCGCCTGCAGTAGGTGTCATTGGTCACATAATTAACGAAATGGAAAATATTGAATGGTATGAGAATCGCCCATTAAAGGGGAAACGTGTGGTGGTAACCCGAAGTCAAGAACAGGCGCCAGAGCTCGTTAATAAATTGAGTGCTCTAGGAGCAGATGTGCTTGAATTGCCTGTTTTAAAGATTTGCGATCCAGTCGACAAACGAGGTTTCGCCGAGTGTGTCGCCAATGTGCATACTTATGATTGGCTGGTATTTAGTAGCACAAATGGGGTGCGGAGATTTTTCGATGCGTTTTTTGCACTCTACAAAGACGCGCGTAGCCTTGGTGGTGTCAGAATTGCCGCGGTCGGTCCTGGCACACAAGCAGCAATCGAAAGCTATCGTTTTGCAGTTGATTTAGTGCCTGAGCGCCACATTGCCGAAGGGATACTCGAAACATTTCAAAATGAGTATGACATTGATAGTCAAACCATACTTTGGGTGCGCCCAGAAAATGCTCGACCCGTTCTCGCAGATGGTTTGACTGAGCAGCGTGCCATCGTAGATGAGTGCATCGCTTATCGTATTGAGGCCGAAAAGGATGACCCCACAGGTGCTGTTGAGCGCCTCTCAGAAGAGGGTGCAGATATGGTGACTTTCACCAGTTCATCGACCGCTAAGTATTTCCATGAACTCGGCCTGCCATGGCCTAAGGGATGTGTAGCGGCGAGTATTGGGCCTATTACAACTGCCAAATTAAAGGATTTGGGGCGCAAAGACCTCATCGAGGCTCAAAGTCATAATATTGAGGGGCTGATAGCTGCCATTGTCGAGCAACTGGGTGATCAGTAAATACTGTCATTTAGCTTGCAATTAGGTCAATCGGGATCAATATTAGCTCGCACATTAGTATCTTTATAAACAAACTAAGGTTTAAATGATTTTATTTCCAGACAATGCACCACTTGGTGACGACCAAAAGAAGCAATTATCATCGGCACTCGCTAGCTTAAGCCCCGAGCAACAGGTGTGGGTAAGTGGCTATCTTGCTGGTGCTAATCGCGATGCCTCTGATCGGGCCATGGCTGCAGCCGCATCGAGTGCTTCGAGTCAGTCGGTTACGGTTCTCTATGGAACAGAGTCAGGTAATTCTGAAGTTCTGGCGGGTCAGCTTGCCACGCAAGCAAAGCAGAAAGGCTACAAGCCGCAATTGCTCAATATGTCAGATGCTACGCTGACTCATGTCAAGGATGCAGAACGCTTGCTTGTGGTGGTCAGCACTTGGGGTGACGGCGAACCCCCCGAATCCTCCGAGGCTTTTTATAATCAGCTTATGGAAGCCGATGTCGCACTTGACGGTGTGGAATTTTCTGTCTGTGCTTTAGGCGATACCAGTTACGATTTATTCTGCCAAACAGGCAAAGATGTTGATGCAAAATTAGAGAAATTGGGTGCCAAGCGCGTGGTTGATCGGGTTGACTGCGATCTTGAGTTTGATGAGCCTTTTGCAAATTGGAGTCAGTCTATCTGGGACAAGTTGGGAGCTGCTGATGTTGTGGCTACGTCACCTGCATTGGTTCAGAGCCAGCAGGTAAGCTTTGATAAAAAGAATCCTTTTCCTGCTGAGGTAATTGAGAATCAGCTGCTAAGTGGCAGCCGATCAGCCAAGGAGACATACCATATTGAGCTTTCGCTTGAAGGTTCGGGTTTTGATTATCAGCCCGGTGACGTCCTCGGGGTAATACCACGTAACTCTGAAGAAGTTGTCGAAGCCTTTATCAATGCAGCAGGTCTTGATGGTAACGCAGAGATAAAACACCACGTCATCGGGGAGATGACTCTTGTTAGCGCCCTGACTACAGAGCTCGATATTACTGGTTTGTCTCGTAAGGTTGCAGCTTCATGGCAGCAGATTTCTGGCTCCAAAGAGTTGGCTGATTTACTCGCGCCTGATGCCAAAGAACAATTCAAGGAGTGGAGTTTTGGTCGTCAGATCATTGATCTTCTTGAATTGTATCCTGCCAAGGGTCTTGAAGCTCAGCAACTCGTTGATATTCTGCGCAAGCTACCCGTTCGACTATATTCGATTGCATCTAGCTTCAAAGTGCACCCCGGTGAGGTTCATCTCACGGTGGCTGCAGTGAGATACAATGCGTATGAAAAAGATCGCAAGGGAGTAGCCTCAACTTTTCTTGCTGATGATGCCCCCAAAGGAGCTAAGGTGTCCGTGTATACGCACCACAACAAAAACTTTAGACTGCCTGAGAGTGATGAGACCCCGATCATCATGGTCGGCCCTGGAACGGGCATCGCTCCATTTAGGGCATTTGTCGAAGAGAGGTCCTCGGCTCAAGCGCCCGGCGAAAGCTGGCTTTTCTTTGGAGATCAACACTACAACGAAGACTTCCTCTACCAGCTTGAGTGGCAGGAATACCTGAAGAATGGAGGCTTATCTCGTATGGATGTTGCGTTCTCACGCGACCAGCCTGAAAAAGTCTATGTGCAGCACAAGCTTGCTGAGCAGGCCAAGGATATTTGGCAGTGGCTAGAAAAAGGAGCCCACTTCTATGTCTGTGGAGATGCCACTTACATGGCTAAAGATGTCCACCAAACCTTACTTGAAATTGTCGCTAGCCAAGGAGCGATGAGTCATGAGGATGCAGAGAGCTATGTAGCGAAGTTGAAGAAGGACAAGCGCTACCAGCGAGATGTCTACTGATCAAACTGACGGCAAAATTTTCCAGCCTACCATCACTAATTACATATCACATTATGAGCGAAGAGATAAAATTATCGGCTAACGAGCCACTCAAGATCAATAGTAACTATCTGAGAGGAACCTTAGTTGAGGAAATCGCAGATACTAGCACTGGTGCTATCACGGCTGATAGTCAGCAGCTTAGCAAATTCCACGGAATGTATTTGCAAGATGATCGCGATGTCCGCAAAGAGCGCCGCCAGAAGAAGCTCGAAAAAGCATTCAGTTTTTTGATTCGAGTTCGTCTTCCAGGTGGGGTTGCTCAGCCAGATCAATGGTTAGCAATGGATCGAATTGCTGATGAGTATGCAAATGGGACGCTGAAGATTACAACACGCCAGACTTGGCAGTTGCACGGCGTGATTAAAAACAACTTGAAGGCCTCCATTCAAGAAATGGACAAGGCTCTCCTAGATTGTATTGCCGCTTGCGGTGACGTTAACCGAAACGTGATTTGTAATGCGAATCCACACCTAAGTGACGTTCATGCTGAAGCGGTCGAGTTGTCGCGCAATATCAGCGAGCACCTTCTGCCTCAAAGCCGTGCTTATCATGAGATCTTCCTCGATGAGGAAAAAGTAATTAGTAGCGAGGAAGCAATCGAGCCTTTATACGGCAAGACTTATCTGCCACGTAAATTTAAGATCAATGTCGCTGTGCCGCCGGGTAACGATACTGACATTTATGCGCAGTGCCTGTCATTCATTGCGATAGTTGAAGATGAGAAGATTGTCGGCTACAATGTTACCGTTGGTGGAGGCATGGGCATGACCCATGGTAAAGAAGAAACTTTTCCCAGGACAGCTGATTTGATTGGCTTTGTGAGTCCTGATAAAGCTGTTGATGTCGCCGAAAAGGTGATGCTCGTGCAGCGTGACTTTGGTAATCGCACAGACCGCAGACAAGCACGTCTTAAGTATACCGTGGAGCGTATGACTGCGGATGGATTTAAAGATAAGCTGGAAGAGTATTTGGGCTATCAGCTTGAGCCTGCCCGTGATTTCACCTTCGAATATAATGGTGATCGATTTGGTTGGGTGCAGGATGACAAAGGCAGCCATCATCTTACTCTTTTTGTGCCGGGCGGGCGTGTATGCGACACGCCGTCCACACCAATGAAGTCCGGTATTGCCGCTGTTGCTAAAATTCATAAGGGGGAGTTCCGCATGACGGCAAACCAAAACCTCGTTATTGCTAATATCAGTGACGAGCAAAGGCCCGAAATCGAAGCGATTCTGAAGGAATATAAGATTCTTAATAGCCATGAGCGCTCTGCACTTAGGCTCAATTCGATTGCTTGTGTAGCGTTGCCTACATGCGGTTTGGCACTTGCCGAGGCTGAGCGTTATCTGCCTGATCTGATCACCGAGCTCGAGGAAGTTGTCGAGGAGGCTGGACTGAAGCACGATGCGATTACGATACGCATGACCGGGTGTCCTAATGGGTGCGGTCGGCCGTTTCTTGCTGAAATTGGTTTTGTCGGCAGAGCACCTGGCAAATATAATGTTTACCTCGGTGGTGGCTTCCACGGTCAGAGGCTCAACAAACTCTATCGTCAGTCAGTGCTGGCCGGTGACATCAAAGAATTACTCACTCCTATTATCCATGCATACGCAAAGGAGCGTGATGAGGGTGAGCGGTTTGGTGATTTTGTGATCCGTGCCGGCTATGTCAAAGAAACGACAGCGGGTAATAATTTTCACGCTGATGTGGAGCAGGTTCAGTAACAATGATTGAGATGGCTGAAGGAATTCAAACAGTGACAGATGTGGAGAAGGTAAATGCTGCCTTCGCCGAGATGTCTGCGCCTGAGCGAATGGTTTGGCTCTACGAACAGTATAGCTCTCGGCTCATTCTCAGCAGTAGTTTTGGGCTGCAGGCTGCGGTGATGCTTGATCTTGTGCGGAAACATGCACCGCAAATTCCTGTGGTTTGGATAGATACAGGATATTTATTCGCTGAAACCTATCAATATGCTGAGCAGTTGATCGAAAATTTCGGGATTGATGTTAATGTTTATCAACCAAAAATCTCTGCAGGTCGTCAGGAAGCGCTGTATGGCAAGCTATGGGAGCAGGGCAAAGAAGGCGGAGCAAGATACGGATTGATCAATAAGATTGAGCCTATGAATCGAGCTTTGAAAGAATTTGATGCCGATATTTGGATAAGTGGCTTAAGGAGGTCGCATTCTAGTAGCCGAGCTGATCGTCATTTTGCTGAGCAACAAAAAAGCACAACGAAAGTTTACCCTATTCTGGACTGGGCTGATGCGCAGGTATCAGCGTATTTCTATGATAATAATCTGCCCAAGCATCCTCTTGAGGCGCAGGGCTATCAGACAATGGGGGACTGGCATTCAACTTCTCCAGTTGTTGACGGTGGCTCAGCCGAATCTTCACGATTTGATGGTGACAAATATGAGTGTGGCTTGCATTTGGACTCGGATACTCCGGATTTCCAAATTTGATCCCGACCTCATCGCTATTGAGAGAATAGATTTAAATCACTGTGGTAAAACTCATCTTATTAGGACACGGATCATCAAAGCACCCCGATTCGTCACGATCTGTCAGAGAGCATGCCAAAATACTGTCTGACAGTGGTCAGTTTTCGCAGGTGCATTGCGCATTTCTCAAAGAAGAGCCTTTTGCGCATTTCTCAAAGAAGAGCCTTTTGTTGAACATGCACTTGATGATGTTAAAGACGAGCGGGTTGTCATTGTGCCCGATTTTCTTGCGGAGGGTTATTTTACCCGTCAGGTGATACCATCGAAGTTAGGCGCAAAGCTCTCCCTGCCTCACATTGCGTCTGCTCCGCCAGTGGGTACCCACCCGATGATGGTAGACCTCATCGAAGCAGCAGCGCAAGAGGTCTTGGGTGATTGGCAAGCAGATCAAACCAGTTTGTTGGTAATAGGGCATGGATCTGGTAAAAATCCATGCTCAAAGCAGAGCTTGTTGGGGCATTTGGAACAGTTACGTAATCGTGCGAATTATGCCCAAGTAGCTGATTTGTGGCTTGAGGAAGCACCGCTGGTCGGTTCTTGGAAAGAGGTGGCTACAAAGCGCCACATTGTTGTTATTCCCTATCTTCTTAACGATGGCCAGCATGGTGGGTGGGATATTCCTGAAGAACTTGGCTTGCCTCTTGATCAGCCGATTCACGCTCAAACTCATGATGTCGAGGGCTGCCAGATCAGGCTTACTGCTGCACTAGGAACATCGCCCAGATTTGCTGAGGTTATTTCTCAGCTTGCTGAAATTTGGGGGCAAACAAACGGGCAATAAAAAACGCGCCGGCACAGGACATGCCGACACGTATATTGAATGCTTCGATTAAACGATGGTGCTATCTATCGTAGGGTAGGTCGCCTATTCATTATGGATGTGTCCCGGTTGGCCGTGCGGCGGGTTGACCTTAGGTTTGGCAGCACTCTCCTTCATTTTTTTAAGTCTCGGTTTAAAATCGTTGGCGAGCTTTCCCATCTCGCTGTCTGCATTGACAGCAATAATTTCATCAAGCACTGTGGCCGCTTGGTCGAATTGTTGGCTTGCGAGTAGTGGGTTCATTTTCATGCTGAGCATTGATTGCTTTTCCTCTCCTGCGACTTGGAAATCTACAATGAATTTGTCAACCATGGCGATGGCTTCATCTGTCTTGCCGGAGCGAAAAGCTGTAGTGTATTCTTTTTCCAGTGTAGCTACTGCTTGCTTGAATTTTTGTTTTGCCACAAAGCCACTCTCATCGTTGGGGTCAAGTGTGGCAATTTGTTCGCTAATTTCAGTGTAGTGATTGAGCTGGCCCTCTGGCAGCAGTTTGAGGGTGTTGACGAGAGCCTTAGCTTTTTCCGGTCCCTGTAGAGCATCAGCTGCTTTCAGTGCATCATCACGCTGATTTTTAATGGAAATTAAATTGTCGAGGTGAGTTAGGTATTTTTCGGGGCCGCCGGCTTGGTAGCCTGTTTGAGCGTAGGGAAGACCCTCGGAGTCTAGGATAAGTATGGTGGGGAAACCTTGAATTGAGTATTTTTCCTGAAGAGTTTCATTTTGCTGTTGAGTGGACTTATCGAGCTTTGTTTTGTCTTGTGGGAAATCAATTTCAACCAGAACAAACTTGTCAGCGATGCCTTGTTTGAAGCTCTCATGCTTGAAGACTTCATCAACAAGTTTGATGCACCAGCCGCACCAGTCAGATCCTGTGAAGTTGACCAGCATATCTTTGTTTTCTGCTGAGGCTTTCTGTTGTGCTGCCTTGAAGTCGGTCATCCATTCCTTTGTATTGGCATGGGTGAGAGTAGAGTTTATGGCCAACATAAGAGTGGCTAGTAGTAGTTTCTTCATAATGTTTAAATGAGTGAGTAGCTTGATTGATTTGTCCCAGTGTGTCCAATGATAACGACACGAATACTGGGCTTTGTTTTTTCTTGTTGTTAAAGTCGCTTTTCAAGTTGCCCAATTTGTGATGCTTGGCAGGATGTAGAGGAATGGCATACACAGCAGATAAGGCGTTTGGTTTAATAGAGGCGGCACATGATAGAGGTCGCCTGGCGCATGCTTTTTTGATCACGGGTCCAGCAGGGAGTGGTAAGGCTTCACTTGCTGCTAGCATTATACAGATGGTTAATCCTGCCGAAGATGACCTCGGGGGTAGTAATCTTTTTGGTGAAGTTGAAGTTCCAGAGGAGAAATCATTGGATGAGCTTGAGGGTGACTTGGTCAGGGTGGTGAGACCTCGATCAAAGTCACGTCGTATCACAGTAGATGATATGCGGGACTTGGAAAAATCTTTCCATGTAGCGTCTGCACAAGGAAAGTGGAAGGTTGGCGTTATTATTGGAGCAGATCGAATGGGCGCTGGTGCTGAAAACGCTTTTTTGAAAACCTTGGAAGAGCCTCCTCCCGAGTGCCTGTTGCTACTAGTCAGTGATGCTCCTGAGCTCTTATTGCCTACTGTGTTGTCACGCTGTGTCAAGCTACCCTTGATGGCTCTGCCGGATCAGAGGAGCCTTGATGAGGCAAGTCATGAGTTGCTGTCTGCTTTAGCAGACATGAGTAAGCAAGGTATAGGCAATATGCAGGCGGCTTTGACGCTGAGAGCGTCTTTCAGCGGTATATTAGCCCGCCAAAAATCTGAGATAAGTAAATGCAATGATTCCGCGTTTAAAGAGGAAAGTAAAAAGTACAAAAATACTACAGATAGTGGCGATTGGCTCAAAAATCGTGAAAAATACTATTTAGCTCTTACGGAGTCAGAATATCTCAACCAGCGCGAAAAGCTTATCGAGATATTGGTATGTTGGGTGGGGGATGTGGTGCGTCAAAAATGTTTAGTCGAGCAGCTGGATTTCCCATCAGAACGAGAAACCACAGGGTCGGTGGCGTCAAATCACACACTGAATGATTTGCTCTACAGGATGGAGGGTATCGAGCAGTTGCGTGCTAATTTGGAAACCAATGTCCAAGAGCAACTAGCTCTCGAGGTAGCATTTCTCACCGCTTTTGGCTAGTTGCTGTCCGTCTTATTCTTGATAACAGCGGCCAAGATGTCTGGATCTATTGATTGTTTGGCTTGATGAGATGAGTAAGATCATTACAATGAACCCATGTTTTGCTGATATCTCGTGTGCTATTAACAAGTATTTATCGGCAAGCAAACTACCTTGCACCCCACAATTATGATAAACCCATTCCGCAAAGACTTGGAGTCTCGCTCTCGCCCAGAGGCCTGTACGGTGGTGATTTTTGGCGCTACTGGTGACCTTACGCATCGTAAGTTGATACCGGCTTTGTATAATCTTCAGGTTGAGGGAGCTTTGCCCGCGGGCGTCAAAATTATTGGCTTTGCCCGCAGAGAGAAATCTGATGAAGAATTCCGACTTGGGCTCGAGGTTGTGAATAAAAAAGTTTCGCGAAGCGGCCACGATGATTCAATATGGCAGGATTATGCCGAAAATATTCATTATCATAAGAGCGAGTTTCAAGATGCCAGTGGATACGAGAGGCTGGCAGACCGACTTGATGAAATTGATCGTGAGCGAGGAGGCAATGGTAACAGGTTGTTCTACATTGCCAGCGCTCCAGAATATTTTGATGATATTTTGGCCAATATTAAGAATGCGGGCATCAATCGAAACAAAAGTGGCTGCTGGTCTCGGGTGATCGTTGAAAAACCATTTGGTACCAATTTGCCCACAGCCAAACACCTCAATAAGGTTGTCAGTAAAACATTTAGAGAGCGCGATACATATCGGATTGACCATTACCTGGGAAAAGAGACTGCCCAGAACATCATGGTGTTAAGATTTGCAAATGCCATTTTTGAGCCTTTGTGGAATAATCGATGTATTGAGCAGATCCAAATTACTTGCTCGGAAAATCTGGGTATGGAGGGTGGAAGAGGTGGCTATTATGATAGCGCTGGCGCCATGCGTGATATGGTGCAGAACCACCTGCTACAGTTATTAAGTTTGGTGGCGATGGAGCCCCCAACTGATCTCTCTGCTGATGGGGTCAGGGACGAAAAGGTTAAGGTGCTTCGGTCTCTCAGACAGTGGGATACACCGGAGCTTGTTGCTGAAAATGTCGTCCGTGCTCAATATACAGCAGGCCATGTTGATGGCGAGAATGTCGTTGGTTATCGAGACGAGGACCGTGTGGATCCAGAGTCGATGACGGAATCTTACGTTGCTCTGCGTGTGCTAGTCGATACTTGGCGTTGGAGCGGTGTTCCATTTTATGTGCGAATGGGCAAACAATTGCCCAAGAAGGCAACAGAAATTTCGATACATTTCAAAGAGCCTCCAACTGTATTATTCAATGCTCTGTCTGGTGGTGTTCCTGGCGGTAATGTGTTAGTTATGCGGATACAGCCTGATGAAGGTATCTCGCTGCGCATGGTGTCCAAAATACCAGGCTCTAGTCTGCGCATGGAGCCAGTTAAGATGGATTTTCACTACGCTACTAGTTTTGGCAAGGGTAGCCCAGAGGCTTATGAACGCTTGCTGCTGGACTCAATGGCAGGCGATGCAACCCTATTTGCACGTCGAGACGAAGTAGAAGAAGCATGGAAGTTTATCGACCATATTCACCACGCTTGGCATGAGTCAAAAGCTGCACCAGTGATGTCTGAATATGTTGCTGGTACATGGGGACCAAAAGAAGCAGATGACTTATTGGGTAAGAATGGTCATAAATGGAGACGGCTATAGGAGATCACAATGATGGGTGATTACGCTGACAACGATTATGCATTAGCTCTTGGTAAAGAGGTAGCTATTGCTGATGTAGATAAAGAACTGCGCCTACTATGGGAGGAAGACAAGGCTAGTACCAATGCATCATTGATTAACTTGGCTGTCTATTCTGAGCGACAAGGTGCTATAATTAAAAACTCTGAGCTTGTTCAAATCATTACACGTGAGCATGCCTGCAGGGCTCTGCTGATTGGTGTTGATCGTGATAGCCCAGAAGCATCGATACGTGCCTGGATCACTGCACACTGTCATTTGTCACATGGTAGAAAAAGTGTCTGCTGTGAGCAGGTGGCATTCCAGCTTACTGGAAGATCCACAGGGAGACTGCGTAATACTGTATTTTCTCACCTTAATAGTGATTTACCCTTAGTTTTTTGGTGGCAAGGAGAATTGAGCTCGTTGTTTTCCGAACGTTTATACAGTCTAATTGATCGCTTCATCTTCGATAGTTCAGAGTGGTCAAACCCTGAGCATGGATATGCGTGCCTGAGTGAGGCTATGCAAAGCGAACAATCGTTGCTTCCGATGGATATTGAATGGACGCGAAGCTCTCAGATACGGATGGCAATTGCGGGTTTATTTGATGATCCAATGGCTGCAAATGCTCTCGAGCATGTGAGCGAATTACACGTGGTGGTGCATCCAGACCATCGAATGGCGGGGCTTCAGTTGCTGGCATGGGTCATTCAAAGAACTGGCTGGAAGCGTAGCAGTGAATTATCTTTGGATAGCGATCTTGGTGATGTTTATTATTACGAAACATCAGCTGGGTCTAGTGTGACTGCCAAGATTGTGTCTGACCCTCTCTCGGCCCCTGTTGGTAAGATGGAATTCATAGCGCCGAGTATGGAGGTTCGTGCGACTCGTGAGGTAGGATCTCCTTACATACGTCAAGAGCTTCATGCGGGTGAGCATCACATAGAGCGTCGCACCCCGTCGAATAGTGATGATTCAGCGGAGCTCGTGATGAACCAGTTATCGAGAGCCGGTAATAATTCACTTTACTGCGCAGTGATGCCTGAATTTCTCGGCCTCCTTAATGCTGAGTAAGACTGCCCATGTTGTTTTAAGCTCTGACTTATCTCATGATTCAGAGGTAATGTTTGTTTCGGCTAAAAAAGCGTTATGCTTTTGCTCAAGTGCAATAGTCGTCATGGGGCCGTGGCCAGGGCAGAGAATGGTAGCAGGCGGTAATGACATAAGGTTTTCGCGCGCAGTCTTCATTGCCTGCTTGTAACGCATTTTATCGGGAGATTTCCCCATAGAGCCAGCGAACACACTATCACCAACAATGCAAACAGGTGTGCCAAGGCCTTCATAATAATAGGCTCTCGCTGGATTTGCATGACCACTGACATCCAGGGTGGTTAGTTGATCTCCAGATAGGAGACTGGTTTTTTGGCCGTGTTCTGTGTTTTCTGGATAAATAATTCGGGTTTTATCAAATTTCTTAATTTCAGCGAGATGGTCATGATGCTTGTGAGTAATAAACAAGGTATCCAGTATTAATTGATGTTGGTCTAGGTAAGCCAAGAGAGAGGACGCGTCGGTGCCAGTATCAAATACTAGAGCATGTTGGCCTTGAACGATGAGATAGGCGTTTACACCAGCATGCCCAAATGGGGAGACGATCTGAATGAGTCCCTCTGGAGTCGCGACCGCAGGATAATATGAGGAAATTGAACTCAAAGCTGATGGTGAAAGCCCTAAAGTAGCTGATAATAATTTGAATGCGTGATCATCACAATGCCCTTTGAGAATGGCATCAACTTCACTTTCTTTGAGCTTTGAAAAGCTAGCGAGCTGTTTGGATGATACGCCTTGTCCATGCATGGCTTTAGCGATGATGTCGCAGGCATCATCTTCAAGAGGTATATTTGATAAACACATTGAACGTTTTATAAGGCTGTATGTTAGTGTAGGATCCTTAATGTGATTGATGTTGTTTGTGCAGTAATAAGAGATCAAGACGGCAAGGTACTTATATGTAAGCGTCCTGAGGGTAAGGCGTTGCCAGGTTACTGGGAGTTTCCTGGTGGAAAGGTAGAATTGGAAGAAGATTTTACAGTGGCCATCCAGCGTGAGATCAGAGAGGAGCTGGCTTGTGAGATTGAGGTGGGCATGGCTTTACCCAGAGTAGATCACCACTACCCAGAGTATTCAATACGCTTGTGGCCGTTTATTTGCGATGTGTGTCGTGGTATGCCTCAAGCTGTTGAGCATTCGGAGCTGAGATGGGTTGACCTCAGTCAGTGTGATGCTCTGAAGTGGGCGCCGGCTGATGTCCCTATTTATGAAGCGCTAGGCAGCTTAGTTGATTAGAATCGCTTTATGGGCATGTTGCCGTAGACGCCTATTTGCTTGATTGGGCATTTTCTAGCGACCCTGTGCCAGCCTATCAGCAAGAAATTGAGGGAGCCCAGCGGCAATAATTTTTGATTGTGCCGTTTGGATATCGTATTCAACACGACGAAAGTGGACTGTTTTACGATCTGTGTCGTAAATACAATAAGAGGCACGCCAATCGCCATCACGTGGCTGACCAACAGCGCCAGTATTGAGAAAATATTTTGAACCCGCTTCAATGACAACAGATTCAGCAGGAACTTCATGGACACGATCGTCACTCACAAAAATACGTGGAACATGAGTGTGGCCATAAAAACAGACAGGAGTTACCTGGTATGCAAAGCTAGCCATCGCATCGAACTTGTTAGTTACGTAATTCCATGATGTTGGCTGATCGAGTGTCGAGTGAACTACGGTAAAATCTTGGATCTGGCGAACTAATCTCAGGCGAGCAAGCCATGTACGCTGTTCTGGGCTGAGTTGCTCGCGTGTCCAGCGTATGGCTTCGGCAGCATTTGAGTTCATCATTTCTAGCGAGCTGTCACTACTGCTATCCTGATCATGATTTCCTTTAACCACAGGGCATACGAGTGATTGAACACGCTCGACGCAAGCTACTGGATCTGCATTGTAACCCACAATGTCTCCGAGACAGATATGACTGTCACAACTTTGAGCCGCCGAATCTTCAAGAACAGCATCTAATGCTTCAAGGTTGGCGTGGATGTCACTGAACAATGCAATTCTCATAGCTTGTGAAAGAATACAATAATGGTCTTAGCTAGGCCTTTTGTAAAAGGATAAAATTAAGCACCGGAACAATAGAGATACGATTTAATGAATCAAAGACCAAGCGTTGATTATAACTTAAATAGTGACTTTGTTTCCAGCTCCTGAGTTTTCAAAAATACGCCGTTCATGGGGTAACCAATTTTTTCCGCCTTGAGGTAATGTTTTAGCCAGGCTAATTGCATTGCACTATTGGGGAAGAGCTCAGTGTCTGGAATTCGTTCTTTTTGTGGAATGTTAAGTGCATTTTGTAATGCGAAAAGGGTGCAGGATAGCTTGGGCAAGTGGTTATCAGTAGACGCCTTGAACAGTTCGCACCCAAGGCGATAAGTTTCCTCTTGAATAGTATCCAGGCGGGTCATTGCGTAATATTTAAACCTTTGAGTTTGAGCGCGCCTGAACTCAGGTAAACTTTTACAGTTGAGTGTGTTATCAAAGTGTTTCAGTGCTCGTTCAATATCGGGCAGCTTGTGATAATCACTCCAGATGCGCGATAGTTCACGATGTAATCTCCAATTGTCTGCATTGTTTTTGATGCCAAGCTCCAGAAAGGATGATCCTTTTTCAATGTAACGTTTTTGCATCGATTTGCGTCTGTAGGGGCTTAAATCGTTGTTATCCCTGTAATAGCCCGATGCATTAGAATGTAGGTGCCATGCTCCTGTTTCCCAATAGTATGTGGTCTGTGGCTGGAGCGTGGTAGTGATTTCGTAGGCCTCTTCCACCTTGATCCAATTGAGATCTTCAAAATAAAGAAATGCTCGAAAGTTCCATATCGCAGCGACGAGGGACCGTAAGCCGCCGAGTGCGACAGCAGCACCTGTTTGACCAAGTTGAAGGCTAGTGCCCTCCCGCAGAGGCGGCTGGATTAGCTGCTGACTAACCATATCTCGACTTAGACGATCCTCATACTGGTATTTGGCAAAGCCGAAGACCAGAAGGACAATAAAAATGACAAGGATTTGAACAGCAGTTCGCATTTAAAATTCTTTTTTTCTAAAGGTAAACCATGCCAAAACACTATAGATGCCTGAATAAAAGAGTGTTAAGATAGCGAGTCGTGTGAAAATTCCTTGGGGCACTTTCTTGCCCTCAATGGTGGAATCAATAATATTGTATAATTGGAAGTCAGGGAAGATGAGGGCAATACCCTGTGTCATTATTTTCAATTCCTTGGAAACACCACCGGTTTGGCTGTGTAACCAGTAGTTACGTGCATCTTCTGTGAAGTGACCCATGAAATAAATCACCACAGCAATGACGATGGTGAACAAGGTAGAGCTCGAAAACGTTGAGATGAGTAGAGCCAGTGATGCCATGACTATTGCCTTGAAGAGGATGGCTCCAATGCCAGCCTGTAGTGTCCATGTTACTCCTTGCTGTGCCACGGCAGATAAGCGTGATTCAAGCCGCTCAGCCGACCAACCGTGCGCTTCTGCCTTGGCCATTTCAACCAGTAGGAGTTCTTCAGTTTTAAAATGCAAAATGATTGAGAGCAGTCCGTTCATCAAGAGTAGAGACACTGTGACCAGAATCAAAACACCGGCTAGCTTGCCAATAAGATAGTCTAATCTGGGCACGGGCTTACTCAGAATCGTATAGAGAGTCCTATCCTCGAGGTCCTTGGGGATAAGTAATGCGGTAGCAGCAATGGCAAAGAGGATAGAGAACATTGCCATCGCACCCATTGCTGTGCTCTTTAAGACGATAAGCTCTTGTTCTGCGCTGTCCTCGGTGGTTCTGCTCCATGGCATTTCAAAAAAGCTTGCTGCGAGCATGAGAACTGCGAAGACTGCCAGGAAATAAAAGACCTTCATCCTTACCAAGTGGGTAAAGGTGTGACTGGCAATGACGAGAATGCGAGCCGGTGAGAAAAAAGCATTTCTACGCATTGTCTCCTCCTTTCTGGTCTGTGGTCATTGTTGCGGTGTTTGATTTTTTAGCTTCATCGAGAAATAGCCTTTCGAGTGTAGTGCGAGGCTTGCCCATACTTATAAATTCGGCATTTTCAGAATCAGCAATGACAGCCTTGATTCGTGCAAGTGTGCGTGGGCCCGCATCTTTGATTAATATTTCGGTTTGATCCTCGATGGCAATGAGGTCTTCTAGGGGGCCTGCTTTGACTATTTCACCGTTAAATATGATGCCCACGTGATCGCATACTTCTTGGACCTGTTCGAGCAGGTGCGAACAAAGAAAAACGGTCACACCTTTATCCTTGAGCTGAACAATGAGGTCTCTGATTTCACGGGAGCCAACGGGGTCAACGCCAGCAGTGGGTTCATCAAGAATAATTAAGCGAGGTTCGGAATAATTAAGCGAGGTTCGTGGATCAGTGCTTGTGCCAGTCCGATTCTTTGAAGCATGCCTTTGGAGTATCCACCAACTCTACGTTTGCGTGCATCTTGAAGAGAAACCATTTCTAGCATTTTGTCGACGTGCTTATTGAGAGCCTTGCCACGCATACCGCAGAGCTTTGCATAAAAGCGTAAAGTCTCCTCACCGCTGAGGTGTTTGTAAAAATAAGGGTTTTCGGGTAAGAATCCGATTTCTTGCCTTGAGTCTGTCTTGAGCGAGTTTTTCCCAAAAACATAACAACTACCAGCGGTGGGTCTGAGGAGACCGAGCAGGGCTTTCATCGTGGTTGATTTACCGGATCCGTTTGGTCCAATGAGACCATAGACTTCACCGGGCATGATGGTCAGAGATACATCATCAACAGCTCGTATTTTTGTTTTTCGGAAAGGAGATGGGAACTCCTTAACTAAGTGGTTGATTTGTACGGCAGGTGTATCTTCCATGGTTGTTGTGTGAGAATTTTAGTCAGAACTCTTGTCCGATCAAATAAAAAACGCATCGGCGAAACCGATGCGTTTGAAATAAACAAGATGATTTGATCTCGATGAATTAGGCTTCAGCAGAGAGTGATTCTTTGCGTGCCTTTTTAAGGAGGTCGCGCACGGTGTCAGATGGCTGAGCGCCTTTGGAGATCCAATCCTCAGCTTTGGCAACATCAAGAGTGAAGTTTGTCCCACTTTCCATAGGGTTGTAGGAACCAATCTGCTCGATGTAGCGGCCATCGCGGCGCTTGCGGCTGTCGACAGCAACGATCTTGTAGAAGGGACGATCCTTGGTGCCTTGGCGGTTGAGTCTAAGAGTAAGCATAATGAGTATAATTAGAAATGGGTCTGCCAACTCTGGCAGGGGGCGGAAATTGTACGAATAATGGTCATTTGCCAAGCGAAAAATAGTAAATTTAGGCTATTTTGCATTTCCATTCGAGTATTTGATGTTATCAGAACCCGCCGCTAAGGCAATGAAGGTGTTTTATCACGCATCATTTTATCATATTACTAGTCATGTTTATTGATCACATCAGAATTTATGCTGAAGCCGGCGATGGCGGCAATGGGGTGGTGCACTTCCGGCGCGAGAAATTCCGTCCCAAAGGTGGTCCCGACGGAGGTGACGGGGGTAACGGCGGCTCGGTAATCCTCAGAGTTGACCCTGCTGTGGATAATCTTAAGGCCTACTCCTATGACCCTAAATTGGTTGCTAAGCGTGGAGAGCATGGTGCTGGTAATCGAAAACACGGTAAAAGCTCGAGAGACAAAATTGGCAAAGTGCCTCCGGGAACTGTTGTATACCGCAGTAACGCTACTACCGTGTCGGAGGCTGTGGATTTGGAGCGCAGCGAGGAGGGGATCGATCTAGAGCCTATTATAGATCTGACCGAGTATGGAGATGAATTTGTTCTCTGTGCAGGAGGGAAAGGTGGAAAGGGAAACTGGCATTATAAGACATCCACCAATCAGGCGCCAGAAGAACATACTCTCGGAACGGAGGCTGATCATGGTGTATTTTATCTCGAGCTCAGGCGTATTGCCGATGCCGGCATGGTCGGGTTTCCCAACGCAGGTAAATCGACTCTCGTCAACAAGCTCTCACATGCCACGCCCAAAATTGGTAATTACCCCTTCACGACACTCAATCCAATGGTGGGTGTCGTCGAGTTCCCTAAGTATCGGCGCTGCACGGTTGCTGATATTCCAGGACTCATAGAGGGAGCTCACGACAACCGTGGCTTGGGACACGAGTTTTTACGTCACATTACGCGATGTAAGCTTCTGCTTTTTGTCATCGATATGGCAGGAAGTGAAATGCGAGATCCGATAGAGGACCTTCAGACACTCAGAACTGAGATCAAGCTTTACGATGAGGATTTATCCAAGTTTGAGTGGATTATAGTGGCTAACAAAATGGACTTAGATGGAGCTCAGGAAAACCTAGCTAATTTTCAAGCCAGATTCCCAAAGCAAACGATTATTCCTATTTCTGCTGATACCGGAGATGGTATCGATGCTTTACGCGATGAGCTTGATCAACGTGTTGGATATAGAAGAGACGGAGTTTGATTGAGAGAATCAGTCACTCATTTGATTGACGGTTTCCTGGTGGTTTTGATGTTCCAGGAATTCACGTGCAATCTGATCAAGGCGGTCGAGCTGTCGACGAGGAATTTTGTTAGTTTCGATCCAGTCGCCTGAACGAAGTGCAATAATGAATGTGCCCTCATCTTCATCTTGAGAGAGTCTTTTAATGACTCTCTCTATCTGCTTGTGATGATACTGGTTAAGTTCGGTATCACCTATCAATTTAGGAGTAAGAATATAAATCCGGTGATCAGTCAAAACGATCGACTTTGGTCCGGTCAGCTTAACTGCGGCAGTCACCTTCAGTAATGGAATATGCTGCACTGCTATATAATAAATGCTTTCGTTGGGCTCAGATAGAGAATCAACAAGGGCGAAACTTTGGTCAACGATGTGAGGCTCTTGTCCATCGTCCCCAAAATTACTTAGCTGTTGGTGTAATTCAAAAACACGGGATAGTGTTTCCCAGCCTGACAATTCTGGATAATAAACGTAGTCAGACGCTTCAATTTGGCCTGCATTAAGAAGCTGCCCGATTTGAATCTGGCTATAAGGCCCGATGGCTTCCTCCTCTCCTTGTTTGAGAATATGGAAGATCTGGTGTTCTGGTAGCTCTTCGGATATCATGGCGTTTTCGACTTCGCAGATTGAGGTGTGTTTGAAGTTGGTGTGGGTAATTGCGCAAGCGCATTAAGTATCCACATTTTACTTCTAGGTAATCTATTTTATAGCTTGAATATATTAGTTGAACATTTTGCCTACACTAGGTCAAGAGGTTAGGTGTTTTTGCCTAAGCCGAGATGTTCGACGATGTATTGGCAATGGGGGAAGCTTTAGAAGCCCTTTCCTGCAGGGGTATGATCTCGATTACCTATTTGCTTCCTTGTTTGATGGTCTGCACACTGATTCAGCGTAACCGAAAGAAATTTAAAACTGAGGGTAAGAGCAACATCGAAGAATGCGCATCTAATTGGTGCTCAAATACGACTATGCGATGATGAGTAAGGCGAGATAGGGAGCCAGATTGAATGTAAAGAACAGCACCTTGAAAAGTCCGAGATAAGAGTAGGCAATGATGTTGAATGCTTCTCTTGGGACTGAAAACCACCGACTTTGTATCCTGTAGATGAAATCTGGCGCAAAGCAGAGAAAAATAGAGCTATAGATCAGAATCGAGGCATTGATAATAGTGCACCACATGAAGAAGGTAGTGAGAGTCTCGATGTTCATTGTTTGCATGAGGTTAACGATGAGGCTAGATCAGCTCAGCTATGAGTTAATCAGGAATGGAGTCATAGATTTGTTCCAGAGCCAAGACCGCATAGGCGGTGACCAGCACAGGGTCGCTCTCCCACCAGCGCGAGTTCTTATTAACCCATGATCCATCAGGAGACTGAGTCGATAGTAATGCATTGGAGAGTTCGTTGCGCCAATCGACTGGATTGCCATCTTTCAGAGTGAGTTTGTCAATATTGGCTGCAGCCAGTCCCTTTGCCATGGCATGGTAATAGTAGAAAAGCCCTTGCTGGCCTAGAGAAGAATCTTCTTCAGTCGCCAGTCCAGGGTTTTCTTTGACCGTGAAGTTTTCTGACAGCCACTCCTTGACCGCGATTACTCGAATATCTGTCTCATCCAATTCGGCGTAGATCATAGACAGGAGTGCTGCGTAAGACATGGAGCCGTAGCCACGTAGCACCTTTGTCCCATCTGGGTTGGTTCGGTGGCCGGCTTTCGAGTTTCCTGGAAAATAATTAAAGGAGCCGTCGTTACCCGTGTCGGGAAGATCGTTGGTTTCTCTGAGGTTTTGGGTGCGAGAGATGAATTGAATGGCGGCTTCCCAATTGAGTTCTGGTTGTTTTCCCGAAGCATCATCTTGAGCTATGTGGCGAGATAGTTTAAGTGCTTCTATCGAAAGATAGGTGTTGGAGAGATCCGAGTGTTGGTAAGAGCCGCCATAGCCGATGCCGCCGTCGTATTTATTGTCTGCTTCGCCCTTGTTGTCCCAATCAGTCTGCTGATTGATGAGGAATCTGCGAGCTCTTAAGATGATCGGATGATAATCAGGGGCATTCGCGGCAACGAGGGCAACGATGGATGTAGCAGTATTGTAGGTGCCAAGCCCTTTGCCGTATATTCCACCATCGTCTTTTTGCTGTTGTGTTAGCCAAGTGTAACCTTTGTCGATATAACTAGCTTGCTCATATGATGGCGATCTCATGGCAGCTGTGAGTGCCAATGATGTGTAGGCTGGGTATTTTGATTCTCCCCAGAAGCCGTCCTCCTTTTGTTGAGATTGCAGGTAAGCATTACCTCGCTCAATTGCCCGAGTAATCTCGAGTTTGACTGAGAGGTAAGGTTCTTGCTGGTTTTGGGCAGAAACAGAGTGAATAGCACAAAAGCTCAAGCAGATAAACAATTGGAATCCTTTCATCATATTATTAGTAACTTCAATCCTATTGTGGCACAGGTGTCCATGGTTTCAAGGTTACCTTTACCGAAGTTCCTTCTGGAGGAGTGTTTTTGGAAGGTGTCCACAAGCTGTCATCGCTGCGGTCGTCACCAGAATAATTGGCGATAGCACCGATGTTGGGATAAATGGTGATAATGCTACCAGTTAACTTGGCGTTAAATGCTTTCTCATGTATAAACGACCCATTGTAGATCCATGGCATGGATATCATATTTCGCTGAGTAGCTTGATTATAGATCCAATCTGTGACTGGGATTGTTTTCTCCACAACTTGGTCTTTCCACGTAATTAATATTTCAACGCGGGCGGCTTTTTTGATTTCATCAGCTACGATTGGATATTGATCTGTAAAGAATCCTCTTTCATCGCGAAGACGAAACAATTCTTTAGATTCTCTGTAATTGAGTAATTTTAGCGCGATATTGATATGGGTTGGATCAGCTGCTGTGGTAAGCAGCGACTCGTGGATTTTTTCACCATTAGAATGCACCAGTAAGTATTCTATAATGGACCCGGGATCGGTTATATTTGTCTCGGCCGGTATGTAGATTTCCCGTGTCGTTTGGTTAAACGAGATGATGCCTATTTGATAGAGCTGAGGCCCAATTTTCTTAATCAGAGGTGCTGTAGCCACCGAGTGATCCTTACTCTCATCCGTTTCTGCGTGTGAGACGCCACAACAGTAGGTCGTGCAAAGTATGAGTAAAAACTTGGCTGAGCGGATAAGCATGATGCAAATATATTTTGCCTGCTTGTTTGATAGAGTTCATTCCAAGCTAGAGGCCGGCTGGTGAAATGCCAATAATGAGGCTCACAGCATAAGTAATGGCGAGTTTATTCTTGGTCGGCAAGCCAGCGCTCGACTTCGATGGCTGCAGCGCATCCTTGGCCAGCAGCGGTGATCGCTTGGCGGTATTCAGTATCTGAAATGTCCCCAGCAGCGTATATACCCTCAACACTGGTGAGTGTCCCGTGTTTTTGCAGAATATAACCCTGATCATCTGTCTCAACGAGACCATTGAGGAAGCTACTGTTTGGTGTGTGACCAATAGCCATAAACACACCTTCAACCTCCAGTTCGGAAGTCGACCCGTCTTGAGTGTTTTCAAGCAAAACACCCTCGATGTCTCCCTTGTCGTTAGTGATGTACTCTTTAATAGTTGAATTCCAGATAGGCTCGATTTTCTCGTGAGCGAGTGCACGTTGAGCCATGATTTTTGAGGCGCGAAGCTCATCTCGGCGGTGGATCAGGTAGACCTTACTGGCAAATTTGGTCAGAAAGGTTGCTTCTTCACAGGCTGAGTCACCACCTCCTATTACGCAAACGGGGACATCACGATAGAACGCACCGTCGCAAGTCGCACAAGCTGTAAGTCCGTGCCCACCTTTGGTTAGTTCCTCCTCGCCGGGTAAACCTAGGTAACGTGCTGAGGCACCAGAGCAGATGATGATGGATTTGCTTTGGATCTCTTTGTCACCTATTTTGAGGGTGAATGTTCCGTCCGCATTTTTATCGACGGATTCGACTAGACCGAATTCGACCCTGGTGCCAAATCGCTCAGCCTGTTGCTGCATGTTGACCATCAATTCAGGGCCGGTAATGCCTTCAGGAAAACCTGGGAAGTTCTCGACATCTGTTGTTGTCGTTAGCTGGCCTCCGGGCTGGGTGCCAGTTAAAATAAGAGGGTTGAGATCTGCCCGTGAGGCATAGATAGCTGCGGTGTAACCAGCCGGGCCTGTTCCTATGATAATAACGTTTTCCATGGTAAGTTTATTTGTGAGTGCGCGGGATTATGGCTCTATTGGTTTGCTGAGCAAGATGTTTTAGTGTTCTACCCCTCATTTATTGGTGGAGAGCACTGCGGGCTTCTATCCTTGCTTTTTTGCTCTAAAAATGGCAACAACCCCTCGCGGCCGGGTGCTGCAACTATGAAAATTATCATTGTAGGAGCTGGAGAAATTGGTCGTCATCTAGCGATATCCTTATCTCGTGAGGCTCACAGTATTGTTGTAGTGGAGTTTGATGCCTCAGTGGCTGCTGAGCTTGAATCACAGATTGATGGCCGAGTTATTACGGGAAGCGGCGCAAGTGCCAACACTCTCCTTGAGGCGGGAGTAGCGGAGTGTGAACTGTTCTTGGCTCTCACTAGTGAGAGTACAATCAATGTTATGTCGGCATCGATGGCAAAGAAATTGAATGCTGAGAAAGTCATTGCTCGAGTTAGCCCAGCACAGCAGCGTGAGGAGTGGTTGTTTGATTATAGGGGTCATTTTGGCATAGATCACGTATTCAGCTCGGAGCGTCTCAGTGCGATTGAGCTTTCCAAATTTGTGCGTAATCCGGATTCACTCATGGTGGAGGAAATTGCTCGTGGTAGAATTGAGCTTCAACAAATTCGAGTCAGCGAACAGAGCGATGCAGTGGGTGAGCGCTTGATCGATCTTAAGGCTCCGGAGAGAACTCGGGTAGCGAGTATAACCCGAGGGGGAGACCATTTCGTGCCGTCAGCAGAAGATTCACTGTGTGCAGGGGATGTAGTCACCATTTTTGGAGATCCAAACAAATTAAGGAAGCTATCTACGCGCTTACAGAAAGGGCATGCAAAAGAGGATCAAATACGGGTGGTTATATTTAGCGGAGGTGAGTATGGGTTCTCGTTAGCCCAAATGCTTGAAAGCTTTCAGTGCAAAGTCCGCATCATCGAAAAGGACAAAGTTCGTGCTCAGGAGCTTACAGGCTTGCTAAGTAATACGACTGTCATCAACACGGATGGTACAGTATTGTCTGAATTAGAGGAGGAACAGGTGGGTGATGCTGATTTCTTTATTTCAACCAGTGGAAGTGACGAAGACAACGTCATGACCTGCTTGCAGGCTAATAATCTTGGAGCTAAGAATTGCCTCACCCTCATTCATCGAGCTGATTATGCAAAGGCAATCAGTGCAAGTGGTCGCCACTTTGGTGTTCTTGCAGCGATAAGCCCGCGCGAAGCAACGCGTCGTGAATTAGAGAGATTTATAACATCTGATCGTTTCCACACCGTTAAAAAAATTGGAGTTGGGGAAGTGATTGAGACACAAGTTGCGAAGGCATCTATTGCAGCAGAGCATATGATTGCGGAGATTGATTGGCCTGAAGGCTGCGTTTTGGTAGCGCGGATGAGGGGTTTGCATGCGATCGTGCCCGGGCCGGAAGATGTGCTAGAGCCGGGTGATACCATTTACGCAATGGTGGTGCCCAAGGTGCGTCGTAAATTCCTCAAGTTGGTTCGGTAACTTTTTAGTGATTTCTAATTGATCACATCCTCATCATGAACTTCCGTATCTTAGCTAAATTTCTGGGTGCTTTGCTCATACTTGTGAGTTTCGCGATGGCTGCTTGTGGTGTATTTGCCGAGTTTGACGTTGCTGGCGAAAGTGGATCTGCGGCCAGAGCGTTATTTTTATCCGCAGTGATTGTGGCAGCAATGGGCGCTATTTTGATGCTATGTGGTATTGGTAAAATCGAGAGGGTTCCGCGCCGTGAAGGAATAGTAGTTGTAGGTTTGGGGTGGTTGTTGTGTGGCACTGTTGGAAGCCTGCCTTATTTGTTGGGTGAGCCAAAATTAGATTTTTCGAATGCGTTTTTTGAATCAGTTTCAGGATTCACCACCACAGGGTCAACCGTGATGGGTTCAGATGCAGCTGCTGGAGGTGATATTGAATCATGGCCTCGTGGCATACTCATGTGGCGCGCCGTAACTCAATGGTTGGGTGGCATGGGAATATTGGTGCTGTTTGTTGCGCTGTTGTCTTATTTGGGGCTCGGTTCAAAATCACTCTTTTGTAATGAATCATCTTTTCAAACAGGTGAGTCGAGCACTGCGCGTATTCGTGATACTGCCATGTTGCTGTGGAAAATCTACATTTGCATTACACTCGTCTGTTTTGCAGGTCTCAAGGTAATGGGTTTGACCACATACAATGCCATTGCTCACACTTTTACAGTAGTTTCAACGGCTGGATTCAGCCCGCATAACGACAGTATTGGGCACTACATGAATTGGGGCAACGGCTGGCTGATCGAGCTATGGCTCAGCTTGTTTATGATTCTATGCAGTATTAACTTTGTGCTGTGGGCAGTCCTACTGAGAAAACGATGGAAGCGCCTCAAAGACGAGGAGGAAGGAAAGCTCTTTGTCTTGATATGTATTCTGGCAGTGGCAACGCTAAGCATTGGATTGTCTGGTTCCCACCATGATGATTTTTTAACCTCGTTGAGGCATTGCTTTTTCACACTCGTGTCATTGGGTTCAACGACAGGTTACGCTACCGTAGATTACACAGAATGGCCGGTATTTGCCATTTTGCTCATTGCTATCATGATGTGTGTGGGTGGGTGCTCAGGATCGACTGCCGGAGGAATGAAAGTGAGCCGTCTCATTGTATTTCTAAAAACGGCCCGACTACAAATTGTAAAGGCCTTCCGACCTAATCAGGTCTTTCGTATGCACATCAATGGTAATGCTATGGGAGATTCTGAGAGAGCACAAGCTGTTGGCTTTGTGGCACTCTATGCATTTATCATTATCATCTCGTGCTTCTTTGTCGCCTTGATTGAATCGTTCAATGGGATCGATTTTGTAACTGTTTTCGGCTGTGTATTAGCCACATTCACCAATACAGGTCCAGGATTTGGGGAGGTTGGGCCGACTGGTAATTACTCACATTTGCTGCCGATTACTAAAGTGTTTTTATCATTGCTCATGATTCTTGGTCGTCTCGAGCTTTATGCTGTGTTGGTATTGTTTATGCCATCACTTTGGCGCAGATATTGATCTGCAGCTATTTAATTTAAGTAGATGTCATCAGGTGCTTCAGCCAGTATTTTGTGATAAGGTGAAATCTGTCTTAGTAAGTCTGACCATAAATCATCTGCATGATGGCTGTGAAGTATTTCGCCTCTTGGTAGGGTAGGTATCCACGCTTGTTTTTTAAGTTCGGATTCTAGCTGGCCGGGCTCCCATGAGGAGTGTCCGACGAATGCTCTGATCAGAGCTCCTGGTTGATGAGAGCGCTTGACAGCTTCGGCAGCGCTGATTCGAGTTGTGAATTGAAGCCCATCATCCTGGCTTGACCATATTGCAGCAAAGGTCAAATGTTCCTGACCTACCGGACCTCCAAGGTGGATCGGGATATTGACTAAATCGGCAAATTCGTCAGAACTGAGCAAATCACCCACGGTTTGGCTTGTGGGCTGATTGAGGATCAGGCCGTGGGCACCATCCTCTAGACTATGATCGGTAAGAAAAATAACACTCTTATTGAAAAAACCATCACGGAGAGAGGGGTCAGCCAGTAACAGCTGCCCCTGAAGTTTGATAGGTAGATTTGGCGAGTTCTCCATAGTGAGTAGCACCTATGCTCACTTAAAAATGATATAGGTGTCAAGATATCAGATCATTCTATCACGGCTAGTTGTCTCTGCCAAATACGGCTTATCTTTAATATACCATCAACAAACTTACCGGTTGCCATTACCGTTAACGTTGGCAAAATAGACGTGAAATGGATTATCGTTTGCTCACTGTATTGGTGGTTATTTTGAACAGTCTAGGTTTAATGTCTTGCTCTGTTCCTGATCAATCTCAGGCTCAGGCAGGTTCGTATGGCTTAAAGGCCTATCAGCAAGCAGGAGGCAGTATCACTGGCATGGGTAATACGGCGAATGTAAGTATTGGAGGTGGAAATACGCAGGTTGCTGGCATCAGTGGCGAGGGGATTACCCCTGAAGATGATATCGTATGGGCTCCTGAGGACCCTGAAGAAGCCATTGACGGGGGATTAGAGCAGCTTTGGCAAAGTCCACAAAATAAGGCGTGGCATCAAAGCTACAAGGAGGCAAGTCGACAGTCTCGTCAGACGGGTAAGGCTTTGCTCATTTGGTTTACCGATTCAATGTATAGCCCTACCTGCCGGCAGTTGAGTGAGGAGGTCTTTTCAATTCCTGATTTTGAAGAGTGGGCAACAAAGCATGTTGTTCGTCTGCGCGTTGATAAGCAGGTGCCTCCAAGGGAGAAGTCAAAGGACATCGGGATAAGAAAGTTGAAATACATTAAGAAAATCATTCAGCGATATGGGGTGAAGGGATGCCCCACCGTTCTACTTTTAAAGCCGGGTGGTGAAGTGCATGTCTTTTATCGTGGTTATGAAAAGGGGGGTGGAGAGTATTACCTAGCACGCTTGAAGCATGCGGTGGTCATCATTGACAGGGGGTATCAGCAATGGCGTGATAAATATGAAAAGCGAGGCTACCGGCTATGGGAAAGTAGAGATGGCCGCAAAACATTCGCTAAATTATACCGCTTTCAATCAGGTAAGGTGACTTTGGTTGACCCAGATGGCCAGAAGGGTGTGACATCCTTGAATAATTTGTCTAATGCTGACAAAGCATGGATCATGTTGCAGAAGAAAAAGCGCGAGGCAGCAATTGACCATAACAATTAAGCTGTGATGAAGATGTGTCTGGGCTCAGATTAGACTCTAGCGAGTTAGCTTTTAACTTCTTTAAATAATACCACAGTCAATCTGTGTCAGAGGGGACTTTTCTGCTCATATGCCAAATCTTGGAAATTATGCTTGCAGTGAGGTTCAAAAGTGAATAGCCATACCCGCCCTCACCGCTGAAGCATGTTTGTATTGAATATTGATTGATCAATAAACACTCATCATCAAGCAGTTTCGGTGTTCACAAAGATATATTTCCCATGGCAGCAAAAAAGAAAACATCCAAAAAGGTCACCAAACGTGCAGTGAAAAAAACCGTGAAAAAAGCACCTAAAAAGCCTGCCAAGAAGCTGGTCAAGAAGGTGGCGAAGAAAAAAATCCTGAAAACAAAGGCTGCCAAGAAAGTTACTAAGAAGGCTACTAAGAAGGCTACTAAGAAGGCTACTAAGAAGGCTACTAAGAAGGCTACTAAGAAGGCTACTAAGAAGGCTACTAAGAAGGCTACTAAGAAAATTGCCAAAAAGCCTGCTAAGAAAGCCGCCAAGAAAGTGGCCAAGAAAGTGGCCAAGAAAGTGGCCAAGAAAGTCACCAAAAAGCTTGTCACAAAGACTGCTGTTAAAAAAGTGGTTCGTAAAAAGGTGCCTACCAAGCCAGTCGTGCTAAGGGGGTTTGCCAAAAAACAGCATCAAAGGCTGCTTGATTTACGTGATGGGATCCTTGATGCAATGTATGGTGTAACGCACGATACTCTCAAAAACACTGATGGCATGGAAACAGGCGGCGGCGGTATGCACACCGGTGACGCTGGTAGTGACTCATATGATCGTGACTTTGCGCTGAACCTCCTTGCCAAGGAGCAAGATGCTCTGAGCGAGATTGAGCAAGCCATCACCAGAGCCGAGACTGGTGTTTATGGTGTTTGTGAAATGTCAGGTGATCGCATTCCCAATGAGCGCCTAGAAGCAATTCCTTTTGCTCGCTATACTGTTAATTGTCAGGCACTTTGGGAGAAGGAGAACGGCGGTAACCGTCACGCAGCCAAATCAGAATTTGGCTTTGCCAACGGTAATATGCGATAAAATCATCTAAAAAGCGTCAATCTATAGATTCTCTGCTTGACCAATGAGCGTAAATCGGTAGTTTTCGCCTCCCCGCAAGCATTGCTTGGTCATTGAAGATCACCAAGTGATTGCGATTCAATTTTTACAAGAAACTTATAAATCATGGCACGCGACATCATCATTCTCGAATGCACAGAAGCTAAAGCTGAAGGTAAACCCACCTCCCGCTACACTTCCACACGCAACAAAAAGAGTCTCCGCACACCGGGACGTTTGGAAAAGGTGAAGTATAACCCATTCCTGCGTCGTCGCACTCTCCACCGTGAGATGCGCTAGTCACTGCCGCTGATTTTATCGTAATATCAACTCATTTACACATCATGTCATCCATATCTACTCCGAAGAACAAAGAGCGCCGCATCGCATATTGGAAAGCGAATCGCCCCATGCCACATCGCCGTCATGACATTCCAGCAGCCGAGGTTGACTACAAGAACGTAGATCTTCTCAATAAGTTTACCACAGAGACAGGTAAGATTCTTCCTCGCCGCGTAACGGGTGTGTCAGCAAAGCTTCACCGTAAGATCACACGTGAGATCAAGCGAGCTCGTGCTTGCAATCTTCTCGGTTAATTCTTCGTCTCTTGAAGAACAATTTCTTGAGCCTGTCCGCTGATTCCGGGCAGGCTTTTTTTTTAAAGAACATCGTCGATATAACAGTTTATAAGTGATGAAGGAGCTCACTGACACTCAAAATGAGATGGACGATAGAAAAATTCCTATCGACCGTGTTGGCGTTAAGGCTCTCAGGTTTCCGCTTGAGGTGCGTAACAAGGATGGCAGCACTCAGCGCACGGTGGCGACCACGGCATTAGCGGTCGATTTACCTCATCACTTTAAAGGAACGCACATGAGCCGTTTTGTGGAGGTGCTCAACTCTCACGGTAATTGTCTGGATGTGAGGGAGATGACGGCTATCCCCGAGGAGCTCTTGGGTAGGCTGGAAGCGCGCAAAGCCCATGTAGAATTTCGTTTTCCTTTTTTCCGAAGTAAGCCTGCTCCAGTTACTGAAATTTCTGGTGTGATGGATTATGAGGTCGTTTTTGAAGCAGAGTCAGATATCGAAGGGAATCATAATTTTGTTTTGACCGTGATTGTTCCAGTGGCGACACTGTGCCCTTGTTCGAAGGCAATCAGTGAGAGGGGAGCACACAATCAGCGTGGTAGTGTGACTTATTCTGTTCGCTTCAAAGAGCCAATCTGGATTGAAGATTTAATCGATCTGGTAGAGGCGTCTGCAAGTTGTGAATTATACAGCCTACTGAAGCGGCCAGACGAGAAGGCTGTCACTGAGCGTGCTTATGACAATCCTGTCTTTGTGGAGGATCTAGTGCGTAACGTAGCGGCTCGCTCGAATGCTCAAGACAATATTGTGTGGTATCGAGTAGAGGCAGAAAATTACGAGTCTATTCATAATCACAATGCATACGCCGTTGTCGAAAAAGTTGACCAGTAAGGTTGCAGCTGGATCATGCTACAATAAAAACTGCGTGCCAATTCAATCGGGATCTATTAGACTATGCGTATGTCTGATAACAACAACTTACGCCGGCCATACTTGACGCTTCCTGGTGCTACGGGCATGCCCGATGTGCACGAAATTTTGTCGCAAATGCCTGATGAGCAAAAACATCGATTTGAGTCATCAGGTGAATTTATCCGCCGCCTTGCTATCAGGGTGACAAAATGGCGTGAGGGTTTGCCAGATGACGAGGAACCGGCGATTTTCGCATTAATGTCTAATGGAGATGCTGTTGAAGTGCATAGTTTAGGCGAAGATGGTCATTCCAGCGTGGTTGTAGAGGGGGATCTTGACGGAGCACCCTGTATGTTCATTAGCCATCAATCCAGTTTTCAAGTGATATGCTACACCCGTAAGATCGTGGATGAAACACCTCGTAGAAAGATCGGGTTCCATGTCGGTGGTGAGGAAATAGAGGCTTAGTTTGGCTAAATTGACGGGTGATCAGTCAGTCGCAGGCAATTTAGGTAATTAAGAGGTGATTTTATAGACGGAGTATTGCCTTTCTGTCATTAAAGTAGATAGTGAATTGTATCGGATCGTCTATTGCTTATTGAATGACTAATTTACTCATTGCACCAGCACGTCATAGCGGATGCCAAGATTTGGAGGCATTCACTCATGTTGTTCAAACTGCGGCGGAGCAGCAACGCTCGCCTATTGACGATATTCTTGATTCCGGAGTGGTGGATGAGGAGTCATACTTATCTGCCTTAGCCAAGCAGTCAGGAATGGAATGGGTGCAGGGTATTGGCGAATGCGAAGATCTAGAGGCAATTAGAGCCATCTGCGGGCCTAAAGTGGCTCTTGCCCACCGCCTGCTTCCTGTGGAGGTTTTGGACGAAGATGGGACGCAGCAGCTGGTGTTGTTAACCTATGACCCGCTTAACTTGCTTGCCAAGCAGGCCGCAACACAACAAATCAATGTTCCGATCGTCTGGAAAATGGCATCACGTAGACGTATCCACGATGCATTGAGAAAGTTATACGGTGTGGGTGCAGACACTTTTGAGCAAATCTTGGAGGGTCGTGATCTGGATTATGATAACCTCGAATCTAGCGATGAGGCTAATGTGATCGATGCGGACGAGGATGAGGAGGCTAGTGTCGTGAAATTTGTAAACCAAATTGTCAGGGAGGCGCTACAACAGCGTGCTACTGATATTCACGTTGAGCCTCTACATGATAATTTACGCATTCGCTATCGTATCGACGGCTTGCTCGTGGATGTGACAGTTCCAGATAATATTAAAGCGCTGCAAAGCTCGGTCATTGCACGTTTAAAGATCATGGCGCATCTTGATATTGCAGAGCGTCGTTTGCCACAAGACGGCAGGATCAACCTTCAATTTGAGGGGCAGGCTATTGATGTTCGAGTTGCTACCGTGCCAACGGTGGAGGGGGAGAGTGTTAGCTTACGTTTGCTCAACCAAGAGAAATTTACGATCAGTAAACTTCAGCTAGAGCCATTTGTTGCTGAGAAAATTTCTCAGCTGCTCAGTCTTTCCAATGGTATTGTATTGATCACTGGACCAACGGGTTCGGGTAAATCCACCAGTCTCTATTCCTTTTTGAATGAGGTGAATGCGGATGATACACGCATCGTCACGATCGAAGACCCCGTTGAGAATAAGCTGCCCGGAGTGATGCAGATTGCTGTGAAGTCTGAAATTGGCTTAACCTTTGCCAGTGGCTTGCGTTCCATATTGCGTGCGGACCCCAACATTGTAATGATTGGTGAGATACGAGACCTAGAGACAGCTGAAATTGCTATCCGTGCCTCACTCACTGGACACTTGGTTTTCAGCACGTTGCATACCAATGATGCGATGGGCGGGATTAGCCGGTTGACTGATATGGGTGTGGAGCCGTTTCTCCTATCTGCATCTGTCAGGGCTTTTTTAGCTCAGCGATTGGTGCGTAAATTATGCCCGCACTGTAAAACCCCCAGAAGCATCAACCCGCAACAGCGTTCTGAGATGGAAATACCGGTTCACATGCAGGGGCAGTGTTATGATGCCGTGGGCTGTGATCGATGTCGTGGCACAGGTTTTAGTGGCCGACTTGCTATCTATGAAGTCGTTCTCGTCACTGAGGCAATGCAAGACCTGATTGTAAAAGGAGAGGATATGCGAAGGCTGCTGGAGCAGGCATATAGTGACGGTTACGTGCCCATGAGAGAATATGGGTGGTATAAATGTTTTGCCGGAGAAACGACTCTAGAAGAGGTGATATCTGTTACCAGTGCGGAGCTTTGTTGATCGAATATTGATGATCAGCTTAGCTCGGATGATATATGGCTACATTTACTTATAAAGCGCTCGGTAAAAACGGCATTCTGGATAGCGGTGAAATTACTGCTGCCGACCGTTCGGAGGCTTTACGAGTCATGGCAAGTCGGGGCTTGCAGCCGGTCAAGCTCTCTGAATATTCAGTAGATGCTGGTGTCGTTGATGAAAAAAAGAAGGCGAGTGCTACTGTCGATAAGGCTAGTTCATCTGGGGCGCCAGCTCGGCGTGATGAGAAAGGGTTGCTCAAGCTGAAGCGGGCTGAGGTTGTCCTCTTTACTGAGGAGCTAAGTGAGATGCTTAGTGCGGGTTTGCAGCTTGAGCCGGCGCTCAAATCCATGGAGAATCGCGAGGAGCTAGGCTCTCTTAAGAATGTATCGAGTGAGATTCGGCAATATGTACGTGATGGTGGCAGCTTCTCTTTAGCTTTAAAGAAGACTAGTGATAGTTTTGGCCCGTTGTATTGTAGTCTGGCAGCAGCAGGTGAAGCGAGTGGAGCATTAGACACTATTCTTGAGCGCCAAGCTCATTACTTAAAAACTTTACAGGAACTTCAAAGCAAGGTGACTCTGGCTTTGATTTATCCAGCATTCCTGATTCTTGCCGGTATTGGTGTGGGGATTATTTTTGTTACTAAGCTGATACCGCAGCTTACTGACTTAATATCAAGTACGCCAGGTGGCAAAATTCCTCTGGGAGCAAAAATCCTGATTGGTGCCAGTGACCTCTTTCAAGAGTGGTGGTTAGTGATGTTATTGGTCATTATCGGGAGCGCACTTATTTTTAAGGCTTGGAAGGATGCAGATGCCAATAAGCTAACGTGGGACCGTGCTAAATTAAAAATGCCTCTAGTTGGTCGGGTGATTGAGTCTCGTTTCTATGTGCAATTTCTCGAAACAATGGCGAACTTAGTTGGCAATGGCTTGCCATTGCTAAGGTCTTTGGAGCTGGCCCGTGACGCAACTCAGAATCTGCATATCAGGCAACACATGAACGAAGTGATCGAGATGGTGGGGGATGGTCGTTCGTTTTCGCGTGCGTTGATACATTCGAGTATTTTTCCACCACTACTCATTGATATGCTCTCGGTGGGTGAAAAGACCGGTAAGATTGACAAGTCATTGAGGAGAGCTGCGGAGCGCTATGATGCAGAGCTTAATAAGAGTCTTGCTCGCATTATGGAGCTGATCATTCATTGAGAAGAGCTGCGGAGCGCTATGATGCAGAGCTTAATAAGAGTCTTGCTCGCATTATGGAGCTGATCATGCCTGTGGTGTTGATTGTCATGGCGTTGTTGATTGGTACAATGGCTTACCTGATGATTACTGCCATTTTTCAAACCATTCAAAATCTGGGTGGCAGATAGGTGCTGGTTGCGCAGTTTTTTGTTTGGAATACAAAATTCTCATTTTTGGTATTTGGAATTTGCTGCACAGGGTTTAGGAAGATCATATGTCTAAAAGTCGTGAAGAAGTCGCAGCAATGCGTGAGGAGTATGGTAGCCGAGAGCTTCGTCGTGCGGATCTGAGTCATGACCCTTTTGTTCAGTTTGAGAGCTGGTTTAGCGAGGCGAGGGAGGTCGAAATCTATGAGCCTAATGCCATGGTTCTCTCCACGGTAGGTGCTGATGGCTGTCCCGCATCACGCACAGTACTACTGAAGTTTTTCGACGAAGAGGGTTTCGTGTTTTATACTAATTACAGTAGTGCGAAGGCAAGGGAGATGGCTGCGGTGTCACTCGTTTCCCTGCTTTTTCCGTGGTTGCCTTTAGAGAGACAGGTGCGCATCGAAGGCACGGTTGAAAAAGTAAGTACCGCTGAGTCACTAAAATACTTCGCTTCTCGCCCACGTGAGAGCCAAATTGGTGCTTGGGTTTCTGATCAATCGAGTGTCATCGATTCTCGCTCTATGTTGCTCAATAAGATGGCTGAGCTGAAAGCCAAATTCAAAGGGGGGGATGTGCCTTTGCCGAGTTTTTGGGGTGGCTACCGCGTGCGCCCTCAGCGTATTGAGTTCTGGCAGGGAGGCAAAGGCCGGGTACACGATCGCTTCCTCTTCACGAGGGAAGTAGAGGGGGCTATTCAATGGAAAATAGACAGACTGGCTCCCTAGGGGTTGTCAGAAGCAGATGCTGATTTTGAAGACAGCGAACTAGCCGCTAGACAACGATTGTCTGCTCTCTTTCTGGGCCATTGCCAATGTAGCTCACAGGCGCTCCTGCAAGTTCACCGAGGCGAGTCAGGTAGGCACGGGCGTTTTCGGGTAGATCGTCCCATGAACGGGCGGATGTGGTATCAGACTGCCAGCCAGGAAATTCTTCGTAGATTGGCTGTGCACGATCCCATGCGGCTCGATTGGCAGGTGGAAAATCATGGCGCTCGCCATCTATATCATAGGCTACACATACTTTGATGGTATCACGCTCGTCGAGACCATCTAGAATAGTAACGGCTAAATCTGTGACACCATTGACCATGCAGGCATATCGAATTAATACCATATCGAGCCATCCACAGCGTCTAGCGCGGCCAGTGGTGGCTCCAAATTCCATGCCGCGAGCGTGGAAATAAGCTGAGATGTCATCGTTTTCAGTGATGAATGGGCCCGAGCCGACGCGTGTGGTGTAGGCCTTGCATACGCCAACGACACGTTCAATTGCAGTTGGGGGCAGTCCTGAGCCTGTGCAAGCACCTCCGGAGGTGGTGTTGGATGAGGTGACAAAGGGGTAGGTGCCGAAGTCCACATCCAGGAATGAGCCTTGAGCGCCCTCAAAGAGGATAGTCTTACCGGCTTTCCATGCAGAGTGGAGTGCTGGGATAACATTGGTGATGTGGGGACGAAGCCGCTCAATAGCTGGTGCGACATCTTGCCAAACTTGGTCGACGGTAAATGTCGGTAAATCATGCTTTTCGAGTGTCGAATTCGCTTCGGTGAGTCGTATTTCGATTAGTTCGCGTGCGGTGGCTTCATCCAGCATGTCGGCAAGTCGCAGGCCAATGCGGTTTGCTTTGTCGGCATAAGTGGGACCAATACCGCGTTTGGTTGTACCAATCTTGTTGTTACCGAGAGCAGCTTCACGTGCCGCATCAAGCTCGCGGTGATAGGGCAATACAACGTGAGCGCGGTCAGAGATAAGTAACTTGTTCTCATCTACGGGTATGCCAGCTTCCTCTAGATTAGTAATTTCTTTGCATAAGCCTACAGGATCCATGACGACACCATTACCAATGATGCAGTTTTTTCCTTCCCATAAGATACCGGAGGGGATTAGGTGGAGAATATATTTCGTGTCATTGGCAATTACGGTATGCCCAGCGTTGTTGCCGCCTTGACCGCGAGCAACTACGTCGGCGGTTTCCGTTAAGTAATCAACAATTTTACCTTTTCCTTCGTCGCCCCATTGGAGGCCGCAAATGATCGTATTCATATAAATTTATTAGCTTAAAAAGCTCAGCTGTGGGCACGCAAGATTCCCTCTAGCGTGATTGATCGATGAGCTCAGCAAACTCAGCAAAGAAGTAGGTCGCATCATTGGGTCCAGGAGCAGCCTCCGGATGATACTGAACAGAAAATGCGGGAATCTCTTTGTGGCGGAAGCCCTCCACTGTATCATCGTTGAGATTCACATGGGTAACCTCAATAGTGTCAGGGAGTGATTCGACATCAGTTGCAAAACCGTGGTTTTGGGCGGTGATGGAAATCTTGCCATCACGCAAGTCCTTCACTGGCTGGTTGCCCCCGCGATGTCCGAATTTCAGCTTGTAGGTGCTACCTCCAAATGCATGGGTAAGGATTTGGTGTCCTAGGCAAATTCCAAAGATGGGAGTTTGCCCGAGTAACTTTTTCACCTCAGAATGAATATAATCGAGTGCCGCAGGGTCTCCGGGCCCGTTGGATAGAAAGACACCATCCGGCTTCATCGCAAGTACTTCCTCAGCCGGAGTGCGCGAGTTGACCACGGTAACGTGGAATCCTCCTTGGCGTAAGTGGCGAAGTATATCCCATTTGATACCGAAGTCGTAGGCTACGATGTTGTATTTGATTTCAGGCAGCTCTATATAGGTGCCTTCTTGGCCTGTTGAGGCGTTTGGGATAGTCCACTCGCGAGATTCACCTTCCCAGACATAGGGCTCTGGAGTCGAAACTTCCTTCACGAAGTCTGAGCCAGCCATTGGTGCTGAGTCTTGGGCGGCTTTGATGGCATCATCTTTGGAGAGCTCTGTGGAGATACAGGAGCGCATAGCGCCGGCAGAGCGAAGGTGCTTGGTGAGCGCGCGAGTATCGATGCCCTCGATACCGATGATTTGGTGCTCAGCAAAGTATTCAGGAAGAGTCTGACGGGAGCGCCAGTTGGAAGATACCGGGGAGAGTTCACCAATGACTAAGCCTCTGACATGGGGCTGTGATGACTCGGCATCCTCTGGGTTTATTCCGTAGTTTCCTATTAAGGGATAGGTCATCGTCACGATCTGACCGCGGTAAGAGGGATCTGTGATGATTTCTTGATAACCGGTCATCGAAGTGTTGAAACAGGCTTCTCCGGTGGTAGTGCCAGTATGACCAAAGGCTTCGCCTTCAAAAGTTCGTCCGTCTTCGAGTGCTAGAATTGCTTTCATGGGAACATTCAGTAGCTCACTTTAATATCAGCAAGCGGGCGCAGACTGAGGTGCTGTGCGGCAAGATTCAAGTGTGAATTTGTGCATAAATAGGATGGGTGTGACAATTCACCCAGAGGTTTGAAATCGGAGGGCGAGTATGCAGGCGTGGGAACAGATTATTCGATTGTGCTAAAGGTATCATCAGCAGGTGTTTCGCCGTGTTTGACTGTGGCTAGACCATTGGATGATAGGTGCGTCAGGCAGTGATATACATCCTCGGTGTCAGCGTTGATCGCTGCTGCTATGGTCTCGGTATTCAGGCTTTCTTTACTAAGTTGCTGTTTTACCTCTCCAAGGAGCTCAAGAAATATGCCTGCCGCCTTCTTTCCAGCCTCAACCCCAGGCTGGTGATACGCATTGATATTTACCAGGAGTGCGTAGATTGAGACAGCTCTCTCAAACAGGGCAATTAGACAACCAACGCTCTGGGGCGTAACTTCCTCGATAGAGATGGTGATTGATTGACGTCCACTCTCATACAGAGCTGTGCGAGTGCCACGGAGAAATCCCTGCAGATAGTCGCCTGCCGTAGTATCTGGATCAACTTCAATACTTGATCCATCACGACCTTTTCGAACTTCGATAAAGGTGGCAAAAAAGTTAGCAACTCCATCACGGAGCTGCTGCACATACGCATGTTGGTCAGTGGATCCTTTGTTCCCGTAGACCGCGATACCCTGGTTGACAACATTACCATCAAGGTCATGCTCTTTACCGAGTGATTCCATGACAAGTTGTTGCAGGTATTTGGAGAAAAGAACGAGGGAGTCCTTGTATGGTAGCACAACCATATCTTTCTCGCCTTTGCCATTACCAGCATGGTGCCATGCAAGAGCGAGTTGCATCGCGGCATTCTCAGAACAATCGATGGAGCGCGTGCGCTTGTCCATCGTCGCTGCACCCTCAAGCAGGGCGTCAATATCAATACCTTGAAGTGCTGCAGGAATGAGACCAACGGTGGACATAACCGATGTTCGTCCACCCACCCAGTCTTCCATGGGGAAGGTGGCTAAAAATTGGTTGTCGATGGCGTAATTGAACAATTTTGAATTATCACCGGTGATCGCTACAGCATGCGGTCCAAAATCGTTGCCAGAGGATTCGTAGGCCGATTGAGCTTCGAGCATGCCATTGCGAGTTTCTGCTGTGCCGCCCGACTTCGAAATAACGAGTGAGAGAGTTTTTCCTAGGCCACCATGAGTTTTGGTAATGATTTCATGAAGAATGTCATCCATGCCAGCGGGGTCGGTGTTATCAAAGAAAAATGTCTTAAGAGGGCTGTTTGCACCAAGAGCTTCATAAATGAACTGAGGGCCGAGTGCAGATCCGCCAATGCCAATGATTAGTAAATTTTCAAAACGACCACCTTTTGGTGTAGTGATTTCTCCACGAATTATTTTTTTGGCGAAGGCTTTGAGCTCGGCAATAGGTTTAGTGATTTGCTTTTTGATCTCATCGTTGGGGGCGAGTTCGGCGTTGCGTAGCCAGTAATGCCCCACCATTCTTCCTTCATCGGGATTCATGATTTCACCGGCTTCGATAGACTTCAGTCCATCGAAAGCACGTGAGATTTCAGTGGCGAGAGAATCCGCATAGTTTGAAGGGATGTTCATGCGAGAGGAATCCATGGAGAAGCCAAGCTCAGGATAGCGCGTATGGGCGCTCAAATAGTCATTCCAGGATGTGTTTTGGTCAGAATCAGACATATTTGTTTTGTGATGCCTTCGCTTACAATATTCAAGCGTATACTGGATGATGAATCACATCTTATTTAGGATTAGCAGATTTAATCCTCTCACATCAGCATTGAGAATATCAAAACGGCAAAGGTGTTGCTATCATGTGCCTGTTTTGTTTCTCTCTGTTTTGTATGGCATGTGTGATTAAGCCAAAAGAGGCTCTGAAAGATTATTTTGGCTTTGATGCTTTTCTCGATGGGCAAGAGGAGGTGGTTGATCAAATCATATCTGGCCAAGATGGGCTGGTGGTGATGCCAACAGGTGGAGGTAAATCTCTTTGTTATCAATTGCCAGCTCTGTGCTTAGAGGGAGTTACACTGGTTGTTTCGCCGCTGATTGCGCTGATGAAGGATCAGGTAGATGCGCTCCAAGATCGTGGTATTGAGGCTACTATGATCAACTCAACTTTGAGCTGGCCTGAGCAACGCGATAGAATCTCAAAGATGAAGGCGGGCGAATACAAACTGGTCTACATTGCTCCCGAAAGATTTCGGGCTGAGTCGTTCATGGCAGCTCTGGCAGATGTCAATATTGCTCTGTTTGCCGTGGATGAGGCTCACTGCCTCAGTCAGTGGGGGCATGATTTTCGCCCCGAATACATGCGACTTGGTAAGGTGCTTGATCTCCTGGGTCGTCCTCAAGCGCTTGCGCTTACAGCGACGGCAACGCCTGTTGTCCGAAAAGACATCCTAGAGGTGCTTGCCTTGAGAGATCCATTTGAAACTCTGAGTGGATTCAGCAGACCAAATTTATCATTATCAATCACGTCAGTTGATAAACGCGCCACCAAATACAACCGTCTGCGTGAAATCATTGCTGAATGGAAAACTGGGGTGGTATACTGCTCTACGCGCAAAAGAGTCGACGAGGTTGCGGAAACCTTACATGGCTGGGGCATCCGCTGTATCGCATACCATGGTGGCATGAGCGAGGCTGAGAGGGAGCAGACGCAGAATGACTTTATCAGTAAAAAAGCTGATGTAGCAGTTGCTACCAATGCCTTTGGCATGGGTATAGACCGTTCAGATGTGAGGTTTGTAGCTCACTTCGAAGTTCCAGGAAGTATAGAGGCATATTACCAAGAAGCCGGCAGAGCGGGGCGTGATGGCGATGAAGCATATTGCGAAATGTTTTTTAACTACGCGGACACGCGGACTCAGGAGTTTTTTATCGAAGGAGCAAATCCAGCGTATCAGCAAATTACCGCGTGCTATTCATTCTTACAGAATGAAGCGGATGAGAACTTCGAAGTATTCAAGACAATGGACGAAATAGCCGATGGTGCAGGTATCAAAAACAGCATGGCTGTAGGCTCCGCACTTTCTGTTTTGGCACGTGGTGGTTATCTGGAGCGATTTGATGTTGTTGGAAGGCGAATGAAGGGAACGCGTCTCAAACGCCCAGATGTTGTGGCAAGTGAGCTAGATATCAATCGTGAGGCACTTGAAGAAAAAGAACGGAGAGACCGACAGAAACTCGATGAGATGGTCCGAGTTTGCTACAGTAGACAGTGCCGACAACAAGCTATTTTGGAATACTTCGGTGAGCACGATGCTCCAACATGTGGCAACTGTGATGTTTGTTCCAACAATTTTGGTGGAGAGGTGAGATCCGCAGCAAATAATACTGAGACTCTTATAGTGCGTAAGGCATTGAGCGGAGTTGCTCGAATGAGCCGCAAAACCGCCGAGGGTTGGCAAGGGCGTTTTGGTAAGGGGCGCGTTGTTCAAATGCTAATGGGCAGTAAATCTCAGGAAATTCTTCGTGTACGATTGAATGAGCTAACGACCTACGGACTGCTTAAAGATTATGGCACAGCTTATCTTAATGAACTGTTCCGAGCGCTTCATGATGCAGCTTTGATCTATACCCAAAAAGGGGAATACCCTCTGCTGACGCTGACGGAGCTTGGTGAAAAGGTAATGGTCGGTGAGTCTGAATGTCGCATTGTTTGGCCTGCCATTGACGGGGGGGCAGGTATTTCTCTGAAAGATGATGATGGGGTTCAAATGCAAGAATTTGATTTTGATGTAAATCTGCATGCGCGGCTGAAAGATATACGCAGCAAACTAGCTAAGCGAGATGGCGTGCCGCACTACCATATTTTTCCAAATCAAACTTTGGAACACTTCACTCGCTTGCGGCCTGCTAGTATTGATGCGGCGATGCGCATCAAGGGAGTGGGCGAAGTGAAGGCGAAAAAATATCTTCAAGCCTTTATCGAAGAAATTCATGGCAGATGAACATTCCACAAGACGCGGCCTATTTCGATCTGGTTATGTTTGGACCGGCATATCGCTCGACTTGAGCTTCTATTTACGTGCTATCGCGATCGCTATGATCATGGCGCATAACTATATGCACTGGTTACCTGTGTCACCGGGAGAGAACGAATTTGGTTTTCAAAAAGATCGGGTGCAATCGTTCATACATGGTGTGTTAGATCAACCTCTTGACTCGGTGCGCTTGATAGCCGCGTATTTGGGGCATTATGGAGTGCAGGTGTTTTTTTTCCTGAGTGCTTATGGTCTGACAGCTAAATATGAGGCAGTCATTCCAAGTTGGTGGAGCTTCCAGACCAGAAGGTGGAAAGCCTTCTATCCGGCTATTATTATCTCTGGTTTAGCCTACCTAGTATATGAGGGGATACGAGTGGGCTGGGGGGCGGTTTGGCATGATGACGCAGTGAATATGCTGCGCCAAATGATAGGCTTGTCTAACTTTATTCCTGATAACGTTTATCGACCTATTGGACCCTGGTGGTTTATTGGTGTAATTCTTCAGTTTTATCTAATTTTGCCTTTTCTGTGGAAGCTTGTGCAGAAACACGGTGACAAAGTGCTTTACCTTGTGTTGCTGTTAGCTTGGGTGTTGCAATCTGTGTTGGGTCAGATTCTCTATTCGAAGTTTGAGCTCAACATAAACCACAGTATTTTAGGTCATCTGGGTGTTTGTGCCATGGGTATATGGTTTGCTCGTCATGATAAGATGGTGATTCCATGGTGGGTCATCATCGTGAGTGCTATACTATTTATTGGGGGTAACTTTTATTATGTTTTATGGATACCCTCCAGGGTGGCGTTACTATTGTTTCTGCTGCCTTTGTTGTGTGGGATTGCTCGTCTTCTAGCTAAAAGTCATTACTGCCACCACTTGATGCTCAACTTGGGGCAGCTTTCTGTTTATCTGTTTTTGTGCAATGGTTACCTCAGACGTCCAATCGTTGAGTGGGCCAAGCATGAGTCTCATTGGTGGACGTCAATATGGACGTGTTTCGTTTTTATGCTCATCGTGATTGCATGGGCCTTCCTTTTGCGAATGCTTGAAAGCCGGATTTTTCTTGTTTTGAGACATCTCCGGAATTAATATACAACCATTATGGATGCATTGATTGAGCACGTTTTGAAGGGGGAAGAATTAAACCTAAGAGAGATCCATGCAGCAACGGAGATGTTACTCAGTGAGGATGTTGCTGATGAGAAAAAGGCTTCGTTTTTGAGGGGGTTGACCGCGAAGGGTGAGACGGCTGTCGAGATTGCAGGGTTCGTTGAAGCTTTTCTGGAAAGAGCAGTTGATCCGGGTGTTTCGCAAATGAAGTTCAGTGGGCCAACCATCGATGTTTGTGGCACAGGTGGCGACAAGCTTAATCTCTTCAATGTATCCACAACGAGCATGTTCGTTATTGCTGCGGGTGGCGCTGTGGTAGTCAAACATGGTAATCGAGGCATCACTTCTAAAAGTGGTGGTGCTGATGTTTTGGAAGCATTGGGTGTAAAAATAGATCTCTCACCAGAGGGGTTTCGTAAGTGCCTTGAGGTTGCGGGAGTTGGGTTTTTGTTTGCGCCTATTTATCACCCAGCATTTAAAGCGGTGGTTGGGGTCAGGAAGATGTTGGCTCAAGAAGGGACTCGCACGATTTTCAATCTCATAGGGCCGCTCTTGAACCCAGCAAGGCCTGAGTGCCAGCTGGTTGGCGTATGTGACCCCTCTATGGATTCTGTCTTTGCAGAAATTCTGCAAAGACTAGGGCGTGACAGTGCATGGGTAGTCCATGGCTCAACCGCAGATGGGGGACCTGTCGATGAAGTCAGTTTACTAGGTCCGACGCGAATTTGTAAGTCAGGGCGTTATCAATCCTTAGTAGATGAAGAGGTCAAGCCCGAGGACTTTGGCATGTCGGTATGCGATGTTCTAGAGTTGGAAGGTGGCGGAGCAGATGAGAATGCAGTCATTTTGACCAACATTCTTAGTGGCAAAGAAACTGGGCCTAAGCGTGAAATCGTATTACTAAATGCAGGTGCTGGTCTAGCTTGTGCGGGATTAGCTGATACGATGGAGCAGGGTGTTCAATTAGCTGCTGAGTTGATTGACTCGGGGCAAGCACTTGAGCGACTTCACCTCCTGCAGGAAGTGTCTGTAATGGAGAGACTTTGATCTAGCCGCGATCAACCAGAATATAAATTAATTATGAGTCAGCACGTTAAACCGTCCAAAATTCCGCAGGAAAGAGATTTCACTGGTGGAATGATACACCTCCAGTCTTGTTCATTTATTGGCTCTACTGGGGAGAAGGCATTGGATGATCGCATCATGGCTCTGGCTAAAGAGATTTCTGGAGGAGATGATAACTGTTTGTTAGCTGAAATGCTGATTTCGGCCATTCGCATTTCACGTGGTGCGGTTACAGAGGGAGACTTTAAGACAATGAATCAAGCTTTGCGTGAGATGCGCGTCGCTAATGAGGTATTCTATCCGTTTCGCAATTGTCGTAAGATATCTATTTTTGGCTCTGCAAGAACGGATCCTGAAGAGGCAGAATATAAGGCAACTGTGGAATTCGCAGCCAAGATGCGTGATGCGGGATTCATGACGATCACGGGTGCCGGTCCAGGAATTATGGCTGCCGGTAATGAAGGAGCAGGACGTGAGGATAGCTTCGGTTTGAACATCAATTTACCATTTGAGTCTGCCGCGAATGCTTTCATTGCTGGTGACGAAAAATTGGTTGATTTTAACTTTTTCTTCACCCGCAAATTGTCTTTTGTGAAGGAGTCAGATGCTGTGGTGGCTTTTCCAGGGGGCTTTGGGACGATGGATGAGGTCTTTGAAGCTTTGACCCTTATACAAACGGGAAAGACACGAATTTGCCCTTTGATTCTTATTGATGCCGAGGGGGGCACTTATTGGAAGTTTTGGCAGCAGTTTATCGAGGAGCACTTGAGCCGGTTGGGAATGATCTCGGAGAGTGACTTTTCATTATTTAAAGTGACTGACGACATTGATGAGGCAGTAGAGGAGGTGAGAAGATTTTATTCCAATTTTCACTCTTATCGCTACATTGGTGATAAACTGATCATTCGGATGCAAAGGGAGCTGTCTGATGGCCATTTGAAGTCCATACAGAAAGACTTTGAGGATATTCTCAAGAGTGGCGGGTTCGAGCAGAGTGGTCCGCTTTGTGAAGAAGAAGACGAGCCACAGCTAGATTCATTGCCAAGGCTGGTATTTCGTCACCGCCACCGGAACTTTGGTCGGCTACGTGAGCTGATCAACTTTGGTCGGCTACGTGAGCTGATCAATGCAGTGAATGGCTTGTAAAATCAATGGTGCCCCACGATGTGCTGGCCGAGGGCTAATCGATGAGCTCAGGCCAATCTTCGGTGTGGAAGAACTCTCCCTCAGCTTTGTCCAGTCGCTCATAAGTATGCGCGCCGAAAAAGTCTCGTTGTGCTTGAAGCAGGTTGGCCGGCAGGCGCTCGCTTCGGTAGCTGTCGTAGTATGAGAGTGATCCGCCAAAGCTCGGCACCGGTATACCATTGAGTGCAGCAAGGGACACTACTTCACGCCAGTTTTGTTGTGCGTTGGTAAGAATTTCAGTAAAGAATGGTGCGAGCATAAGGTTGGTTGGAGCGTCACTACCTTGATAGGCTTCCGTTATGCGATTGAGGAAGCGTGCACGTATGATACATCCGCCGCGCCAAATCTTTGCGATTTCTCCGAGATTGAGATCCCAGCCCTTTTCCGCACCAACCTTTGAAATCAGATCGAGGCCTTGGGCATAGGAGACGATTTTAGAGGCATATAGAGCATCACGCACCTTGGTGATGAGCTCTTTTTTGTCGAGCGAGCCCATGTTGAAATCGTCATTACACGGCCCTGTCAAAATTTTCGATGCGGCCAGTCTCTGATCGCGAATAGCTGACAAGATGCGTGCTTCGACAGATGCGCCAATGCAGGAGAGGGGAACTGCATGATCGACAGCCTCCATCATCGTCCATCGGCCTGTGCCCTTCTGGCCGGCTTTGTCGACAATGAGGTCAACGATGTGCTGACCTGTTTCTGGGTCAGTTTGCTTGAAAATATTAGCGGTGATTTCGATGAGAAAGCTCTCGAGGTCACCAGCATTCCAATCAGCGAAAATATCAGCGAGCTCCTCATTGGAGAAGCCGGCGGCTTTGAAGATGTTGTATGCCTCACAGATAAGCTGCATGTCACCATACTCGATGCCATTGTGCACCATTTTGACAAAGTGACCCGCACCGCCCTCACCGATGTGAACGACGCAAGGCTCTCCATCTACTTTAGCCGAGATGGACTCAAAGATTGGCTGCATGACTTGCCATGTGCTCTGTGGCCCACCAGGCATGATAGAAGGGCCTTTGAGAGCTCCTTCTTCACCTCCGGATACTCCTGCGCCAATGAAACGCAGGCCATGCTCTGCACACCATTTGTCACGGCGTTCTGAATCTGTGTAGAGAGAGTTTCCTCCATCGATGATGATGTCCTCCTTATCAAGTAATGGAATTAGTGATTCGATCACAGCATCAACCGGTCCACCAGCTTTGACCATGATTTGTATTTTTCGGGGGCTAGCTAGTGAGTCGACAAATTCTTCGAGAGACTCGCAGCCGACTAATTTTTTGCCCGGATTTTGATCGATAAAATCGGTCATGGTTGCCGTGGTGCGGTTGTATACCGAAACTTGGAAGCCACGGCTTTCCACGTTAAGCACAAGATTTTGCCCCATTACTGCGAGGCCGATAAGTCCGAAATCTGATTTTTCCATATTTTTAGCGATGTTTAGAGAGGCGGGATTATTCATGAGTCTTACAAGGAAGCAACAGCAAGTTGAATAAATCTATTCAATCCGGCTGTAATGTCAGTAATTTGCTGGCGTTTGCCATGTTGTTTTTTCCTTCAGCGAAGGGTTGCCCTTCATAGAGACTCTGAGCATAATGTTCATAAGGATAAGTAAAGAGATGCATTTGTCCCTATAGATTTATGAATTTGCCTAATACGATTACTCTCTTCCGCCTTATTCTAACGGCCATATTTTGCGTTGCTGCATCCGCCGAGGGTGTGGTTGGCTATGCGATTGCTTTAGCGGCTTTTGTTTTAGGGGCGATCTCTGATTGGTTAGATGGTTATTTGGCACGCAGGATGGGCTTGGTCACATCATTAGGTAAACTTCTTGATCCGTTGGCTGATAAGATTCTAGTTTGTTCGGGCTTTGTTTATTTGTCAGCTGAAGGTTTGTGTCCCGTGTGGGTGACGGCGTTAATCATTTGTCGTGAATTTTTAGTCACTGGTATCAGGCAAATAGCTGTCGAGGAAGGTCAGGTCATCGCAGCAGATAATTTGGGCAAATGGAAAACAACATTCCAGCTCACTTTTATCATTACTGCTCTTGTTTATTTAACTTTTGAGTCAGTTGATTCTACCAACCCGCTTGTTACCGGCCTGCAGTATCTGTCGCATAAAGACCACCTTTTGTTTCCACTGTCATTGTGGCCTGCCGTGGTTCTAACGGTTGTTTCGGGCTGGTCGTATTTTTGGAAGTCCAAAGACATTATTATCGGTAAAGACTGATTAAGTGAGCACCATTTAATATGCGATTGGTTATCTCAAATGCACACATTGTATCTCCTGACCTTGATATTCGGTGTGGGGAGATTGTAATTGAGGATGGGAAGATTCTGGCAGTCGATGATATAGCGGGATCTTTTGCAGATGCTCATGAGGTGATTGATGCAGATGGGCGCTATGTAATGCCTGGTTTCATCGATATTCACGCACATGGAGCTGACGGGAAAGACGTTTGTGATAATAGTTTAGAAAGTATACGCCATATCGCTCGGCGTAAATTAGGTGAGGGGGTGACAACTTGGTTACCTACTACTTTGACTCAACCGCAGGAGCTGTTGGAGCAAATTGCAGAGAAGTGCGCCCAATACATCAGTGATCAAGACTATGCCAAGGCTCCCGGTTTGCATGTTGAGGGGCCATACATAAACCCTGACAATGCGGGAGCTCAAAACCCTCAGTATGTTCGCAAGCCAAATTGGGAGGAATTAGATAGAATTCGAAGCCTGGCCCCTGTATCGGTATTATCGATTGCCCCAGACATTGAGGGTGCAAGTGATTGTATCAGTAAAGCCAGTAGTGCGGGAATCACTTGCTCAGGAGCCCATTCATCAGCAACACATGAGCAGATGATAGCAGCAAAGCAAGCAGGTCTTACTCATTTAACTCATTTTGGTAATGCAATGAGCGCTTTACATCATCGTGAAATTGGAATGGTGGGTTCCGGTTTGTTAGATGAAGATATTAAGGTGGAACTTATTTGTGATGGTGTGCATTTGTGTCCCGATTTCATTAAGCTTATGTTTGCAGTAAAACCCATTGAGCAGTTGATGCTTATCACTGACTCGATGAGTGGGTCGTGGCTTGATTCAGGGCAGGTGCAGCTAGGGGGCTTAGCTGTGCAAATCGAGGGGGGGCAAGCGCGGCTCGAAGATGGGGGAGCCTTGGCTGGTAGTGTGCTTCGTTTCAATGAGGGGGTACGAAATGTATTCGATTGGACAGGCTTGCCGCTGGCGCAGCTTGTGAAAGCAACATCATGGAACCAGGCGCAGTCACTGGGGCTGAACGGTCTTGGTAAAATTGAACCCGGATACTGTGCTGATATCGCGATATTGAATGATGATTTTAGTGTGTGGAAAACTCTTGTCGATGGTGAGGTCCGATGAAAGGCGAAATGATTACCCCTAGCGGCTTGATGCTCAACTTTCAGGCGCCCATGTTTTCAGACGGTAAGAGTTGCTGTTGAAGGTTTTTTTTAGTTATTTGATGTAATGCGTAAATTTTTGTTTTTCACCTGTTCGATAGCTTTGATTTGTTGTGCTTGTGGAGATTTGCGCAAAAAGCCAGCCATGGTGTCGGTGAAGAAAGACAAGCGCCTCGCGGGCAGAATTGATCAGGTAAACGGGGAATCAGACTTCGTGTTGATTCGTAAATACGGAAAGTGGGTTGTGCTGAGTGGCGAAATAGTTATCAGCAAGGGGCAGGGGCGAACCGCAAATTTATTGCCCACCGGGGAAGAGCTGGGAGAGCACGTTGCCGCAGATATACGCTCTGGTGTTGTGCAGGTAGGAGATGCGGTTTACATACACAAGAATCCAGGGGAGTAGACCTTGAAAAGCTCTGTAAATGCTATTAGTTTGGGTTATTAGACAATCATTGGTTGTGCGTTAAAATGGCGCAACAATGGACAAAAGTGTAAAAACATTACGTTATTACGCATTATTTGTTTAAAAAACCTAAAATAAAAGCTTGAGTCATCCTAATCTTTTGGGTATTTTATTTCTGCAACTGTGTTCATATTGGTGATAACTAAAACACTAATAAACACAAAATAATATGAAAACTAGTCCCTCCAATACTAGCTCCGTTGATACGGATCGCCTTGCAGACTTCGTTCTGTTTACACAGCGTTCTTGCATCCTTAATTTATCCAGCGAGTTAAACCGCGGAAATATCTCATTTCCTCAGTTTTTCTTGATGGCATATCTTTCAAGCGAAGAATATCTGACGATGTCTGATATCGCCAAAAAGATGGGCCACTCTACTGCTGCCGCTACAGGCTTGGTAGATCGCTTGGAAAAATTAAACTATGTTGAGCGTGTGCATGCAGCCGAAGATCGTCGTAAGATCATGGTTCGTATCACCCAAAAGGGTGCTGAGTTAGTCGCACGCATGCGCGGTGAGATTGCTTCAAGCCTATCTGATGTTATGTCAGACATGGACGAAGAGGAATCAGATACCGTGGATCATGTGAATCGCGCTCTCGCAGGCCGGTCACAATAAGACACTAGCGTTAAGCCCTCAGTCGTCAATATGATGACTGAGGATGCTTGCACAACGGGGCATTTGCGTTGAGGCTATAAGCCGCCATGCAAATGCCTCGTTTTTTATTTTCCCTGAAACAGCATAGGAAACTTCGTTCTGGTTTTATTGGCCGTATCCCTGGAGTTGATCTCTGCTTAGATAAGCAGGAGATGCTGTCGAGGTTACAGCCTGCTCATGAGGATGAGGTTTGCAATTTAGGTTTTTCATGGGAGGATCTTCATTTGGCCGAGCAAGTTCATGGAGCAAGCATCGCGATTGTGACAGCTAATGATATTCATCAGACTTGGGGAAGTGTGGATGGTTTGATAACTTCCGAAGTTGGTGTGCTTTTGGGTATTTATGTGGCTGACTGTGGCGCGGTTTACCTCCATGACCCGGTAAAAAGAGTCGTCGCGTTGTTGCACTCAGGAAAAAAAGGAACGGAGAGCAATATTACAGGCAAGGCTATTCGTTTAATGCAGGATGAATATGGTTCCGCACCTGAAGATATTGAGGCAGTGCTTTCTCCTTGCATCAGACCACCTTTCTATGAGGTTGATTTCGCGGCAGATATTCGTCAGCAGGCGTTGGATGCGGGCATCCTTAAAAAGCATTATTGTGACGCTGCTATATGCACAGCAAGTAATGTAGATAAATACTACAGCTATCGCTTGGAGAAGGGTAAAACAGGACGTATGTTAGCCTTGTTAGGTATGGTGTGATTTTTTGCTAGTCGATGAGAACCAGCATGGGTCTGTGGTCGCTCGCAATTTCCCAATTTTTAGGGTCGAGCAGTTTACTCTCCTTTTTATTAATGAATGGATTAAGATTGGAGTTGGCCATGATGAAATCAATTCTGGAATAAATGTCCTCATGCTTCCAGTGGTGAGTCCAACTTTCTCCGCGTTGATCCAATAATTCAATAACGTTCATGTATGAGTTACTATTAGATCGTCCACGAACACTGGATACCGATTTGCTTTTTTTGGTATCATTAAAATCGCCATAAGCCAGCAAGTGAGTTTCTGGGTCTTTTACCGTTATCTCTTTAATGTGTTGGCGCAGTAGTAGGCTTTCATTTCGCCTCATGAGTGCTTGGTCGGCGTCCTTGATGGGCCGCTTTGATTTAAAATGCACACCCAAGAGGCGAAGGTTTCGAAGCGGCAATTCAATAGTGGCATCTAAGATGCCACGGCTGATTCGAAAGGGCATGTTTTCGATTGAGTAGTGGATCTGCTCGGGTGTGTTGGTTCTGATGATGGGATATCGAGATAGTAAACCCAATGCACGTGTTGGGTCTGAGCCGTGAACCCTGTGAAAGTGTGGTAGATGAATACCAACCTTAATGAGGCGTTCTTGAAGGTCTAGTAAATCACTTTGTTTGCCAATTTCGCAAACACCCAGAATATCCGGTTTGGCTGCTGCAATTATTTCAATGAGGGCTTCAATTTCGACTTCAGGTTTTGATGTGTATACTACTTTGCCTTCGCGGTAGCGCCTCATCGTCAGGTAATTTTTTAAGTTGTATGCAAGGAAGCGAACAGGGGGGGTAACTGTATTGAGATTCTCCGCGCTTGGCTTGTGCTCACTTAGTGACTGGTGAGTTGGATCTTGAGTTGCCAGAGCTTCTTGCTCTGGTGCGCTTTGCCATTGTTCTGTTGAGTTCCTAGACTCTTTGCAGCTGGTGCAACATAGGCAGAAAAATACCCCGATTATCATCGGGGTATTTCTAGCAATGAAAAATCGTCGCTTTGAAGCCATGTAATATAAGGAGCCTAGCGATTAGACGTCTTTCTCATCCTGTGGCTGTGTGTCCTTAGGTGCTGCCGATTTAGCGTTGGTGTCTTGCGTCACTTCGTCTTCGGCCTTAGTGATTTCATGCTCAAACTCATCTTTGGCTTTTCTGAATTCACCCATGCTTTTGCCAAGTCCTCGAGCAAGCTGAGGTAGTTTTTTTGCGCCAAAAAGTAAGAGGATGATCAAAAAGATGACCACCATTTCTGGATATCCGAGAGGTCCCATGTGTTTATTGTTGGTTAAAGTTAATGTTGTAGGTTTTCTAGACGATAATGCGCGAGAGTTGTTTTGGCAAATGGAATCGGGGGAATCGAGTGGATGAAAGCAATCAGGCAATGAAAAGGCTTCAAGAATGTCATGTTGTAATGAATGCATTCATCCTGGTTGCTACCAAGCACAATGGGAAAAGATCAGGATTCTGATGCTATCTCACGGGATCTTTCTGCTGCAGCGTGCACTCCTGCAGCGATACTTTTTTCGAACCCGTGTTGGTTCAAAGCAGCAAGGCCTGCCAGTGTGGTGCCGCCAGGCGAGGTGACTTGCTCAACAAGCTCTCTGGGTGACATGTTAGTTTGCTCTACCATTCGGGCAGCACCGATGACGGTCTGAGTGGCCAGCTTGATAGCCTCGTCGATGGCTAAGCCTTCTTTCTCTGCCTGTAGTGCTAGGGATTCGATGAATGTGTATACGTAGGCTGGCCCACTACCAGATAAGCCGGTAACGGCGTCTAGCTGGGGTTCTTGCGTGAGGGAAACGGTGCCGACCGATTGCAATAGCTGACGAGCTAGTTCGAGGTCTTGGGTGGAGGCATGGCTTCCAGGGGCAATGCCGGTAGCTCCCAATCCTATTAGGGCAGGCGTGTTAGGCATGGCTCGGATGAGACGGGTTCCAGCAGGGCAAAACTGTTCCATTTTTTGAAGGGTAACGCCTGCAGCAATAGAAATGATTAAATGGTCTTTGGTGAGGGCAGGTGCAATTTCTTGTAGCACTTGGGTGATGTATTGCGGTTTGACGGCTAATAGGATGGTCTCAGCTTTAGATGCCAAATCGACATTGTTTACAGCAGCAGCAGCCCCGCAATGGCTGATTGTAGCCGTCATGGATTCGGGATTCGGGTCAAAGACGATAATATCTTGAGCTGTTGTGATGTCGGATTTCGCAATACCTCCGATGAGAGCACTGCCCATTCGACCGCAACCAATCAAACCAATATTCATGGCTGAAAGCTAGCCTGCAACGGGTGCCACTTGCAAGAACCAGTGAAATAATAATGAAGAAACATGGATTAAGAGGGGTATCGCAACTGAATGAGCTTGCAATTTAAAGCATCTGATTTAAACATATGCTTGAATGTCGAAGGGGAGTAAATCTACAAAGTCGCGAATTTTAGAAGCGACAGAGTGCTTGGTCGCGGAGCATGGCTTTGAGGGGGTCTCATTGCGCGATATCACCAGTCATGCCGAAGTGAATGTGGCAGCGGTTAATTATCATTTTGGCAGCAAGGAGAGCTTATTTGAGGCAATACAGTGTCGCTACATTGAGCCGATCAATGATGAGCGTTTGAGGATGATTGCTACACTGACGGATGCAGGCAGAGTGGCTACTGTGAGGGAGATCCTTGAGGCCTTTATGAGACCGTTTCTGACAGTAGTTCAGAGGAATGAGATGAGTGAGAATTTGTTTTTTAAATTAATGGGCAGGTGTGTAATCGATCACCAAGGAGGCCTGCCAGAAGAGATGATTCCGGGGATTAAAAAAGTCGCAGAGACTTTTACTGCAGCTTTGCTTGCTGCAGCACCTAACCTTACAACCGAACTTGCTCTATGGCGGCTACATTTCACCTTTGGCGTGATGGCTCAAACTTTGTTGCATGGTGATTTATTGTATGGTCTTACGGATGGAGCTTGTGGTGAGCTTGATGCTGAAGCGCAATTTCATGAAATGATTGATTTTTGCGAAGCTGGTTTTTTATCGCAGAAAGGGGCAAAGGTGTGAGGGCATTTCTATTAGTAGGGGCTTCTTTTTTTGGCTTTGGCTGTACGACTGTTATTCCCGAACAGATGTTGGCTGATGTTAATCAATCGATACCGGGTCAGTGGGCTGTGACTCAACAAGCAAGGTCTGGTGTTGATGTTGATTGGGTAGCTAGTTTTAATGATCATGCGCTATCGAAAATAGTGCAGGAGGCGCTGGCTTCAAATTATGAAATGAGCATCGCCGCTGAGCGTGTAACGCGTGCTTATGAGGCGGCACGTGTCGAGGGGGCATTGTTCAAGCCTCAGCTGACTTTGAGCTCTAATGCGGATCGCCGAAAGACAAGGTTTATCGGTTTCCCATTTGGCGGATCTACGCTATCGGAAAGCTACGGAGTTGATCTCAAGGTAAATTGGGAGCTCGATATTTGGGGTCGTGCGCGTGCTGGTAAATCAGCAGCTATCGCGGAGTGGCAAGCCGGCGATTTAGATTATCGTGCGGCTAGAGCCTCTCTGGCCGCACAAGTCTGCAAGGCATGGTTTGCGCTGGCAGAGGCGAACCAGCAAGTATTACTTGCCAAGTCAGCATTACGAACGAGGGAGCAAACAGAGGAAGCTGTCAGAGGTCGATTTCAGAGAGATATGCGAGCGGAAGGGGGGTCTGCCTCCCAATTGAGGTTGTCGCAAACTGATGTGGCAACAGCCAAGGCTGAACTCGTGGCAAGGCTAGGAAATCAAGATGCTGCTCGCAGACAATTAGAACTACTGATGGGAAGATATCCTTCAGCAAAATTAATGGGTCGTGCAGCGTTGCCTGTTGTGACAAAGACGCCACCATCCGGTTTGCCATCAGAGTTGCTGCTTCGTCGGCCTGATATTATGGCTGCGGAGAGGCGTTATGCGGCCAAGGTTAAAAGAATCAAGGAAGCTCAGCTGGCTATTTTTCCTAGTTTCTCAATCACGGGAACAACAGGAACAACAACGGAGGCATTGAGTGATATTGTTAATAGTGATTTTGGAGTTTGGTCAGTGGGGGCTAATTTATTGCAGCCTATACTCACAGGAGGTCGAGTTCGTGGTGAGATACGAGCTCGTAAGTCGGGGCAGCGAGAGGCACTTGCGCTACTTCATCAGACCGTTCTGAGTGCTTTCGGAGAGGTCGAGCAGTCATTAGCTTCTGAACAATGGTTGCGACAACGTGAGCGAGAAATATTGCAAGCTCGTGATTTGGCACGAGATGCTGCGCAGGCAGCGGAAGACGATTATCGAGACGGCAATGGTAATGTGCTCACTTTATTTGTCGCTGAGACACGTAAGATACAACTCGAGTCGCAGTCTGTGGCTTTACGAAGGCTGCGTTTGAATAATCGTATTGATCTTCACTTGGCCCTCGGAGGTGGGTTTGAACTTAATCCTCAATAAAAATTTATCTATGAACGAAGAAGTAAATAATTCTCAATCAGATGCTGCAACTGTCACGGGTAAGTGGATTCATCGGTCAAAATTGGTAGCGCTGGTTTTGGTGTTACTCGTCGGTTTTGGCGTGATGAAATACCTTAAAGACAATGGACCAGTGGCTGACAGGGAACTCCCATCTCGTGCGATACCAGTGGTTAATATCATCGAAGCCTACGCAGGAAAGCAACAACTTGTCGTCACCACACAGGGTCGAGTAGAACCAGCAAGGATGACTGAGGCTGCATCTGATGTGCGTGGTCGTGTGGTGATGGTTTCTCCTCAATTCGAAGCGGGTGGGGTATTTGCTAAGGATGAAATCATGCTTGAAATTGACAGCGCAGATTATGTTGCGGCACGAGCTAATGCACGATCTACGCTTGCTGATGCTCAGTTATTGCTTGTGCAAGAAGAGGCGCGCGCCGAGCAGGCTAAGCGTGATTGGGAAAAGCTTGGTCGAGGAGAGCCTTCAGATCTTGTCATGCGAAAACCTCAAATCGAAAGCGCAAGGGCGCATATTTTAGCCGCTCAAGCAACGTTGGAGAAAGCGGAGCGCGATTTGAGTCGAACCAAGTTGCGGGCTCCTTATCATTGCCGAGTAAAGGCTAGCTATACTGATTTAGGTTCTTATGTAATGGTGGGGGCTCGCTTGGCAGATTTGTATTCTGCAGATGCATACGAAGCACGTGTGCCAGTAACCCTAGAGGAATTGGGGTACCTAAATGAAGGGGCTATTGTTGGATCTAGTGTGCTTATGAAAGCCGAACTGGGAGGTCAGGTGAGGCAATGGAAGGGTTTAGTTATTCGTAATGAAAGCCAGGTAGATCAGCAAACGATGACGATCTATTTGCAAGTTCGTTTTCAGGTTTCTGATAACATGGAGCCCTATCAGTATCCCCCCCTCGGGCTTTTTGTTGAGGCAGAAATTCAGGGGCGGACAGTAGATCAGGTGATGAAAATACCACGTAGTGCGTTGAGAGCAGATAACACGATCTTGACAGTAAATGAGGTAAATGAACTGGTGATCGCCAAGGTCGCAATAGCTCGAACATTGGCAAAAAGCGTGCTTGTTTCCGAGGGCCTGGAGATTGGAGCTCGGGTGATTGTCAGTCCCATGGAAACTCCCGTGCCCGGCATGAAGCTATCCATTCAGGAATAATTCAGAAAGCTACATAGTGATAAAGGTCCCTCATTAGAGATATGCAAAAAGCAATTCAATGGTTTAGTAAAAATCACGTGGCTGCCAACTTCGTGATGTTGCTGGTATTGTTGGCGGGAATTACGACATGGTTTAAACTCAAAAAGGAGGTGTTCCCGAATATTTCTTTGGATGCGGTTTTAGTGCAGGTTCCTTTTCCTAATGCCACACCCGAGGAGGTTGAAGACGGCATTCTGTTGCCCCTAGAAGATGCTATTGCTGATGTGAATGGTGTCAAAAGGGTGACATCTACCGCGATGGAGTCCATGGGAGCCGTGACGGTAGAATGTGAAACGGGATACGATGTCCGTGATGTCATGGGGGATCTCAAGACAAAGGTGGATGCGATCACTAACTTCCCAGAAAATTCTGAGAAGCCTACATTAGAGGAGGCGAGACTAGACATTCAGGTCATGAGTATTGCGGTATCCGCTGATGCGGATGAGAAAACCATGCGTGAGCTGGGCGAAATCGTGCGTGATGGTTTGCTGGATTACAAAGCTCCGTCGCCAGAAGCTCTAAAAGATAAGTTTGACCGGATGTTGAGAGGGGAGCCAAAAATCACCAAGGCTACCTTAACGGGAGTGAGACCCTATGAGATTTCAATTGAAGTTTCAGAAAAGACGCTTCGTAGCCACCAACTTAGTTTGCAACAGGTAGCTGATGCCGTGCGTAAGACTTCATTAGATCTGCCCAGTGGTTCGATTCGGACCACTGCCGGAGAGGTCGTAATTCGAGCTCAAGGAAAGCGCTATAGATCAAAAGAGTTTGAGGATGTAGTCGTAACAACCAAGCCTGATGGATCATCACTGAAGCTGAGTGAGATCGCTAGAATCGTTGATGGCTTTGAAGATGTCGATATCAGCTCTCATTTTGATGGTAGGGCGACGGTGCTTGTCAATGTATACAGAACGGGAGAACAAAACGCTTTGTTGATTTCAAAAGCGGTTCGCGACTATATTGACAATGTTGCACCCGCTCAATTACCCGAGGGGGTTGAGCTTAAGTTGTGGAATGACAGCAGTGAATTGTTGAAGGGGAGGCTAAATTTGCTGATGCGCAATGGTGCCACTGGCTTGTTTTTTGTTTTCCTCGTGTTGGCGCTTTTTTTGCGGCCTAGCTTGGCATTTTTAGTAGCGTTGGGTATCCCCGTGTCTTTTGCTGGAGGTATATGGCTGATGCCTGAATTGGGGGTTTCGATTAACATGATATCATTATTTGCCTTTATCCTCGTTTTGGGGATTGTGGTCGATGATGCCATTATAGTTGGGGAAAATGTGTACCGCCGTATTCAGGGTGGTGAGCACCCGAGAGAAGCCAGCTGGCGCGGAACACATGAAGTTGGCACAGTCGTCATTTTCGGAGTGTTGACGACGATGGCGGCGTTTACGCCTATGTTGGGCATTAGTGGGGTTAGTGGGAAAATTTGGCCTAATATTCCTCTTATTGTCATCCCCGTGCTGATGTTTTCGCTGCTTCAGTCTAAGGCTGCTTCAGTCTAAGCTCGTTTTGCCAGCTCATCTTGCCTTGCTCAAGCCGCACATTGAGGGCGACAAGGTAAACATCATCTTCCGCATACAACGGCGCGTTGCGGGTGGTCTGGAGAGCTTTGTGCAGGGTGTTTACAAGCCATTTCTGATGAGTTGTCTGCGTCATCGATATTCGGTATGGGCTGTTTTTGTTGCTCTTCTCATGGCAGTTACAGGTTTGGTAATGGGTAAATGGGTACCATTTGAATTTATGCCCAAGGTGGAAGGGGATGTCGTTACAGCAAAGCTTGAGATGCCAAAAGGGGTTCCTTTTAGTATTACTGAGGAGGAAATTGAAAGGATTGAAAAAGCGGCGCAGGCAGTCGGTGCGAGATATCTAGATAAGGAGGGGGAGCCGGTTTCAGTGCATATCTTAGCCACCTCTGGTACTCAGCCATTTCAAATGGGTTTCGGTGCAGAGCGGATCCCCATTGGTAGTAATTTGGGAGAGGTCACGGTTGAGCTCAGTCCAGCAGCCGAACGTAATATTTCCGCTGATGAGTTCATAGCTGCGTGGCGAGATGAAATTGGGCTCATTGCTGGAGTCGTGGAATTGAGCTTTCGGCAAGAAACTGGAGCGAGCGGCAATGCCATCGATATTGAAATCTCGGGGCGAGACCTTGGAATGTTAAAACAAGCGGCGCAGTATATCACCCGAGAACTCAATGGCTACGCAGGGGTAAAAGATATTTCCACAGATAATCGAAAAGGTAAACGCGAGCTGATCTATGATCAGATCACGCCAGCCGGCAGGGCGATGGGCTTCAGTCTGCAAACAGTAGCACGGCAAATCAGACAGTCGTTTTATGGAGAAGAAATACAACGAATCCAACGGGGTCGTGATGAGGTTAAGGTGATGGTGCGGTATCCAGCTGATGAGAGAAGATCGATTGAGAATCTTGAAAATGTGAGGCTTAAAACCCCGAAGGGTGATGAGGTTCCTATTACTGAGGTTGCTAGTGCTCGACCACAACGAGGTCCTGCATCGATTCATCGAGTGGATCGCAAGCGATCGATAAAGATCAGTGCTGACGTGGATCGAGCAAAAGCAAATGCAAATGAGGTGGTATCTCGTTTTAATGATGAAGTGCTTGCAGGTCTGTCGGTTCAGTTTCCTGGGGTTTCATGGGATTACTTGGGGGAACAGAAAGATCAGAAGGATTCGATTTCAGAGATGGGGGTGAAGTTCATCTTTGCCCTGTTAGGTATTTATGTGCTGATGGCCATCCCTCTAAAATCATACATCCAGCCAGTGATAGTGATGAGTGTGATTCCCTTTGGTATTGTTGGGGCTGTGGCGGGGCACATTTTGATGGGGATGGATCTGAGCATTATGTCGCTGTGTGGTATCATCGCGCTCGCTGGTGTTGTTGTTAATGATAGTTTGGTGCTGGTGGAATATGTGAATCGTCATCGAAAAGAAGAAGGATCCCTCATCAAAGCTGTTCACAATGCTGGTGCAGCACGTTTCCGGCCGATTTTGCTTACTTCACTGACGACATTTGCCGGTCTGATGCCGATGCTCATTGAGACTGATATGCAGGCCCGTTTTTTGGTTCCTATGGCTGTTTCGCTTGGTTTTGGTATACTGTTCGCAACATTCATCACTCTGTTGCTGGTGCCTTCTGTTTACATGATGCTTGAGGATGTGAAGCGCTTATTTGGTATGAAGTCTAAGTAACAGTATCAATCTGGTCTGCTTGTCAGTGAGCTACAATTCTCCTGTGTTTTTGTAATGGCATAAGCGCTCAGCCCGCTTATAAATGGTCACGAAATAGGTAATTGCGCTTGAATGAGCGCAATCAACAACAAACGACACGATAATTATGACCACTGCTATCACCATTCTTGTTATACTCGCAGGTATTGCACTTGTACTAGCCCTCTGGGTAATTGGTATCTACAACAGCCTCGTTAAGCTCCGTAACCTTTACCGCAATGCATTTGCACAAATCGATGTGCAGTTAAAGCGGCGCTATGACTTAATTCCTAATCTTGTGGAAACCGCTAAGAGTTTCATGAAACACGAGAAAGAGACGCTTGAGGGTGTCATTGAGGCCAGAAACATGGCTAGCTCTGCTCGTCAGAGCGCCAATACTGAGGACGCGTCTTCAATGGGGGCATTGATGGCCGCTGAGGGTGGCCTTGGCGGTGCGCTGGGTCGTCTTTTTGCTCTTTCTGAGGCTTATCCTGATCTCAAAAGTAATGCTAATATGATGCAGGTCAGTGAAGAGCTTACTACCACTGAAAACAAAATAGCCTTCTCTCGGCAGGCATACAATGATGCGGTCACTCAATACAACACACAGACTGAGGTATTTCCCTCTAGCCTTATTGCCGGCATCTTTAATTTCGGCACGGCAACCTTGTTTGAGGTGACTGAAGAGAGTGAGCGTGAGGCTGTAAAAGTTGAATTTTAGTCGCCTTGGCTAACATCTTCTTGAGGCAGCTTTAGCTCATCAATTCCAATGAATTTTTTCGCGGCACAGGATGACGCTAGACGTAGGACCAAGTGGTTGGTTGTCTATTTCGCGCTGGCTATCATCGGCGTGATCCTATCGGTGTATGGTATTGTTTATTTAGCAATGCTCTACACGGGTGTGACAGTGAACCCTTGGATGCCAGGTGTGTTCACAGCTACCGCGCTTGGCACAGGTGGTGTCATGGGCACAGGGAGTCTGTTTAAAACGATGCAGCTCAATGGTGGTGGTGCTGTTGTCGCCAAAGACCTCGGTGCTAGGCAGATAGATCCGCATACTAATGATGCGGATGAGCGCCGGCTGGTCAATGTGGTGGAGGAAATGGCGATTGCCTCAGGCTTGCCTGTTCCTGGTATTTGGTTGATGGATGATGAGCTAGCGATCAACGCCTTTGCGGCTGGAACCGAACCTGGTAATGCGGTTGTCGCGGTAACGAGAGGATGTCTCCAAAGGCTCAGTAGATCAGAGCTCCAGGGGGTGGTGGCACACGAGTTTAGCCATATTCTCAATGGAGATATGAAGCTCAATATGAGGCTCATGGGGCTTCTGTTTGGTGTTTTAATGATTTCGATGATAGGTCGCATGTTGTTTCAGGCCTTGCGTTTTATGCGGGTCCGCAGCTCCAACAGTAAAAATAGTGGTGCTGTAGTAGTCGTGGTTATTGTCCTGGCGGGTGTGGCTTTGATGATCGTCGGTAGTATTGGCGTTTTTTTTGGCAGGTTGATTCAGGCAGCTATTTCACGCCAACGTGAGTATTTGGCCGACGCCTCAGCGGTGCAGTTTACTCGTGATCCTGAAGGTATTGCTGGTGCCTTGAAAAAGATCGGGGGTCAACAGGATGGGGCCAAGATCAACGCACCGAAAGCAACGGAGGCGAGCCATTTGTTTTTTGCAGATGGGGGGATGTTCAGTTACGGGCTTGCTACTCATCCGCCACTTGATGTCAGAATTAAAGCGATTCAAAAAAACTGGGATGGTGAGTTTGTTGAATCTTCGATTCCTGAGGTTGCAGTAGTAAGGGCATCTGATGATAAACAGGCAGAGCATCGCGCAAGCGGTTTTAGCGGTGGTAGTCATTCCTTGCCTGTTGAGCCGCCTCCTATTTCTCGTGCTTTAATTGAACGTCTGGGTGAGCCGTCCGAAGTTAATATTGCGGCCGGGCATTTGCTCTATGAGGCTTTAGATGATGGCCTGATTAGAGCAGCTCACGATCGTGAACAGGCGCAGGCACTTATTTATGCCTTATTGCTAGCCGAAGACAGTCAACTGCGTGAGGAGGAGCTAAGATTCATTCAAAATGGTGCTGGGGCAAATGCTGGTAAGTTAGCTCTGAGCTGGAATCATCAGCTTGTGCATTTGCATTCTTCGGAAAAGATGGCTCTAATCGATTTGTCGATTCCAGCGCTTCGACAATTGTCACTCTCTGAATACGATCGATTTATCGAAATTACTCAGCGGTTGATTGCAAGTGACGGGCAAGTAGATTTGTTTGAGTTTATGCTTCAGCATATGGTGGAGCGACATTTGAATGCTCATTTTCGTCCTAAGTCTACGGCTAAGATAAGATATCATTCGATCGAAGTGCTGATCGTTGAGACTAATATTTTAGTCACTACTATGGCTGCAATCGGGGGGGGAGATCAAATGGCTGCCGCCTATCAAGCCGCCGCCGCTGAGTGGGGGTGGCAGTTAGAAATGGCGCCTTCGTCAGATTGTGGTTTAAAATCAATCAGAATGGCTCTCGAGAAGTTTGAAGTGGCAGCTCCTCTGGTTAAAAAGCAACTGTTACGCATGCTAGGGCTTGCCGTCATGCACGATGGCGTGATCGAAAGCCGTGAGGCTGAATTGCTACGTGCTACAGCTGATGCGATTGGCTGTGCTATTCCTCCCTTTGTTCGAAAAAGATGAGGGCTTGGTGTTCATGTGGGATAGGTAACGATAAATCTGAAACCTACAAAGTATGCCCCATACGGTCTTTTTTGGTCTGAAGATATTTTTCGTTGTGGGGATTGGATTCAATGCTCAGTCCGACTTGCTCGGTGATCTCCAAATTGTATCCTTCGAGACCAATGATCTTCTTGGGGTTATTGGTAAGTAGTTTGATTTTTCTGACCCCAAGATCATAGAGTATTTGTGCGCCCATGCCATAGTCCCGCAAGTCAGATCCGTAGCCTAGTTTCTCGTTGGCTTCGATCGTGTCCAAACCTTGCTCTTGTAGTTTATAAGCATGTATTTTTGCAGGCAACCCAATGCCCCGACCTTCCTGCCGCAGATAAAGTAAGACACCACCTTCTTCGGCGATTTGTTTCATTGCTGTATCGAGTTGGCTTCCACAGTCACAACGTTTTGAATGAAAGACATCGCCAGTGAGGCATTCGGAATGAACGCGCACCAGTGTTGGTTGGTCAGGTGAGATTTCACCACGAGTAAACGCAAGGTGGTGACCTGCCGTGCTGTCTTCAGCATGATCGACGTAGTAGAGATGACAGTTGAATTCACCGTAATCGGTGGGCATAGCAATCGTCTCCGCATGGCGTACGAGTTTTTCTGAGCGCCTGCGATATTCAATGAGGTCAGCAATGCTACATGCCTTTAGCTGATGTTGTTTTTGGTATTCCCCAAGACTACCTGAGCGAGCCATTGAACCGTCCTCATTCATGATTTCACAAATAACTCCAGCTTCTGGTAATCCTGCAAGACGAGCAAGGTCAATAGATGCTTCGGTATGTCCTGCACGCCTTAATACTCCTCCAGGAACGGCCTGTAATGGGAAAATATGCCCCGGTTGAACTAGGGAATTTGTTGTAGCCTCTGTTGCTGCAAGTAGTCGAATAGTTTCTGCTCTATCTGCTGCTGAGATACCGGTGGTGATGCCTTCAGCTGCATCTACAGATACCGTGAAGGCCGTTTTTTGTGATTCAGTGTTGCGAGGAGCCATGGGTGGTAAGTCAAGCTCATGGGCTCTTGTAGCGGTAATAGGCGCACATATCAGTCCACGTCCATGGTTTGCCATGAATGCAATCATCTCAGGTGTGACTTTAGCTGCTGCAGCGACGAGGTCGGCTTCGTTTTCGCGGCCGGGATCATCAACGACAATGACCATCCTGCCGGCTGTAATTTCAGCGATGATTTCGTCGATGGGGTGTAATATAAGCGCGGGCATGGTAATTAGATACTATTCTTTAAAAGGTTGAGCAATGTCGGAGGGTATGTGATCAGATTTGATGTGCAGATCACGCTGAGGGAAAGGGATTTCGATATGATGTTCGCGGAAAGCTTTCCACACAGCGATGAGAACTTCAGAGCGAACGTTGCTAACTCCTTGTGGTGCATCGTCGATCCAGAAGCGTATTTGAAGGTTGATTGATGAATCACCGAATTCCTTCAGCAGGCAATTCGGAGCGGGATCAGTTAAGACACGTGGTATGTTCTTTGTTGCCTCCTTGCAAATACGAATAGCTTCTGGAATGTCAGTAGAGTAGGCAACGCCGACATCAGCCTTGATCCGAACTACGCGATCGGTAAAAGACCAATTAATAACCTTGTTGGTAATAAAATCTTCGTTTGGAATGAGGATTTCTTTACGGTCGCGGGTTATCACTGATATGTAGCGTGATCTTAGAGAATTAATCCAACCAAAGGTACCTTCAATCTCAATTACGTCACCTGGTTTGATGGACTTGTCGAGTAGCATGATTACTCCGGCTACTAGATTTGATATTACTTTTTGTAAGCCAAAGCCAAGACCGAGACCTAAAGCACCAGAGAAAACTGCCAGCCCACCCAAGGGAACACCTCCAATCTTCAAAGCGCCTACGATGGCAATGATGTAGAGAGTCAAGCGTGAGCCTTTTCCAATGAGAACCTTGATGGAGGGGGGGATGTCTGTCCTAGGTTTAAGAATGCCATCGATAAATTTTACCGATAGCCCAACAAACCAAAGTAAGATGAATAGGGCTGCAACAGCCGAAATGATCGCCCAGACATTGATTTCGATGTTTCCGATCGGAAGCCTGATGCCTTGAAGGGCGCGGCTCAGTGGCTCAAGCCAACCAAAAACCTGAAGGGTAAATATAATAAGCATTAAACCGCCCAAGAACTTGGGTGCCGAACGTCCTTTCGAGACAGCTGTGGCAACTTGATAGATGACAAGTGCTGAGACAAGTAAGGCGGTGGTAAAAATGTAATTTGATGGTATTGACTGCAATCCCTGTGAAACCATTTGGTTGGACCATTGAATACGAGCAGACCATGTAATCCATAACAGGAGACAGAAACTAACTGGGATAAGACTGATTTGCTTACCGGGATTAAAAAAGCGGGTGACGAGGGAGTGGTATTGAGACCCTTGGCGAAATGTCTTGGAGCGAAGTAGCAATGAGATGCCAGTAGCTCCTAATAAACACAATAGAAGAGCACTCCACTGCCAGAAGTCCTGCCTATCATCGAAAAGCCGAATTAGTGTATGTTGAATATTTGGCCAGAAGGTCATTGAGTCGAAATCATAAAAATTGATGTGACTAACAGAGCGATTGCTATGACTAGTTCATTTTTTTAAGTGCGGTGAAAACAGCTGAAGGAACATAGCGTTTTACCGATTCCTCCCACCCCTCAGGTCCGATTAGACTTTTTACCATGCTGGAGGAAAGCTCAGCAATGTCACGAGGTGGCATCAAGAAGGTAGTGGTGATGCTCGGCGCCATGTCAGCGTTAATGTGACGCATAACACGCTCATATTCATAGTCACTTGATGAACGAATACCCCTCAGGATATACTGAGCATCAACGCTACTAGCGTATTTAACTAAGTAGAGATTTTTGAATTCTGAAATAGTTAGGCGGTCACATGAGGGGATTGCATCTTCAAGCATCTTTAGGCGGTCTTGAACTGAAAATGTGTATGATTTCGCCGGGTTACTGCCGATCGCAACATAAAGGTGGTCAAACATTTCAAGCCCTTTTTCGATCATCCATAAGTGCCCATTGGTGAGTGGGTCAAAAGATCCTGCATAAACTGCGGTGCGCATTGTAAATTAGGTGATTGGGGTTTTTTCTACTTACGGTTGGTCTGTGTTATTATTAGATTCTACTCCAATAGTTGATGGGTCATTGTCTTCCCAAATCATATGTTTTTTTGCGAGGCTGTTGGCACGTTGAGTGGCTTCTTCAGCTCGAGGGCCATCAAAAGAGGCAATGCGTCTTGCAAGCTTCACCGCAGCTCCCCATCGCTGTTCACGTTCTAGCATTGAAAGTGCTTTGAAGCCACAGCGGTATAACCACAGCCACTCCTCGTGGTGAGATTCGTCAGATGGTGCGGGGTAGTTTCCGATAATGACATCATAATAAGATGCAAAGGCGTTTGCCCATTGAGACATGCTTTCGTAGGTTTGTCCGCGTAAGAAATGAATCCTGTTTTTCCACGCTAGGGGTATACTCTCTTCCGAGAGCAGCTGGTTGTAGATGTCTATGGCTTCTTTGTAATTCGCTACATCTGCAGGACCTTGGCGATGCAGGCAGTCTGCCATTAATACACCCGCGGAGCGGCGCAGAGAAATTGGCGTTTGGTTATTCTCAAACATTGGTTTGAGGCAGGATTTGGCCTCATCATAACGGCGTAGGTCGATTAAAACTCGACCTTGCTGAATACGTGCTTCGTCTGCTAGGTGAGTGTGCTCACCGTCAATTATTTTTTGGAACATGGCGAGACACTCTTCCCTCGCTTGGCTTGTTCCTCCCAGTCTAGCAGCCATTGCGGCTTGAAAGCTCGCGTACGGTGCGTAGGCGCTCTCTGGATATGTTTCAGGGATTTCCTGCAAAATTCTTCGTGCCTTATTGTAATCCTCATTATGAAAATAGGCCTCTCCAAGCTTTATTTTGATGTATGGGATGTTAGGGTTCTTGCTGTAATTAGCGATAAACAGCTCTGCGGCATCTGCTGCGGCTTTCCAATTTTGAGCTAATTCTTCTGCCCGAATGAGTATTTTTGTGATTTTGTACTGATTCTCGGCATCTCTCAGACGGGGTGCTATCACATTGATTTGGGCTTTTGCCATATCCACATCAATTGGTGAAATCATGACTGATGCTGCAGCAAGAGCTAACCTTGCTTCGTTCTCACGCAAATGTCTTGGATTGTTAACGATGAATGATTCAAGTTCTGATGGCGCCATGAGATCACCTTGGCTAGCTTTCCAAAGTGCCCGTTCGAGGTTTAGTGAACTTCTAATAAAGTTATCTTGAGCAGTGCTATTGATTTCCTCAAAGGCATTGAGATTACTGTCCTTAAGAGCCATCAGTGCGGCATTCATACTGGAAGCTTTTGAAATATCTTGTGAGCTTGATTGTCGTGCGTATTCGAAGGCACTCAAGGCTTCACTTGGCTCATTTTGATCTGCCAATAAAAGACCACGTAAGAAACTAGCCTCGTCTCGAAGGCGCGGTGAGAAAGCTATTTTTTCCATCACCGAGAGAGTGAAAGTTGCTTGGCTCGGGTTGTTTTGCTTCAGGTGCAAATAAGCAGTATCAATCAGTGATGCTGATGCAAGCTTGAGGTAGAGCTCACCAGGCAAGCTTTGGCCGCTGGTATGTTGTGCTCGTAGGCGTGCCAGAAGAGCCATGGCAAGCTGATTGTCTTTGGTCTCATCATTTCGAGCGAGTAATGTAGCTCGATGGTAGAGTGCAAGACTTACCAGATCATCGTTATTAGAGGATGGAGACTGATAAAGGGAAATGGCACTGCTGCTTTCCCCACCTTTGTAGAGAGCATTGTCGGTAAGCAGGGTATCACCACTCCATTGTTTAAGCTTGGACATGATGACACTATCATCGTCCAGGTTATTCGGAAGCCAGCCGGTTAAGCGATCAAAAGCTGCTGGCAGCATCATAGAATTGGGGTAGCTGTCGATGAATTGCTCAAGCGTTACGACCGCATCTTCCACCTGATTAACGGCAGCCTGAGCATCTGCTTTACCTAATATACATGCGTGAAAAATTTGCTCCGAAAGGTGTTCGGGTGCATCAATCAATGACTGAAATCGCTTGATGGCCTCAAATGAACCTTCCTTTGATGAGAGAGCCAATCGGGCTGCAAGGTATTCTTTGACTTTTGCGGCAGCAGGAACCTGCCCATTAATTTTTTCAATGCTATTGGTGGCGATATCAAAGTTGCCAAGATTAATGTGTATTTCGGTGGCTAGGAGGTTTGCAGCATTTTTGATTTGAGTAGAGTTTGACTGATCAAGTTTGAGAAGAAGCTCCAAGGCTTCCGTAGTCTGCCCTAATGCCAATAAGATTCGGGCGCGAGTAAGTTGGCTTTCGCTATATTTCTCATGTGAGTTAGGTATCTCCGCTAGTACGTTGTTTGCATCTTGATAACGTCCCAATGCAAAAAGGGCCTCAGCTTTCCAAATAGAAGTGAGTGGTTGCTTAGCTACAGCCTCATCACTAATGAGCTCTAAAGCCTCGAGAGCAAGCTGGCTGTCCCCCCAAGCGGCATTACTGGAGCGTATAAGTGACTCTACGAGTGCGATTTGTACGTAAGGTGTAACCTCACTCGGAATACCGGGCGCTTGTAATGCCAGTCGAAACTTGGAGGCGGCTGTGCGATAGAGCTGATCTTCCATAGCTTTTGAGCCTGCTAGGTATTCAGCATTTTGCGCCAGATAATCAGTTACAGCCTGTGGAGGGCTGCTTGCCGAGATGAAAGGCGAGGCAAATGAGCTGATGTAGCAAATCAGAACTATAATAAGGCGGCGCACACCAATATTATGCGCTAAAAAAGTCAAATTTACAGCAATTGTTCTTATAATTTCTTTAAGAATTGTTTTTGTCTGAGCTTGTGTTTTAAGCTTCCAGCACTGGCATGAGTCAATTGAGTGATATAGGAGAAGACGCTATCGTGGAGAGGCTTATCGAAAAGCTTACCGGTAGCTGTGACAAGGATGACCAACTAGTGGTTGGCCCAGGAGATGATTGTGCTGTGATCGACTTAAATAAGAGTGATCCATACCAATTGCTCAAAACGGACTCAATGGTAGAGGGTATTCATTACAGGGCTCAGGATTCTGCCATTCGAGTCGGCTGGAAGGCTGTGGCACGAGTTGTCAGCGATTTTGCCGCGATGGGCGGTATGCCAAGTCACATGCTTATTACGATAGCAATGCCTCCTCAGAAGTCGGTTGAGTATTTAGATGGCCTTTACGAAGGAATGCAGCTTTGCGCGTCTAAATACAAAGCAACGATATGCGGCGGGGAGACCAGTAGTGTGCCTGCTGATGCAGCAGCGGTCATTTCTGTGGCTGCTACTGGCTGGGTCGAGAAATCGCGATGCATCTTAAGAAGTGGGGGACAGGCTGGTGACCTTGTTATGGTAACTGGTAGCTTAGGTGGTTCTATTACGGGTAAGCATTTAAATTTTAGGTAACTGGTAGCTTAGGTGGTTCTATTACGGGTAAGCATTTAAATTTTACACCTCGTGTGAACGAAGCTCGTTGGTTAACAGAGCACTTTGGTATCAACTCAATGATGGATCTCTCCGATGGGCTGGGCTGCGATCTGCCTCGCTTGGCTTCAGCTAGCCAATGTGGTTATTCAATCAATGAGCACTCCCTACCATGTAATGAAGGATGTAGTATTGAGCAGGCCTTGGGAGATGGAGAAGATTATGAGCTGTTATTCACGGTATCGCCAAAAATAAGTGACAGCCTCAATGAAGCGTGGGGGAGGCAGTTCCCAGACCTTGAATTGAGCATTATTGGAGAACTGGTGCAGGTATCTGATGCTGTTATGGATACCGTGCAAGGTTGGCAGCACTTCAAATCACATTGAATGCCTTATAGTGCATGTCCCATAGAGTCACCCATTTTGGCATACGTTTCTACCTGGTTGTTAGAATTTGTTAGGAGGTCCTCACTGAAGTTGATCGCTCCCGGTTCAAAGATGACGATGGTGGATGATCCGCCAAAAGAAAAATAGCCTTTCTCGTCACCTTTGTTGACGGTGTCTTCAGCTTGATACGTTTGTTGTATGGAACCCACGCATGTTGCACCAATTTCCAACATCAACACTTTACCTAATGAATCAGTTTGTATTTGCGTAATGGTGCGCTTGTTTTGCCAAAGGTAGCTCAAATTGCGTGACAATGCTATGGGCGAAACGGAGAAAAGAGGACCATTAATTAGACGCGTGCAAGATGTGTGCCCGCTGACCGGGAAGTGGAATCGGTGGTAGTCGACTGGACATAGTCTCGAGAGGATCAGTGAACCACCAGAATACTGAGACGAGAGTTCGCTATCTCCGATCAATTGATGAAGGTCAAAGGTTTGGCCTTTGACAAAAAACCCATTAATATCGTCTATGTTTTGGAAAGCTAAGTGCCTACCATCGGCTGGAAAAACGATTGTATCGTCAGAAATGGGGCGGGCATCTAATTTGAGTTTTCGATAGAAAAATTCGTTAAATGAATTGTAGGTCTCTGGATCCTCAGCAAATTCTTTAACATTGAGTCCGTAATCAGCGATAAAGGGTTTTATTTTTGATTGGCTGGATGATTTGTCCATTCTTGTGCCATACCAACGAGAAAATGCAGCTCTTTTAATAAAGCTATGCAGTGCCAGTTTGCCGAGGGGGTTACCATACGCCCATTTGAGAAATGCTTCTCCATATACCAGCTCTGTCTCCATGGACTTGCTGTAGCGATTGTAAAATTCAATGTTGTTCACTGGGGCCAAGGCTAGCACACACTCGTTGATAAGCAAAAAAAAGCAGCCAGGACATTTCCTAGCTGCTTTTCATAGGGGGTTGATTTGTTAGGTCCTAAGTGATTAGGCTGATTTGAGTAATTTGTGCGCTTTCGCAACAGTGCTTTTGCTTAGCTTTCCATTTACTTTGCGGGACTTGTCAAGTAGGTCGCGTAGCCCACTGAGTGCTCCGTCTGCAGCTTTTAGAGCCTTGCGCTCGCCACCATATTTCTTGTCTGAAAAATATTTAGTGAAAGTGGTTCCGGTTCGGCTCAGGCAGAGGCGCCAGCCCTGAAAAGCTGTAGTTTCGTATGTGAAACGGGTTAAGTTTTTTCTAGATTTCATAATGTGTGTGTTGTTCTCGAGGGCTAACCGTTAAAGAGTTAACTCTACAAACCAATAACATTGATGGTGATGCTCGCAAGTAAAAAGTTACCTATATGTAGGTTTAATTTTTAATGATAACACAATGATACTAGTATACAAAAAAGCATGCATTCACAGGAATGCATGCTTTTGAAAGTAATATAGCAATATTAGCTAGAGATGACTTGAAGTCACTTTTTTACTCCTCTTCAGCTGTTTGATTGCCGCTGTTTGCTAGAGCAATTTCCTCAATGTCAGTCCACTCGATGTATGCCATTGGGGCTGAATCACTGGTGCGTGCTCCCAATTTGGTGATCCGGCAATAGCCACCTTGACGGTCCTCACATGCCGCGGCAATTTCACCAAATAATTTTTTGACTGAGTCTTTTTGACGAAGGAATGCCACAGCTTGACGGCGTGCATGTAGGTCACCACGTTTAGCTAGCGTTACCATTTTTTCGGCGACTGGGCGCAGGGCCTTGGCTTTAGCTAATGTGGTGCGAATGCGGCCGTGCTCGATCAGGCTGCATGCCAAGTTGGCAAGCAAAGCACGCCGGTGAGCGCTATCGCGTTGTAGTTTGACAGTTTTTTTTCTGTGTCTCATGTTAGTAGTCCTTGCGGACGATTAGTTTTTAAATAGTAGTTGGATATACTGAATGTTTAGTCGTTCAGGTTTTGAGCAATCAGGTCGGCAAGACCGACAGGTGCTTCGTCTTCCGTTCCGAGGCGAGGTGCTGCTACGCTTGGTAGTGCTCCGGTGAGTAGAGATGGGTCGATGTTCATACCGAGTCCAAGACCAAGCTCCACGAGCTTCTCTTTAATCTCGTTCAGAGACTTCTTACCAAAGTTACGATACTTGAGCATTTCTGCCTCAGTCTTGGTGGCGAGCTGTCCAACGGTCGTTATGTTAGCGTTGTTGAGGCAGTTTGCAGCACGAACAGAAAGCTCGATCTCATTGACACTCATGTTGAGCAGCTTCTTAAGAGCTGCGTTTTCTTCGCTCTGCTCAGCTGGTGCTTCCTCGAAGTCAACAGCGTTTTCATCGTAGTTGACAAAGACGTCAAGGTGATGACGAAGAATAGCAGAGGCTTGGAGAAGGGCATCGGATGGTTCGACACGGCCATCAGTCCAAATGTCGAGAATGAGCTTATCAAAATCGGTCATTTGCCCAACACGAGTTGCTTCCACCGCATATTTTACGCGAACTACGGGTGAGAAGATCGAATCGATAGCAATAACGCCAATAGGCATGTCCTTGCGCTTGTTTTCGTCGCCAGTGTTGAAACCACGACCAACTTTCACTTCAAACTCACAGTCAAATTTGACTTTGCGGTCAAGGTTGCAAATGACCTGATCCTTGTTGACCACTTCATACATGTTGTCGTCGAGAATGTCTGCAGCAGTAATTTCACCCTCTTTCTCGCACTTAATGGTGAGAACGCGTGGCTCTTTGCCGTGATGCTTAAATTTGATTTTTTTGAGATTGAGGATGATGTCAGTGACATCCTCAACACAACCTGGAAGGCTCGAAAACTCATGTTGAACTCCGGCAATACGCACGGATGTGATCGCAGCACCTTCGAGAGAGGAGAGCAAAACGCGACGTAATGAGTTACCGATAGTGTGACCGTAGCCACCTTCGAATGGCTCAGCAACAAACTGTGCGTAGGTTTCAGATTCGGTGTCTTCGTTTTTGGTCAAGCGGTTGGGAAGTTCAAAGCGATCCAGTTTGAATGCGGCGCCTTCTTCTTCTTCCTCAGTTGCTTCTGTTGTTTCTGTATTGTTTGATGTGTCTTCTGACATGGTATTTGTTGGTTTACCGGGTTACCCTCCGGCGAGCGGAGATTAGCGGGTCGTCAAGTGTTGACAGTTGGCTAATTTGCGGAGGACCTACGGTGATTTCTAGCTCGCGGGGCGGTGAATAAAGGGCAACGTGAAGCTTAATGCAATCGTTTTTTTGCCTATTTTAAGGGGTTTCTGATGTCACGGAGATAGGATTCGATGAGTGGGGTTCATATTAATTTGCGGTGTCGTTTTTACCACTTTGTGCTACACGTAATGGCATGAGAACACTTTCCATATTGGCAATAGGTTTATTTTCTAGTCTTGCTATGGCCGGAATGGCTCAAGGGCAAACCTCAGAAGCGCTGGTAAACAAAGCATCTGAAGCTCCCAAGGCAGCGGCAGAGGGGCCAGTAGAGGCAAAGCAGTTTGAAACTGATGAAGCGGCGAAACCTCAAGTGGAGAATGCTGCGGTACCGGTAAAGCCACAAAAGAGGGTATTTGGTCGGTCAGACGAGGAAAGCTATGAGGGCAAAGTGGTAGTGATCAAAGTGGGGAAAAAAGACCTTGTCAATAAACAGGCATTTAAATTCTGGCGAAGAGTCATCCAACGAGTCAACCAGGAGGATGCTCGTGCCGTGCTATTCGATATAGATACTCCAGGAGGGTTGGCCTTCGATACAGCCGAGCTGATCATGGTTGATATGCAGAAAATCAAGGTTCCATCATACGCATTTGTTAATCAGCAGGCATTGAGTGCAGGGGCTCTTGTTGCTGCTGGAACTGACGCGATATACATGCACTCGGTCTCAACGATTGGGGCAGCGGCGATTGTCAGTGGTAGCGGTGCTGAAATCCCAGAAATCATGCGTGCTAAAATTGAGTCTGCTTTCAACGCATTTGTACGAGCAGTATCTAAGAGTAAGGGGCGTAATCCAGACGTGATCAGGGCAATGATGATCACCGATGAGTATTATGATTTTGGCGATATTCAAGTTGAAGAGGGGGAGCTTTTATCGCTCACAGCTGACGAGGCAGTTAGCGAGTTCCAAGGTAAGCCGTTATTGGCTAAGGGTATAGTGGACAGTATTGATGAATTGTTGGAGAAGGAGGGCTTGGCCGGGGTTGATGTTGTCTTGGCCGTGCCCACTGGTATGGAGAAGCTAGCATATTGGGTAGCTGCTTTTTCGGCGATTCTCATACTTGTTGGTATTGGGGGAGCTTATCTCGAGATGAAGACCCCTGGGTTTGGAATTGGCGGCGGGATATCGCTATTGGCCTTTGCAGTATTCTTTTTTGGGAACTATGCCGCAGGTAATATGGCTGGATATGGATTAATGTTATTGTTCCTGCTAGGAGTGATCTTGGTTGTCTTCGAGCTCTTTTTAGTACCTGGAATGATTGTGCCGGGTGTCATTGGGGCAATCTTGGTGATTGGAACCTTGTTTTTTGCTATGGTTGATGGCTTTGCTTTTGAAGACAATGCAGTGCGAGGCTGGGATGCTGCTGGAGCACTGGATTTCATTACCCGGCCGGCTCTCAACTTAGCAATTGGCTTGCTTGGATCTACTGTGTTGATGATGTTGATGATGCGCTACTTGCCCGGTGCTCCATTGTTCAACCGACTGGTGATGAGCAAGGTGCTTGTCAATGGCGATTCGACGGGATTGGATTCAGTATCTGGTGGCACGGGTGAGCACGTTGGCTTACAAGGACTAGCAACAACGGATCTGCGACCAGCTGGCAAAGGAGACTTTAATGGCAGAATCCTAGATGTCACTGCCGCTAATGGTTTCATTGCCGAAGGAAAAGAAATTATTGTCAGTTCCGAGGATGGGGTAAGAATCTTGGTGAAAGAGGCGTGAACAAAGCTTGGGGATCTTGCCCGAGTATCCAAGGCTTCGTTCAAAGCCCAAAAAACCCTGCTAGCATAACTGCTGCAGGGTTTGTTGCTTAGCAGCCCTCGATGTGGCTCACTAAAGACGGGCGAGTGCGGTTGCTATGCTTCCTCATGCATTGCCATGCTCGTTTGCACGATATGCAATGCGTGATTGGACACCGAGTCGAAGTGGTTGTTGATGTCGATGTTGAGCATCTCGAGCTTCACGTCACCATTTGACATGCGCTTCATTGCACTCTTGTTGAACTTTTTGCGCATTGTAGCAGCCATGTTTTTCATGGCCTCTGCCTTGGCCATGTCTTCACTGGAGATTTTGGCTAGTAGGCTTTGGTCGGCAAATGTAACGAATTGGGAAATGCTCCCAGCGAATTCACGAATGGCCTCTTGTTGTTCTGGAGTGAACTGACGATCCTTTTTGTATCTGCGTTCATTGAGTTTAACGAGGCGATAGATGCAATCAACGCATTCCTCTACCTCCTGAGTAATACGCAACATATTAGCTATTCTATTAGCATTTGCTGGTCCTATATCTTTGGATGAGCAGCGCACAAGGTATTGTGTGATTTCCTGCAGCATGAGGTCGGACTCATCTTCAATCTTTTTGAGTGCACTTACCTGAGAAGACATGTCCGTTTTCGGATTTTCAAGAACATCGATGAATCCATCAAACATCGTGACACACAAGCGAGACATTTTCTTAATTGCATCCTCAGCCTCAGCGATATTGAGTTCCCCAAGGTCTACCAAGGTTTGCGATATGTAGCGAAGGTGTGAGGCCTCTTCTTTTTCAGCAGGATCGGGCACCCACTTCTGAACAAGATTGGCAATGACGGGGACAAACCAGACAAGTAGCAGTATGTTCGCTAAGTTAAAAGTAGTATGGAACAGAGCTACAGCAAATGCGACAATGGTGAGGTTGCTACCTGCGTCTCCCTTTCCTGTCTTAATTTCGACAATGTGTTTGGGGAAATGATCCACCATATCCCAAACCAGAGATGTGATAGCCCAGAAGAACACGAGAGCCCATACCGTGCCGATGACATTGAACAGAAAGTGGGCACGTGCCGCGCGCTTAGCACTGACGTTGGCGCCAATTGATGCTAACCATGCTGTTACTGTGGTTCCTATGTTTTCGCCCAATACTACAGCCGCAGATATTTTGAAGGCCTCATATGGATCTGAACCGAACCAACCATTCCAAGCACAAGTGATAGTGATTGCCATGGCCGCAGAGGATGACTGAACAATTAAGGTTAGTAAGATGCCGGCGATTAGGAACAATATGGTGGACCCGAAGCCCATGCCATTGAGGGATTCAATGATGTTTTGAATCGTTTCTTGGAGCTGGGCGTTTTCCTTCACCCCACCCTTGAGGTCTGGAACTGATTTTTTGAGGTAAGATAGCCCGGTAAATAGCAAGCCAAAGCCAATGAGTGTTTCGCCTGTTGCCTTAGCCTTAGCTTTGCCGACAAAGAATAAGGGTAAGCCAATACCGATGATGGGTAAAGTAATGGCGGAAATACTAAACTTACCAATCCACGCAACGAGCCATGCGGTAATGGTTGTGCCAAGGTTAGCCCCCATGATTACTCCGATTGATTCGGTGAGGGTAAGAAGGCCTGCATTGACAAAGCTTACCACTAATACCGTAGTGGCTGAGGATGATTGCACTAGGGAGGTTGTGAAAAACCCGGTGAAAACAGAACTAACCCTGTTATGAGTCATCGTGGCGAGAGCATGGCGCATTCCACTTCCCGCGGCCTTTTGTATTCCCTCTGACATGACTTTCATGCCGTAGAGGAAGATGCCGAGTGAGCCTAATATTTTGAGGATGGCAACAAGAGTAGTCCAGATAATCATAGTCGGTAATATTTATTGAGTAGTATACAGATATTAATAATGTGAGAGTAGCAATCTTGAGGTTGTGCTTTTGTTAAAAATCATATGCCTTGTAATAGGCTATCAAGTCAAGTGGAGGCTCCATTATTTGCAAGTTTTTACGGCATGCCCGTGAGTTTAAAAAAACATTGATGGTTGACTTAATAGAGTAACGTTTTGTGAGAAATATAATAATGCAATTTTAAGGGCGTTGTAAGGCAATGGCTGCCAGTTTTTGGGCAGCGGCGGAAATTTCCTCAACACCTTTTATTGTGGGCTCAGCATCGGCACTTAGTAGCATTGTGGTGCGTAATTCTGCAATGATTTTACGAATGGCTCTCATATCGTCTCGATCAGATACACGAGGATCTAAAGCTTCGATTGAGCTTTCATAATAGTCGGCGATATCTTCGCGATAAAGTAGGCGGGCTCTTGCCTCAGTGTATTTCCTCTCTACAGCATATGAGCTTACTTCGAGCGCGCGAATCCAGCCTCCCAGTGAAATCAGATGAGCTAGGTCGACATCACGTAAATGTATGAGGTCGGTTTCAACATCTCTTTGGGTAGCGGTAAGTTCTTTTTTGAGTGCTTCGACGTTGTTTTTACGGGCGTTATCCAGAAGGCTGGCTGCGTGCCGGTTGACACGCTCGCCTGCGCCCAAGGCTCGGCTATATCGAGATAGCTCTTTAGCAAGTTCTTCGATTTTCTGCATGTGGCCTGCCTGCACGGCGATGAAGCCTTCGGCAATCAGAAAGCCAATCTCTAGGGCAAGGTCAGCTCTGTTCAAAGGCATACGATTTGGTATTTCATAAGCTCGTTCGTCAGCATGTAGCGGCGCTAAATTGTCTAAATCATCAAAGATACGCTTGATTGAGGGCGCGGTGAACTCGTTCACCCCAAGCTCTTCCCGCACATGTGGATCATCAATCAGATCGTCAGGTATTTCTGGTCTGGATGGCGACAAAGTATTTTGCCCTTCTTGAGCATTCACATGCAGGCTGGCGATCAAGCTGACTGAAAAAAGATACAGTATGGTGTGTCGGAGGCATGAAATCATCTGCATACTACTCAGATAACTATTCATCGCCATAAAATGCAATCGAGGAATGAGGAAGCTTGCATAAAAAGAGCTTCAAAAGAGATGAAAAGATGTTGGCACGTTATGAAATGTGGCTTATCTCACTGGTATGAGTTTGTTATTGGGCGTTAATATTGATCATGTAGCTACTTTGCGCCAGGCGCGCTACTCAGACATGTTGGATTCTCCCAATGCAGAACCCAGCCCCTTGGTGGCAGCTCACGACGCTTTGGCAGGCGGTGCAGACTCAATCACTATACACGTTCGCGGTGACAGACGCCACATGCAAGAAGAGGACGCCTTTCAAATTAGAGAGCAGATCAATTTGCCGCTCAATTTTGAGATGGGAAATACTCCTGAAATGGTAGCAATGTCATTGCGATTAAAGCCAGATTTCGTTTGTCTGGTGCCCGAAACCCGTGAAGAGGTTACTACCGAAGGCGGGCTCGATGTGGCAGGACTTTATGACTCCCTTGACAAAACAGTGTCTCGGCTACAGCAAGATGGAATTAAGGTGAGTATGTTTATTGATCCAGACGCGTCTCAGGTCGAGGCTTCTCAGCGTATAGGTGCCGAGATGATTGAGTTGCATACTGGTTGCTTCGCAAACGCCGACGGCGAAACACGCAGCCAAGAAACTTTGCGGCTCAAGGAAGCCGCAATACTGGGTCATGAGTATGGCCTTCAAGTTAATGCTGGGCACGGCATCAACCATCAAAATCTTGCTGAGCTTCTTACGATTCCTCATTTGAGTGAATTGAACATTGGACACACGCTGATTGCCCGCTCGGTGCAAATTGGACTGATCGAAGCGGTGAAGGAAATGCGAGCTGCCATGAAGGGGTATGCATTATGATGATTTTCGGCATAGGTATTGATGTGGTGGAAGTAGAGCGCGTGGAGTCGTCCATCGCCGAGTATGGCGAACGCTTTGTAAATCGAGTATTTACCGGCGCGGAGAAGGAATACTGTGAAGCCCAAAAGAGGCCGGCGATCCACTATGCAGCGCGGTTTGCAGCAAAGGAGGCTATTGCCAAGGCTTTTGGCACAGGAATTGGTAAAGAGCTGGCTTGGTTGGATATGGAGATAAGGCGCCATAAAAGCGGACAACCTGAAGTCTTTCTCTCTGGTGAGGGACAGGATTTTTACAAAACCAACGGCTTGACTCAAATTAAAATCAGCCTGACCCATGCTCAGCATTATGCAGCAGCTAACGCGGTGGTTTTATCTGAAAGTTGATATTGTAATATGTCGGCAAGGTGAGAGTGAGATGGAGAATATGAATCCGGCAAAACGACATATATCTGGATGATGAAGATTTCTGAAAACGATTATGCTGAAGAACCGATTAGAAAACGCCTTGTTTTTTATTTCAGTGGTTTCGATCCACGTGGTGCATCTCACTACCACAAGCTCTATGCCGAAGAATCCAAAAAACAGGGTTTAATCAATAGCTTAGATCTTGAAGTTGGTGATCGCCATCGCGTGCACCGTTTGGCCAGTAGGTGGAGTGTGAAGTGCGTGGATTCAGGCACAGAGATTGATTATGATTTTCTGCGCTGGGATGATATTATTCGCAGGAATTGGCCAAGAAATGAATTCCAACTCTTCAAGGCGATTATTCCATCATATTGGGAATTTATAAAGGCTAACTGGTTTTGGCATTTGTATAAAGTCTCATGGACTTCTGCTCTAACTGTTGCTTATCCCATTGTTTGTTTTATCGGTTTGCTCGTTGTAAGTTTGCTGCTTGCAGCACTTGTTGTATTTTTGACCCTTACTCTCGGCCTAAGCTGGTGGCTTGGTATTATTCCTGCAGCCGTGTTACTTCCCCTTGGTGTTAAGCTTGGCCGCTGGGTAGATGACCATCTGCATGGTTACTGGCAGTTACGTACACACTGCGCTATGCAAAAATGGGCATACGGAGGTATTCCAGAACTGGATGAACGTATTGATGAATTTGCTGAATATATCATCAAGAGAATACGCTCTGGTGAGGCAGATGAGGTGCTTATTGTCGGTCATAGTGCGGGGACGATTCTTGGCACAGCCCTGGTTGCAAAAATACTTCAGTTGGAGCCTGACCTGGGCAAAGGAGAGTCTACATTTGCTTTCGTAACACTTGGTAATTGTTTGCCGTTGGTGACTTTTCTCCCCGGTGGTCAAAAATTGCGTAATGATCTTAGGGTGGTTGCTAGGAGTCCATTTGCTGGGTGGTTTGATTTTTCAGCTCGCCGAGATGGGGCTTGTGTCTCGGTCGGTGATCTCGTGACAATGTCTGGTGTTTCGCGTGTGGAGGGAGGTCCGGTTAAGCCGATACGTATTCCCGTAAGTCTGGTGAAAATGTTTTCACCTCAAATTTACTCAAGAATCAAAAAAGATCTTTTCCGAGTTCATTTTCAATACATCATGGCATCAGACCAGCTGACGGAGTATGATTATTTCGCGATCACTGCAGGGCCGGTAAAGCTTGCCAACCGCTATTCCGGGAGGTCATAGAATCATCATTCTTAAAAACCATGGCCTACACTCCGCCTTTTCCCACACCTTTGGATCGCTCGCAAAAGCGTTCTTTGTGGAACCTTTTTAAGAGGGGGCGAAGATCGTGGTTGGCTACTTTATATGAGGGCAGTTACTCGGGTCGAATGTCGCGTGTGCGCCTGCCGGGAGTTCAGCTCTTTCTGGTTAAAATTCCAGAGCTTATTAAAGAGGTGCTGGTCGATAAAAGTGAGTCTTTTCCCAAGCATGAACTTTCCGAAGTCGCTTTAAAACCACTACTTGGTGATAGCATATTCACGACCAATGGCCCCACGTGGGAGCGCCAGCGACGTATGCTTGATCCAGCTTTTGGCCAAGCCAAACTCAAAGAAGTCTTTACGCTGATGCATGGTGGGTCAGATGCTCTCATTGACCGCTTGGACGAGCTTGAGGACGGCCAAGTAGCTGATATAGAACTTGAGATGACCCATGTTACTGCTGATATCATTTTGCGTACCATTCTCTCAGAATCACTAGAAAGTGAAGGGGCAAACAAAATATTCAAAGCGTTTAATCTGTTTCAGGAAAAGGCGGTCCTGATGATCCAAATGAGTTTTTTCAGAATTCCGCTATGGCTTGCTCCGCATCATTACATCATCTGGAAACGTACAGGCCGCGAAATAAGAGAGCTCTTAGCGCATACGATCAAGGACCGCTATGAAGCCTATCAAGGAGGTGAAAAAAGTGATCATCGTGATATTCTGCAATCGTTGTTGGAGGTTCGTGACCCTGAGGATGGGTCTGCCTTCAACTTAGTCGAACTGGTGGATCAAGTGGCTATGTTGTTTCTCGCGGGGCATGAGACATCTGCAAGTGCGCTTTCTTGGTCGCTATTCTTGATTTCCAAATGTCCGGATATTCAGGAAAGGCTGCATGAGGAGACTTGTGCTTTGCTGGGCAACAGAGCGCCGGAATTTAAGGATGTTGCGCGGCACCGACAGGTTCGCAATGTTTTTAGGGAAACAATGCGTATTTATCCCCCGGTAGGCTTTCTTACTTTTCGTAAATCAACTCATGGACAGCGCTTGCAAGGCAAAGACATTCCGGATGGATCTCCTGTCGTTATTTCGCCATGGCTGGTACATCGTCATCGAGAGCTTTGGGAGCGTCCTGATGAGTTTGACCCTGATCGGTTTGAGGGCGGACTTGATCAGCCAGCCTGTGCCTACATTCCGTTTGGGCAAGGGCCGCGCATCTGTATTGGTGCAGCTTTTGCGATGCAGGAGGCGATGTTAATTCTGGCGTCTTTGACACGACGTTATCGTTTTGCCCCGGGGCCGGGAGCGGACCCTGAACCCACATCCCGGCTCACCATTCGCTCGATGGATGGTATTTTTCTCAAAGTTTGGAAGCGGCCAGAGAAGGTGGAGACACAAAACGCCTCTCCACAGTATCCAGATTCAGAGGAGGAACCGTCAGTTGGAAGTAGTAAGTGTCCCTTCCATTGAGTGAAATACCTCAGTCTTTCCCGATGGGCTTTATAAGTCTCTACTTTTACCGTCCCAAAAAATACTAATTAGCATCAGCACCTTGTTGCTCTTTGTTTTTCAGTGCTGGGGGGAGTAGTCACTCCTCTAACGTAGCCTCTGGATCTATTATCTGGGGGCTTTTTATGTCCATGGAGTGGTGCTTTGAGAGGGCTTCGCTAAAAAGGCGAAAGCCCTCAAGTTTTTAACTTGAGGGCTTTCAAATGGCTCCTGCGCTTGGGATCGAACCAAGGACCTAGTGATTAACAGTCACCCGCTCTACCGCTGAGCTACGCAGGAATTAAGTATTTTGGTATCACACTTCCGGTAGGTTGTGGACGGGCGGGAAAATGCCAGATTAGTGCCGTATTGCAAGATTTTTTTAGTCCAAATCTTACAGTTTCTTTCAGGAGACAATAAAACAGCAGCACCTTGGTGCTGCTGTTGAAAAGTTCGCAATGATGGTTGTTCACCAAGCCCTTTGGCTATGATTTAGCAGGGTTCACCTCGGCTTCTAAGTTGGCATCGAGAAGTTCGCGGCGAAGGTTAGCTCCACGCATTTTGCTCCAGATGTAAACGATGGGAGAGGCGATAAAAATAGAGGAGTAAGTTCCCACAACAACACCAATCATAATAGTGAAGGAGAAGTCCTTGAGGGCTGCCCCGCCAAACACGTAGAGTACAAGTACTGCGACAAAAGTCGTCACGGAGGTTAGCACGGTTCGTGACAATGTGGCGTTGATCGCGTGATTCATAACATCTTGCACGTCACCACGGCGGGAACGTAGATCTTCGCGTATGCGGTCAAAGACCACGATGGTGTCGTTGATCGAGTAACCGGCAATCGTGAGGAACGCACCGACGTGAATAAGCGAGAGTTCCTGTCCTGAGAATATGACAATTCCCAAACAGATGAGGATATCGTGAATTAATGCGGCAAAGGCGCCGAGTGCGAAGGAGAATTCAAATCGGATAGTGATATAAATGAGAATTGCTACCAAACCTATGATGAGAGCCCACAGTGCGGTGCTGAGGAATTCCCCACCGAGGCTGGCACTGATTGTTTCTCGTGACGGTTTATCTTTAAGCACTTCAAAATTAGAATTGAGGGCAGTCTCAATGGCTCCAATATCCTCAGTGGCACAGCGAACGGTCAGTAAGTATTCACCGCCAGTTGTGGTTTCTTCTTGTGAACGTGCTTGCTTGCTGAGATCGAGAGTATTGAGAATCTGTTGAACAGCCGGTTGTTCAACTGTCTGACCATCGACAAGCTGGTAGGAGAGTTGAGCTCCACCAGTGAAGTCAATGCCGAGAGAAGAGTCGTTTTTCTCCCACATGGAGCCAAGGCCAGCAACGATGAGGATGATTGAGAAACTGAATGCCAGCTTTCGTTTGCCGAGGAAGTTGAAAGATCTCTCGGGTATGAGGTTCATAAAGCTGAGTTTTTTGAGGATACCGGCGTCAGAGAACCACCAGAATAGCACGCGGGTGCATAGCAATGCGGCAAGCATTGATGCAAGTATACCGATGGTGAGTGTGACGGCGAAGCCCTTGACGGTTCCAGATGCACGCCAGAATAAGATCAAGGCGGTGATCAGGGTGGTGATGTTAGCATCAAAAATTGCAGAGAATGCTTTTTCATAGGCTGCTGAAATAGCTGCTTTGATCGACTTTCCTGCTGCGAGCTCTTCGCGAAGACGCTCGTAGATAAGCACGTTGGCATCGACGGCAACACCAATGGTAAGGATAATACCAGCAATACCGGGTAAGGTGAAGGTGAAGCCAAACATGGCCATCGCACCGAACAGGATTAGAATATTAATCGTTAGGCCAAGTAAGGCAATGATTCCTGCGAAACGGTAATAGAGTAAAACAAAGAGCAAGGTAAGACCGAGGCCCGCGATGCCCGCTGTGATGCCTTGGTGCACAGTCTCTTTGCCGAGTGTGGCTGAGACGGTGCGTTCCTCCTCAACGAGGAGCGGGTTTTTCAAGGGGTTGAGTAATGCGGCTGCAATGCTTTTCGCCTCTGCAGCATCATTCATGCCTGAAATTTCAAAGTTAGACCCAAGGCTGCTTTGTACGACTGGGGCGCTGAGGACTTTTCCATCTAGTACAATGGCAAGGCGATCTTGGCCATGGCGCATCTTGCTGGTGAGGTCGAACATTTTGTTTGCACCTTCAGCATTGAGCTCGACGGTGAGTTTGCCTTCATGTGGGCCATAGAGTTCTTGTGCGTGAACGATGTAGGAGCCGTCTAGGGCTGAGCGGCGCTTGAGTAAGATGTTCTCGGTGATGATCTGCCCTTCCTCGTCTTGATCAGAGAGCACGTAAAGCTTGTAACCTGGAGGGAGCACTCGGTCAGCTTCGTTCTCTGCTGCAAGTCGATCTGCTAATGCGCGGCTCTCGGGATGAACTGACTTAAGCTCGAGCTTGGCTATTTTTTCAAGTATTTCGCGAACGTTGGCTGCCTCCTCAGGCGATACTCCAGGCATCTGAACAAGAATCCGGTCGTTGCCTTGAGCAACGATCAGGAGGTCGGCTGTGCCGAGGTTGTTGAGGCGCTTCTCTACTGTTTGGATTGCCTGCTCAACAGCATTAGACGTAACCGGCATGGCCGTGCCCTCTGGATCGACAGTGGGCTGAACGCGTAGTGTGAAGGATGAACCACCGATGAGGTCAATACCGCCTTTCAGGTTGTGAGCTTCAGAGAGCGTTGTTTGACCGCTTAGTATATTACGCCAATGTCCCTTGGGTATGATCGAAAGCAGGCTGAAGATAGCAATCAATGCAACGATGATAGAGCCAATGTTGCGCTTTTTACGCTCAAAATCCGTGGCGAAATACCAAAAGAAGAGTGCCAGCAGCCCGAGGCCTGAAAGGAAAGTCAGTAGTCGGTCGTCGCTGAAAAGAGAGGCAAAAATGGTAGTCATTGCGATATATTGATTATTCTAAGTGCATTGAGTGCACAACTGATCGAGAAGGAAGTATAGAAGATGCCTAAGTTTGGCAAGGATGAGATGTGATAAGTGTCTGAACTAGACTCATATTTTCAACCAATGCCTCAGCCTTTAGCTTCATCACTGGATGAGTCATCATCTGATTTAGATGCTGAAGGTGTAACGGTAGCGATCGCTGTTTTGTCATATTTGACAAAGGTGTTCTCGGCAACTTTGAGTGAGACGGTTTTTTCGCTTACGGCGTTTACCGTGGCATGTATGCCTCCAATGGTGACGACTTTGTCGCCTTTTTTGAGACCGGATTGTTTCGCGGCCAGTTCTTTACGCTGTTTTTGCTGGGGTCGGATAAGCACAACCCAGAAAATAACAAACATAAGAATCATCATCACAATGGGGTTTCCCAAAGGGTTGCCTGATCCGGATTCTGCTTTTGCTGCTTGTGCGAGGATGTCGATGGTATTGTTCATGATTTTTGAATGTAACGTTGATTAAAGTTATTTTTGAATGCGGTAAAGTTATCTTGCTCAATGGCCTCACGTGATTGACGCATGAGGCGCAGGTAGAAATGCAGATTATGCAAGGAAAGCAACCTTAAAGAGAGCATTTCGCCTGCACGAAAGAGATGACGAACGAAGGATCTTGAGTATTTTTGTAATGCTGGGTGGGTGTTCTCATCGAGTGGGCCAGCATCAAACTCAAATTCTTTGTTTTTGATGTGAATGGGACCGTCGGCTGTAAACGCCATGCCATGTCGAGCGACGCGTGTGGGCATCACACAATCGAACATATCTACTCCGCGGTCAATCATCTCAAGCATTTGGGGCGGGGTTCCGAGGCCCATCGCATAGCGAGGTTTGTCGGAAGGGAGAAAGGGAACTGCATTCTCGATGGCGCGCATCATCTCATGCTCCGGCTCTCCAACGGAAATACCACCAACAGCATATCCATCAAAGCCGATGTCTACCAGCTCGCGCGCTGATTGCTCGCGTAGATCGGCATATGTGCTTCCCTGAACAATACCGAAAAGCAGTTGATCCTGCCTGCTTGTATCCCACGGGATGTGCTTGTTGGCGTTTTGCTGATGCCATTCCTTGCAGCGTTTTGCCCAGCGCGTGGTGAGAGAGAGGGAATCGGCGGCATATTGTCTCTCGCATGGGTAAGGCGGACACTCATCAAAGAGCATGGCGATGTCACTTCCTATGGTGGCTTGAATTTCCATGCTGAGCTCGGGAGTTAGCATGGTTTTAGACCCATCAATATGGTTGGCAAACTCGACACCCTGTTCAGATATTTTGCGCAACTTGGCAAGTGACCACACTTGAAATCCGCCGGAGTCGGTGAGAATGGGCTTGTCCCATGTTGAAAATTGGTGAAGCCCACCCATTTCGCGCATGACGTCAAGGCCCGGACGAAGGAATAAGTGGTAAGTATTTCCAAGAATGATCTTGGCGTCGACGATATCAACCAACTCATCAGGCGAGAGGGTTTTGACCATGCCCTGTGTGCCAACGGGCATGAAGATGGGAGTCGGGATGTCACCATGAGCGGTGCTTAAGGTGCCAGTGCGTGCGGCGCTGTCGCTGCAAGTGTGATGAAGTTTAAAAGACAAAATAAAGAAATAAATTGATGAGAATGAGCTGAGGGAAGTGTTTTAGAAAGTAATGGTTTATGCCATACCTTTAGGGTGCAAGAATGAAGTCTGAGACGACCATGAGATGATCTGAGGCTGGGATCACGACATTTCGTGAGCGAACAGGTCTAAGCAGTGAGCTTGTGTAAATGTAGTCGATGCGCTGGAAGGGGATGCGACGATGCCAAGTATTTGCCCAGCCGACGCCGACTTCATTAAATGAGTCTGTGAAGTGACCTCTTAATAGGTCGTGAAGAGGGTCGGAAGCGGGCGCATTGAGATCGCCAGCGGCCACCACGGGGCGATCTGGAAAAGGCGTGCTGTTTTGCAGCAGTGCCAGACTCCACAAGACTTGTTTGCGTTGCAGCTTGCGGTTGGCTGCATGGTTTCTCCAGCAGCTAGGCTGCCAAAGCCTCATATCAGTAATGGCAGACTTGAGATGAAAATTGACGCAATCAATGAGCCTCCCGCTTGGGTATTTTCTCGAATTAGGCAGCCTGATTGTGCTGTGATGGCTGTGCTGCATGGGGTTTGGAGTGCTACCATGAATTTGCCATTTAGTGAAAACAGCAGATCTCTTGTTGCTTCGAAAATCTCCCCTTATGGGATAAACTAGATCTGCGATAATCTGGGCATGCCATTCTGGTATTTCCTGCATGAATAAGATGTCAGGTTTGTAGGCTGCAATGATTTCTGCTTGTTCAAGGACTTTGCCACTGTCGAGCTCCACAGCGCCCCAATTGAGAGTGCAGATACGGATGGTTTCTTGTGATTGGTATGGTCTGGGCGAGCCGGCCTCAGGCACTTCTTTGCCAACATTAACTAGTGCATGTGATTCATCGGATGCAGTTAAAATAGTCAGTAACCATAGGGTGACGAGCATGAGCGATAATTGAGCTCGCCAAAAGAGGAATGCTATCGCCGAGAAAGTGAGCCCAATAATAGACCACATCCAAATCGGATACACAGTGAATGCCGCCATCAAGTCGGGCTGTCTAATATAGCTGGCCGCTGTAACCACGTGGAGAACCAGTGATGCGATAACTAACAGCCTTGGAACCCAATGACGCATTGCTTGGCTTGATGCACCCAAATGTTGGGTGAGGAAAAACTTGATTACATGCCTGGCAAGCCCAGACCGCCAGTTAATTTGGACATCTCTGCAGCTGCCATCTCTTTGCCCTTGGTAACGGCTTCTTGAACTCCTGAAAGAACCAGCTCCTGAAGAAAATCAACATCCTCAGGATCAACAACGGAGGGGTCAATTTGTATTGATTGCACATCACCTGAGCCATTGGCTACTACGGTAACTTTGCCGCCACCCACAGAGGCTTCGACATTTTTGTTGGCGAGCTCTTCTTGAGTTTTCTGCATGCCGGCTTGCATTTCTTGAGCCTGCTTCATGAGTTTTTGAATATCCATTGGGTAACTTGGTTATGATTATTTTTGTATAGTGCCTTTGAAGACGCTGAGCGCTTCCTGAATGAGAGGGTCTTTATAAAATGAGTCGTCTGTAGCGGGAGTTTTATCCTCCTCGGCCTCTGGGTCTGGAGATGAAGACTGCTCAGCTGCTGGTGGACTGTTGAGCTCAGGAGCTGGCTCGGCGGCTTGCTCAGGAGCAGAGTTGATCAGGTCGTCGAGGCTTCTTTTTTGCTTGGGTGATGCCTCAACCGTCTTCGCTGGCGGCTGTGATGCAGTCGCTGGCTCAGCTGAGGTTGTTATTGGCTGCGATGTTGCTTCAGGTGTGGAGCTTAAGGGAGCTGCGACACTGGGTTCAGCTGCTGGCGTGGTTATCGCTGTATCAGCTGGTGGCTTTGTTGGAGCCTCGCTTTGTTGCAGGGGGGCCGCACCAGCAAGCGCTTTGATGACATCACTGATCCTGGCATCATTGAGTGACTGGATCGCTTTGATAATGCCGATTTCGAGGTGAAGGCGCTTGTTCGCCGCCCATTTCATGCGCCCTTCGGATTCAGCGAGTATGTCGATGAGGTTTAGGATGCGGTCTGTTTGGATAGTCTTAGATGCTAAAACTAAGGGATCCCATATTTCAGAGGGGAATCCTTCGTTGCCGGCATTGCTATCAAGACGGGTGACGAGTAGAGCGCGGAGACAGCTGATGAGTTCTCCTAAAAGCTGCGATAGCTCCTTGCCCGATTCGGCTTGTTGGTGAATGAGCTCGAGCGCTGTGGGGCTATTTTTTGATAAAATGCCGGTCGCGAGGCTAGCGACGGTTTCACGGGAAGTGAAACCGAATATTTCGAGAACGTTTTGCTCGGTAATTTTGTCACCACAGAATGCGACCAGCTGATCTAGCATAGATTGAGCATCACGCATGCCGCCATCTGCACCTTTGGCAATGGCCCAAGCCGCAGGGTCGTCTAGCTCGACGCCTTCCTTGTCAGAAATGAATTGCAAATGCTTGGCAATGGTTGCGGTGGGTATCGGCCGCAGATCGAAGCGCTGGCATCGCGAAATAATCGTGGGAAGTATCTTGTTCGGTTCGGTGGTAGCGAAAATAAATTTTACATGTTCAGGTGGCTCCTCGAGAGTTTTGAGCAGAGCATTGAAGGCTGCAGAGGTTAGCATGTGCACCTCATCAATGTAATAAATCTTATATTTACCTTGAGTTGGAGTGAACTGAACATTTTCTCGAATGTCGCGTATGTTATCGACGCTGTTGTTGGAAGCTCCATCGATCTCGATGACGTCCAGAGAGGTGCCATTACCAATTTCTTGGCAGACAGGATCATCAGGATCAAACTCAATGCTAGGACCTCCGGGGCAGTTAAGTGCCTTGGCTAATATGCGTGCTGTCGTTGTTTTACCTGTTCCTCTCGGGCCAACGAATAGCCATGCATGCGCAAGCCTATCGCGCTCGATGGCATTGCGAAGGGTGGAGATGACATGATCTTGACCAAGCACGTCTGCAAACGTCCTTGGGCGGTATTTTCTGGCAAAAACCTGATAGCTCACGCGCATCAACTTAGGGGTAGGGGGAGATTTATCAATGACGATCTGCTGGTCTTTTTGTAATCTTATTTCTAAAGGTTGCTGGGATTGAGGTTGATCTCTCTGTTTATGTCAGTTATCTGGCATTTGCGACTCAGTCGCTTACATACTTATGAGTAATTTTTCCCTTTTTAGAGAGAAGATGGAATCTGCCGATGTACCAGAAGCGGCAATACGTGCTTTCGAGCGCAACTACCAAGCATTGTTGCGTGACGAAAGTGGCCTGATACCTGAGGGCAGCATTAAGCCCTGTGAGGATTTGCCTCAGTTGAGCGATTTTTCATCTTCCTCCGCTGACTATGATCCATCACTGCTAGCCCAAACGGTGGTGATCAAGCTCAATGGAGGTCTGGGCACGAGTATGGGTTTGCAAAAGGCAAAGAGCTTGTTGCCTGTGAAAGGGGAGGCCACGTTTCTCGATATCATTGCGAATCAGATTTTACATCTGCGTAACAAAACAGGGGCGAACATCCGATTCTTGCTGATGAATAGCTTTAGCACGAGTCGTGATACACTCGAGCACATGGAAGCTTATGCAGATCAAGACTTAGCCGGCGCGGATAAGGTTGAATTGATGCAAAATCAAATTCCGAAAATCGACGCCCAAACACTCAAGCCCGTGGAGTGGCCCAAGAGTGAGTCGAGCGAATGGTGTCCCCCTGGGCATGGAGACCTCTATGCGGCATTGTCAGGCAGTGGTTGGTTGGCGTCATTGTTGGCTGAGGGTGTTAAATATGCATTCGTATCAAACTCTGACAATCTTGGAGCGGTATTAGATGCTGGCTTGTTGCAATATTTTGCTGGCTCGGATAAACCATTTCTGATGGAGGTTACCGAGCGCACTGAAGCGGACAAAAAAGGCGGCCACTTAGCGATGCGTGTCGAGGACTCTCAGTTGCTACTCAGGGAGGTTGCGCAATGTCCTGAGGCCGACATTGATGAATTTCAAAATATTAAAAAGCACCGGTACTTTAACACTAACAGTTTATGGATAAGGTTGGATGTGCTCAAGGATCTGTTGGATAAAGAAGATGGAGTTCTACCGTTGCCAATGATTCAAAATAAAAAAACGGTAGATCCGCGAGATGCTGATTCTACCAAGGTTTATCAGTTGGAGACGGCAATGGGAGCGGCTATTGAGTCCTTTGCTGGGTCTGCAGCTGTCTGTGTGCCAAGGTCGCGATTTGCCCCAGTAAAAACAAGCTCTGACCTGTTCGCGATTCGAACCGATGCCTATGTCGAAGAGGCTGATGGGAGTATTAATTTGTCTGCAGTTAGAAATGGCGATCCATTATTTGTATCTTTGAGCGACGAATATAAGCTGGTCGACAGCCTCGAGGGCCTAGGAGTTCCATCTTTGATTGACGCAAAGAAACTCGTCATCTCTGGTCCGGTGCGTTTTTCAGATGGGGTGAAAATTGTTGGTGATGTTAGCTTCACGAATGAATCTGATGAAACAAAGTGGATTGCGGGCGGAACTTATCAGGATGAGCACATTGTTCTCTGAGCAAATCCGAGATCAAGATCGTTAAAACAATCTCATTCTGAGTTACTTAGTTGATGCTGACAATGTTGTCGCTTTTATAGGGTTGCCAGAAACTGTTGAAATTTACATATCAAGCGTGCCATGACTGATTTTTCAAAACTTGAAATACCTGAGGGCGGCTACGAAGCCGTTATTTTTGACCTTGATGGAACGCTGGTGGACTCCATGCCGGCTCACTTTTCGGCGTGGTGTGAGGCCCTCTCTAAACAGGATGTAGATTACGTTTTCCCTGAGGATGTCTTTTATGCCATGGGTGGTAGACCAACCCACGACATTGTTGCTGAGCTTAATGGTGAGTTCGGGCTGCACATGGATGCTGAGGAGGTAGCAGTAGACAAGCGCAATGCTTTTTTGAAACATCTCGATGATATTGTCAGAATTGTTGAAGTGGCTGATTTCGCGGAAAGCTTGCGCGGTAAATTCCCTCTTGCAATTGCCACTGGTGGTTCGCGTTTGGTCACTGAGAGAGTTCTTCAGCAAGTAGGTATGAGTGATTTGTTCGATGAAGTTGTAACAGCTAATGATGTTGTATGTGGTAAGCCTGCACCTGACATTTATATTGAAGCCGCGTCGAGATTAGGCGTTGATCCATTAAAGTGTTTGGCGTTTGAGGATGCTGCAGCAGGCATGATGGCTGCACAATCTGCTGGCATGAGAGTTGTATGTGTGCCAGCACCTGTCAGGGTGAAATGACACTCTGCCTCACATCATGCTTGAAAAATCTCGAATCGCCCCAGCCAAGATTAACCTCAGTTTGAAGGTTTTAGGCAAACGCTCTGATGGCTTCCACGACATCGAAAGCCTGATGGTGCCGCTTGTGTCTGCTGATTTAGGCGATGTATTGCATTTTGAGCAGGCGGCTAAATACATCTTGAGCTGCGATGAGCCTGGTGTGCCAGTAGACGAGACCAACTTGATCACGATGGCTGTGCGTGCTTTTGAGCAATCGATCGGCAGACCTTGTCATTGGCAAGTTACGCTGGAAAAAAAGATTCCTCATGGCGCTGGCCTTGGAGGTGGCAGTAGTGATGCCGCTACCACCTTGCTAGCCCTCAATGAACTTGAGCGTGCAGGCTTTTCAAACCAACAGCTGGCGGAGATGGGATCGTCTTTCGGCTCGGATGTGCCTTTTTTTATCTATCAGCAAGCATGCATGGTTAAGGGCAGGGGGGAAGTGGTTGAGCCTGTTCATAGGCCTGACATATCGGGCCAATCCCTGTTGCTTATAAAGCCAGATTTTGGTGTCTCAACTCCTGATGCTTATCGTGATTGCCTCAATACAGATAAAGTGGTCGATGTTGATTATAACGCACAAAAAATGCCATGGGGCGAGATTGTGAATGATTTGGAGAAGCCGGTATTTTATAAGCATCGTTTTTTAGCCGAGATGAAATTATGGTTATTAGGGCAAACTGAAGTCGATGCCGCGATGATGTCAGGCTCTGGTTCGACAATGATGGCCTTTGTAAGTGACGCCGAATTAATTGATGATCTATTGGTGCGTGCGCGTCAGGAACTTGACCCTACTTTGTGGGGGTGTAGTGTCACCATTGCTTAAATAGTGAAGCATTCTAAGAGACATATACTCAAAGATGTATCGAGGTCTTTTTACCTCAGTATGCGTCTATTACCTGAGGCGATGCGTGAGCCGGTGAGTCTGGCTTATTTGCTGGCCCGTGCCAGCGATACTTTGGCTGATACTGAAGGATTAGATGCTGAGCTTAGATGCGAAATGTTAAAAGGTTTTGGCGAGATTCTTCGTGGTGGGGACAGGGTGATTTGGATTGAGAAGCTCAACGATGCTGTGCTTCCAATCCAGAAGCATGCGGGTGAGGCAACGCTGCTAGGAATGATGGATGAGGTATTTGATTGGCTCAATGAGCTCGAATGTGTGCCTAGCCGTAATGCGATTTTAAAGGTCATGGAACATATTCTTCATGGGCAAAGTCTCGATATTGAGCGGTTTGAGTTACAGCAATCGCAAGTATTACAAGAAGATGCTGAGCTGGATGAATATTGTTTTCTCGTGGCTGGTTGTGTTGGTGAATTTTGGACTGAGATTGGGAATATAGCTTCTGCGAATTTTTCATCTATCGATGCTGGTCAGTTAAAGCAGATGGGCGTCAGCTACGGGAAGGGGTTACAACTGATAAATATTTTACGCGATCTGCCAGCAGACTTGAAGATAGGTAGGTGTTATTTGCCGGGCGTAGATCCTACTGATCATGTTTCAATCAACAGGGAGGCTGCTCGATGGAGAAATCGTGCTCGTGCTTACCTTGTGGAGGGGCAGAGTTATGCCTCGTCTTTGCGGTCTCGGCGGACGCGTGCCGCAACCGCACTTCCTGGCCTCATCGGTGAGAAAACACTCGATCTTCTTGATCAGGCAAGCTGGAAACAGCTTGATAGGGGTGTCAAGGTGCCTCGTCGTGATGTTTATCGATTTATGTGGGAATCTTTTTTTGTGTAGAGACAGCACTTGCAGAATAGAGGGTTCTCTATTACTAGTGAAGCGTGGAAACGATGGATTCAACGCAACAACTGCCCGATGTTCATGGGCACTTTGGGACCTACGGGGGCATGTTCGTGCCTGAAACTCTCATGGACCCAATGCAGGTGCTAGCGGCTGAGTATGAAAAAACAAAGGTTGATCCTGAATTTCAAGCGGAACTCGATTATCTGCTGAGGCAATATTGTGGGCGTCCTACGCCACTCTACTATGCTGAGCGGTGGACTGAAAAGCTGGGTGGAGCTAAGATTTATCTTAAACGCGAGGATTTACTGCACACTGGGGCTCACAAGATCAATAATGCCATCGGGCAGATACTGCTCGCTAAGCGACTTGGTAAAAGCCGCATCATTGCGGAAACGGGAGCTGGTCAACATGGTGTGGCAACTGCCACCGTTTGCGCCCGATTCGGCATGGAGTGTATTGTCTATATGGGAGCTGTTGATATGGAGCGCCAAGCTCTCAATGTAGCACGTATGGAGCTACTAGGAGCTAAGGTGGTTCCTGTAACTGGGGGGCAGGCGACTCTCAAAGAAGCAGTTAATGAGGCACTTCGGGATTGGGTGTCAACGGTGGAGAATACCCATTATATTATTGGTTCAGCTCTTGGGGCTCATCCTTTTCCCATGATGGTGAGAGATTTTCATCGCATCATTGGTGTGGAGGCACGTGAGCAAATCTTGAAGCAGGAAGGACGTTTGCCTGATTTGTTGGTAGCTTGTGTAGGTGGCGGCTCGAATGCGATTGGTCTTTTTCACCCATTCATCGGAGATGAAGATGTCAGGATGATGGGGGTAGAGGCAGGAGGTGAGGGAATTAAGCCTGAGCGTCACGCAGCTCGTTTTCAAGGCGGCAAGCTGGGGGTTTTACAAGGATCCAAAACATGGTTGCTAGCGAATGATGACGGGCAGATAGAGCTCACTCACTCAGTAAGTGCGGGTCTGGATTATGCAGCAGTTGGGCCTGAGCATGCTTATCTTAAAGATATTGGACGTGCCGAGTATACTTATGCAACCGACGATGAGGCGTTAGCTGCATTTAGAGAGGTGTCAGAGACAGAGGGGATTTTACCAGCATTGGAATCATCGCATGCGTTGGCATATGTCTCGAAAACAGCACCCAGTTTACCGAAGGATACCATTATTATCCTTAATTTGTCAGGTCGTGGTGATAAGGATGTAGAACAAGCCGCAAAATATCTTCTGAACAAAGATTTATCGAAGTGATCCTGGTGATAGATTCAAGTATAACCGCATAATAAGATGTCCCGCACGATTGGCATTATTGCAGGCTCTGGAATTTATCCTGAAGTATTCATCAATGCTGCGCGAAGTAAATCACCAGACACACGCCTAGTGATGGCGGCTTTTCACGGTGAAACTCGTGAGGAAGTGGCCAATAAGGCTGAACAAGCAGATTGGTTCAGCGTTGGGCAGCTTGGCAAGATGATCAAGTTTTTCAAAAACCATGGGGTCAACGAGGCTATCATGGTAGGGCAAATTGCGCCTAAGAATCTTTTTGATTTAAGGCCTGATGTGAGGACGATGCTGCTATTGGCACGAACTAAAGAAAAGAATGCTGAGTCTCTTTTTGGCGGCATTGCCGACGAACTGGCTAAAGATAAAATTACGCTTTTGCCGGCTACCACTTTTCTCGAGGATCTGATGCCTAGCGAGGGTCATGTGTGTGGCCCAAAGCTGAAGAAAGCAGCCATGGAAGATGCTCGTTTTGGTTTTAAAATTGCCAAAGAAACCAGCAGCCTTGATATCGGGCAGTCAGTGGTGGTTCGCAACGGAACGGTTTTGGCTGTTGAAGCCTTTGAAGGCACTAATGCCTGTATTCGTCGTGGTGGTGAGTTGGGTAGGGGTAAAGATGTGACGTTAGCAAAGGTGGCCAAGCCGAATCAAGATTTTCGCTTTGATGTGCCAGTTATTGGCCCAGATACCGTCAAAAACTGCGCGCAATCTGGCATTGGGGTAATCGCAATCGAAGCTTCTAAGACCTTGATGCTTGGAGCCGAGGAGGTGAATGTAATGTGCGATGAACATAGAGTCTCTATCGTGGCTCTCTGAAAGGTGTTTTGTTATTGATTTTAACCCCATCATACAGATGTCTGCTTGCACTAGCTCAAAGTCTTCCTAGATTAATGCTCATGCCAGCAAGCTTTGATAGCAATGACTCACTGTGCGGGATGCTCAGTGGTTCTACTCTGCTTAAGCGGGTAATGATATTTATCTCGGTAGCCTGGGTAGCTTTCATTAGTTCTGGGTGTGTGCCTACATTTGAAGGATGGGCATTAAAGCGTGATCAGGGCATTAACATTCCCAAGCGGTATGATGCATCTGTGCCGCCAGTGCCAGATGTGAAAGTCGGTTTGTTGACGCTGTTTGACGACAAGCAACTAGATTTTTATGTAACGAAGGCACTGGAAAACAATCCTAACCTGAAGTCGAGTCTGGCGAGGTTGGAGGAGTCGGGGTTTGAGGTGAACAAGTCCAAGTCATCTCTATTACCAGCGCTTGATTTTAGTGGTAGCGCATCGCGTTCGCAGAATTCTCTCAGAGGTGTGACATCACGAGAAGAGCGTTATTCAGCGGGCTTGGATGCACAGTGGGAGATCGATGTATGGGGGCGTATTCGAGCTGGGGTGAGTGCAACAGCCAGGAATAGAGATGCATTGCAGGCAGATTACGAGTCAGCTCGTCAGTCGATTGCAGCTCAAACCATGCAGGCATACTTTGGTTTGGTTGCTGAGAATCAGCTCCTCGAACTTGCACAAAGGCGCTTGGCTAGTTTTGAGAGAAGCTTTCAGCTGGTAGAGCGACGTTTTGAGAGCGGAACGGAGGACTTGGGGGATTTAGATTTGGCCCGATCAGACTTGGAGAATTCCCGAGCGCAATTTGCAAGGAGGCAAAATTTAAAAGGTCGTGCTGCGCGTCAACTCGCATTGCTATGTGGTGTTTATCCTGATGCGAAATCATCGGTGGGTGCGAAATCATCGGTGGGTGGGTGGCCTGTTATGAAGCGCAGCGTGCAGGCAGGCTTACCATCAGCACTGCTTTTAAACAGGCCTGATATTGACGCCGCTTACCAGCGCATTCGCGCGGCTGATTCTAGAGTGAAGGTTGCTCACCGTGATATTTATCCTCGGTTTTCGTTAACAGCGAGTGGAGGAGGACAGTCATCGGTTTTGAAAGATATCGCGGATTCTAACTTCAGTGTTTGGTCGATTGCCGGTAATCTAGCGGGTCCAATATTCGATGGTGGTGAGCGGAAAGCCGAAGTGGGGGCTACTAATGCCAGGGCAAAGGAGGCATGGGCGAATTATCAAGCTACAGTGCTCAATGCTTTTCGCGAAGTGGAAGACGCGCTGGGCTCGGAGCTTTACCTTTATCATCAAGAGCAGGCTCTAGGTAATGCTCTTAAAGCGGCTCGCAGCGCAGAGAATCGTATCCGGCGAAATTACGAAACAGGTTTGACGGAGATTCTCACTTTGCTTGATACTCAGCGACGAGCATTTAATACGGAGCAAGCATTTATTGATACTAAAGCTTTTCGATATAAAAATCGAGTGGCCCTTGCTCTAGCTTTAGGCAAAGACCTTTAACATAACCTTACTCTTCATGAAAATTTTTCTCAAGCTGCTCATTCCGATTGTGTTTATTATTTTGGCATTTCTGTTTGTCAAAGTGTTGATCGGTCAGAAGCGACCAGATGTTGCACGTGTAGCCGAAGAAATTGCCCCGCAGGTGGACGTTATCACTGTTAATATTGAAGATCATCAACCACCTGTTTTGAGCTATGGTACGGTGCAAAGTTATTTTGAAACGACCTTAACACCTCAGGTCAGCGGCCAAATAATCGATGTGGCTAAACAGTTTCGTGTTGGCAATATAGTGAGAAAAGGAGCGCTGTTAGCGCGTATCGATGCTGCCGATTACGAGGCTGCGCTAGCACGTCAGAGTTCAGATTTAACTGATGCGAGACGAACTTTGCTTGAAGAGAACATCAAAGCGAAACAGGCAACCGAAGACTGGATAGCCTCCGGTCGCAACTTGAAGAGTGCGTCTGATTTCGTACTTCGTAAGCCTCAGCTTGAAGCTGCTCATGCTAGTATTAAATCTGCTGCAGCTGCAGAGGCTAAAGCGAAAGCTGATATTGATCGAACCATGATCAGAGCTCCGTATGATGCAGTTGTTATTGAGCGTATGGCATCACTGGGAAACTACGCCAGCCCTCAACAGGCATTAGGTAAGCTGGTAGCCACGGAGAAGGTCGAAGTCAGGCTGCCACTGACAGCAGAGCAGGCCACTAATGTTCAATTACCTCGCATACTTGACGTGACTTCCGAGCGGAATGCAGATCAGCAGGAAGTGGTCTTTACCAGTGTCACGAAAGCAGATGTCGAGTGGCGGGGGAAGCTCGTGCGAACTGAGCCATCCGTAGATCCTAAAAACCAGGTTGCCTATGTGATCGCTGAAATCAAAAAACCATATCAAGCCGATCCAGAACCACTTGTCGTAGGTTCATTTGTGAATGCGCGTATCCCAGGCCGTGTCATTCATGATAGCTGTAAAGTGCCTGAGGCAGCTTTGGTCAATGACGCATATATATGGGTTGTTGATGATAACAATGAGCTCCGCCGTATTGATGCACAACGAGTCTATGGATACGCAACTAGCGTATATCTCCGTATTTCTGACCAAGCACTAAAGGATAGCGGTGTAGAGTCACCTCTACGCGTGGTCACACGTCCGCTTGCAACGTTCAAGCATGGCAGAGTAGTTAAGCCGGTGTTGGTGTCTTCGAAACGCTAATGTATTCATGAAATTAGAGAAGAAACACCCTTTCATCAGCTGGTTTGCATCCAATCCAGTTGTTGCTAATATTTTAATGCTGACCATTTTGTCGGCAGGTGTTTACACAGCATTCAATATTCGAAAAGAGGGCTTTCCGGCCTTTGATGCTGAGTCCGTAACGGTAAAGGTCACGGTCAGGGGCGGCACACCTGAGGATGTTGAGCGAGGTGTAACCATCAAAATCGAGGAGTCGATTGAAGATGTAGAGGGGGTCGATCATGTACGATCAGTGAGTAAAGATAACAGTGCCTCCGTGACAATAGAGTCCAAGGAAAATTATCCGATTGGTAAGCTGTTGGATGATGTAAAAATTAGAGTCGATGCAATACCTTCTTTTCCTGACCAAGCAGAGAAGCCCGTAGTCAAAGAAAATAAACGTAGAAGTAAGGTGCTTTGGGTTGAGCTCTATGGCGAAGTTTCTGAGGGTGTGCGTAAGGAGGCCGCACGAAAAGTGCGCGATGTTCTTTTGCGTCAACCTGCTATCTCGAAGATTGAGACCATTGGTGCTCGTAACTATGAGATTTCTATTGAGCCCTCGGAAGAAAAACTCCGTTTGTATCAGCTTACATTTGATGAGGTGGCCACTGCAGTTCGTAATAATTCTCTCGATTTGGGTGGTGGAGTGGTTCGATCGAAACGTGGTGATATTTCACTTCGATCGCGAGACCAAGCCTACAGTAGATCTGATTTTGAAAAGATACCTGTGCGAGCTAACGCCGATGGTACGCGTATTTATCTGAGCGATGTCGCCGAGATAAGAGATGGTTTTGTCGACCAACGTTTTTTGAATCGGTTCCGTGGTAAGCCTACCACGAGCTTGAAGATTACCACGGAAGGTAGTGATGATATCATCGAAGCCGTTGATCAAGCAAGGCGCGTGGTGGGGGAATATCAAGATTTGCCCGAGGGTTTGGAGTTAGCCAGCTGGCTAGATGGATCGGTTAATATTCGTGATCGACTCGCCCTACTTGGCCGTAATGGGTTGATAGGGGTACTCTTGGTGTTGGTGTCGCTGATGCGTTGATAGGGGTACTCTTGGTGTTGGTGTCGCTGATGCTGTTCCTCAACTTGCGTTTAGCATTTTGGGTTGCCATTGGTATTCCCGTCTCCTTGGCAGGAGCGCTTACATTTTTCCCCACGCCAGGACTTGATCTATCCATTAATGTTATTTCTGCATTTGGTTTTCTTATCGTTCTGGGTGTTGTTGTTGATGATGCCATTGTCATTGGTGAATCGATTTATTCTGAGAAAGAAAAAGATGCTCACGCTGAAGAGGGCGATGGCCCTATCAGGACAACAGTAAGGGGCGTGAGTAAAGTTGTGACGCCAGCTACTTTTGGCGTTATCACCACTATTGCGGCGTTCTTGCCACTGACACAGGTTAGCGGAAGAATGGGTAATGTCTTCGGCCAAATTGCAACAGCTGTGATTCTCTGTCTGATTTTTTCACTCATTGAGTCTAAACTCATATTGCCGTCCCACTTGGCACATTTGAATGTTCATAAAAAGCCAAGCAATGCTGTTACTAAGACATGGGCACGTTTTCAAAAAGCGGTGGCAAACCGTTTGAAATGGCTCATTGATACGGTCTACAGGCCGGTAATACGATTTGTCATTGCATGGCGTTATGCCACGGTAGGAGCCTTCGTAGCTGTGTTCATCGTGGTTGTAGGGCTGTTTCCTTCCGGCCAATTACGCTTCGTCTTTTTTCCAAATATTTACCGAGATAATGCAGCCGTTTTATTGGAGCTTGAGGCCAATTACGCTTCGTCTTTTTTCCAAATATTTACCGAGATAATGCAGCCGTTTTATTGGAGCTTGAGCAGGGTCAGTCTGTGGAATATTTGCATGCCAATGCAGAGCGAATCGCCGCTATTGCCTATGAACTCGGTGAAAAGTATGAAGATGAATACGGTCAGAATCCTTTTGTTGAGGTGCAGATTTCAAGTAAGACAAATGATAAGGCGGCCGTTGCCGCAGAACTCACAAGATCTACCACTCGCCCGTTTTTACCGACAGGGGATATTATTAAGGGTTTTTACCGACAGGGGATATTATTAAGGATTGGCGCGAAGAGATAGGGGACGTGGCTGGAGCGCGTTCGCTATCGGTAGCAGCCAGAGCAGGCCCCCCGGGTGGTGATTTAAAAGTAAACCTGGAAAGTGAAGACTTAGAAGAGCTCAGGATGGCTGCGGTTGAGCTCAAAGATGTGCTATCTACCTATAGCGGCGTCTACGACACGCTCGATACTTTTGACTCGGGCAAGCCAGAAATTGTTTATTCGATAACGCCTGAGGGTGAGGCTGCCGGTTTTACCAAGCGGGACTTGGCTGTTAATGTTCGTGACGCTTTTTATGGGCGTGAGGCTCAGCGTGTGCAGCGCGGGCGTGATGAGGTGCGTGTTATGGTGCGATATCCCATAGAACAAAGAGAATCTCTGGAATCACTGCGCAATATGCGTATTCGTAAAGATGATGGCACTATTGTCCCATTCGGGATAGTGGCTGACGCTCGCTACTCTGAATCCCTAGCCTCTATCAAGCGCTACGATAGCAAGCGTGTTGTCACCGTAGAAGCCACAGTCGATAAGGCCAAGACATCATCGGGTGAAATTACCAGTCGCTTAGAGAAGGAGTTTTTTCCGCAGATGATGGCTGAGTATCCAAGTATCTCAATCACGCAACGTGGTGAAATAGAGCAGAGAAAAAAATCATTAAACTCACTGATCAAAGGATTCTTATTCTCCATCGTTTTCATCTATATATTGATTGCGATTCCTCTGAAAAGTTATGCTAAGCCGCTTATCATCATGTCGGTTATTCCCTTTGGGATTATTGGGGCGCTGTTGGGGCATTATCTCATGGGGCTACCAGTATCTATACTGTCTGTGTTTGGTATTTTGGCTCTCTCCGGAGTGGTTGTTAACGACTCGCTTGTGCTTGTGTGCCGCACCAATGACTTGCGTGATGAGGGAATGAGTTTGTTTGATTGTTGCTCTCAGGCTGGAGTGGATCGTTTTCGGGCGATCTTGTTGACTTCATTGACAACTTTTCTTGGTCTCGCACCCTTACTGTTGGAGACGGAGGTTCAAGCCCAGTTCCTCAAACCGATGGCTGCATCGCTCGCGTTTGGCATTTTGTTCTCTACTCTGATAACTTTGGTTTTACTACCAGTGCTTATGGTTATCGGTAAAGAGATCAAAGATAAGCTGAGAGATGTTTATGATATTCCTTATCGCGACTAATGGCCTGAGTTATCAGTAAGTTCGTAGATCTTTCCGGAGAGTGAGATGATGAGAAGGTTACCGTTATGATCCTCTGCAAATGATGAAATTTGGTTGATTGGGCCATGTTTGGTCTTGAGTTGCTCTGTCCAGTCCGTGAAATTGGATGCTTTACCATCGTTTACTTCGATCGACCAGATTCGAGGATTGGCGTAATCTGCAAAAAAATACTTTCCTTGAAGACTCTCAATGGGCCCACGATAGACATAACCTCCGGTTACAGATAGACCCTCATTGGATTTGTTACCATGTTTGTAAACATAGACTGGGTCAACACAGCCAACAGGTCGGTCACCACCCACATTGTTTTTAGGAGTTGCTTGTGTGCCTTCTCGAAGTCGCCAGCCAAAGTTGGCTCCTTTGCCCTCACCCGATGCTAGAAAGTTTACTTCTTCCCAATGATTCTGACCAACATCGGCAATGTAAAAATCCTTTGTTTTTCGATCCCAAGAACAGCGCCAAGGATTACGCAAACCATAAGCATAAATCTCTGGCTTGGCACCAGCTTTGCCCGTGAAAGGGTTGTCCTTAGGTATGCTGTAACCCTTTGCACCTGAGACATCAATACGAAGGATTTTACCGAGATGAGTGCTTAGGTCTTGACCGTGATTTTTTGGGTCGTTGCCAGCACCGCCATCGCCAGTAGCAATGTAGAGGTAGCCATCCGGTCCAAATCCGATCCAGCCGCCGTTGTGATTGCGTGCACTTTGCTTGATGCTCATGATTAGCTCGCGACTTGCTGGGTCACACAGCATCATGCTTGGTCCGTGTGCTGTGTATCGACAAATCTCTGAGTCTCCTAACTTGTTGGTGTAGTATACATACAGCTTACCTGATTGAAGATAGTCAGCGCTGAATGCGAATCCGAGCAAACCTTGCTCATTCATTTTGATTTTAATGAGTTTGCAAATATCGAGGAAATTAGATTTTTCTCCAGTTTGTCTATTCCAGGTGATTATTTTACCATCTTTTTCGACTATCCATAAATGTTGGGTGATTCCCTCAGGGCATGCCGCCCATACAGGCTGATTAAACCCTCCAGCAAGTAGCTTTGATTCTACTTTACCAAATACTGCAGACGAAAGGAAGATGAAGAGGATAATATACTGAAATTTCATCGTGATTTATTTACCGATGAGAGTAGCAAATGAAAAGTATCAAAATGACCTAATCTTGTGGTTCAGATGCTGCTATGAATTGAGGTATTGCTGAAGGTCGTCACGCAGTGTGTGTCGCGCTCGGAAAAGTTGACTTTTGATCGCTGAGACTGAGAGGTTCAGTATTTTGCCTATTTCATCGTAGGGCATGTTTTCATAGCGCCTTAGAATAACAGCCATCCTTTGTTTTTTTGGCAGTCTGTTTATTGCTTGGTCTATGGCTAGGCGTAACTCTTGTTGAAGTATATCACGATCTGGTGCTGCTGTCTGATGATCTTGTGTTTGTAGGTGAAAGTCGTCCTCGCGCTCTTCGATAGAGTATTGTTTTTTGCGGCTTTTGCGGCGGCTTTCGTTAAATACAAGATTGCGTGTGATGGTGAAGAGGAATGTAGTAAATTTAGCCTTTGGTTTGTAACGTGGGGCACTTTTCCAGAGACGAATAAAGACTTGTTGTGCGATGTCTTCGGCATCTGAGGGATTGCCAAGCATTTTAGAAACTGTGCCTATGATCGATGATTGATGGCGCTCAATGAGTTCTTCGAATGCCTGTTCATCTCCTAATCCAACCTTTAGCATGAGTGCGATATCATGCTTGTTTTCAGTCACTTCAACATCTCTGCTAGAGGTGTTAATTTCATTGACTGAGGAGGATTCATGCATGGACATAGGATGAACTAGATCTGAAATCAGTCTATGATTGTTTGGTTTGCATGACGCGTCTTCCATCAGTGATCTAGAGTCAGAGCATTAAACCATCGAAATCATTGCTGGTTGCACAAATTTTCACTCTTCCACAAGAGGGATGCAAGGTGCTTCTTGATTTTGTCGGTTCAGAGGTGCGAGAATCAAAGCTTTTCATGAATACTGCGATTTGCTAATTAATTTGGTATGGGTAAGACGGGTAATGCAGGCAACAATGGGGCAGGGCCTGCTGGATCAGCTAAGAGCGGTTGCGTTTCATTTTCAGCATGGTTTTTTCTGTTTGTTGCGATGCTTTACATGGGCACACATGTTTATTTTCTATGGCAACCCTCAAACGACACTGGTAAAATCAATACTCATGTGATGAATGCCGAATTCATGGGCGTTAAAATATTCCCTGCTACAAGAACATATTCCATCGATGAAATTGACGGTAGGTCTGATCTGAATGCAGCCAAATCGACAAAGCCGCTATTACTCAGGCAGCGACTTGCACTTGCCATCGAGCGCAACTATCCCGTCACATTCCGAGAGGAGGAAATTAATATGTGGCTGTCTAATCGCATCAAAATGATACAAGGAGGTAAGTTGGCTCCTTATGTTGAAATTAAGGGTTTATGGGTTAACCTTAAAGAGGATGAAATTGAGCTCGTCATCGAGCGCAGTTTGCCATGGGCAAGTTCACATGTAACTACCTTGTTTATGGGTTTCGAGCGCACTAGATCAGGGTATAGTATTTCAAGGCATTCATGCCACATTGGGCAGCTGAAATTACCAAGTGGCTTCGCTTATTTGTTGCTGCCAGCATATCAAAATATAGCCGAGGAGCTCTCTAGTGAGCTTCAGCCTTATTATGATCAGAAGATTTATGATGTGCGTGTTCAGGAAGGAAAGATTACCATTGATCCGAGGCGGGTTGAGCACAGACTTTAATGATGAAAAACTGCGTATTGGCTCAACCAACGAACGGAGCAATGGCTAGATGCCATGTTTTGCTGTGCTCACTGGGAATCACTGCGCTTAACTTGTGTCTTTGCAATCATGTCTTTGCTGCTGAGGATTCGAACACAAAGACTAATGGAGCCCCCGCAGTCGTGAAAAGTGTGCAGACCACTCAATTTGGTAACATTCTTGTCACAGGTGGCAATCAACAGAAGCGCGGCGGAATTGCCTCGCTGGCTAATCTTTTACGGGTCCAATTAAATAAATCGTGCGGGCAGCCAGACCGTAAAATGAAGCTGCCCCTCATTATTAAGCTGCACGGCGCCGCAGGTGATGAAAAAGTAGAACGCACCATTGTAAGTAAAATTGTGAACTTGCAAGGACAACATCAGTTGCTTTTGCACATTCATATGGCCAATGGGGTGGATCAGTATTTATTGAGATACCATTTGATGGAGCTACTTCTTTACGAGAGAGGCCTGGCTAATAATCAATTCGTCGATGAGGGAGAGAGGCTTAATATCAAGCCTTGGCTCATTACAGGAATGCTTGAGGCTATTGATATACGAAGTGCTGATTCTGATCGAAGGATCTATCAATCAGGTATCGATTTCTTATCTCTCTTATCTTTAGAAAAAGTTTTTAACGCAAATGAAAATCAATGGCGTGAGTTGATTGGGCAGGAGCCAACTGCTTTTCGTGCAATTTCAGGAGCTATTGTGAATTCTCTGTTACGTCAGCCAGGGGGTAAATCAGGGATGTCAGCTTATCTCGCTGATTTTGCTACCTTTGCAGGTGAATATGAAAATTTATTACGTCAGCATTTTCCAGGAATGAATAAATCGAGCAGTAGTCTGGGCAAGTGGGTAAATCTCGAGCTACTGGAGCTCAGCACTGCGCGCATCACACAGGTGCATTCTATTTTGGAAACTGAATCTAGGTTGGATAACATATTAAAATTGCACTACCACGATGATGATGGCGCTGCCCAGAGTGTTGGAATAAATGCTTATCATGTCATCCTTGATTTAAGCTCCAATCGTCGATTTGACGCCGTGCTTGCCGCTCGTGCTGAGTTGGAGAGGCTCAGCTACCGCTGTTTCCCGACATATCGGCCAATATTGAATGAATATGAGCTTATTTTGCGGGAGTTTTCGGAAGGAAGTTCTAAGAATGCCGAGCCGCGTCTTGCCAAACTGATGGATGTTAGGATGAGAATGAAGACGGCGGCGCTACGCACACGAGATTATTTGGATTGGTATTACATTACCCAGTCTCGTGATCTGAGCGGTGATTTTGATAAATACCGTGATCTAAGCAAAGCCATACAAAAAGAACAAGGTCGTCCGGCCAGTAATGATACTACTGGCAATTATCTGGACAATTTCCAGAAGATATATGGATCAAATTACTAAATCCAACTTCTATGGGTTACTAGTTTGGCTGATAAATGATGCGGTAGTCTAGATAGTATTGCTCGAGTGCTGCCACAACCGCATCTGCATATTCTTGGAATATTGATTTGCGTTCTATTCCATCAACTAATTTCGTCCCTTCATAGTCACCTAGTTGAATATGAGTATGAACTTGTTCATTATTCATGACGTAGGGTTCGAGGAAGATTACGGGGCACTGGTATAGACGGTTTGCGAGAAGGTTGCGTAGCCATAGCCCTGCTACATCATCAACTTGGCGAGCACGGTGGCTGGCATCAATATACTCATACGCGGGAAGTTTGGTTGCCGTACTGAGTGATCGTGCCATGTAGACACCCAGTGATTTTTCCTCTTCATGGCTACGTTGAAGAATTTTTATGAGCATTTCAAAACGTTGATCATCTTGCGCTAGTTCAGCTCGTGTCAGTGCGCCGTGCAACAAGACATGATAGTGGTTTTTGTCAGTCAAAGATGGATTGGTTGGCTCATCCCACGCCTCAGCATTGAAATGCAGACACAAGACCAAATCAGGATTAAAAGCGAGATTGACGCGGCGCGCTCGTTCGCGAATTTCACCAGTACGGTAGAAAAGTTTGTTTTGAAAGGCGCGGATCGTATTCTCATCTGTGATGCCTTGTGAGGCTGCCTTTGCGCGTGCGACTTCGAGGTAGTCGTCAGGGCGCTTGGGGTTGACAGGCTTATTGGAGCCGCGAATAAGGTAAACTTTAGCGCCGAGCTTGATCAGCTGCTCTTTGATGATTTTACCCGTCAATAAGGTCATGTCGCGAGCTTGATCAGCTGCTCTTTGATGATTTTACCCGTCAATAAGGTCATGTCGCCTTCTTTTACAGGAGGGTTATCTCCAATTTGAAACCAGCGCGCCTCGATTTTGGCATGGTCGCCACCGATATGTCCTGGGTCGATAGCAATGTGAACACCAGCTAACGGCTTATCTTTCGTGCCGGGAGGTAGCTCTCCAACACTGTTCCAATTCCTATTCGGGGAAGCCTCGCTGATGACACTGGCAAAATTAAGCCGGTATGTAGCTCCGGGCACGCTGGTATCCGTGCGAATGATTGCGTGATCTGGGTAAATGGTAATGAAGCGCTTCCAAGAATTATCGGTGGTATACACATCAGTCAATAAATAGAGGAAATCGTCATGCGTGATCGTGTCTTGCCACAGATCTAGTGTTGTCCAATTTGGTTGTTGTCCAAGGTCGGCTAAACCGCTTTCGAGTCCCTCAGTAATGATGGATTTTTTGCCACTTTCTTCCAGTTCGGTAGCCACATTTGGTTTTTGACGTATTTCCAATAGAATAATGTAACCGCCAGCCGCAAGCAGCAGTAATAGGAGCAGTGCAATAATAGGATAAAGTTTTCTGCGTAATAGGAGCAGTGCAATAATAGGATAAAGTTTTCTGCCGTGATTAGGAGTCGTCATCGTGGATATTAAAAATTTAAGATTGAGCCTTAAGGGTTGGCTGATCTGAGACAGTGTGATTGACTGTGTTTGTGATTCGTATTTTGTTTCTGGGAGATATTGTTGGCGAGCCGGGCCGTAAAGCAGTGATTAGTCGCTTACCCTCTCTTAAATGCGAGAAGGAAATCGATTTTATAATCGCAAATGGAGAAAATTCAGCAGCGGGTAGGGGGATCACGCCTAAAATATCCATTGATTTATTGCGTTGTGGTGTTGCGGTGTTGACGTCAGGAGATCATATATGGGATCAGAAGGAAATAGTCGATTATCTTCCCACAGAACCGAGGCTTCTACGTCCGATTAATTATTCTGAGGGCACTCCAGGCAATGGGAGTGTGGTATTAGAGACAAAGAAAGGAAAGGTCGGAGTTATAAATGGTCAAGGGCGCACTTTTATGAACCCGCCGCTTGAAAATCCGTTTATTGCAATTGAAACAGAAGCGATACGTCTTCGTGAGCAGGAGGGGGTTATGGTTATTTTTGTAGATTTTCATGCTGAGACAACCAGTGAATCGATTGCGATGGGCTATCACCTAGATGGTAAAGTATCTGCTGTCGCGGGTACGCCTAGATGGTAAAGTATCTGCTGTCGCGGGTACGCATACTCATGTGCAAACTGCCGATGAGCGTATTTTGGAACATGGAACTGCACATATTACTGATGCGGGCATGTGTGGACCTGAAAGATCGGTGCTGGGTCGCAGTGTTGAATCTGTTGTGTGGAGATTTAAAACAGGTATGCCGACACGGTTTCCAGTTGCTAAAGGTCAAGTTCGGCTTTGTGGCTTGATAGTCGATGTTGATGAAGGGACAGGGGAAGCTCACGCCGTTGAGCGTTACAATGAATTGCTGCCCCTAGGAAGCTAGTGCAGGAATCCTCAGTGCGTTGATG